>ORJL011587680.1_pt1 | contig 15090 bp, 13 predicted proteins | sample 1779941 | NCBI WGS metagenome assembly ORJL01 (sample SAMEA104232317, study PRJEB22302) | groundwater metagenome | biome: forest; feature: aquifer; material: groundwater | place: USA | collected 2011-08-07 | depth 5.8 m
GCTCGGATGCCGGGGCCAGGACGGCCAAGGGGATGGAGTTCGGCGGCTACGAGTGCCGCGCCTCCTGGGGCCAGGCCCTGCAGTACTCCCTCTCCCATCGGGGTGGCTGCCACCACGACCTGGGGCTGCCGGCGCGGGCTCAGATGGGATCGCCCCAGGCCACCCGTGTCGAGGGTCAGGGGGAGCAGGTGAAGGCCGGCGCCTTCCGGCGCATCGTCTACGACTCGGCCGTCATGTGCACCTTCCCGCAGGCGGTCCTGGGACTGGAATCGGCGGCCGGGCTCCTGTCGGCGGTGACCGGGCGCAGCATTGGGGTGCCCGAGCTGCAGGAGATCGGCGAGCGCATCCTCAACGTGGAGCGGCTGTGGATCAGCAAGGCGGGCATCGGCCGGGCCGACGATCGCCTGCCTGACCGGCTGCTGAAGGAGCCCCTGCCCGAGGGCCCCGGCCAGGGCAACGTAGTGCCGCTGGAGGCCCTGAAGGACGAGTTTTACGCGGCCGCCGGCTGGGACCAGCGAACCGGCGTCCCCCGCGTCGAAACGCTCCAGCGGCTGGGTATCGAGCTGCGCGCCTAGGCGGCAGTCAGGGTTCGGTGGGGCAGGTCTCTGGGCCTGCCCACCTGGCTGGAACGAGCGCCCCGGTGAAGGTGATCCTCAAAGGTGGGCTGGCCCAGGGCACGGCGCCCCGGGAGGTCCAGCTCGCCCCGGGGCGGGCCATCACGCGGGAAGAGCTGGTGGAGGCCCTGGCGGAGCGGGTGCCCGCCATCCAGCGCTACCTGGCCATGAGCGCCGAGACGGGCCGCGCCCCCTCGCTGCTCATCCTGGCCGGCGGCGCCTGGGTCCACCCCGGCGACCTGGTGCCCGAGGACGCCACCATCGAGATCCACCCCCCCATCGCCGGGGGGCAGTCGGTCGGCTTCTGAGGTGGTTCTCGCCGTGCGATAATGGGGCCGCTGGAGACGCAACGGTGATCGACTGGCGGAACTTCCTGAGCAGTGATCCCGAGGTGTGCGCCGGCCAGCTCTGCGCCAAAGGGACCCGCGTCCTGGTCACCAACATCCTCGACAGCCTGGCCGAAGGCGCCACCCGGGAGGAGATCCTGCGGAGCTATCCGTCGCTTGGGCCGGAGCACATCGAGGCGGCCATCGCCTATGCGGCCGAAGTGGCGCATGAGGAGATGCTCCTGCCCCTGCGGGCCGAATGAAGTTCAAGCTCGGCCGCCTTCGATGAACCCCTCCAGACCGCGCATCGTCTGGGACGACACCGAGGCCGACACGTGCCGCAAGGAGGTCCTGCCGAAGCTCTACGCCGCCGGCTGGACGGACGACCAGATCGGCGAGCAGCGCACCTTCACCGATGGGCGCATCGTGCCCGTGGGCGAGCGCGTCCATCGCGGACGCCAGAAGCGGGCCGACTACCTCCTCCGGTACCGGCGCGACTTCCTGATCGCCATCGTCGAGGCCAAACGCAGCTACAAGAGGCCTGGCGACGGGCTCCAGCAGGCCAAGGAGTACGCCCAGATCCTCGGATTGCAGCTCGCCTACTCGACGAACGGCCAGGGCATCGTCGAGCACGACTTCACGACCGGGCGCGACAACGAGATCGAGGCCTTCCCGTCGCCCGACGATCTGTGGGCGCGGCTGCGGCAGGCCGAAGGGATCGACCTCGACGACGTCGCGCAGCGGCTCCTCACCCCCGCCTTCCATCTGCCGGGCAAGACGCCTCGCTACTACCAGGAGATCGCCATCAATCGCTCGGTGCAGGCGATCCTCCAGGGCAAGCGGCGCGTACTGCTCAACCTGGCCACGGGCACCGGCAAGACGCTGGTGGCCTTCCAGATCTGCTGGAAGCTCTGGAGCAGCCGCTGGAACCGCACAGGGGAGCACCGGCGGCCCAGGATCCTCTATCTGGCCGACCGCAACGTGCTCATCGACGGGCCCAAGGACAAGGAGTTCGCGCCCTTCGGGGACGCCCGGCGCAAGATCGAAGGCGAGGCAGTGAAGAGCCGGGAGATCTACTTCGCCATCTACCAGGCCATCGCCCGGGACGAGCGCCGCCCCGGCCTCTACCGGGAGTATGCGCCCGGCTTCTTCGACCTGATCATCGTCGACGAGTGCCACCGGGGCAGCGCCGCCGACGAGAGCAACTGGCGCGAGATCCTGGAGTACTTCCACCCGGCCTTCCAGATCGGCATGACGGCGACGCCGTTGCGCGAGGACAACCGCGACACCTATCGCTACTTCGGGAACCCGATCTATACCTACAGCCTGCGCCAGGGGATAGAGGACGGGTTCCTTGCTCCCTACAAGGTGCACCGCGTGGTGACGACGGTCGACGCCGCCGGCTGGCGGCCCAGCCAGGGCGAGATCGACCGCTACGGCCGCGAGATCCCCGACGCCCTCTATGGCACCCCCGACTTCGACCGCAGCATCGTGCTGAAGGCCCGAACCGAGACCATCGCCCGCCACCTGAGCGACTACCTGAAGCGGACCGACCGCTTCGCCAAGACCATCGTCTTCTGCGTGGACCAGGAGCACGCGGCGGAGATGCGCAAGGCGCTGAACAACGAAAACGCCGACCTGGCCCGTGATCACCCGGACTACGTGTGCCGGGTGGTGTCGGATGAAGGCGACATCGGTAAGGGGCATCTTAGCCGGTTTCAGGAGCTGGAAACGCGCACCCCGACCATCGTCACGACCTCCCAGATGCTGACCACCGGCGTCGACGTGCCCACGTGCAAGAACGTGGTGCTGGCCCGGGTCATCAACTCGATGACCGAGTTCAAGCAGATCATCGGCCGCGGCACCCGGGTGCGCGACGACTACGGCAAGCTCTACTTCACCATCCTGGACTACACGGGCAGCGCCACCCGGCTCTTCGCCGACCCCGACTTCGACGGCGATCCGGCTCGCATCACCGAAGAGGTCGTGGATGAGACGGGCGCGGTAGTTGGCTCGACCACCGAGCCGGTGGCGGAAGGACTCCGGCAGGTGGCGGAGGAGCTGGCCGCGGGGAGCTACACCGCAGCCGAAGTTGTCGACGCGCCCCCCACGCCGCCCCGCAAGTACTACGTGGACCGGGGCGCGGTCGAGATCGCGGCCGACCTAGTCTACGAGCTGGACCCCGACGGGAAGCAGCTTCGCGTCGTCACGTACACCGACTACACGGCGGAGAGGGTGCGCAGCCTCAGCGCCTCAGCGGCAGACCTGCGCGCCCGCTGGGGCGACGCCGGACAGCGAACGGCCATCATCGAGGCGCTGGAGGAACGGGGCATCTCCTTCGAGCAGCTTGCCGAGGCCACGGGACAGCGCGACGCGGACCCCTTCGACCTCCTCTGCCACGTGGCCTTCAACGCCCCGGTGCGGAGCCGCCGCGAGCGCGCCGATCGGCTCCGTAACGAGCGGCGGGATTTCTTCGAACGCTACGCTCCTGAGGCGCGTCAGATCCTGGACGAGATCCTGGAAAAGTACGCCGAGCACGGAATGGCCCAGTTCCACATGCCTGATGTGCTCAAGGTGCCGCCCATCTCCGCCCACGGCAACGTGATCGAGATCGCAACCAAGTTCGGCGGCGCCGAGCCCCTGCGCGCAGCCTTGGCCGAGATGCAGAGCCTCCTGTACGCTGCATGAGCGCCGCCTTCATGCTGACGTTCCCACTTGACCGAAGCCGGGAGCCCGATTCCGCCGTTCTCCGGCGGAGACCCGCTCCCGTCGTTCCGACGCCAGCCGGAACCCAGACCGCCGACCCCCACGCCCAGCGCCCCGCGGCAGTGACTGGCAAGCGTGCACACGGGGTCTGGTTCCCCTCACCGACGCCGATCCTGGATTCCGGCTTGCGCCGGAATGACGGTGCTCAGCGCAGGCTGCTTGCTGGCCCCGGTGGATCGGGGTGATACGTTTGGCACGCAAAGCGACGACCGCGACGTCCCTGACGACAGCCCAGCAGCTCAGCTCCGTCATCAAGTCGGCGCGCGACATCATGCGCAAGGACAAGGGGCTGAACGGCGACCTGGACCGCCTGCCCATGCTCACCTGGATCATGTTCCTCAAGTTCCTGGACGACGCCGAGCGGGTGCGGGAGACCGAGGCGGCCCTCGCCGGCGCCCCCTTCCGCCCGACCATCGAGCCGCCCTACCGCTGGCGTGACTGGGCCGCCCGCGAGGACGGCATCACCGGTGACGAGCTGACGGCCTTCATCAACCAGGAGGAGGCGGTGCGGCCCGACGGCGTGCGCGGCCCCGGGCTCTTCGCCTACCTGCGCTCCCTCCAGGGCGCCGACGGCGGCGACCGCCGGGACGTCATCGCCACGGTCTTCCGGGGCGCCGTCAACCGCATGCAGTCCGGCTACCTCCTGCGGGACGTGCTCAACCGGGTCAACCGCATCCACTTCACCTCCTCGGAGGAGATCCACACCCTGAGCCACCTCTACGAGTCCCTCCTCAGGGAGATGCGGGACTCTGCCGGTGACTCGGGCGAGTTCTACACGCCCCGGCCGGTGGTGCGCCTCATCGTGTCTCTCGTCGACCCGCGCCTGGGCGAGACTGTCCTGGACCCGGCTGCGGGCACGGGGGGCTTCCTCGTGGAGGCCTTCCAGCACCTCCAGCAGCAGTGCCAGCGGGCCGAGGATTCTGCACGGCTCCAGCGGGGCAGCCTCTTCGGCATCGACGCCAAGTCCCTGCCCTACCTGCTGTGCCAGATGAACCTGCTCCTGCACGGGCTCGAGTATCCGGAGATCGACCCGGGCAACGCCCTGCGCTTCCCCCTGCGGGAGATCGGTGATCGCGACCGGGTGGACGTCATCATGACCAATCCACCCTTCGGCGGTGAGGAGGAGCGGGGTATCCTGGGCAACTTCCCCGAGGACAGACAGACCAGCGAGACGGCCCTCCTCTTCCTGCAGCTCATCATGCGCAAGCTGCGCCGGCCCCTGGGCGGCCACCGGCCCGGCCGCTGCGGCATGGTCGTCCCCAACGGCACCCTCTTCGGCGACGGCGTCTGCGCCCGCATCAAGAAGGAGCTGCTGGCGGAGTTCAACCTGCACACCATCGTGCGTCTGCCCAACGGCGTCTTCGCTCCCTACACCAGCATCCCCACCAATCTCCTGTTCTTCGACCGCTCCGGTCCGACGAGAGAGGTCTGGTACTACGAACACCCGCTGCCGGAAGGACGCAAGAACTACACCAAGACACAGCCGCTGCAGTTTGAAGAGTTCGCTCCCTGTATCGCTTGGTGGCACAACCGGGAGGAGAACGAGCGGGCCTGGCGCATCCCCGTCGAGCAGATCGCTGCCAGCGGCTACAACCTCGACCTGAAGAACCCGAACCGCGCCCAAGACCTCGATCACCGCCCGCCCGAGGAGCTTGTCGAAAACATCCTGCGGAAGGAGCAGCGCATCGCCGAGATCATGGCCGAGATCAGGCAGGCGTTATCCTGTCTGCCGCGATAATGGCCACCCTGCCGCTGGTCCGGCTGGGCGAGGTTCTGGTCAAGTCAGAGGATTGGGTTGCCATTCAGCCCGATGGGCGATATCGCGAGGTGACCGTGCGGCTGTGGGGCAAGGGCGTGGTCGAGCGGCGAGTGGTGCCTGGCTCCGAGATAGCCGCGTCGAGGCGTCTCGTCGTCCGAGCGGGCCAGTTCATCATGTCTCGTATTGACGCGCGCAACGGCGCATTCGGCGTCGTGCCGGACTCTCTCGATGGGGCCGTCGTTAGCAACGATTTCCCGGTCTTCACCGCGAAACCTCAAGCTGTTCTTCCTCGCTTCCTGCACTGGCTCAGCAAGACGCCAGGCTTCGTGGACGCATGTCGGCGAGCCAGCGAAGGGACGACCAATCGCGTCCGTTTGGTTGAAGAGCGCTTCCTCGCCATAGAGGTGCCCCTCCCGGCCCTCGAGGAGCAGCGGCGGATCGTGGCGCGGGTCGAGGAGCTGGCGGCGAAGATCGACGAGGCGCGAGCGCTGCGCCGCGCGGCGGAGATCGAGACTCTAGGCGTGATGCGTGCCGCCATGCGGCAAGCGCTGGGCCCGCACGGTTCCTATCAAGAGGTCCGCCTTGAGCAAGCGTGTGCTGCGATCATCGACAACTTGCACTCGAACCCCGTGTACGCCGAAGATGGCGTTCCTTGCGTCCGCTCGCCAGATGTCGGCTGGGGCCAACTATGTCTGGAAACGGCGCTAAGGACGGGCGAGGAGGAGTATCTGAGGAGAACCGCCCGGGGCGAGCCGTCTCAGGGGGACATCGTTCTCGTGCGCGAGGGTGGAGGCACGGGGAAGGCGGCCCTCGTGGAGAAGGGGCAGCGTTTCAGCCTGGGCCAGCGCGTTATGCTACTGCGGCCCGACACGTCTGCGGTTCTCCCGAAGTTTTTCCTCTACCAAGTTCTCTCTCCCTCTGTCTACGAGGAGCAGATTCTCCCTTTGTGCAAGGGATCGGCATCGCCCCACTTGAACATCGCCTCTCTGCGCATATTCAGGTTCCTTCTCCCGACCCTAGGAGAGCAAACGCACATCGTCGCGCACCTGGACGAACTGGGGGCCAAGCTGGACGCCCCGAAGCGTCTTCAGGCCGAGACGGCCGCCGAGTTGGGTGCTCTCATGCCCACCATCCTGGACCGGGCTTTTCGGGGGGAGCTGTAGGCCCCGCGGCCGTCCGAGGTCCTGCTCACCGTCGCCTCGTATGGCGTACACCTGCTGCACCATTGTTACATATTGGGTGATGACGCTCCTTCTTGCCACGAGGGTCGCGCCACCGGCCCGAGCCCCGGTAGGGCAAGAGCGATGACCACCGGCTGCGGGCCAGCTGACCGCATTCACTTGTCGTTGCCTGTTAAGGCACCTCGAACTGCCTGCTATTAGAATTCGAACATCAAGAGGTCCGCACTCTCACTCTTGTCCGCACTCGCGCCCTAATTTCTTGGTACAGGTTTATGGCCTGGTCTTTATGCTCTAAGGCTACGACGAGGGCGTATCGCTGGTGTTCCTCTCCGGTCGGATTCGGGAATCGGGGTTGACATCCGACGAAGATGTGAAATGTTGCATCTGGCCAGTTGTCTGGCCTATAGTCCAGTTTAGAACCGCGATTGGAGTGCCATGACCGGTTTTGGACTGTTGAATTGCGGAGTGTCCTGGCAGCCGGCCTGAAATCCAGCTTATTTCTCTCAGGCACCTTTGGCGGATCCCCGTCCCCCTCGTACTTGGATCGATACTCAATTATCTGTTCCGTAGTCAGACCACGGTACACTTCAATCCACATGGAATTGGCAATGTAGTATCTTCTGCTCAACCTTGTCGGTGGATCATAGGCTAGTGTCACAATCACGGAGCGCCACCCCTTAGTCTCGAGAAAGACATCGGGCAGTTTCAATGCGTAAACGTGGAAGCTCTTATAACCGACAAGATCCTCCGCAAAGAGGGTTACACGGTTCGAGGTTGACCAGCAGGCCTCGACCCTGGGCTGGCCATATCCCACTGTCCTGAGTATGGTTTTCTCTTGTTCGCCTAGCCAGTCAACCACCTCGCTATTGACCCTTGCCGAGTTAACTACCAGCGCACGAATGACGTTAGCGCTTGGCGGCACCCCCATCTGTTCCCTGAGCGCAGCTTCAACCCGGGCAGCTATGTGAGTTACATGCGCCGCAGCGTAGCTGGTACCCGCTGTTGCCTTCAAGAGCCGTCCGGTGGCAAAGGCATGGTTTAGAGTCGGTTCACCCAGGTGGGGATCTTGTGTCTGCCAGTGCGGGTCCGAACCTAAACCATCGATAGCGAAGTTGCCGCCGTAGTGCACTAACTCAGGCTTAACCGCCCCGGCTACGCCGGGGCCACATCGGGTGAACGGCGAAGGACAATCCGGTAGGGAGGCAGCGAGGCGTGTGCTACGCTGGTTGTCAAAAGGGTCCGCGCGCCTCGCAATCGAGCCCACGGTAAGGGCCAGGGCCGCTGTGGCCGGGTCGATGAGGCGATGGTCAGGGGTGGAAAGCTGCCGAAGAAGCGCTTGACGGACTTGGTTGGAGTGGATCCCTACGGGAATGCCAGGATCGGCCACGTTCCCAGCGGATACGATGATGACGATATCCAGGCGTCGAGCCAGTTCATCCAGGACTTCGGCCCATGGAAGCTGTCGCCCTCCACCGTAAATCCTATCTGCATGGCCGAGGGAAAGATTGAAAACCCTAACACCCCGCTCCACATGGTAATACTCGATCGCGCGCTTGATCTGCTCTTCGGCTCGTTCTTCCTCCGGGAACTCAGCGGACCCATCCGTCACGCCGGTCGGGTCATCGCGATGCCGAAGGACTTTAGCCGTGCAGATGGCCACCTGCGGATACCATTCTCCCGTGACGCTTCGCCGAGCAATGTCGCCGTAGACTACCAGACCACTAACTTGGGTCCCATGGCCGTTGCGATCGACCGTAGTACCTTCACCTGAGTCAAAGTCCTCCTCCTCTATGACGGTCCCCCTCAATAACGGGTGCCCTGCCACCACGCCGGAGTCAACCACGCAGGCCAGCGGACCGTTTATTGGAACGGAGGGCAGCGGGTTCGGGACTGCAACGGTCTGGAAGATGTCGAAGGCCCCGTCCTGGAACGGTATGGGTGGGAGGTCCACCAGGGCAACCAGATCCAACTCGAGCAGCCCCTGAAGCAACTCCGTCGTTGCCTCAACCTTAACCAGAATCAGGCTTGGGATTTGGAGGGGGTCCCGGGCGATTCTCCCTCCAAAGGTTTCGACGAACTGCCGGAAGCTAGCTCTAACCTCGGCCTGTCCCTCAGGAGTGCCAGGGTTCCATAAATCAACATCGAGGTAAAAGCGTTCGCTCGATGGCACGCCTTCCCGAAGAAGGCGCCTGCCCTGCCGCTCTTGGGGCATGACAGAGGACACGCTCTCTAGGGCATCCAGAAAGTCGCGCCTCCGAGCATGAGGGAGCGCGGTAGTACGAGGCGTATCCTCCGCGTAGCGGTCGTACTCCGCCAGGAACGCCTGCAATGTCTGGTCGTCGGGAAACTGGCCCAACACACGATAAAGCAACCGGTTATCCCGCGTTTCCCTCAGCTCCTCAACGGCGGTTATCCCGAGCTGTTGGAGCGTCTCTCTCTGATCCACATCGAGCGTTTCAAAACGGAGGACGAGCAGACGGCGCGGGTCAATGCCAAGAGATCGCCTTACCCTAGCGATGTCTTCGGAAGCCACCGTGGTCTGTTCTTTAAGGCGAGCACCGTGTTCTTGCCGGTTGTCCGGCCGACGGATTGGTGCGGCTCGGGCGGGCCTTGGTCTCAGGGCACCTTGGTCCGCCTCCCTCTGAATCTCAATATGAGGCAGAGGATCGATGCGTTGAAAGAGGACCACCTGCGACGCCCCTAAGGCTGGTCCACTCTGGGTGTTTCAATCGGCGTGGATGCTCGCAAGATACCGCGTCGCCGCCCTAGGCGAGCAATGGCGTCATGGAGGTCGCTCTTTGTGAACCGAGTCCGGCCATCCAAAGCACAGGTCTTGAGTACATCCAGACAGACTTGCTCGGCATCTCCGAAGCTACTGCCCTTGAGTTTCTGAATATATGGCCTAAAACTGACGTCTTCGTTTGCTGCAGGGATGAGTCGCAGGCTCATAAGGTCGTGGAGTTGCTGCAGAGTCGGCCGGGGGAAGCGGACTATCTCATCAAACCGCCGCCAAATGGCCGGGTCTAATGACTGCCCAAAGTTGGTCGCCGCGATGATCATGGACCGACCTTTGAAGTTGTCGAGCATCTGCAGAAGCGAGTTAACGACTCGTTTTATCTCCCCGTGCTCCGTGCTATCGTCCCGAGAGCGCCCTATGGCATCGAATTCATCGAACAGAATCACCCAATTGTCCTGTGACGCGTACTCGAACACCTTCCTCAGATTGGCCGCCGTCTCCCCGAGAAGTGATGAAACAACCGAGTCGAACCGGACATACAAAAGGGGAAGGCCAAGCTCCCCTGCGAGCGCTTGGGCGGTCGCTGTCTTTCCACAACCTGGGGGTCCACAAAAGAGCAGCTTGTGACTAGGGTTGAGGCCGCTCGCCTCCAGTACGTCCCAAGCCCGGAATTCCCGGAGCACCCGGTCGAGGACGTCCTTGACGGGCCGTTCTAGAACGAGATCCTTTAGGAACCTGTCGGGATGCCGAATCTCCAGCAACGCGGTTCGCCGGTCTTGATCGCGAGGTGGAGGAGGTAGCGCGCGAGCAAGTGTCGGGGAAGCGACCACTACCCCGTTGTTGAGGACGCGAAGCAGCTCCTCAGCGAGAGCGGGATGATGCTTCTTCCGCTCTTCATCGACGATGGCCCGAGCAGCATCCATGAAGTTCTCTCGGTCACTGTTTCGGTAGGCCCGGAAGAGTTGCTTCAGCAGGTCAGCACGTGCCATGAATCTCTCCGTGCTCCCAGGCTAGGTTCTGCCGCCCTGTCGACGTTGGCGGCGGCTCGCCTCGCTGGCTGGTCGTCTTTATCTTCTCGAGGCTGTTGACCGTCCATCGGGTCGGCGGCGGACACTCCACGCACCGATCGAATTCTACGAGTCACGCTCCATAGGTGCCCTACCCTGCATAGCGGTCTCTATCGGCCGACCTCCCTCCCCCTTATCCAGTTATCCAGGCGATGAATACGTTGTAATCGAGATAGGGTCGACGATACTGATCAACCACCCCGAACGCTCCGGATGAACTCGGCGGTGGTCATATCGCCGGTGAGATCCGGGTCGCTGCCGCTTAGCTCGGCGGTAGAGGGGAGCTCCTTTCTCCTACCAAGGGTCCGAATCTCTCGCGGCTCGACCCGCAGCGGCTCCCCCTTCGCATTCGAATGCACGACCCCCGATACGCTCACCCGAGCGCCCAGCACGTCCTTGACTCGGGCGAGCCACTGCTCCGGGTTGAACTTGCAAGTTACGGCCTTCTTGGTCCGTCCGTGATACACGATGAAGCGGGGCCGGCCATGGAGAGAGATCGTCTCGATCCGGCCCTCCACCGATCCCACGGACCGCCGGCGTGGCGGTATAAGGGGGCCAATGTTCTGGTAGGCTCGAGGGGAGATGACGGCTTCCCCCTGACCGTCCATCACCGTGAGCCGCTCAATCCCCTCCCGACCCACCAGACCCAATAGGCGTCGCGCGCGCTTCATGCTCTGTTCCGAGAAGTATGGCGGAGTCGCCGGCTCACGTTCGATGAGATCCAGGCCCCCGACGAAGGTCCTGGCAATCTCGAGTGCAACATCTGCGGTGCCACCAACGGCTTGGTGCTGCTCCCACCACCGAGACCCGCGCGCACGCGGCTTGGACTCCACTTCGAGGACCAAACTGCCCTTCGAAAGTTCGGTGAGGGTCCAATCGATGCTGCCCTGGGGCTCGCCAGATAGGGCCGCGTCGAGATCGTCCACGATGGCGAAGGAGTCGCTGACCAGGCCGACCAGGTCGTGAATGGAGATGAGTCTCGGGTCGCCCTGAACGTAGAATCGCAGCGTAGCCATCGCGGTCCTTTGCTCAGTCTACAACGGCGCGCCTCGTGATGTCTGCCGGAATGCGCCGCCTGCATCCGGGCGGGCTGTGCGAGGCGGGTGGAGGGGCCGTTCGTGGTGCCGCTAGCTCACGTGCCTGCATGCGATAATGGAGCCGTCTCCTGCGTCGAGACCTACGATGGAGTTGCACCAACGCTAGATGGCCCACCAGACAGGGCTCTCTCTCTTCCCCGAGCTGCAACGGGAGCTGCGGGCCTTCCGCTCGACCGGCATCCTGCCGTGCCAGCGCATCCGCGAGCTCCTGGCCGCCGGCTGCATCCGCGCCCCGGCGGACGCTGGGGTCGAGGAGGCGCAGCTCCAACCCGCCAGCATCGATCTGCGCCTGGGCCCCGTGGCCTACGAGGTCCGCGCTAGCTTCCTGCCGGGCGAGGCAGCCACTGTGGAAAGCAAGCTGCGTCGCCTCACCGTGGCCCGCCTCGACCTCACCGCCCCCGCCGAGCTCGCCCGTGGCCACGTCTACGTGATTCCGCTCCTGGAGGAGCTGCGCCTGCCACCCAACATCATGGGCAAGGCCAATCCCAAGAGCACCATCGGTCGGCTCGACGTGTTCACGCGACTGCTCACGGACGGCGCGAACCAGTTCGAGCGTGTCGCTCGGGGCTACCGCGGGGGGCTCTACGCTGAGGTGGCGCCCCGAACCTTCAGCGTCCTGGTCCACGCCGGCACACGGCTCAACCAGCTCCGCTTCATGCGCGGCAACCCGCCGCCGTCCGACAGCAGCCTCCAGGCCCTCCATGAGCACGAGACGCTCGTCTACCTGGATGGGGGCGAGCCCGGAAACGCGACCATCGGCCGTGGCCTCTGGATCTCCATCGATCTGAGCGGCAGCGGCCAATCGCTGGTCGGCTATCGTGCCCGGCACGGGGCCCCGGTGCTCGATCTGGACAGGATCGGCTACTACGACCCGGCCGACTTCTGGGAGCCGATTGCCCCCCTGCCCGAGCGCGAGCTGGTGCTCGAGCCCGACGAGTTCTATCTGCTGGCCTCGCGCGAGCGGGTCCGCGTGCCGCCCAGCTTCGCGGCGGAGATGGTGAGCTATGATCCCTTCGTGGGCGAGTTTCGCATCCACTACGCCGGCTTCTTCGATCCCGGCTTTGGCTATGGCAACGACGATGTGAAGGGCACCCGAGCCGTCCTCGAGGTGCGTTCCCACGAGGTGCCGTTTCTCCTTAAGGATGGCCAGCTCATCGGGCGGCTCATCTACGAGCGTCTGCTGGGCCTGCCCGAGAAGGTGTATGGGCCCAGCATCGGGTCCTCCTATCAGCAGCAGGAGATCGCGCTGAGCAAGCAGTTCCGGCGGGAGGTCGCGCAGGATGTCGGATAACGATCTCGAAGTGCGGATCCTCAACGCTGTCGACCGCCAGCGGCTGGTGGACATGTGCGTGCGGCTGGCCGACACGGTGAGCCTGACGGGGGAGGAAGAACCGGCGGCCCGGCTGGTGGGCGACGAGCTGGAGCGGCTGGGGATGGAGGTGCAGTACCAGGAGGTGGAGGCCGGCCGGCCGAACGTCATCGGTCGCCTGCGTGGCACCGGGGGTGGCAACACGCTGATGTTCAACGCCCACCTGGACCACTTCGACACCCCCGAGCCCACCCTGGTCGAGGGGGACCGGGTCTACGGCCGGGGCCTCGTGAACATGAAGTGCGCCTTCGCCGGCTATATCGAGGCGGTCGCCGCTCTCCAGCGGGCCGGCGCCTCGCTGGCGGGGGACATCATCGTCTCGGGGGTGGTGGGCGAGATCGAGAAGGCGCAGATCGGCCAGTACCAGGGGGCCCAGTACCGCGGGGGCGGCCTGGGGGCCACGTACCTGATGAGCCATGGCTTGGCGGCCGACCACTGCATCATCGGCGAGCCCACGGGGCTGCGGCTGCAGATCGGCAACGAAGGGCTGACGCTGGCCAGGATCAACGTCTCCTCCGCTGGGGACGACTGGGTGGAGAAGACCTTCAGGATGGCCGAGGCGATCAAGGCCTGGGAGCCCGAGTACCAGAGGAAGTATCCGCATCCCTTCATGCTGCCCATCGTGCGGGTTGGCGCCCTGGATGGCGGGCACCCCTTCAAGCCCGGCGTCTTGCCCAGCGCCAACCTCTACCTGCACGTGCGCACGCTGCCCGGCGTGCCCACCATGGCCATCCAGCGTGACCTGGAGCAGGTGTGCGCGGCGGCTGCTGCCGGTGACCCCGACCTGCGGTGGTCCGTCGAGCTGTATCTCTCGACCCAGGGCTACGAGATCCCCTTCGATAGCCCCGTGGCGGGCGCCGTGGCCAACGCCCACCGGCGGGTGTTCGGCCGGCGGGTCGAGTACGGCGAGCCGCTGCGCTACGCTATCACCAGCGATGGCTCCCACATGTTCCACCACGGCCTGCCCGCCGTCACCTACGGCGCCGGCTTCGGCTCCTATCTGGGGGACCCCACGGAGCCGAGGCAGGAGGGGGGCGGGGCATGGAACACGGCCTCGGGCCGCCGGCGCGGCGTGGGCATCACCAATCTGTTGAACTGCACGAAGGTCTATGCCCTGGCGGCCCTGGATCTGTGCGGACAGGCCCGCTGAGTCGATTTGCCAACGCTCGTGACGGTTCGATGGCCGCGCCGGCTAGGCCCTCACCCTAACCCTCTCCCAGAGGGAGCGGGGCTTCCCTCGTGAACGAGTCGGTGCCGGCCTGGCGGCTCAAGGGCTGGACCCTGGACGCGTGTAACTGCGACTACGGCTGTCCCTGCGTCTTCAACGCGCCGCCGACCAGCGGCTATTGCCAGGGTGGCTGGAACTGGCACGTCAGCGAGGGGCAGTACGGAGAGACGCCCCTGGCTGGTCTGACTTTCTCCCTCTTCGCCGCCTGGCCGGGGGCCCTCCACGAGGGGAACGGCGAGGCGCTCATCCTGGTCGATGAGCGGGCCGATGCCGCCCAGCGCTGGGCCGTCGAGGCCCTGCTGAGCGGCCAGGCCGGCGGGCCCTGGGCCATCATCAGCACCACCCTGAGCCGCCTCCACGGCCCGGAGTACGTGCCCTACGAGGTGAAGCTCGATGGGGCGCGCAGCGCCGTCCGGGCGGGGACGCGGCTCCAGCTCGAGATGGAGCCCATCCGTAACCCCGTCACCGGAGCCGAGACCTACCCCCAGGTCATCCTGCCCGAGGGCTTCGTCTACAAAGAAAGCCTGCGCGCGGCCACCCGCACCTTCCAGCTCAATGGCGCCGTGAGCTACGCGCACCCGGGCAAGAACGCCGCCTTCGCCCCCTTCGCGTACCGCGGCCCCTGAAACGCCGGCCGGGTATATGCTATGATGCAGGTATGAAGCGCACCACTATCAGCCTGCCCGAGGACGTGGCCGCCATCCTGGCCCGAGAGGCACGCCACCGGGCCACATCGGTGTCGGAAGTCACCCGTCAGGCACTTATCGCCTACCTTGGCTTGGGGGGTTCAGAGCCCCGCCGGCTCCCCTTCGAAGCCCTGGGCCGCAGCGGATACTCGACTACGGCGGAGGATATCGAAGAGATCCTCGCAAAGGAATGGCGTGACCCTCGCCATAGTTGACACGGGTCCTATCTACGCCATCACGGATCTCGCGGACCGTCAACA
>ORJL011256024.1_pt1 | contig 15084 bp, 12 predicted proteins | sample 1779941 | NCBI WGS metagenome assembly ORJL01 (sample SAMEA104232317, study PRJEB22302) | groundwater metagenome | biome: forest; feature: aquifer; material: groundwater | place: USA | collected 2011-08-07 | depth 5.8 m
CTGTTTGCCCCGCAGCGTGCGCGTTCGCCGGTCAAGTCGCTTTCGGGCGGCGAGCGCAACCGCCTGCTGCTGGCGCGCCTGTTCGCCCGGCCGGCCAACGTGCTGGTGCTGGACGAGCCGACCAACGACCTCGACATAGAGACCCTGGAACTGCTCGAAGCCCTGCTGCAGGACTATGCAGGCACGGTGTTCCTGGTCAGCCACGACCGCGCCTTCCTCGACAACGTGGTGACGCAGACCATCGCCAGCGAAGGCGCGGGGCAGTGGAAGGAATATGTCGGCGGCTACAGCGACTGGCTGCGACAGCGGCCGGCGACGGTGGCGGCGCGCTTCGACGCGACGGGCGGGATTGATACAAGAGTTCCCGGAGGGACGCAGAGCGCCGGTGCTGGCGATATGGCAAGAGCCAGGCCTGTCCAAGGCAGGAAGCTCAGCTTCAAGGAACAGCGCGAACTGGAAGCTTTGCCGGAACGCATAGCGGCATTGGAAGCCGAGCAGGTCCTGCTGCACGGCCGCCTCGCCGATCCGGCCTTCTACCAGGAGCCGGCCGAGACCCAGCGTCTGGCCCAGGAAAGGCTGGCGGCTGTCGATGCGGAAATCGATGCCGCGCTGCTGCGCTGGGAAGTCCTCGAAGCCAAGGCCTGAAATCTGGCGGCAAAAAAGGCATTTTTTCCGGTTCTCATCCGGCATCCGCTGCGGATAGTCTCTCCCGATCAGCCGGACAAGGGAGGCTCATGTGGTCGTCATCAACGGAAAACGCACTACCGCGATCGTGATCCGCAACCGGGGCGATAGCGTCACCCTGGTACCGATGAAAAGCGGCCGCCTGTCGGCCAAGACGGTGGCCTTCGACGAATTCCGCCGCGACTGGCAGGAAACCGGCTATGCGCTGTCGCAGGCGTTGACCACCTTCCTCACCCACATCATGAAGTGGGGCGCCTCGCTCGAGGTGGTCAAGGGCCTGGAAAAACTCGCGGCGCGCGATCGCTTCGTGGTCGGCAGCCTGTTCTGACGCCGGACCTGAGCGCGGACGACTGCTGGCGGGCCTGGTTCGACGGTTCCGCCCTGCCCAATCCGGGAAAGATCGGCATCGGCGTCGTGCTCATCGCGCCGGACGGAACGCGCATCGAGAAATCCGTACTGACCGCCAGCCACGGTTGCAACAACGAAGCCGAACTCCATGCGCTTTGCCTCGCACTCGACATGGCGCGCGCGGCAGGCTCAAGGCGGCTGCGGCTGCATGGCGACAGCGATGTCGCGCTGCGCTATGTGCGCGGCCCCGACAGCACGGGCATCGAGCGCCTGCAGCTTCTGGTCGCCGGCGCCCGCCAGCGAATGGCGCATTTCGACGAGGTGCAGTTGCTCTGGATTCCGCGCCATCGCAATGCCGAGGCGGATCGCCTGTCGCGCCAGGCCCTGGGCTTGCCCGCGGCCCTTGCCCGGACGGCGCCGAGGCGGCGCGGCGGATAGTTTCCGCTATGATCGGCGGGCGCTGAACATCCCGCCAGGGGATACCGTCCCCGGCATTGCCGGGGACATAAAGGAGAAGCTGTATTGGGAATACTGACCAACATCGTTGCCGCCGAGGAAGACGAATACGAAGCCATCGGCGAATCGCTGCGGCCGCTGGAGGAGTGGAGCGGCATCGAGCGGCGCGGCATCGACACGGCCAAGATCGCGACGCTGCACTGCCTGCTCACCGGCGACGAACTCGACATGGCGCTCGGCGCCTATGAGCCCGTCTATGTCGGCGGCGAGGGCGCCATCGTGCTGCGCCTGGCCGACGCGGTCACCGAGCGCCTGGCCACGCTAGACGAGGAGGCCCTCGAACTCGTTGCGGGCGAACTGGCGGCTACCGAAGAGTATGAAGTGGAGCAGTGGGATGCCGATGACGTGCTGGCCATGGTCATGGACCTCGCCGATCTCGCACGCCTGGCCGACTCGCAGGGGCAGGTGCTGTTCGTCTGGATGCACCCGCTGCTGACCTAGTTCGATGGCATCGAGCAAGACCTGGTTCGTGTACCTGATCGAATGCGTCGACGGCAGCCTCTACACTGGCATCACCGTCGACCTTGCCGGGCGTTTCAAGGCCCACCGCGATGGCCGTGGCGCGCGTTACATGCGCCTGCATCGGCCGCTGCGCATGCTTGCCGCCGAGGCCCATCCCGATCGCTCGGCGGCCCTGAAGGCCGAATACCGGATCAAGCAGATGAGCGCGGCGGACAAGCGCCGCTACGCCGAGGGCATGAGCCCCGATCCACTCGCGACAGCCTGACCCGTATCCCGCCATGATGGTTTTTTCCCACGCCAACAGCTACGCCGCCAGCACCTACCGCCAGCTCTTCAAGGGCTGGCGCGCCGCCGGCCACGAGGTGGCGGCGGTCGAGCACTTCGGCCACGACGCGCAGTTTCCGGTCGATCGCCGCTGGCGCGGCATGACGCAGCAACTCACGGCCCTGATCGACAGCCTGCCGCAGTCGCGCCTCTGGCTGGTCGGGCATTCGATGGGCGGCTACCTGAGTCTGCTCGCCGCCGGCCAGCGCCCGGAGCGCGTGCGCGGCATCGTGCTGCTCGACTCGCCCATCGTCTATGGCTGGAAATCCGGTCTGATCGGCGTGGTCAAGGCGGTCGGCCAGATGCCCCGCGTTTCGCCTGCCGCGGTCGCGATCAAGCGCCGCGACCGCTGGCCCGACCTGGGCGAGGTGCATAGCCATTTCGCCGCCAAGTCGATGTTCGCGCGCTGGCATCCGGAGGTGCTGAAGGACTACATCCAGCACGGTACCGAAGCCGATCCCTTCGACAGTTCGGGCGTCGCGCGGCGCCTGAAATTCCGACCTGAGATCGAAGCCGAGATCTACTCGACCGTGCCGCATCGCCTGGTGTCCTACCTGCGCCTGCATCCGCCGGGCGGACCGATCGCCTTCATCGCCGGCACCCGTTCGCGCGAAGTGCGCCAGGTCGGACTCACCGCGACACAGCGCATCGCGCAGGGGCGCATCAGTTGGATCGAGGGCACCCACCTGTTTCCCTTCGAAAGACCCGAAGAAACCGCGTCGGCGGTTCTCGACTGGATGGCCCGCCTCGATCAGGCCGTGGCAGTCTGAATCGATGCCCGGGACATCCTAGCGAGGCGCCATGCACTTATCCCCAAGGTTGGTAGCGCTGCTGCTCCTGCCGCCGCTCTTTTGGGCGGCCAATGCCGTGTTTGCGCGGCTGGCGATCAACAGCATCGGCCCGCTGTGGCTCAATGCCCTGCGCTGGGGGCTGGCCCTGCTGATCCTGCTGCCTTTGGGCTGGAAAGTGCTGGCAACCGCGTCTGCGCGCCAGGCAATCCGCGAGCGCTGGCTGCATCTCGGCATCCTCGGCCTGATCGGCGTCGGCGCCTACAACGGCCTGCAATACGTTGCCCTGCGCACCAGCACGCCGGTCAACGTGACCCTGATCGCGGCCAGCCTGCCGCTGTGGTCGATGATCGTCGGCGTGCTTGCCTATCGCGTGCATCCGACGCGGCCGCAATTGCTCGGCGCCGCGCTGTCGCTGGTCGGAGTGCTAACCGTGCTGTCGCGCGGCGACCTCGATGTGCTGCTGCGCATTCAACTGGTCGAAGGCGACCTGCTGATGGTGCTGGCGATTGCCGGCTGGGCCGTCTATAGCTGGATGCTGGCGCGGCCACCGGCGCACATGAGTGGCCCCGCGCGGCCGGACTGGGACTGGGCCGAGTTCCTGTTCGCGCAATGCCTGTTCGGCGTTGTCATCGCCTTTGTTGCGGCCGGAGTCGGCGAAGCCGTCGCGCCCTCGATGACGCCGGACTGGAACTGGAAATTGATTGCTACCATCATTTTTATCGCCGTCGGTCCCTCGGTCATCGCCTACCGTTCCTGGGGCCTGGCCGTGGCCGAGGCGGGCCCGGCGATGGCGGCGATCTTCTACAACCTGACGCCGCTGATCACCGCCGTGCTCTCGGTGCTGGTGATCGGCGAATGGCCTCGGCCCTACCACGGTGCGGCCTTCCTGCTGATTGTCGCCGGCATTGCCATTGCCTCGCGCCGGGACGCGGGCTGAAAGTCATGCCTACGCCAACGCTGGAGGCGGTATCCCTTGCGGACGGCGCCGGCCGCAGGTCGAGGATGGAGACGCGGCTGCCGGCGCCGTGTATATTTTCGCCATGGTCGTCTAACCGGGAAGATCCCATGCTCCAGAGCTACGGAAAATACATGCCCATCAGGACGCTGGGGCGCGGTGCCAGCGGTACCGTCTACCTGGCCGAAGACCGCTTTTCGGGCGACAACGTCGCCCTCAAGGTTTTCGACCCCGAACTGGTCACGGCGACCAATCAGGACCAGAAGCGGCTCAAGCAGTTCCTCACCGAAGCCTCGCTGGCGGGCAAGTTAGTGCATCCGCACATTGCCGCCATCCTCGATGCCGCGGTCGGCGAGGATGCCGGCTATATTGCTCTGGAATACGTGCCGGGCGGCGACCTGTCGCAATTCGTTCCGCCCGGGACCCTGCTGCCGCTGGACCAGTCGATCGAGATGGCCTTCAAGGCCTGTGGCGCCTTCGATTACGCCTTCCGCCAGGGGGTCATTCATCGAGACGTCAAGCCGGCCAATATCATGGTGGCGAGCGGCAGCAACATCAAGGTCGTGGACTTCGGCGCCGCCTACCTGCACAACGCCGCGGCGACGCAGATCACCAACATCGGATCGCCGGGCTATATGTCGCCGGAACAACTCCAGAGCGGCAAACTCGGGTTCCACAGTGATATGTTTTCGCTGGGCGTGGTGCTCTACGAGCTGTTCACTGGAGAACGGCCCTTCGTCGGCCGCAACATGGCAGAACTGTTTTCGATGATCGCGCTGCGCGATCCCCAACCGCCCAGCCGCCTGCGACCGGAGCTGCCCGAGGGGGCGGACCGCTTCGTGATGCGCATGCTGCATAAGCAGCCGCAGGAGCGCTATCCGTCCTGGGGCGAGCTGGCGCTCGATATCGCCGACGTCGGCAGCCTCAGCATGTTCCGCAATGCAATTCCCCACAGCGAGCGTTTCGCCGCGTTGCGACAGATCCCCATCCTTGCCTCGCTGAGCGATCCCGAGATATGGGAACTGGTCTACGCTGCGCAATGGAAGCGCGTACCGGCGCGCAGGGTGCTGATGCGCGAGGGCGAAGAGGGTGGCAGCCTGTTCTTCCTCGCCAAGGGCGATGCCACGGTGACCAAGCAGGGGCGGCTGCTCAACATGTTGCGCGCCGGCGAGTACTTCGGCGAAATGGCCTACATGAAGGCCGGCCTCATGCCGCGCCAGGCAACAGCGGAGACCACCAGCGATGCCCTGGTGGCCGAGTTTCCGCTCGGCGTGCTGAAACAGGCGAGCGCGAATTGCCAGCTCGGCGTTGCTACCGCGCTGCTGCACTCGCTGGTCGAGCGCCTGGCATTGTCAGACGAGCGGATCGCGCGGGTACCGACTTGACTCGGCCGCTTCTGCGCGGTCCGGCGCCGGGTGTTGCCGGTCTCCCTCATGCCCTTCGCCGGCGCGGGCTGCACGGCAAATTTGGTGGCCAAAAAAAGCCCCGGTGGCCTTGCGGCCCCGGGGCTTGCGATGAAATGGCGTGAAGGCCGGGCGCTCAGCCGCAACTCCCCACCGCGCCGCAGGCGGAGCAGAAGTCGCAGCCGTCCTTGCGGATCACCGTGTAGTTGCCGCATTCGCCGCACAGTGAACCCTGCATCACCTTGACGCCGCCGCTCTTCTGCTCGGGGACTTCGAGGATGCCCATTTCGCGCGTCGGATAGCCATTCTCGTCCAGTATCCCGAGCATGGCGTAGCGATGCATGATCAGGCGTGCGATGTAGGCCACGGTCGACGGCCAGTTCTGCTGCTTGCTGGAGCCGGGGACACGGGCCATGAAGTCGCCCAGCGGCTCGGCGTAGTTCAGGAGCTTCCGGAGCTTCATGCCGATCCAGGCCGGGTCGAGCACGCGCATGTCGAGCGAGAGCAGGCGGGTCAGGCCGTCCAGCGCGCGCGGGTAGTGGCCGGAGAGCCACACCGAGTAAGGCCGCGTGACGCCGTCGGGCAGGGTGATTTCCTTCAGACCCAGTACGAACTCCTCGCCGGCCGCCGGATTGACCACGTCGACGGTCCATGACAGCGTGCCATCGGTGCCGGTCTTGGGCTCGTCGCGGCTGAACATGCAGTCGATCACGGGCGTTGCCTCGGTACCTTCCAGCGCGCCGAGCTTTTCGCAGCGGTAGCGCACTACCTGGGCCAGGGCCGAGACCACGCCGGGGACGAGCTTCCTCTCGCCGTTGGGCGGCAGCGGCAGTTCGAAGGAATCGTCGTCCGGGGTTTTGGCCAGGGCGTCGAGCTTGAGCTTGAGCCAGGCCTTGTCGTTGGCGCGCATGTCCATCGACAGGGTCTTGGCCACGGCGCCGATGCCGCGCGGCTGCTCGGCGCCATTGACCCAGACTTCGAAGGGCACGTTGCGCCCCAGGTCGTTCTCGATCTGGCCGACGAAGAGGGCGAACTCGCCGTGGGGCGCCTCGACCATGTAGGTCCAGGCCGTGTTGCCGTCGGCCATGCGCGGCCGGCCGGGCCAGCGCAAGGACGCCAGCACCGGGGCGGGCAGGGCGCCGATCGACAGGCGGCGGTTGGCATGGTCGAGGGTGACGTCCTGCGGCTGCTTCTGGGCGGTTTCGGCGGCGGTCGGCGTGACCGAGAGCACACTGCCCAGCACCGAGTTGGGCCGGTAGGTGGCAAGCCCCTTGAGGCCGGATTTCCAGGCCACCATGTAGAGGTCCTCGAATTCCGAATAGGGGTAGTCGGCGGGGACGTTCACCGTCTTCGAGATCGAGGTGTCGATGTAGGGCGCCACCGCGGCAACCATGCGCTCATGCGCCTGGGCCGAGATTTCCAGCGCGGTGACGAAGTACTCGGGCAGCGTGGCGACGTCGCCACCCTGGTGCTTGTAAAGGCGCCAGGCATAGTCCTCGACCGCATACTCCTTGAAGGTGCCGTCGGCCATGCGCTTCTTGCGTGTATAGACCCAGGAGAAGGGCGGCTCGATGCCGTTGCTGGCGTTATCGGCAAAGGCCAGGCTGATGGTGCCGGTGGGCGCGATCGACAGCAGGTGCGAATTGCGCAGGCCGTGCTTGCGGATCGCATCCTTGATCTCCTGCGGCAGGCGCGAGGCGAAGTTGCCGCCGGAGAGGTACATGTCGGCGTTGAACAGCGGGAAGGCGCCGCGCTCCTTGGCCAGTTCGACCGAATACAGGTAGGAACGGTCGCGCATGTACTCGGAGATTTTTGTCGCCATGTCGCGCGCGCCGTCGCTGTCGTAGCGCAGCTTGAGCATGATCAGGGCGTCGCCGAGGCCGGTGAAGCCCAGGCCCACCCGGCGCTTGTTCTGCGCTTCCTTGAGCTGCTGTTCGAGCGGCCAGTGGGTGGCGTCGAGCACATTGTCGAGCATGCGCACCGAGGTGTCGATGACGCGGCCGAAGGCGGCGAAATCGAAGCTCGGGCTCTTGCTGAAGGCATCCTTGACGAACAGCGTCAGGTTGATCGAGCCCAGGCAGCAGCAGCCGTAGGGCGGCAGCGGTTGTTCGGCGCAGGGATTGGTGGCCTCGATGGTTTCGCAGTAGTAAAGGTTGTTGTCCTTGTTCATGCGGTCGAGGAACAGGATGCCCGGCTCGGCGTGATCGTAGGTGGAGCGCATGATCTGCTCCCACAGGTCGCGCGCGCGCACCTTGCGATAGACCCACTGCCCGTCGGCGCGCTGGTAGGCGCCGCCGGCCCTGATGTCGGCCGACGGTGAGGCGCGATGCGTCAGTTCGATGTCGCCGTCGGCTTCCACGGCCTGCATGAAGGGATCGGTGACGCCGACCGAGATGTTGAAGTTGGTCAGGTCGCCGGCATCCTTGGCGTGGATGAATTCCTCGATGTCCGGGTGGTCGCAGCGCAGTACGCCCATTTGCGCGCCACGGCGGGAACCGGCGGATTCGACGGTCTCGCAGGAGCGGTCGAAGACGCGCATGTAGGAGACGGGGCCCGAGGCGCGCGATTGCGTGCCCTTGACGTGGGCGCCGATCGGGCGGATGGAAGAGAAGTCGTAGCCGACACCGCCGCCACGGCGCATGGTTTCGGCGGCCTGCAGCAGTGCGGTGTAGATGCCGGGACGGCCATCGACGATTTCGGAGATCGAATCGCCCACCGGCTGCACGAAGCAGTTGATCAGCGTGGCACACAGATCGGTGCCGGCGGCGGAGTTGATGCGGCCGGCTGGCACGAAGCCGTTTTCCTGGGCTTCGAGGAAGCGCGCCTCCCAGTTGGCACGCTTGTCTTCGGCTTCGATCGAGGCCAGCGCGCGGGCGACGCGGGCGCGCACGTCGCGTACGTCGCGTTCCGTGCCCTTGGCATATTTTTCGACCAGAACTTCCCCCGATATTTCTTGCGGCAGGGGCAGGTCCATCTGCCCGGTGTACTCGTAGCTTGATGATTCCTCAGTATTATTTTTTGTCGTATCCATGGTCTCTTCCGAAGGACTTTCCTATTAAGGTTCCAGTGAGCGCCGAAGCATAACTCCGGCTCTCGTTCGTGAAAAGCAGAAAATTTTTTATGTCATAAAAACAGTATGTTACAAAAACGCCTAGTGCGGGTTACGGGTACGCCCTACTAGATATAGTATGTTTTGCCAGCCTGAAATGGGAAGAAAAACAGCAGGATGGCGCTGCTTTTCGAGACTTGGGCTGAGGCCGAACTGGGCCGCTTATTGCTAGGCCACACCCGCTCGGGGGTTGACAGCCGCCACAGGCCTTGCAAAAGGGGAAAGTGCCCGCTTAGCCGATGAGCCCGGCCGTGTGCCGCGCAATTATCCACTCTTCATTGGTGGGTATCACGCAGACGTCGATTTTGCTGCCGGTGGCTGAAATTTTCGCCGCATTGGCGGCGTTTGCCACGGCATCCAGTTCGATTCCCAACCAACCGAGCCGGGCGCAGACGCTCTCGCGCACCGGTGCGCCGTGTTCGCCGATGCCGCCGGTGAACACCAGCGCATCGAGCCCGCCCAGCGCGGCGGCCAGCGAGCCGATCTCGCGCACGACGCGGTAGCAGAACAGTTCCACCGCCTCGCGTGCCTCGGGCGCCGGCGATTCCAGCAGTATGCGCATGTCTTGGCTGATGCCGGACACGCCGAGCAGGCCGGATTCCTTGTAGAGCAACCGGGTCAGTGCCTTGGCGTCCATCTTGCGGTAGTCCATCAGATAGAGCAGCACGCCCGGATCGAGGTTGCCGGTGCGGGTGCCCATCATCAGTCCGTCGACCGCCGTGAAGCCCATGGTCGAGGCCTGGCTGCGACCATCCCTGATCGCGCACATCGAGGCGCCGTTGCCCAGGTGGGCGACGATGACGCGGCCGCGCGCGCGTTCGGCAGCGAGGTGCTGCGGCAGCACCTCGGCGATGTACTCGTAGGACAGGCCGTGGAAGCCGTAGCGGCGCACGCCCTCGGCGGTGATCGCGCGCGGCAGCGCGAACAACTGCGCCACTTCCGGCTGGCTGCGATGAAAGGCGGTATCGAAGCAGGCCACCTGCGGCAGCCTGGGCAGGGCAGCCGTCATGGCGTCGATGCCGGCCAGGTTGTGCGGCTGGTGCAGCGGCGCCAGCGGAATGAAGCCGCGCAGGGCATCGATCATGGCGGCGTCGAGCACCACGGGCTGCGAGAAGCGTTGCGCGCCATGCACCACGCGATGACCGACGCCGGCTATGCGCCAGCCCGCCTCGTGCCGGTGCAGCCAATCGACGAGGAAGGCCAGCGCGGCCTTGTGCTGCCCGTCGGGCGCAGCGCCGAGTTCGAGATCGCGGTCGTCCAGAACCCGTCCTACCGCATCCCTGGCCTTGAAATGCGCCGCCTGACCGCCGACGGCGCCGATGCCGTCGATCTGGCCGGCGATTTCCGGTTGGCGCGGAATCTCGGCGCCGCGCGCGTACAGCGCGAACTTGATCGAGGACGAGCCCGCGTTGAGGGTCAGGATGGCGTCGGCCATCGCGTCAGACTTTCTTGCGCTTGGCGTGGGCCATGACCATGGCCACGGCGGTGGAGGCGGTGCGGGTTTCGGCTGAGTCGGCGCGGCTGGTCAGCACGATCGGCACCCGTGCGCCGAGCACGATGCCCGAGGTCAGCGCATCGGCCAGGTATTCCAACTGCTTGGCCAGCATGTTGCCGGATTCGATGTCGGGCACCAGCAGGATGTCGGCCTGGCCGGCCACGGGCGACTTGATGCCCTTGGTGCGCGCCGCGACCAGCGAGATGGCATTGTCGAAGGCCAGCGGCCCGTCGAGCAGGCCGCCGGTGATCTGGCCGCGGTCGGCCATCTTGCACAGCGCGGCGGCGTCGAGCGTGGCCTGCATCTTGAAATTCACGGTTTCCACGGCGGCGAGGATGGCCACCTTGGGATCGGCGATCTTCAGCATGCACGCCAGGTCGATGGCGTTTTGCACGATGTCGACCTTGTCTTCCAGGTTGGGCGCGACGTTGACCGCCGCGTCGGTGATGAACAGCAGGCGCGGGTAGGTCGGCACGTCCATCAGGAAGACATGGCTGATGCGCCGTTCGGTGCGCAGGCCGGTGGCCTTGTCGATCACTTCGCTCATCAGCTCGTCGGTGTGCAGCGAACCCTTCATCAACGCCTCGACCTGCCCTTCGCGCGCCAGCGACACGGCCACTTCGGCCGCGGCATGGCTGTGGGCGACGTTGATCAGGGTGCAGCCGTAGAGGTCGAGCTGGTTGGCCTCGGCGATCTGGCGGATTTTTTCCTCGGGGCCGACCAGGGTGGGGATGATCAGGCCGCGATCGCGCGCCAGCAACGCGCCCTTGAGTGATTCGGTGTCGCAGGGATGGGCCACGGCCATCGACACCGGGGTCAGGCCGCGGGTGATTTCGAGCAGGTGCTCGAAGCGCGCCTTGCGCGTTTCCGACAGCTTGAAGTCGGGCAGGTTGGCCTTCAGGCGCTTGATCTTCTCGGTCGGCGCCAGCACTTCGGCGGTGCCGGTGATGACCTTCTGCCCATCCTGGTTGGTGCACACGCAGTCGAACACCATGTGGTGATTGCGCGGATATTTCTTTTCGCAGGTGATGGTGACCGTCAGCGTGTCGCCGACGCGTACCGGCAGCGCGAAATGCAGCGACTGGTCGACATATACGGTGCCGGGACCGGGAAACTGGGTGCCGAGCACGTTGGAAATCAGCGCGCCGCCCCACATGCCATGGGCGATCACCTCGCGCAGCATCGACGAATGCGCATACTCGGGATCGACGTGCGAGGGATTGATGTCGCCGGACATGATGGCGTACATCTGGATGTCTTCCTGGCGCAAGGTGCGCACCAGCCTGGCGCTGTCGCCGACGCTGATTTCGTCGAAAGTGCGGTTCTCGATGTACTCGGAATTGCTGGCTTGAATCTGGGTCATGATCACGCTCCCTAAGGCTTCATTATGATCTTAGCGCGCAATTGCTGCAATGCAATAAGTTACTTTGCTTATTCCATTGTCGAATTTCGAGGCCGGTCATTTCACGAAGTTCATGGCGCCGCAACCGCTTCCCCGTAACCCCGTCTGGACAGTGAATCTCGGCCTCAAATGCGCCGCCATGTTTGACTTGGGTCAATATGAACTTCGCGTCGATAGCTAGAATTTTCAACAATTCGCCCATCAACCAACGCTATGACTTTCGCGATAGCCTCCCGGCGGGGAAAAAAACGCACTCCGGCAGCGCGTCCGAGTCAAGCATTGAACGATATTTTCATGGACATCCTCCCAATTCCCGTGTCTGCGCATTGCGTTTTCCGCGTGGTTGGCCGTCCCGGCCAACAGCGGCACAAACCGCGCCGGCGAACAACGGAACGATTTTTGAAATCAACTACTTGAGAAAGGAAATCCAAAATGAGCACTGAACAGCTCTTCCAATGGTCCGACAGTTACGCCGTCGGCATTCAGGAAGTGGACGAGCAGCACAAGGCGCTGGTGGGGATGCTGAATGACCTGCATACGGCCATTGTCGAACATCACGGCAAGGACGCTTCGCGAAAAATCCTCGACCAGCTCGCCGATTACACGCGCACGCACTTCCTGCTCGAGGAAAGCCTGATGCGCGTCACCCACTATCCGGGCTTCGATATCCACAAGCAGCAGCACGAGGAACTGATCAAGCAAGTGGTGGACCTGCAGCACAAACTGGACACCGGCGGCGCGACGATCACTTTCGAGTTGCTGCATTTCCTCAAGGTCTGGCTCTCACAGCACATCAACGAAAGCGACAAGCGCTTTGGCGGCTTCTTCACCAAGGCCGATCACCTCAAGAGCTATGCGAACTGGAGCGAGGAAGTCAATGCCACGATGAGCAAGAAGAAGTGGTGGTGGAAGTTCTGGTGACTAGCGCGCTGTGACGCGCGGCGGACGGGGCCTGACGGGACGTCCGCCGGCGTACTGGGTGGCACCCGCGTTACCGGAGCCGTTTGCGTTTTGGCCGGACACTGGCGATGAACACAGTTTTGCCTGACTTTCCATGCGACCTGTTCCGCTGGAGTGACGGATTCTCCATCGGCCTTCAGAAAGTCGACGAGCAGCACGCCACGCTGGTTGGAATTCTGAATCAACTTGCCCGGCATCACACCGGCAATGTGGCCGACGAAGACTTGCTGCGCGTCTTCGACGAACTCGTCAGCTACACCGTTTACCACTTTGCAACCGAAGAAGCCCTGATGGACGAATTCAGGGTCGCCGAACGGCATTCGCTCGCCCATCGCCGCGCGCATCAGGAGTTTGTCGAGCAGGCGCTGGCTGCTCGCCGGGATGCCGAAAAGTCGCCACGCGAAGTGACCGGAAATCTCCTGGCATTTCTGACCAATTGGCTGATCCAGCATATTCTCGGAATGGATCGCCGCCTTGCCGACGAAATCCGCCTGGCCCAGGAACGGGACGGACTGCCGGTGACGGTCCGGACGCCGCCGAATGGCGAGCGCACGACCGAGGTTCTGCTTGGTGCAATAGACGGACTTTATGAAATTCTGGGCCACAACACCAAGGAACTGCGCGAAGCGAACCGGCTGTTGCAACAGGAGCTTGCCAGGAGCAAGGAGGCCCAGCAGCATCTGCGCATCGCGGCCACCGCGTTCGAAGCTCAGGAAGGCATCATCATCACCGGCGCCGACGACCTGATTCTGCAGACCAACAAGGCGTTCACCACGATTACCGGGTACAGCGCCGAGGAAGTGGTCGGCCGCAGTCCGCGCATGCTCAGCTCGGGTCGCCAGGATGCGGCGTACTACAAATCCATGTGGGACAGCATCAAGCGCACGGGAACCTGGCAGGGCGAAATCTGGAACCGCCGCAAGAACGGTGAAGCCTATCCGGCCTGGCTCTCCATTACCGCCGTGATTGGCGACGATGGAGTTGCGACGCACTACGTCGGCACCTCCACCGATATCGCGCCGCGCAAGATGGCCGAAGACAAGATCGAGCAATTGGCCTATTACGACCAACTGACCCAACTGCCCAACCGGCGCCTGATGCGGGACCGCCTCGACCAGGCCTTGACCGCTTGCGCCCGGCATGGGCGGCACGGTGCCCTGCTGCTGATCGATCTGGATAATTTCAAGTCGCTGAACGACACCTTGGGACATGCGGTGGGTGACAGCCTGCTGATCGAGGTTGCCGCCCGACTGGGCTCCTGCGTGCGCGAGGGCGATACCGTGGCACGCCTCGGTGGCGACGAGTTCGTGGTCATCATCGGCGATCTCGAAGGCGGGGAACTTGCCGCCGTCAAGGCGGAACGCGTCGCCGAGAAAATCCAGGAAAAGCTGGCCGAGTCCTATGTGCTCGACATCACCGCGGACGGCGAGATGAATGGCGAGTGCATGCACAACTGCACCTCCAGCATCGGCATCGCGCTGTTTCGAGATCAGTCGCTCTCGATCGACGAATTGATGAAGCGTGCCGACACCGCCATGTACCAGGCCAAGGACGCCGGTCGCAATACGCTGCGCTTTTTCGATCCGGAGATGCAAGCTGCGGTCCAGGCGCGCGCGGCGATGGAAAGGGACCTGCGCAGGGCGATTGCGGAGGAACAATTCGTTGTCTACTACCAGCCGCAGGTCGATGCGGCCAGCCGCGTTACCGGTGCCGAGGCCCTGGTGCGCTGGGATCATCCCGAACGCGGCCTGATCGAACCCGCCGAGTTCATTCCCCTGGCCGAAGAAACCGGGCTGATTCTTCCGCTCGGCCGCTGGGTCATGGAGAAGGTTTGCCGCCAACTGGCGGTCTGGGCGCAATCCCCGCGGACCGAGCACCTGACACTGGCGGTAAATGTCAGCGCGCGCCAGTTCAACATGCCGAATTTTGTCGGCGACGTAACGACCCTGGTAGACCGCAGCGGCATCCGCGCCGACAGGCTCAAACTGGAATTGACGGAAAGTTCGCTGCTCGAAAATGCCGGAGACATCATCGTCAAAATGACGGCGCTGAAGGCCCGCAGCGTCGGGTTTTCAATGGATGATTTCGGTACCGGCTATTCCTCGCTCTCCTACCTCAAGCAGTTGCCCCTTGATCAACTGAAGATCGACCAGTCCTTCGTGCGGGACATCCTCACCCATCCGAACGATGCCGCGATCGCCAAGACGATCGTCGCGCTTGCGCAATGCCTGGGACTGTCGGTGATTGCCGAGGGCGTGGAGACCGAAGCGCAATGGGACTTCCTGGTCAACAACGGTTGCCCGACCTGTCAGGGCTATTATTTCTGCCGTCCGGTTCCGCTCGACGAGTTCGAGAAGTACTTGGCGCCTTAGGGCGTGTTCTCAATTGGCCGTCCGTCGCCCAATTGAGAACACGCCCTAGCGCTGACGGAACACCAGTGTGGCCAGGCGCAGCATGTCCTCGCGCCCGGTGCTGCCCGACAGCGCATAGCCAAAACGGCTGTCGGTCCAGTAAAAGACATCGATGCCGTTTTCGTGCGCATAGCGGAAGGCCGTGTCGGCCTGCTTCGGCGCGTCGGGACGAAGGTACAGCGTCAGCCGGTTGCGCGCCTCGTTCTCGTACATGAACTGCGCCA
>ORJL010512404.1_pt1 | contig 15082 bp, 13 predicted proteins | sample 1779941 | NCBI WGS metagenome assembly ORJL01 (sample SAMEA104232317, study PRJEB22302) | groundwater metagenome | biome: forest; feature: aquifer; material: groundwater | place: USA | collected 2011-08-07 | depth 5.8 m
ATCGAGCGGGATGACGATTTCCTCGCCGCAGGAATTGCAGGTGTAGCTGGCTTCGTCGATCATGTCGGGATCGTAGCGGCGGGGCGGCGGCGTTGGAATCGGGCGCAGGGGTCGTTGAACGGCGAACGAGGGAAGAGTCTTGCATGAGTGAACTGGAACACGTGAATGGATCGCGCGTCGTCGAGATGCGCACGAGCGAGTGGTACCGCGCGGTGGACCGTGAGAAGCGAGCGGTGGTGTTCGGACTGCACGAGCTTCGTCCGGGGTACAACCTCGGCGCGGTCGCGGCGTTCATCGGACTGTGGACGGCGGCGGGGTGGATCATGCTGGCGATGCCGACCTGGCCCGTGCGCGTGCTGGGGTATGCGTTGATCGGGGCGATCATTCACGGACTGGCGGTCATGATGCACGAGGGCGTACACAGCAACCTGTTGCGGAGACCGAAGCTGGACCGCTGGTTGGGGTTCGTGCTGGGCCTTCCTGGATTGGCGTGCTTCTCGGCGTACCGCGTGGAACACATCGCGCACCATAAGTACACGCGGACCAAGGACGACCCGGACGAGATTCGGAATTTTTCGTCGCGTCGGGGATTGTTGTCGCTCGCGTTCTACCTTTGGTTGTTCGGCGGATCGCTTTGGTATTTTCTGGTCTATGTGCCGATCAACGCACTGCGGATCGGGACGCCGCGCGATCGCCGAGCGATCGCGCTCGAATATGCAATCATGGCCTTGGTCTATGGTGCGTTCGCAGCCGCGGCCTTTCGATACGGATTCGCAGCGAACCTGGTTCACGTGTGGTTGATTCCGATCCTCGTCGCGTTGTTCTATGGGAACGTCAGGGGCTGGGCGGAGCACATGATGACGCTGCCCGGTCATCCGCTGACGGAAACGCGCACGGTAACCAGCAATCCGGTGGTGTGTTTTCTGAATCTCAACGCGAACTACCACTTGGAGCATCACCTCTTCCCCGCGATGCCGTGGTACAACCTGCCGAAGGTTCACGCCTTGTTTGGCGATGAATTCCGAAAGGCGGGGGCGTTCACCTATCGGTCGTACCTACGTTTCGTGCTCGACGCGTTTCGGACGGGGGTTCATGGACTGGCGCCCAAGCACCGCCCCGTGGTTGCGAGCGCTTGACTCGACGGGCTACGAGGCACAATCGGACGCGCTGTCCGATTCGAGCCACAAGCGCAGGCGCGTGGTTGGCGTGGTTTCGGTGTGGCACGAGGGTACAGTCTTCGCATGTGCGGTCGATTCACATTTGCGTCAGCGCCGGAAATCGTGACCGAGCTGTTCTCGATCGGCGACATGCCGGACCTCTCGCCGCGCTACAACATCGCGCCGACGCAGGCGGTGGCGACTGTCGTCGCAACTTCGGATCCGACGACACCACAAGGGAGCGGCGAGGCGTTCCGCCGGGCGATTCGCATGATGCGCTGGGGACTGATCCCCTCCTGGGCCGACGATCCGGCCATCGGCTCGCGGATGATCAACGCCCGTGCGGAGACGCTGTCGACGAAGCCGTCGTTCCGGTCGGCGTTCAAGCGACGGCGATGTTTGATCTTGGCGGACGGGTTCTACGAGTGGAAGAAGCTGGATTGCGGCAAACAACCGTACCACATCCGCGTCCGCGGCGGAGAACCGTTTGCGTTTGCGGGACTTTGGGAGCGCTGGAGCGGGGCGGAGGGCGGGCCGATCGACTCATGCACGATTATCACCACCGAGCCGAACGAACTATTAGCGACAGTCCACGACCGCATGCCGGTGATCCTCGACCGCGGAGACTACGACCGCTGGTTGGACGTGTCCGGCGATGAGCCCGCGCATGCCGCAGCGCTGTTGCGTTCCTTTCCCGCCGAGAGGATGGAGGCGTATCCCGTGAGCACGCTGGTCAACAGCCCAGCGAACGATAACCCGAAATGCATCGAACGCGCGGAGGGCTGAACTCGCCGCCCGCTTATCGACCGGTCGAGGACGGGGTCTTCTGCTTCGACTCGCGGAAGTGGAACTCCCACCAAGGATCGAACCGCTCCTTGGCGCGTTCCACCTTTTCGGGCAGGCCCACGAACCGACCCGCCTGAGCCGTGTCCGCGGGAAGACGTCCCAGGATGACCTCCACGTCCTCCGGTCCGTTCTCGCGGAGGACGGTCACGACCAAACGGCTCCCGGGCGTTCGCCGCGCGATGCCCTGGCTGAACGTGGTCACCAGGTCGTTCCCGGTGCCACGCAGAGGCACGCCGTCCTGGGCGGTGAGGATGTCTCCTTCTTTCAAACCGGCCCGTTTCGCGGCGGTATCCTCGAAGATCTTCTTGATCTGCACGGCCGGCGTCGCCGGGGGAACGGCAATCTTGGGATCACGGTTGTCGACCGCCCCCAGTTGCACGCCCATGAAGGGGTGCCCGGAGTACACGTGGTGGTCCATGTAGGCGCTGCGGATAATCTCCTCCACGCGCAGGCGGATTTCGAGTTCGTCCGTAGCAAGATACGTACTGCGGAGCTTCGGGAACGCGGGAGCGCCGATCTCTTTCAATCGGTCCGTCGCGGATTGTCGCTCGGTGTACGCCGGGGCGTTGAGCTTGGGGACGAGTTGGTCGATCTCGGCCGCCGTTTTCTCGTCGGCGGGGATTTGGAATTCTTCCTTGGACACTTCCGACCCAGCGCCCGGCGTCTCCTTCTTCTCCGGTGTTTGCGCGACGCAAGGAAGCACGCTTTCGCCGATCGTCAAGATCGCTACAAGGAGAACGCGAGCGGCGCGTTGAAGAACGCGTGGCACGGGTTTCCAACCCGTGCGCGCACCGGTTGAAAACCGGTGCCACACAAGAGAAGTCCGGTGTCCCACCGGAAGGGAACCGCTCCGCTTGCAGGCACTCTGTCGAATTGGAATGCTCACGCTCGATCCCCCCGATCAGAGAAGCCCCTGTAACTCGGCGCAAACCCGATCCACATCCGGTTCCGTCAGTTCGTGATGGAACGGGAGGGCGATGGTCCTCGACGCAATCCGTTCGCAATGGGGGAAGTCGCCCTCGGCGAATCCGAATCGCGCCTGATAGAACGGTTGCAAGTGGATCGGGGCGAAGTAATTGCTGCACCCGATCCCGCGTTCGCGCAACGTCACCAGGATTCGATCGCGATCCTTCTGCGAATACGAGTCCGACAGTCGCACCACGAACACGAACCAACTCATCCCCGCTTTCGGGTCGAGCGTCTGCACGACCAGTCGCCGTTCGCCGCTCAATCGCTGCAAATACAGATCCGCGACCCGCGTCCGTTCCGCGAGAATCTCATCGATCCGCGCAAGCTGCGCCAACCCCAGGGCACACTGGATGTCGCTCAGTCGATAATTATAGCCCATTCGCGGATGGGCAAGCCAGCCGCCGCCCGAGTCGCGCCCCTGATTCCGAAGGCTCCGACACATGTCCGCGATGTCGACGTCGTCGGTGACGATCAGGCCGCCCTCGCCGGTGGTGATCTGCTTGTTGGGATAGAACCCAAACACGCCGGCATCGCCGAACGACCCCGCTCGCCGCCCGTCGCGTTCAGAGCCCAGCGCCTCGCACGAATCTTCCACCACGCGGAGCTTGTGTCGCCGAGCGATCGGCAGGATCGCCTCCATGTCGGCGATTTGTCCGAACACGTCGACCGGGATGATCGCCTTCGTTCGCGGCGTGATCGCGGCTTCGATCCGTGCGGCGTCGATGCTCCAGGTGTCCGGGTCGATATCCACGAACACCGGCGTCGCGCCGACCATCAGAATGCAGTTTGCCGACGCCACGAACGAGAACGGCGTGGTGATGACTTCATCCTCGGGACCGACGCCGAGAGCGTGCATCAGTAGGTGTAGCCCGGTCGTACCGCTGGAACACGAGACGCCGTACTTCGTTCCGCAATACCGTGCGACGGCGGCCTCGAACTCGGGAACCTTCGGACCGAGGCTCAGGTTCGGCGTTTGCAACACGGCCACGACCGCGTCGATTTCCGTCTGGGTGATGTTGGGTCGGGCGAGCGGGATCTCACGATCCGCGGTCCGCGGCGTCGGATGGGTTTGTGCTCGGTGCATAGGCTGAATCGACTCTCCGGCCGGTGTCCAAGACCCCGACTTCGGCGTATTATAGTACGGTTTCGCTTCCTCCGATATGTCTTCGGCAGGGGGCGGTGCAGGGTGCAGCGCTTCCACGCGCCGTGTTCCCTGGGGTCCGCGGCGCGCGAGTTTCCATTTACGGAGTTCGGCGACGATGCCAAGAGCGACGGAGGCTGCAAGAATGAAGACCAATCGTTTGGTGGGCAAGGGTCGAGGTACCGTCCGCTTGCTGACCGAGAAGCTCTGGCTCGACGCCGTTCAGCAGCGCACGGCGCGGATCGGCATCATCGGCATGGGCTACGTCGGTCTGCCGCTGATGCGCACGTTCTGCGGCACGGGCTTCAACTGTCTCGGTTTCGACGTCGACACCGCGAAAGTGGAACAGCTCAACGCCGGCAAGAGCTACATCAAGCATATTCCCTCGACGCTCATCCGCCAGGTCGTGTCCGAAGGTCGGTTCCGCGCCAGCGCTGATCCCGCGTCGCTGGAGACCTGCGACGCGCTCATCATTTGCGTCCCGACGCCGCTCACCAAGAACCGCGATCCGGACATGAGCTACGTCGAGAACACCGCGCACCTCATCGCCGACCATCTGAAGCGCGGCCAGCTCGTCGTCCTTGAGAGCACGACCTATCCGGGCACCACCCGCGATCTGATGAAGCCGATCCTCGAAGGTTCGGGTCTCAAAGCCGACCATGATTTCTTCCTTGCCTTCTCTCCCGAGCGCGAGGATCCCGGTCGCACCGACCATTCCACCGAGACGATCCCCAAGCTCGTCGGCGGCATCGGTCCCAAGAGCGGTGCCATCGCCGTGGCACTCTACGGAGCCGCCGTCTCCAAGACCGTCCCCGTTTCAAGCTGCGAAGTGGCCGAAGCGGCGAAGATCCTTGAGAACGTCTATCGCTGCGTGAACATCGCCATGATTAACGAGCTGAAGATGCTCTTTGATCGCATGGGGATCGACGTGTGGGAAGTGATCGCCGCGGCCGCGACGAAGCCGTTCGGCTTCCAACCGTTCTATCCCGGTCCCGGACTCGGCGGGCATTGCATCCCGATCGATCCGTTCTATCTCACCTGGAAGGCTCGCCAATACGACATGAGCACGCGCTTCATCGAGCTCGCCGGCGAGATCAACACCTCGATGCCGGAATACGTGGTGCAGCGATTGGGCGAATCGCTCAACACGCGAAAGAAGGCCGTCAACGGTTCCAAGGTTCTCGTGCTCGGTCTCGCGTACAAGAAGGACGTCGACGACATCCGCGAATCGCCGTCGATCGAGCTGATCGAACTCTTGAAGGAGCGCGGCGCCAAGGTCGACTACAACGACCCCTTCGTGCCGCGCACCCACAAGCAGCGCGAGCACAATCTCAACATGGTCAGCAAGAAACTCACCGCGACCATGCTGAAGTCCTACGACTGCGTGCTGATCTCGACGAACCATTCGCAGTACGACTACGAATGGATCGTGCAGCACTCGCGCCTGGTGCTCGACACGCGGAACGCCACCGAACTCGTGAAATCCGGGCGAAACAAGATCGTGAAGGCGTAACGCCGTCCGTGCCCGGCATTCGGTGCCCGGCATTCAGAGTCCCGACCGCCGATCAGAGCCGCGACCGTAAGGGAGCGGTTCTTCGCTCGGAACGCGGGTGACCGCCGTCCGTACGAGCCGTAAGCACCAGCGACCGGTGCGTCACGCCGTGGCGCCGCGTTCCAGAGCGGCGAATCGGACGAAGTCCGAAATCCCTCTGAATCCCGAACGTTTCGCCGCGTCATGCAGCCGGAGCTTCTCTTCCGCGGTGAGTCGAACATTGATCTGCGTTTCGCGCCGGCGCGACGCGGCGGGTAGCGGCGGACGCTGCCCGGATTCCAGCAACGTAGCGACGGCGACGGCCAGTGCCTCTCGCGTCGAGGTCACGCAACCGTCCGGAGTGCGTCCGTCGGCGAAAACGGTCGGCATCTCCACGGCCGATCCCACGAATCCTAGCTCGTCGTTCTGTTCGAGAATGAGGCGGTACTCGGCTGCGATGTCCCGCGCCCGTCGGAGCGCCGAGGCGTCGAACGGTCGGTCAATCGCCTTCGTTGTTCTCGGCTTCCGCACGGAGGATAGCTTCAATTTTTTGTACATAGACCACGCTCACCATCTTGTCATGCACCGGGATCAGAATCGGCAACTCACGCCCCTTGGTGAAGACCCGATACGGTTCCCAGATTTTCTGCAGCGTCCAACCGTGTGCTTCCAATGCCGCGAGCACGTCCTTGAACGGAACTCCGTCCGCCATACTTTGACCTCCCAATGTTCAGACTCCGGTCCACATCGGCATCGCGCGCCAGCACGACATCGTCGACCTCCTTGTCTTAACACCAGGGTCGTCCCAAACCGGCCCGGGCTCCTTGTTGGCGGTGATCAGTCCACCTGTCATTGTATAGCACAGGCTCTACCGCCCGGTCAAGCGAAAAACTTCTTCGGGAACCGACGACCTACGATCCCGCACCGCAGATCGATTCATTTTTCCTGCTCGAAGGCTTGCCGACGGACTGGCCGGAGGCTACAATGTTCCCAGCAGCACGCACCGGAGCGGACTTGATGTTCGCTCTGAATTGACATCCGGTTGGTCCGCCTGACCCGCAGGAAGGAGATCGCCCATGCGATCCATCGCCCCGGGCTCCCAGCCGCGCCCACCCAGCGCGTGCGGTGCGTTTGCGCTCTCCGAACTCCTTGCCGTCGCCGCGTGTCTCTCGCTCGTCGTCGTCGTGATCGCTCCGTCTCTCGAAGCGGCCCGACAACGCACCAAACAAGCCACCTGCCTCGAACGCCTCCGCGCCATCGGCGCGGCGAACGCCCACTACGCGGCTGACGACACCGTGGACTGGGCGATTCCGATTCATCCGTTGCAGTACAAGCAGTGTGAGACTCAGGGGAGGTGCCCGGCCTGCCCAAGCCCGTCCTGGATCGGAGCGTATGAATGGGGCGGGAAGAGCGGCGTCGGTTCGCCCGGATTCGCGGATGAACCTGGATTCCTCGGCAGCCGATATGGAACCCGCGCCGGCTTCGGCCCGACTACGCGACCGTTGAACAAGTACCTCTATCCGCACGGGTTCAAGAACAATTTCGACGCGAACCTCGGAACCTGGGACCGCGCCGGGGCCGCACGCGACACGGAAACTCAGCTTGAGGCCTATCGCTGTCCCGCGGATGACGGCCCGCCCCGCGCCGCACACTGTCCAGACTGGATCAGCAATCCGACGCGCTCGTCGTTTGACCATTTCGGCACAAGCTACGCGGCCAACACCTTCATGATCAAGGCCAGCGGCGGCGGCGGCGAGATGCGGAGCAACTCGCCCTATCTGCGCCCGATCTCGCGGGTTCCGTCACCCGCGCGGACAATCAACTATGAGGAGAACATAGGCCGTTGGGCGTGGGCCGCTCGGAATGAGCAGCCCTTCTGCCAGCAGGTTGTCGGCGGCCGTGGGGTCGACCCCGGACCGACAAAGGCCATCCGTGGTTGGCACGGAAAGGACTGGATCTACAACCGTGTCTTTGTCGACGCCCATGCCGAACGGCAGAAAGTCTACATCGAGGGCACGGAGGACAACGACGGATACGCGCAGCACTATTTTAGCGAGATGCTTGCCGAGTATCCGAACTCTCCGGGGTGTTGTTCCGGGGGAGAAGATGGTGCGAACTTCGAGTCGTATCAGTGCATCATCGTGCGCGGACCCGGTTGGCAGAAAGACACGCTTCCCGCCGCGATGATCTGCACTGGCGTGGTCTCGAACGGCCCCGGACGCGCGGGATACGAAGGTTGCGTAACCAACGAATGACGCGGCACCGACCCCGTGCATTCATCGTTTTCCTAGGGTTCTCCCATGACGGCCATCACAGCTTGCCTGACTCTCGCGTTCACCTTCGCGGGGACGAACGATCCTCCGCCGAACGACGACTGCGCCAACGCACAGCCGATTGCCGGCGAGGGCATCTTCGCGTTCGACAACACCAACGCCACCTTGGATGGCGGCGGAGATCGATGTACGGATGCGCCCGTTGCGCACGACGTGTGGTTCTGTTGGGATTCGCCTTGCCCCACCAGCATGTTGGTTGACACGTGCGGGGGTACGACGGTCGACACGGTCATCGACGTCTATTACGGCTGCGACTGCCAGGAGCTTTCCTTCCCCAACACCGCGTGCGATGACGACTCGCCCCCTTTCGGCCTGCGGCAGATACCGAACTGTGGGTACCAATCTCAGGCGGACAACCCCTTCGTTGGCGCCAGCACGATGCTCATACGGATCAGTTCGTACCGGTTTCCACGGGGAGAAACGCCCGGCGGTCGGGGTACGTTCGCGGTTTCCTGTGGACCCACGAACCGACCTCCCGAGCCAGCGGCAACGTGCGAGCTTGATGGCGGCAATTGCCAACCCCCCGACCCTTGGAACGCTCACACCAGCGACGGCACTGAATTCGTCGTCGCCGATCGCTTCACGCCCGCGGCGAATGGAGCGATCGATCACGTCTGTTGGTGGGGCGCCTACGTTGAGGATGACCACGAGTGCCCAACGATCCTTCACGAGGATGCGTTCGAAGTGCGCTACTACCTGGATAACGCCGGCCTCCCCGGCCCGCTCATTGCCGGTCCGTTCACGTCACTGTCCCATTCCCTGACCATGACGTCGCGTGGCCGCACCGGCGCGACGTTGATGGGAGACATCCGAGAATACCTCTACTCTGCGCAGCACACGCCCGTTCCTGTCGCCGCGGGGCAATGCTACTGGATCGAAATCCGCAACGAATTGACCGGTGAGTGTACGTGGTTCTGGGAGGCGGGTCGCGGGAACGATCACCGCGCCGTGCAGCGCTCGGTCGGTGCTGCGGCGGCCGCAGGATTTCAGGCCGAGGACGTGATCGCAGAAGACATGGCCTTTTGCGTCAGCGTGGCGTTATCCCCGTCGTCGGACTGCGATCCGCTGCCGCCCAACGATGAATGCTCTTTGCCCGTTCCCATCTCGACGGGCGAGTCCGTCTTCTTCGATACTTCTGGGGCCACGACCGACGGTCCGCCGGGCGATTACTGTGACCCACACCACCGCTGCCAGGATTTTCCGCTCGGTGACGAGAACGTGCATCGCGACATCTGGTTCGGATCCCCCCCGCCGCAGACGGGGCTACTTTCCGTCGGCACCTGCGACAGCCTGTTTGACACCAAACTCGCGGTGTACAGCGGCGCGGGATGTCCCACTGGATCGGATTTCCTCGCCGCCAACGACGACGCGTGCGCGCCACCGTCGATCCTTCCCGCGTCCTTGGGGTCGTCGACCGACGGTGACGCCGACGTGCCGAGCGTGGCCGGTGATGCCGAGTCCGAATACAGCGACTGCTTCACGGCGCACGATCATCCCGAATGCGACGACGCCGTTTGCACCGCCCGCGTGTGCGGATCGGAGGGCTTCGCGTTCTGTTGCGAATCGCTTTGGTACAACACGTGTGCCGATCGCGCCATCGCCCTTTGTCGCGACAGCGTGGGCGAGGGCTTGCAATCAAACATCGAGATTCCCGTTCGCGGAGGGGAACCCCTCACGATCCGCGTCGGCGGTTATCGCGGACAGGGCGGGCCGGGCACGCTGAGTGTGGACCTCACCCCGCGCGGACCGGAGTTCGCCGACCTCGCGTCCTACGCCGCGTTCGCAAACTGCTTCACGAACGTGTGTCGAACTTCCTCCTGCACGCCCGCGCTCTTCGCGGAGCCTGCTTGCGCGAACTCTGACGCTGACGCCGACGGTGACGTCGATCGACTCGATTACGTCTGGATCAGCTTCGCGCTGTCGCCGTAGGGTCCGCGGTGCGGGCCTTTCTTCTACCCCGACACGCTCGACGCTCGCCAATCGGATCGGCCCATCAGCCGCCAGTTCGTGTGTGGCTGTATTTGCGTCGCCCACCCTGTTTTGATGGATACCCTAACAATTTTCTAACATTGCCCTTGCTTGCGACGCGGACTGGCCGTAGAGTCTCCGGCGATTGGGGACGCGCTCGTTCGAGAAGAAAGGTCCGCAAAGCGGACCCTACGAGTTCCCGCGGGTCGCGACGGCGCGCAGGACACGCGGGTCGGCGCGACAACAGTCGTACGCTAAGGATGCAGGTGGTTTTGCATGTCACTCTTGGTCACGGGCAGTGTGGGCATCGATACGGTGATATCGCCGTTCGGGCGTGCGGAGAACGTGCTGGGCGGATCTGCGGTGTACTTCGCGTTCGCGGCGTCGCACTACGTGCCGGTTCGGCTCGTCGCGGTGGTGGGGGATGATTTCCCGGATGCGTTTCGCAGAACGCTGCAGGAACGTGAAATCGATCTCGCCGGATTGGAATCGCGGAAAGGGAGCAAGACGTTCCGCTGGACCGGTCGCTATCAGGGCGACATGAACGCCGCGGAAACGGTCGAGGTCGATCTCAACGTGCTGGCCGAGCGCGCGCCGCAGGTTCCGAAATCGTTCGAGGACAGCACGACCGTCTTCCTGGCGAACACGCATCCCACGCTGCAGCGCGAACTGCTGGGGCGACTTCGCTCGCCGAAGCTGGTGGTGTGCGACACGATGAATCTGTGGATCGTCGAGGAGCGGGATTCGCTGTTGGAAACGTTCTCGAAGGTGACCGGCGTGATCGTCAACGATGGCGAAGCGCGCTTGCTGACGGGCGAGACGAACCTGATCGAAGCCGGGGAAGCGATTCTGAAGTTCGGGCCGCGCTTCGTGATGATCAAGAAGGGTGAGCATGGAAGTCTGCTGGTGCTTTCCGAGGGGGATCCGGTTGCGTTGCCGGCGTTTCCGAGCAAGCTGGTGCGCGACCCGACCGGAGCCGGCGACAGCTTCGCGGGGGGCGTGATGGGCTGCCTCGCGGCTGCCGGTCGGTCGGACCGCGACCACCTGCGGACCGCGATGGTGCATGGGACCGTGGCTGCTTCGTTTACCATCGAGGACTTCTCATTGAATCGCGTGCGCGGATTGGCGCGAAGCGAAGTGGATCGGCGGGTGGACGAGTTCGTCCGGATGCTGCGAGTGGCGTAGCGGTGGCGTGGACGGATGAGACTCTTCTCGGCGTTTCTGCTGGATGACTCGGTGCGAGCGGAGTTGTCGCGGGTCGCGGTGAAGCTCGCGCGGACGTGCGGCGGCGTGCGTTGGGTTCCGGCCGAGCAACTGCACGTAACGGTGAAGTTCCTGGGTGACGTTCCGGATGGCGACGTTGTGCGAGTGGCTGAGGCGATGAAGGAAGGCGCGAAACGCGCGGAGGCGTTTGAGTTCGACATCGCCGGTTGCGGTTGCTTTCCTCCGCGCGGGCCGGTGCGGATCGTATGGGCAGGGGCGAGCGAGGGCTCGGAGGCCATGACGCGTGCGGCGAATGCGATCTGCGGGAGCCTAGAAACGATGGGGTTCGCCCCGGAACCGCGAGCGTGGTCGCCGCACATTACTATCGGGCGGGTGAAGGAAGATCTGTCGGACGGACGGATTCGCGCGGCGGCGGAGGCGTGCGGGTTCCCGCCGATCCGACAGAGTGTACGGCAAGTGAGCTTGATGCAATCGACGCTCTCGCCGAAGGGATCGACGTACGTTCAAGTGGGTCATGCCGCGTTGGGGGTTTCGAGCGCGAGCGAGTGAAGAAAATGGATGCAGCCGACCGGGCCGGCTCGACGGTGGAGTCGTAGCGGTCGACGGGCCGAGATCAAATACCGTTTCGAGGAAAGGGTTTGGAATCATGAAGGTGGTCGCGGGCGAGCAACAGGTCAAACGAGAGGAAGCGCTGGATCGGGCGCTGAAGCAGATCGAGCAGTCGTTCGGTAAGGGCGCGATCCTTCACATGGATCAGATGCAGGCGGAAATCGACGGGCTGTCGACCGGGGCGTTGTCGCTCGATCTTGCGCTCGGCGGCAAGGGTCTTCCGCGCGGACGCATCATCGAGATGTTCGGACCGGAGGCGTCGGGCAAGACCACGCTCGCCTTGCACGTCGCGGCCGAGGCGCAGCGCGAAGGCGGCGTCGCGGCCATGATCGACGCGGAACATGCGATGAACCCGGTGTGGGCGAAGAAGTGCGGCATCAATCTTGAACACCTGTTGATCAGCCAGCCGGAGTCCGGCGAGCAGGCGCTCGAGATCACCGAGATGCTCGTCCGCAGCGGATCCGTCGACGTGATTATCGTCGACTCGGTGGCGGCGCTGATTCCAAGATCGGAGATCGAAGGCGAGATGGGCGATCCGCAGATGGGCGTGCAGGCGCGGCTGATGAGCCAGGCGATGCGTAAGCTCACCGCGGCGATCGGCAAGACGCGGACCATCGTGATCTTTATCAACCAACTCCGTATGAAGATCGGCGTGATGTTCGGGAACCCGGAAACAACGCCAGGCGGCAAGGCGCTCAAGTTCTACTCGTCGATCCGGGTGGACGTTCGGCGCATCGCCGCGATCAAGGAAGGTGAAGTCGTCACCGGAAGTCGTGTGAAGGTCAAGGTGGTGAAGAACAAGGTCGCGGCGCCGTTCCGCGAAGCCGAATTCGACATCATGTTTGACGGCGGCATCAGCAAGGAGGGCGATCTGATCGACCTGGCGGTCGAGGACGACATCGTGGCCAAGAGCGGCACATGGTTCAGCTATAAGGACGTGCGGCTGGGCCAGGGTCGAGAGAACGCTCGCCAGTTCTTGAAGGATCGTCGCGAACTGTTCGACGAAATCCGCACGGCGATTCTGGCGAAACGATTGCCGCCGCCGACGCCTGACGCGAAGGAGAAGCCGTCGGTCAAGCTCGCCGCGGAGCGAGACGTGCCCGCGGACGCCGCGAAGGATGCACCGGCGAAGCGGAAGCGGGCGTAGTTTGAGCGGTCCGTGGAGCAACGTGTGGCACGGGTTTTCAACCCGTGTGCGCGCCGGTTGAAAACCGGTGCGCACACCAACAGGTCGCGGACGAAACGGTTCAGGGAGTCGGACCGGATGCACCATGCGAAGGAGCGCACTCCGACGAGCGCGGTAGCCACAGACGATCCGGCGCCGATTGGGACGGTCCTCGTGGTGGGGCCGTCGACGAATTCCGTCGGCGGTATGGCGACCGTCGTTACGCAGATGGTCCGTCTAGCTGAAGAATGCGGTCTCCCGCTCGCGTTTTTCTCGCTGACCGAATCGGGCGGCGTTGGTGAATCGATCGCGGCCAAGCTGAGGCGGCACGTTCGGTTCACCGGCGAGCTCGTTCGGCAAGTGCGGGCGCGTCACGCGACGCTGGTGCATCTGCACACGTGCAGCGGTGCGTCGTTCCTTCGCTCGATCGTCGACGGGATTGCGGCGCGGTTCGCGGGCGCCGGCGTGGTGGTGCACATTCATGGCGCCAAGTTCGACGAGTTCTTTCAGAACGCGAATCTTGTCTTTCAGCGGGCGATCCGCGGCGCGCTGGAACGCGCCGACGCGGTGGTGGCGCTCTCCGCGGGTTGGAAGGAGAAACTGCAAGAGATCGCGCCGGCGGCGCGGGTCGTGGTCATCGAGAACGCGGTGGAGGGTCCGCACGTCACGCGAGAGCGGGCACTCTCCTCAACGCCCGCCGAAGAAACTGCACCGCGATCGATCGGTTTGCCGGCTCGTTTCGTAACTTTGACGCGTCTCGATCTTTGGAAAGGCGTGGATGAATTGCTGCTCGCCGCGCGGATCCTGGCGCAGCACGGCGTGAACTTCGAGTTGACGATCGCGGGACCGGGAGGGTCGGCCTACGACGAGCCCACGATCCGGGCACGGATTGCCTCGCTGGGGCTTGAGGGGCGTGTGCGATACGTCGGTGTGGTGATCGGTCTGCAGAAGTCGGAGTTGTTGGCGTCGTCGGATGTGTACGTTCAATCGAGTCATCACGAAGGACTTCCGATCGCGGTGTTGGAGGCGATGGTTCACGGGCTTGCTGTGGTTGCGACGTCCGTTGGGGCGACGCCGGAATTCGTCGAGCCCGGGCGCCACGGGTTGCTGGTGCAGCCGAGGAACGCCGAGGCGCTCGCCAGCGCGATGGAGACCCTCGCCGGCGATCCGCCTCGGCGGGAAGCGATGGGGCGTGCGTGCCGCGAGTTGGGGCGGACAAGATTCAGCCTGGAGCGGTTCGAGCGGGATCTCGTTGATCTCTACGGCTCCTTGTCGTCCAAGCCCGTATAGGGATCCGCGCCGGAATGGCGACTCGTATCGACAATCCGGTGGGCGGCCGTAGGATTGGACGTGGCGCGGGTTGGAGCAATGCGTCGCCGAGTTCGCGGGCGACTCCGCGTACGCAGTGGGCTTTTTCGGCGGGCTGGAAAGGCGTGTCTGGGACATGACGTTGGCAGCGAAGCGTAGGCGGGATTGGTGCGGGCGCGGTGCTGCACTATCGACGTTGGTTCTGTGCGTCGCGGGATGTCATCGTCCGCTCGCTCGGACGGGCAGCGACCCTGTTTCCACGGAGCGAGGGCGCATCCTGTTGCTCCCCGGGATCTCGAACACTTCGGCGGAACTCGCGGGGTTGTCGTCTCTGCTGAAGGATGCCCACCCGGACCGTGTGGTGGACGTTCGCCCCTGGGGACCGGTCATGTTCTTGTTCTCCAATCTCTCGGACTATGAGCAGAATCTTCGCAAGGCGAGGGCGTTGGCGGAAGAGTTGGCCGCCTATCGACTTGCCTATCCCGATCGGTCGTTGGACGTGCTCGGATACTCCGGAGGCGGGGCGATGGCGTGCTTCGTCGTCGCATCGCTCCCCGAGGGAGTGAGGGTGGATCGGCTTGTTCTCGTCGCGCCGGCGATCTCGCGACAGTACCCGCTGGAGACGTCCGTCCTGCCGAAAGTGAGGGACTTCGCCGTCGTGTTCACCAGCCCCTACGATCCGCTGGTCGGGGCCGGGACGCGCGTGTTCGGCACCATGGACCGCAGGAACTCGGTGAGCGCCGGAAGCTCGGGGTTTCCGATCGAGGATGAACGGCTGGTCCAGGTGCATTGGGATCCCAAAATGCTGGTGGACGGCCATTTCGGCGGACA
>ORJL010477998.1_pt1 | contig 15081 bp, 14 predicted proteins | sample 1779941 | NCBI WGS metagenome assembly ORJL01 (sample SAMEA104232317, study PRJEB22302) | groundwater metagenome | biome: forest; feature: aquifer; material: groundwater | place: USA | collected 2011-08-07 | depth 5.8 m
CCACATCTTGAATCGTCATCTGGTAATCGGTCAGCTTGTCGGGGTTCAGCCAGATTCGCATGGAATACTGGCTGCCGAAGATCTCCACCTCCCCTACTCCCGGCACCCGCGAAAGCACCTTCTCCAGGCTGGAGAAGGCATAGTCTCGCAAGTCATTCCCATCCATGCTCCCGTCTTCCGAGATCAGGGCGACGACCATCAGGTAGTTCCGGGTGGATTTGGCCACCCTGACGCCTGAAAGCTGCACCACCTGCGGCAGGCTCGCCATGGCGAGTTGGAGCTTGTTCTGCACCTGAGCCCAGGCCAGGTCAGGGTCGGTCCCGGGAGCGAACGTCAACACAATGCGGGAAGAACCGGACGAATCGCTCGAGGAAGACAGGTAGAGCATCTTCTCGAAGCCGGTCATCTTCTGCTCGATGATCTGCGTCACGCTGTTTTCCACCGTCTCCGCCGAAGCCCCGGGATAAAAGGCGCTGATGGCGATGGAAGGCGGAGCGATGGGTGGATATTGCGAAATCGGCAGGTTGTAGATCGCCAGACAGCCCGCCACCATCAGGATAATGGCGATGACCCAGGCGAAGACCGGGCGATTCAGGAAAAATCTCGATAGCATGGCGCGCCTTCGTTAGTTCGGTTTTGAGGACGGCTGGGGCATGTTACCAGATTTCGCCTCTGGTTTCCGTCCGTCATCAAACGGAACTGCTTTCACCACGGCGCCGGGCCGCACCCTTTGCATACCCTCCGCAATCACCCGGTCGCCGGGCGCAACTCCTGATGAGACCAGCCATTTGTCGCCGATGGCGCGGTCAAGACTGAGCGCCTTCTGCTCGACCTTGCCTGACGCGTCCACGATCAAAGCCACGGCATTCCCTTTCGTATCGCGTGACACCGCTTGCTGGGGAATCAGGATGGCCTGGTTGTTCACTCCTTCTTTCACCACCGCCCGGACGAACATGCCCGGCAGGAGAACCCCGTCTGGATTCGGGAAGACCATTCGCAGAATCACCGACGCGGTGCTTGGATCCACCGAAACGTCGCGGAATTGCAGCGACCCTTCCAGAGGATACGGCGTGCCATCTCCCAGGATGAGCCGCACCTGATTGACGTTCGTCCCATCACGAGTAAGCCGCTTTTCCTCCAACCGGCGCTGCAATCGCAACAGTTCGATGGTGGATTGAGGTACATCCACATAAATCGGGTCCAGTTGCTGAATCGTGGCCAGGGCCATCGGCTGATACGCCGTCACGATCGCGCCATCCGTCACCGTGGAAGTCCCGATTCGGCCGGAAATCGGCGAGACAACGTGGGCGTAATTGAGGTTGATGCTAGCTGTCTCCACCATTGCCTTGTAGTACTGGATATCGGCCCCCGCCTGTTTCAGGGCCGCATCCGCATCCTCGAAGTCCTGACGGCTAACCGCTTTGTCCGCCAGCGCTTCCTTGTAGCGACCCACCCTGGACAGGATAGCAGGCCGGTTCGCCTCAGCCCTGCCAAGCGCCGCCTTGGCAGTGGCCAGTGCCGCCTGAAAGGGGGCGGGATCGATCTGGTAAAGCTCCTGGCCGGCCTTTACGTCCGTTCCTTCAGTAAACAGGCGCGTCTGTATGAGACCGTTGACCTGCGGCCGGATTTCCGCAATGCGATACGGGGACGTGCGTCCGGGCAGTTCGGTAGTCAGCAGGACCTGCTGAGGCGCAACTGTCACGGTCGCCACTTCCGGCGTGGGTAGTGCCGGCGGAGCCTGCTGCTGGCGATTGCAGGCGGTCAAGGTAAGCCCGCACAAGAGAGCCGCCAAGACCGCTTTGGGTTGAACGAAGGGATTATGAACCTGGGTATCCAGCAAACGCATGCCGGGGGTCGAAACCGCTTCGGTGCCGGGTGGGATCGAGCTATTCTTCATATTACTCGGTGGCGCCAGGTGTCATGGATGTCGCGGCGCCACGGGGAAAGACCGTCCGCATTTTGGCGAGGATCGCTTCCTTGCTAGCAGTCCCCACAACTCTAGCCTGCAGAACTCCTCCCACGAAATAGAGCAGAGTTGGTATCGACTGGATTTCATACCACATGCTGAGATCGGGATGGTCGTCTGCATTGACTTTCACCACCTTCACGCTCCCGGCGCACGCGGTCGCAACCTCGTCGAGCGCCGAATCGATGATGTGACAAGGCCGGCTCCACGGCGCTCGGAACGCGACCAGGACCGGTTGCTGCGACTTCAGAACCTCCGACTCAAAATTCGCCGCACCGACTTCGCCAGGCGGTGATTTCTCTCGGTTCGGCTTCATATTCTCGACTGCATTTCAGATCCAGCCTTGCTCACGCATTGTTCGTGCCATCGGCGGCAAAACTATGCAAGATGCTAATGCGCAATAACTAGGAACATTAGTGGCACCAACTTGGCGGGGTCGAAATATCGTACGTTCGAAAAATAGTGCGTTTAAAGTTGAAATCTTCGTTCCTCCTCGGGCAGCCTTCGAGTGTGATGGAAGCAGCCAGTGATAGTCGCTTCGACCCCAACTATGCCGCGCAGTTGCTCTTGGATATCGCCCACGAACAGTCGGTGGAGCACCTGCTGGAGAAGCTCGTCCGCCGTGCGGTGGAACGTCCCGATGTGGCCTGTGCTCAGATTTGGCTGATTGATAAGGGAGACCTCTGTTCCACTTGCCCACGCAGGGCGGAATGTCCCGACAAGACACACTGTCTCCACTTGGTTGCCGGCAGCGGCAAATCACTTTCCGGTCCCGGAGCGGAGGCTCCGCGTTTCGGTGATCCCAACGCCCGGCTGCCGGTGGGAGCGAGCCTTCTTGGACGAACGGTGGCGACGGGGCAACAGAGCCTCCTCAAAGACCTGGACAAACACTGGGGTGAGATGGCCGGGCTTGACTGGGTGATCCGGGAGCGAATTCGCGGATGCGCGGCGACACCGATCATTTTCAAAGGTGAGGCGTTAGGCGTCATCATCGGGTTTACTCGAGAGGACCTGCCGGACGAATCCCGGCCCTGGGGTCGGATCTTCGCCGACCACATCGGCGCCGCCATCGCCAACGCGCGCGCCTTTGAAGAGATCCAGCGACTCAAGGCACAACTCGAACTGCAAAATGCCTACTTGCAGGAGGAGGTGGTGGAAGCCAAAGCCTTCGGCGACCTCGTCGGCCAAAGCGCCGCCCTGCGACAGATCATCAGCCAGATCGACCTGGTGGCGCCGACGGAGGCCTCGGTTCTCATCCTGGGAGAAACCGGCACAGGCAAAGAGTTGATCGCTCGCGAAATCCACCGCCGCAGCCAGCGCAAAGACGGCCCCCTGGTCCGGCTCAACTGCGCCTCCATTCCGAACGGTCTTTTTGAAAGCGAGCTCTTCGGCCACGTCAAAGGCGCCTTTACCGGCGCCATCAAGGACCGCGCCGGTCGCTTCGAGACGGCCAATGGGGGAACCCTCTTTCTGGACGAGATCGGGGAGGTTCCGTTGGAGATGCAGAGCAAACTACTGCGCGTCTTGCAGGAGAAGCGGTATGAGCGGGTCGGCGAAGACCGCGCCCGGCAAACCGATGTGCGGATCATCGGCGCCACCAACCGGGATCTCAAGCAAGCGGTGGCTGCGGGTCGGTTTCGCGAGGACCTCTACTATCGGATTCACGTCTTCCCGATCCAAGTCGCCCCTCTGCGGGAACGAAAGAACGACATTCCGCTCCTGGCGAAACACTTCGTCGATTTGTCCGCGAAAGAACTCCGATGCTCGATCCCCCGGTTGACACGGGCGGCGGTGGCTAGCCTCCAGAATTATGGCTGGCCCGGGGAAATCCGCGAGTTGCGCAACGTCATCCAACGCGGCGTGATCTTGGCGCGCGGCGGTCCCCTGCACTTCGACTTGCCAGTAACAGACTCCGCGCCCATTCCGCCGTCATCCAAACCACATCCGGGAGACCAGGCCGGGCCCGGGTATCTCACGGAAGCGGAAATGCTGCGCCGCGAACGCGAGAACCTCATTGCGGTCCTCGACAAGGCCGGTTGGAAAATAAAAGGGCCCGACGGTGCGGCAGAACTTCTTGGGATCAAGCCCACCACCCTGCTCTCGCGACTCAAGAAGATGGGCCTCAAGAGACCGACATAGGGTGCCCGGATGATCTGCCGCGAAAGAACGCATAGAACATAAAGAAATGAAGACAGTCAATAAACTGTGTGATGCGGCGCGCGAGACCGCCTACGCGATTCATGTCTATCACGGGCAAGGGCATCTGGAGAAGGTCTATGAGAACGCTCTCGCTCATCGGCTTCGAAAGCTCGGCTTGGACGCGAAGCAACAACACCCCATCAAAGTCCTGGACGAGGATGGCACAGTCATTGGCGAGTTTGCAGCGGACCTGCTGGTTCAGAACCAACTCATCGTGGAACTGAAAGCCGCCAAGTCGCTCGCCGATTTGTTTGGTTGAAGTGGCGGATGACTTGCCGATAATGGCCCCAATAGATGCAGCCGGTTTACGAAGGCAATCCGAAGCACAAAGCGCCCTGGCAGCCAGGGCGCAAAGGATCACTGTGTCCCCCCGATGTCAGCGTGGCGCGCGCGCAGGAACTCCCGCAGTCGAGCCTTCTGGAAGGTAAGAAGCGGTATGCGAGTGACAAAGGCCGGGCTTATTGCGCGCACCAACACGACGCTGCCAAGAACCGGTGGCATGGCTACCCAGTCGGTTGGCGAGAAGTGCCGGCCCCTGTTCGCCGGCAATTGCTGAATAGCGGCACGGTCACGCGACGGGACGTGGACCGGTACTGGGAGGGCGTTCAGTGAGGCTGAGATTGCATCAGCAAGCCGCCTTGGAGGCAGGCGATCCCAGTCGCTTGGCCTTCCGGCTGGAGTTTCTGCAGAATCTCGACCCGGGCTTTGCCACGCCGGAGGAAGACCTTTCGTGGGGCCGGTTCCAGATCTGGGCGGGCGGACAGAACCTGTGCGAGCACGTTGATCGGGGTGAAGTCCGCAAGGGTGTGGACAGCACGACACTGCCTTCGCTCCTGCCGGTTCGGGGGCTTGTTTCCCGATGTGGTTATCCGACGCTGGCTGCATGATGTGGAGGTGTCGTGGGGTGAGAGCGCCGTGGCTGGGGCCCCCGAAGGATTTCGGTTTCTGCACGGCCAGGGCGCGGCACGCCTCGCACCGGACGCGGTGGCGACACCTGTCTTCAGCGTTTTGAGCAAAGCTGTGGAGTTGCTCCTGGAGGCCCGCCCGGAGTCGGAGCGGCTGACGGATTTGAGAAAGCAGGTCGCCGCTCTGGATGACACCAACCGGCGGATGACTCGCACGGCGGTGCTGGCGGGGCTGGGCGGGCGGGTCGAAGACTGGAGGCGGCGGTGGGACCGACTGCGGGTGGCGCTGGAGAAGCGGTTCGCCAACCAGGGCGCCTTGCTGCGATCGTGGCTTGAGCCGACGGAAGGCAGTGCCCTCTGCGTCACCGGAAGCCGCGAGGCGGCGGTGATGTTCGGTTCGGCGTCCCCGACTCTGACGGACTCTGATGTGGTCGGGTTGGCGATTCACCTAATCGAGGCTTCACAATTGAAGCCCGCTGCCCGATGGAACAAGCTGGCCAAGTCTCCCCAAGCTTGGCGTGGAGATGCGTCCGCCTGGAGCGATGGGTACCGATTGGCGCAGGAGTGGGCTGCGGCAACAGGCGTCGGACAGGGGAGTGAGGGTTTTGTGGATGTCGAGAAGCAACTCTCGGGGTTGGGTGTGCGCCTCACCGACATCGAGCTGACTGACGAGGGCACAGCGGGGTTGGCCGTGCAGCCTGAGGGGGGAGCGCCACATATCTTCGTCAACAGGCGCAATCCCAAGTGCCAGTTCCCTTCTGGCCGCCGGTTTGTGCTCGCGCATGAGCTTTGCCACTTGTTGCACGACCGGGCGCAAGGGCACAGCCTGGCGATGATCTCCGGACCATGGGCGCCCCGCGAGTTGGAGCAGCGGGCGAACGCGTTCGCCGCAGCCCTGTTAATGCCATCCGATCTGCTTCAGCAGGCCTTCTCAGGTTCGGAAGAGCAGTTCACCTTCGATCTTCTGCTGGGGCTGGCGCAAAAGCTCAAGGTGAGCACCGATGCGCTGGCGCACCACATGGAGAACGCGGGGCTGATTGACGAAACGACCCGTGATGGTTTGCTAGCCCAAGTGATTAATCGGCCCGAAGCCAGCCGCAAGCCTAAGCGTTCGTCGTCAGAGAGCTCTCCGAGGCACTGAACGTCCCCGCGGGTGAGGTGACGGGCGCTCACGCTCGCTCGGGGCTCGGAGGCGGCCCGCTTGTGTGCCCCTGGTGCCGGACAATCAGGCGCTACCGTTCGCCCCTGGCTCGGTGCACCGCCCCAACTACAGCCAACGCAGGCCGAACACGAAGAATCCACAGACCAGCAGACCAACCCCCGCAGTGATGCCGGCGAGTAACCACTTCTCGCGCCGCTCGCACGCCATCACGTAACTGCTGAGGACCAGCAGGATCATCCCCACAGCCAACGCATCCATCGAAAAGCTCCACAAGTGCGTCAGCCACCAGTCGCGGGTGCCCCCCGTCGGACCAGGGCGCACACCGGTGAAGGTATGCAGCATGCGGAAGACACCCCATCCGTTGACTCGGATTTCCTGCACAGCGGCGGTCTGCTTTCCGAAGTCGGCCTTCACATCCAGAATCCGGCCAGGGTGGACCACGCGGAAATCGAACCGGTCTGGCGTCGGCCGAGTGGTCGTCCACTCGATCTCCCCGCCGATATCCAACTGCTTCATGAGGTCCCGTGCCCGGCCAAGATCCGTGTCCGCCAGCGGCCGTGCGATGGGGTGCTCGGTCGTGGACTGTCCGCGCTGATCCCAGAACTCGGTGAACCTCCACGAGTGGTTCAGCACCAGGCCTGACGCGGCGAACAACCACAAGAACACGATGAAGTAGAGACCAAGGTAGATGTGGACCTTCTTGTTCCACTCGACCAGGGACCGTGCGATTGCCGACGATTTTGGAGATTTCATGTCCGGATTGTGATCATGAGGCGCAGAGGGCGGCCACGAGCGCCACAGCGGAAAGCGCGCCTGCCCCAAGAAGCACCCAGCCGACGGTTCGTTCATTCTTGAGCATCCACCAAAGGTAAAGCCCGGATACCGTCAGGAAGATGACTGCGTAAACAACCGTGTCCGCCGTCACGGCCCACCACACTGTATAGACCCAATTCCCTCGAATCTTCACGTTGTGCGGGCCTGGCATCTTGTGCAGGTAGATGAGCGCTGCCCCCAACCCCTGCGACTCACGTCGAACGGTTGCGGTTCCGGCCTTCAGATCCACCTCGACCGTGGTTGCCTCGCCGGGTTTGGTGACAGGGATCACCAGGCGTTGCTCCGCCGCCATATGGCGGATGTAATCGATTTCCCCGGTCACCCTCAACTGGCGCAAGATATTCTTGGCCTGCTCCACTGTGCCGACTCCTTCGGTTGTGCCGATCTGGACGGCTTGCTTCATCGGCGTGCGAGGGACCAGGCCGGCGGGAGGCCGCTGGTCGGGATGGTTCAAAAAGAGCGTGCTCACGGCGAACACCAAAATGAAGGGACACAAAAAGAGACCCAGATAGAGGTGCAGGTCACGAGTCGAAGAATAAAGGCGTTTCATGGCGGGAGGAGGGACGGTCGCTATAGCCATCTCGCAAGCCGCGTGCGGAGAAGGCCTCGCGCGCGGTAGAGCCGGGATTCGACGGCTTTGGGTGTGCACTGAAGGACGACGGCGGCTTCGGCCACCGCCATGTCCTCCCATTCGCAGAGGACGATCGCTTCGCGCAGATCTTCGGGGAGCGATTGGACAGCGATGCGAACCGCGTCGTGTCGCTCAACCGCTGAGGCCGCCTCGTGCGGAGTGGGCGTGTTAGCCGGTAACGTTGAAGCGAGCGGATGTTCGGTCGTTCCCGATTCCGCGTCCAGGGACAGGGTCGGATGGCGCGAGCGCCAGCGAAGCTGGCTGCGCGCCAGATTGGCGGCGATGGTGAAAACCCACGTGCTGAATCGGTGCTGAGGTTTGTAGCTCTCGCGAGAGCGGTAAACCCGGGCAAAGGTCTCCTGGGCAAGATCGTTGGCGTCGTCCTCGCTGCGGACCATCCGGCACAGGAAATGAAAGAGCGCTGTGGCGTGACGTTCCATCAAGGCATTAAGGGCAGCGTCCTGGCCGGCCACGAGCCGTTTCATGTCCGCGCGGTCGAGCGCATCGGCGTCAGCGGTGTCCATGCGGATTTGCGGGGTCGCTGATCATCGAGCGCTCAATCTGCTCATGGAAGCCGAGGGTGACGCGCTGCATCTCAGCCAGATAGCGGCGGCCCTGTTCGGGGGGCATCACCTCGCTGACTTCGCGAAAGTGCTGGAGCATCGCGGCCTGGCATTGGGCGCGAAGCGTGCCGATCTCGATCAAGGTCTGCTCGATGCGCGATGGGGCATTGGTACCGGAGGCCAGGGCGGCCCGCAGGTCCAGTTTCTTCGCCTCAATGCGCTCGCAGAATTTCCCGCAAACCGGCAGATAACCGTTGTGGAGCTTGCGAACACGCGCAAGGTCGCCGTCGCTAAGACGGAACTCCAGGCGCAGCCAGGCGAGGTCGTCGGCGGGCTGGTCCATGTGCTTCTCGCACATCAGCGCCGCCACACGGTGGCCAGCGAGAAACAGCCCGGCCCCCGCCAGCAAAGCCGCCGCAAGGATTAGAATCGAACGCCGCATGAGCTACCGCAACGTGTTGGGGGCAACGGCGGACAGGTAGCGTTCCTGCGCGGCCTGCTTTGAGACGCCAAGGCTCTGCGCCGACCCAAGGCCCGCCCCGAGGAGCAACGTCAAGGCCACTGCGGCTATAACGCGGCGCGGCCGCAGAAACCAGCCGACGGCTTGGTCCAACCAGTCAGCGATGACCGCTGTGGAGCGGGGTGCCTCAGCGCGCTCAATGCGGTGCCAGACCGCCTTTTGGAAGCCCGCCGGCAGATCAGGCAAATCCTCATGTCCGCGAAGCAAGGAGCGCAGTTTCGCACTCTCCGGATCAGCACGATTATTGTTCATAAACTATCATCACGTCGGGCGGCTATCCCGCGCCGCAGAGACTCTAGAGATTGCCGACCAAATAGGCAACCTGCGGAAATGGTCAGGAAGGCATGCATCACCGACCCCGCCGGGCCTTCTCTCCCGGTGACGCAACCGCACTGCCCCTTCGCTCTCCGGCCCACGCCTGATGTTGCCTGGCTGCACGTCTTCATGCTTCTGCTTACGCCGCAGTTGGACGATTCCCTCAGAAAAAACGTCGGCCGCAGGCGACTTGGTTCCATGGCAATCGGCAGGGGCCGGGACCCCTGCAGGCTCCAGCGCCCGATTGACACAATCGCAGCAACGCGTTACCAAGCTGCGTGCCCACGAACAAACAAAACGACGATGCGCGACGCCCTCGCGGCATTCTGGCGCGGCTCGATCCGTGTTTGGGTCGGTTGGGCCGGCCGCTCCTCATTGGGCTACTCCTCACTCTGCTCATCTTCGGCCTGTCCGAGATTGGCGAGCGCGCCTGGCTGGCCGGCGTCGAGATCCGCACGCTGCACTTCTCCCACATGGTGCGCGGGTTGGTATCGACGCTGGTGGTGGCGGTGGTGGTGGGGTGGATGATCCTGAAGACGTCCCCAGGCTTTCCGGCGGCTACGTCGATGGACGAGGCCTGGGCTGAGAAGCCACCGCCGACCGAGCAGGAGCGGACCCGGACCTACGCCAGGTGGTTCATCGCCATGCGCTGGATCGCCGTGCTGCTGGCGGCCCTGTTGGTCTTTATCAGCGTGCGGTTGGTGAACTGGCTCCCCGGCGAAGTGTGGTGGCCATTGGTCTGTGGCGTCGCGGTTCTGGCCACGACCAACATCCTCTACGCGCTGCTGCTGCGAAAAGGCGGTTCGGAGGCGACGCTGCTCCTGGTGCAGGGTTACCTGGACTTGGTCATCCTGACGGCATTGCTCCATTTCTCCGGCGGCATCGAGAACCCACTCTCGATGATGATGCTCTTTCACGTCATTATCGGCGGCATTCTGCTCTCGCGCCGGCATTGCTACTGGATCGCCGCCACGGCCAGCGCGTTGTTCGCGCTGATGGCTTGGGCCGAGTGGAGCGAGGTGGCGGAACATTACACGTTGCTGCTTTTCCCGCACCTGACGGAAACCAGCGGCGAGTTGTTTCATCCCGCGCACCATTCACTCTATGTGGTGAGTCGGGTCGTTTTGCAGGCGGTCGTCCTGTTTCTGACCGCCTATTTCGTCACCACGCTGGCGGAACGGCTGCGCGACAAGGAACGCCGGCTCGAAACGATGGCGGACCGCGCGCTGGCCGGCCAACAACTCCTGGAGCAGGCGCTGGAGACGACCGGCGCCGGCCTGCGGGTGCTGAATCGCGACCTGCGGCTTTACTGGGCCAACGCGCGCTGGAACGTGTGGTTCACGGCGCCTCCGCGGCAAACGGGCCAGGCGTTGGACTTGCTGAACGGCGACGGTTCGCCGGCGCGCCGGACTTTGAAGGATGGGCAGACTCGAGTGACCGAAGTGGCGCTGGCAAGCGAGGGAAGCACTGGGCCGGGATCGGCCCAAGCCATCTCCCACTCGCAGGTCTTCCAGATCACCACGGCACCGCTCCGGGATTTAAGCGGGAAGGTGCATCGGATCGTGGAACTGGCCCAGGACATCACGCAACAGAAACAAACGCAGGCGCAGATGCTGCGGGCGGGCAGGCTGGCGGCGGTTGGCGAACTGGCCGGGCAAGTGGCACACGAAGTCAATAACCCCATGGCCATCGTCATTGCCAAGATTAACCTGCTGCTCCGCGACTATCGGGGCGTCCTGCCTGCGGAGGTCGTCCCAGAACTGGACAAGCTCGCCCACCTTAGCGGACGGGTGGCGCGCATCGCGCAAGGGTTGCTCTCGTATTGCCGCCCATCGGCGGCGTTCCGCGTGGTCATGGACGTGCGGGGGCCGATTCGGAAATCCCTCGCCATGATCGAGCAATCCGCCCAGAGTGCCGGCGTGCGGATTGAGGACCAACTGCCCGAAAGCGTGCCGCTCATCAAAGGCAATGCCAATGAACTGGAGCAAGTCTTTCTCAATCTGTTTCTCAACGCGCTCGACGCGATGCAACACGGCGGGCGCCTAACCGTCTCCGCCAGCAGCAGCCCGGCCCCGTTGTTTCAAGACCAGAGTGCCCTGGACGTGGTGGTGGCGGACACCGGCCTCGGCATTCCGGACGGAATCCGCGAACGGATTTTTGAACCGTTTTTCACGACCAAGCAGGAAGGCCGCGGCACGGGCTTAGGACTGTCCATTTGCCAGGGATTGGTGCGCAGCCACGGCGGCGAGGTCCTTGTCGAAACCGAACCAGGGCGAGGCACACGCCTCATTGTCCGACTGCCCGTCGAAACTCCGGTTGCGGAGGAGGTGTCTCATGCCTAAAGCGCGCATCCTGGTGGTGGACGACGAACAAGGCATGCTGGAGGTGTGTGCCAGCACGCTGAAGAAACTGCCTGACGCGGAGATCGTCTTGGAAAACGATAGCCGCCGCGCCGCCGAGCGACTGGCCGAAGAGAGCTTCGATCTGCTCATTTGCGACGTCCGCATGCCGGGCCTGGGCGGGGTCGAGTTGCTGCGTGCGGCCCGCGCGCAAGACCCGCAGTTGGTGGCGCTGATGTTGACCGCCTATCCCACAGTTGAGACGGCGGTGGAAAGCATGAGACTCGGCGCCGCTGATTACCTCACCAAACCGTTTCTGCCGGAAGACCTGCTGGCCACCGCCCGCGAGTTGTTGGAGGGCCGCCAGTTGCGCGAGGAAAACCGTTGGTTGCGCCGGCAAGTGGAACGGAGCTTCACCCCGGGGGAAATCCTCGGGCAGAGCCAGGCCATGCGGGAGGTGTTTCAGGCGATCGACCAGGTGGCTGTTACCACCCTGGACGTGCTGATCCTGGGAGAAACCGGGACGGGCAAAGAATTGGTGGCACGAGCGGTGCATCAGCGCAGCCGCCGCAAAGACGGCCCGTTCGTTCCGGTGGATTGCGGCGCGATTCCAGACGAACTGATGGAGAGCGAACTCTTCGGGCACGAACGGGGGGCCTATACCGGCGCCCAGTCCCGCAGCCTGGGGCTGTTGGAATTTGCCAGCCAGGGGACGTTCTTTCTCGACGAAATCGGGCACTTGCCTCCGCGGTTGCAGGCCAAGCTGCTGCGGGTGCTCCAGGAGCGCAAAGTCCGGCGCGTTGGCGGCGTCAAGGAGCTGCCCCTTGATGTGCGCTTTGTGGCTGCCACCTCCTTGGACCTGGAGGAAGAGGTGCGCCGCGATCGGTTCCGTTTGGACCTCTATCACCGCATCAATGTGGCCCGCATACGACTCCCGCCGCTGCGTGAGCGCACTGGCGATATCCCGCTGCTCACGCGCCATTTCGTCGCCCGTTACGCCAAGGAAATGGAAAGGGAATCAGTCGAGTTGAGCTCGGAGGTCTGGGAAGCCCTGGCCTGCTACTCCTGGCCGGGCAACGTGCGCGAATTGCAGAATGTGCTCAAACGGATGCTGGCGATGGGCCGGCACCAGACCATTGGACTGGATGACCTGCCGGACGAAATGGCGGCGCGTGTGGGTGAACAGTTGCCACCAGAGGAGGGCGGCTTCTCGCAATTGCGCGAACGCCGCATCTCGGTTTTCGAGAAAGAGTATCTGCGGAACTTGCTTGGCAGTTGTCAGGGAGACGTTTCCGCTGCCGCTCGCGGAGCGAAGCTTCCGCGGTGCACCCTCTATCGTCTTTTCAAGAAACACGACTTGAATCCCGCAGACTTCCGCTAGGGCCAGCCAGCCGCCACAGGGCGCGGTCTCATCCCTCACCGTCGGCATCGAGGACAATGCATAGTCGAAAGTGTCTCATTTGTTAGACACCAGGACCAAACGTGTCGCTGCGATGCGACAGGCCCGAGAAGAAATGAGATCGCGCCCGATTCCGCTGCCGGAATTGCACCTTCGCAGGGCGGCTGTATCACCGTTCGTGGGACGTGCCCAGTCCCTTCCTACCCGCCCACCGGCAGGAATCGAGAACTCGTAAGCGGTTGGAAACCAACAAGCGCATCTGCCGAAATATGGGAAGCCAGGACGCCGCCTCTTACGCCCACCTCAACCATGGACCGCGCAGCCGCAAACCAGAGCCCTCGCTGAGTTCCTGCTCGCTCAATATGCGCCGACTGACGTCGTCCACCACCGGGAGGTCCAAAGAAAGTGTCGCTCCAACAATACAGGCGAGAGGGGCGAGAGCGGAGTGTCCTCCACGATGGTGTGATGCCATTTCCAAGTCACATAGCGCCTGGCGCAGCCCACCACAAGATCCAGTATTCCAATGGCTTACAACTGGAGGACCGATCCGTAGTTTCTGCCGTGCGCGACCTGGAAAGTCCAAAGAACGCATGTTGGCACTAGACTTGCTGTTGGGCAGCCACACAGAAGCGCCGGGAAACGTGGTCGGTTTCGGGATGGCCTGCGGCAAAAAGCCAGATGGCCGCCCGGCTGCCTTTCGGCGATGAAGAAAGAATACGGTCACAAGAAACGACAGAACTTCCTATGAAGATGTTCCGCACCATTACACTTGGGCTAACCGCCCTCTCGATGCTCGCTTTTCTGGCCTCGCCAGTGAAGGGAGCGGAGAAGCCTCCTTACCTCTCCAGCCTCAGTAAACCCGCGGCTGGAGATATGCAGATCCTTTTTCATGGGACGGCAGGTCCGTTCCGGATTCAGACCCGAACCACCCTGGACCCCCTCGCCGCCTGGGTGGATGTTCCGAACGCGCTCGTCACCGAACTCCAGCCAGGGGTGTTCATGGGGCTGGTTCCGAGCCCGAGGGATCTCATCGACCTGAGTTTCTATCGGATTGTTGACGAAGGGGATCCCGCCGCCGAAGTCAAGGGGTGGACCATGGTGTTGCGCGTCTCCGCGCCCACGAACGGCATGTATTTCGTTCAGGGGGAAAGCCCGGTTGTGAGCGTCACGATCCTCGATACGCTCGCCCAGGGCTTCACCCGGTCCGACTTCTCAAGCCTGAACCTCTACATGTACGGCCCCCAGGATCCTCGACAAACCGTGACGGCGGTCAAGTTGCTGAACGCCTCCACAGATCGCTCCCAGCAGCCCCATCACTACATCGACCTGAAGACCAACCCGGACGTGCAGGCCATCGGCACGGAGTTGACGTACCGACTGAAGCCCATAACTGACGAGCTACCGGGCACATACACCGTGAGCCTTTGGTCGCGGCTCGCCGCGGACAACGTCCAGCAGATGATGAAATTCGCCAACGTCCAGATCGGCACCGCCGCTGTGGAGAATCCGTTGGTGGCTAAGACAGCCCTCGACGGCACTCCCAAGTGCGCCGCCTGCCACGAAGGAGCCATCAGCGGGAAAATGTACATGCACCACATCGACCCGACCCCACCCAACAATCCCACGGGCAATTGGTCGCTGGATTTCGAGCCGGTGCGCTCCTGCAAGAGCTGCCACAACAATGAAGGGTATGCGGCTTACGCCGACGCCTCCGCCTCTGGCGGCCGGGTGCCGGACCCTATCGTGCGACGAGTCCATGGCGTTCACAGGGGCGCGGATCTGAAACTGCCCTTCAACAACGATCCCCTGACTGGCGATTTCAAAGACTATATTCATGTTGCCTTCCCCGCGGATGTCCGGAATTGCACGAAGTGCCACCTGGACGAGCGCTGGAAAACGGAGCTATCCCGGCTGGCTTGCGGGACCTGCCACGATAACACTTGGTTCGGCGCCAAGGCCGCGACCCCCGTGGGCAGCGTGGCTCATGCCGGCGGAGCCCAGGCGAACGACAGCAATTGTTTGATCTGTCACGACGACGGCGGGATTGGCAAGGGAGTGGCTGAGGCTCACAAGGTCGAGCCGCCTTCGATGGACTTGATCGATGTCTCCATGACGCCGCCCGCCAACACGGATCACTTCCAGTTGTTCCTGACCGCAGATGCGCCGCTACGGACCACAACCTATGTTCTGGCCAAGGCCATGCTGCAGCGTGAACTGCTGGGGAACCAGGCCGGCAAGCGGACGCCGG
>ORJL010467370.1_pt1 | contig 15078 bp, 14 predicted proteins | sample 1779941 | NCBI WGS metagenome assembly ORJL01 (sample SAMEA104232317, study PRJEB22302) | groundwater metagenome | biome: forest; feature: aquifer; material: groundwater | place: USA | collected 2011-08-07 | depth 5.8 m
TATTTGCTGCAAATCTTCAGCCGCCCCATTCAAGATCGGCCCACGGTGTTTCTGGAAGTGATCCAGCGGCGCGGCGCGCGCGGCTTCGGCGTGGGCAACTTCAGGGCGCTGTTCGAGAGCATTGAGATTGAGCAGGAGAAGCGAGGGAATCTCTAGCGATTGGTTGGCGGTGGCTGGTCGTTGGGGTGGGAGGTTGGCGATGGATAAACCGAAGAGTGCGATTGAGGCGGCGCGGGAGTTCGGGGTGGATATTGAGGCGCTGAAAAGCATGCTGAGGCGCACGCCGACTGAGCGGCTGTTGCTGATGCAGTCTATGGCCCAGCTCGTGTTGGAGACGCGCGCGGCGCTCCAGAAACAGGGAGTAAGTTTCGACTATGGAAACACAGCTCGACTTCGTCGGCCTATTGCGCCTGCTCGCTAACGCGCGGGTCAAAATGGTGGTGATTGGCGGCGTAGCTATGACTCTCCGCGCCGGCAATTACACGACGCTGGATCTTGACGTATGCTTCGAACGCTCGGAAGAGAATATCGAACGCCTGTGCCGAACCCTTGCGCCGCACTGCTCCGCGATTCGGGGCGCATTTACCGACACCTTGAATCTGCTGGCTTCAAACCCCCAGGGGGAGAAGTTTGCGACGGACTTTGGGGATATCGATTTGCTGGGCGAGGTTGCAGGCATAGGTGATTATGCGGCAGTTGTTGAGGACTCCTCACCGGTGTCAATTCGGGATTTTGCAGTGGATGCTCTCACGATAGACGGCCTGCTGAAGGCCAAAGAAGCAGCAAACCGCGAGAAGGACCGGCCTCACCTTGTGGCTCTGCGTGCGTTGAAAGAATTGCTGGGCGAGCAAAGCCAAGACGATCAATGAAATACGCCACCTTCCTCTCCCCCGACTCCCCACGCGCGCCGAAGCTCGGCGCAGTGCTCGCCGGCGCGGTCATCGATCTGCAGGCGGCGCAAAGCTGGGCGCTCACGGCGCGCGGCCTGCCGCCCGAGCCGCTGCCCGGTTCGGTGTTCGAGCTGATCCATGCCGGGCAGGCGGCGTGGTTGTATGCGCGCAATTTGGTGAACGTGCTGGACGGGGTAGACTCGACCACGGCGACTACGGCACAAAAGGCGCGGGTGGGCTGGCCGCTGGCCGAGGTCACGCTGTATCCGCCGCTGCCGCGCCCCATGAGCCTGCGCGACTTTTATGCCTTTGAGCAGCACGTTGTGGCGGCCTATGCCAACCGGGGGCGCGAGGTGCCGGAGGGGGGGTACGAGTTCCCCGCCTTCTATTTCACCCATCCCAATTCCATCTTCGGCACGGGCGAGACTGTGCCCTGCCCCAAGTACACTCAGGCGCTGGACTACGAGTTGGAAATTGCCTGCGTCATCGGCAAAACCGGGCGGGACATTCCGGCAGAGAAAGCCGAGGGGCACATCTTTGGCTACATGATCATGAACGACTGGTCGGCGCGGGATATTCAGCGCAAGGAAATGAAGATGCTAGGCCCGGCCAAAGCCAAGGACTTTGCCACCTCGCTCGGCCCGTGGCTGGTGACGGTAGACGAGTTGCACGACCGCGCCACCGGCAGGCCGGGGGTGTTCGATCTGCAAATGTCGGCGCGGGTGAACGGGGTGGAGCGTTCGCGGGGCAACTTCAAAGACATCCACTACTCATTCGGCCAACTCATCGCGCACGCCTCCGAAGATGCGTTTTTGCTCGCGGGCGACGTGATCGGCTCCGGCACGGTGGGCACCGGCTGTTTGCTGGAGCTGACCAAAGGCCAAGGCCCGTGGCTCCAGCCGGGCGATGTGGTGGAGTTGGAGATTGAGCGGTTGGGGGTGTTGAGAAACAGGGTGGCAAGCAGTGTCAACCGTTAATAAACCTTCCTTTGACCCAATTTCATTAGTTGTCGATCTTCTTTTTACCGCTACAGCGGCTTTAGCTGACAAAGCCAAGCGAAACGAAACAATACTGCGTGTACTCAATGAACTGGGATTGCAGCCTGAAGCACCTCCCGCCGACTTTGAGGGATGCTATGTTTATGCTCTTGTGAAATTTGGGCAATTGGGTTCCAAACCAAAACCTGTTTTAGAGTTCTTTCGCCATCCGACAATTCGCCAGTGTTTTCGAAGAGCCTACATCAATCGAGAGACAGTATCTTTAGCAGATATTCTGGACTGGCACAGAATAAGCGATGAAATCAAAGATGCGAAAGTTGATCTCAAAGCGGAGCTTGATGAGTTTACTGCCATCTTTGACGACTATGCCAGACGCGCAAGTAGCCCCGGTGAATTAGCAAATGCTCGAGACATCACCGAAATCAAGCGGATGCTCCAAGTAAAATCGGCAGACCAAGGATTCATTCCTCATGTTCAACTGCCTTCCCCTGATCCCCCAAAAACAGTATCTCTGGAAGAACAAGCCTATTTCTCGCAAATTGAGCAAGCGCGAGGTCAACGCGATCACGGAAATCCTAATGCTGGTAAAAGTATATTAGAAAGCCTCGCTAAGGCGCTAGAAAATGCTGCTGTTTCGGACAACCTACGATTCAAATTAGAAACCAATCTTGGGGCTTGCGAACTGGATTTAGGCAACTATCAAGAAGCATCTCAGCTTTTCGAGAGTGCGGTTGTGCATGCCCCAAACAACCCTAAAGCAATTGCAAATCTAGCTCTTGCCAAACTCTTGAGGGGGGATTATCAAGCAGCTCTCGACCTAGCAAAACAAGTACTGGAGAAAGGGGGGGATTCAGAGCAAACTTCTGCTCCCGCAATCTATGTTCAAGCACTCATACAGGTGGATGCGACTAAGAGCCCCGAGGAAGCAATGAACGGGTCGTATCTTAATAACGCTGATTATCTTAGAGTAATGGGCTCCATATTTTTGCAAAGGGAGAACTACCTTAAAGCAGAAGAGATGTTCCGTCGTGCTCTTGTCATCAACGAGAACGATGACACCAGTTTAGTATTACTTGCGCAAGTAACTCTGTTAAGCAAGAGCGCGCCTATGGAGAACCAAGTCTTTATCTCTCCGCAGGAAGCGGATAATTTGTCAGAAGGGTTAGCCGAAGCGGAAGATTTAATAGGAAAAGCTGTCGCTCTGTTGCAAAAAGGAGATAACCGCGGGCGCCTCCATGACGCACTAGCTAGCCGTGCTGGCATCCGCGCGGCACGAGGGGAGATGGAAGCGGCCATACGTGATTGCGAACGTGTTCTTAGCGAAGACGCGCGCCATTTAATGGCTCTTCACAATCGAGGGCTTATTGCACATCAGCAAGGCAGCTTTGGATTGGCGATTCAATACTTCACGAGCATTCCCGAATCTGATTGGGAAAAACTAAATGTCTTCTTGCCATTGGCTCATACCTATGTTGAGACGGGCGAAAGCGAACATGCTCTGGAAGTACTTCGCAAGATACCTGACGGGTATGACGCCGCACATTTTGTGGAAGTATTCGTAATTCGATCACAAGCCTTCTTGCAACAAAAAGCTTATCAATTGGTTGAGGAGCAAATAAGTAGCCGTCTCACCGAGTATCCCAATCATCCCGTGTTATTAGAGGCAGTTGCTTTTATCGAGTACTTACAGCAACATAACCATGAAGCTTTGACCTATTTGCTTGAAGCTTATAAACACGTCAGCAGCAAAGACAAAGAACGGATAGCTCTTCGCATTGCGACCCACTATTTTGACACCCAACAATATGAAGAGGCCGTCCGATACTACGAGCAGTTAGAGGCTTTACTCTCATCGGATTCGCTCCCCGCTCGTCAATATCTTGTATCCCTATACAAGGTAAGGCAATATGCGCGCGCTTACCAAGTCGCACAACAACTCCGAGCGAGAGGCTCTACCCAACCAACAGTAATTGAAATAACAGCTTGGATAAACGAACAAACCGGCAATCTAAAAGCGGCATCTGAGCTTTACTCGCAACTTGCAACATTACAGCCTGACAAGCCAGAATTTTTAGTAGCACAGGCCCGCACTGAGTTTCGCAGAGGAAACTCGGAAGTCGCTTTGGCTATTCTTCGCTCACTTCACCATGCCTCTGTTGAAAATCCAGTTGCTCTTATGGAAATTGCAGAAATGCTGGCGTTTTCAGGAGAAAAAGTTGGGGCATTGCCGTTGGCTTATCGAGCACGTCAACTCGGTTTCAATCGACCCGAAATTCATCTTGCATACGTACAAGTATTCCATAATTGTTCGCTATCTAATCCAGAGGCATTTGAGGTTAATGAAGTAGGTGAAAATATTGCGGTTCTTGTGCGTGAAGGACAGGATACAAGACGCTGGTTAACCATACTCAAAGTGCCACCTATTGACCGCGCTAGAAATGAGTTTTCGATAGACGACCCACTAGCTCAAACCTTGATAGGCCATCGGAAAGGGAATGTTGTTCAGGTGAAGAAAGGGCCTTTAGAGGAGATTATTTACACAATTGAGGAAATTCAGAGTATCTATGTTAGAGCTTATCAGGAAACTTTCGACAACTTCGGAATGTGGTTTCCTGATCATAATGGTATTGCTAAGATTCGCTTTGAAATTGGCGATCCGACTAGGCTCCTTACTATTGTCGCGGGGCAGAGTGTTCAACTCGAACAATTATATCGTCTATACGATCAACAGCATATAACATTTAGCCAATTTGCGGCACTTGCAGGAAAAAATGAGGTTGCACTTTGGGGAGGATTGGCGGGTCAACCAGGCCGTAGGCTGATTGCCAGTTTTGGAACTAGAGAAGAACAGAAACATCACCAGAGCAGAATCGAGGAGGCTAAACAAATAACTATCGACTTAACTGCACTTCTAACATCAGCATACCTTAATACGCTAATCTACCTGCCTCAGAAGTTTTGCAAGATTTATTTGCCCCAAATCATACTTGATACTCTTGGTCTCCATATTATCGGCTTACAAACGATTGGGGGCGCTGGTTTCAAGAACGTCTCTTTTGAAAATGGACGCTTTGTCTGGAACGAAGTATCCAGAGAAAACATTGAGAAACACATTCAACACGTCGAGAAACTACGCGAGTTCATACTGGCTCATTGTGAAATTGTTCCACTATTTCCGGGCGCCATTCCTCTCTTTGAAGAAGGTGAGCAAGGATTTTTAGCCGATCAAAACTCAACTGCTACTATGCTGGTAGCTAGACAGACCAATAGCCTTCTGTATTCCGACGATTTGCGCCTGAGACTGATTGCTGAAAAAAGTTTTGGCGTTCTTGGGTTTTGGACACAGGCCTTGCTCGCTAGCTTGGCAGCAACCAATCAGATTTCTGAAGAGGATTACTTTGAGAACTCTATCCAACTTATCCGAGCACATTACTACTTTGCTGCTGTAAACCCTAAACTATTAATCTACACTTTCAAAAAGAACAATTTGCATATTACTGCCGAGGTCGAGGATGTCCTAACAACCTTACATGGGCCTCGTACAAGTGAAAACGACGCAATTAGAGTAATTGCTGAGTGCCTCAGAGAGTTGTGGCTCCAAACGTGGCTTGTTGAACAAAAAGTTTTTGTACTTGATCAATGCCTAAGGACATTAATTGTGAAGAGGACAGCCCCGGTTGTTTTGCAAAAACTCAACCATTACCTGGGTAAGAGATTGCAGTTGGCCCCGCTTCATCATGATGAAATACTTTCACAAATTGATATTTGGCGACGAACGAATAACCAATAAATACACAGGAGCTCCCTATGTCCTTTTACCACCATCTCGGCCAACTGCCCCACAAGCGGCACACGCAATTCAAGAAACCCGACGGCTCGCTCTATCGCGAAGAAGTGATGGGGCTGGAGGGCTTCAGCGGCATCCAGTCCATTCTGTATCACTGCCACCTGCCCACGCGTGTGAAATCCGTTGACCTGCTGGGCAGCGCGCAAACGCAATACGCCGACTTCGGCGCGCTGCGCCACCGGCTGTTCCGCACCAAAGACTTTCCGGCGGGCGGCGATGCGGTGGCGGCCCGGCGCACCCTGCTGGGCAACGCCGACGTGACCCTGAGCCTGAGCCGCCCCACGCAGAGCATGAGCTACACTTATCGCAACGGGCAGGCCTACGAGGTGTGGTTCGCGCACGAGGGCAGCGGCAAGCTGCGCTCGCAGTTCGGCAATTTGGATTTCGGGCCGGGCGACTACATCGTCATCCCCTACGGCGCCACGTGGGCCATGGAGGTGTCGGGCGAGTGCCGCTTCCTCGTCATCGAGTCCGCTTCGGAAATCGCGCCGCCCAAACGATACCGCAATCAGGTAGGGCAACTGCTCGAACACGCCCCCTACAGCGAACGCGACATCCGCGTGCCAACGAAACTGGACACCCCCGAGGGGGCGGGCGACTTTGAGGTGCGGGTGAAAATCCGCAACCAGGTCAGCCGCCACATCCTCGCCCACCACCCCTTCGACGTGATCGGCTGGGATGGCTACCTCTATCCGTGGATTTTCAACATCGCCGACTACGAGCCTATCACCGGGCGCATCCACCAGCCGCCGCCCGTGCACCAGACTTTTGAGGGGCACAACTTTGTAGTGTGCAGCTTTGTGCCGCGCCTGTTCGACTACCACCCGCAGGCCATCCCCGCGCCGTACAACCACTCCAACGTGAACTCGGACGAGGTCATCTATTACGTGGACGGCAACTTTATGTCGCGGCGCGGCGTGGACAAGTACGACTGGACGCTGCACCCCGGCGGCATGCCGCACGGCCCGCAGCCCGGCATGACCGAGGCCTCCATTGGCAAAGAGCGCACCGAGGAGCTGGCGGTGATGGTGGACACATTTCACCCGCTGCAAGTAGCGCTCGAGGCGCTGGAGTTCGAGGCGGACGATTACGTGTTCAGTTGGATGAACAAGGAATAAAGGCACAATGCTCAAGGCTCAATGCACAATTGCGAGCATCTCTGTGCATTGTGCCTTGTGAATTGTGCATTGGCCGATCTGCTATTCGGCCAATAGCCCCGCAACGTCCGGCGTCCACTCCACCACGGCATCCGCCCCTGCCCGCTCCAGTTCGTCGCGCTGCCCGAAGCCGCACAACACGCCCACCGTTTGCGCCCCGGCCCGCTTTCCGGCATAAACGTCCACGGTCGTGTCGCCCACCATCACACAATGCTCCGCCGGCAGGCCGAGCGCTTGCGCCGCAAACAACACGGGCGCCGGGTGCGGCTTGATTCGCGGCGCAGACAGCGCCGTGACCACCACTCTAAAGTACGGGCGCAACTCGAACTGGTCGAGGAAGGCCTCGACCCCGCGCCGGTCGCGCGAGCTGACCAGCGCCAGCGGATACCGCGCCGAGAGCGTCTGCAACAGCGGGTGAACACCGTCAATCAGCAAAAAACCGGCGGGCGCACCGTGGCCGCGCAACCGGTTCAACGAGTCGATCACCCGCGCCAGCGGTCTGTCAACGTTCAATTGATCGGGCACGGTCAGCAGATAGTTGAGCGGGGTCTCCACCCGTGTAAGCCCCCAGCGCAAAAACAGCGTGGGGTCGCGGCGCGGAAAGGCAAAGCTCAGCGGCCGCACCAGCCCCGCCACCCGCGCGATAAACTCGTCGTCGGTGTCGGCCAATGTGCCGTCCATGTCGAAGAGGATGGCGCGGATGCGGGAGGGGTCAAGCATGGCAGTGCTCAATGCACAAGGCTCAAGGCACAAGGCTCAATCAATTTTGCACTGAGCATGGCGCCTTTAAGCTCTAATGCCCCGCTGCCTTCTCTACCTTCTCCCGCGTGGCGGCATCGGGCGCAAACACCCACAGCGCCGATTGCGAGGTGAAGTAAAGGCAGGAGTTCACCGTGGAAGTGGCCCAGCACAAACTGCCGTTGCCCGTCTGCGCTTTGGCGCCAAAGCGGGCATCGCCGTAATTCTTGAAAGCGTCCACAAACTCCTCGGCGTCGGCAGACGTGTCCCAGGCGGTTTGCCACACGACCGCCGTTTGGTTGGCCGATTCGTTGTACGACACGGTGTAATGGTCGCCGCCCCCCCCTGCCGCCGCCGTGGCCGCATCCTTCTCGCTGATCGACTGCTCCAGCACCAGCGACGTGAACCACTCGCCCATCACGTTGGAGTCCACCTGTCGCCAGCCCGAGCCGAGCGTATCCGTGAGCACTGTAGTGGCCACAATTTGCGGCGCTTCCCCGGCGTCATACTTTTCGGGGTGCAATATCTGCTCGGTGCTCACGGGCGGATTCTTGAATGCCTTATCCACCTCGGCCCAGCCGCCCCGGTCATATAGCCGCTTCACAAACAGATAGCCCTGATTGTAGGGAAAGTAAAAATCCTTTTGCAGGTAAGCCGGAGCGCGAAAGTATGCCGAATTGGGATTGGCATAGGCATTGGAGTTGTAGTCGTTCCAATCACTCTGGGTGAAGTCCTTGTCGCGCCACTGCCCTTCCAGTAGTGTGGCCTCGCCTTCAATCAGCGCCTGCACGCCGGCGGCCCGCTCGGAGTCTTTCTTCCAGCCCTCGTCGCTCAGGCCCATGGCTTCGATGCCGTAATTCTGATCTTGCAGCGCGTGCTGGAACTCGTGGGCAAAAGTGTTGCGCTCCACCGCGTCCAGCCGCCCGCGGTCGGTGATGATGAACAGCTTGCCCACTTCGTCGTCGTAAAAGCCCAGGATGTCCTCGGAGTACAAATCCACGTAGAAGTCGTACAGTTTGAACGACGGGTCCAGCAGGCCAAAGGCCGCGAGGCTCACCGTATCGTCCTTCGCCTGATCGCGGCTGTAAGTCTTTTCAAATTCCTTGAGGTTGTAATCGCGCAACTCCGCCGAGGTCATCAATTGCCGGTCCACCGGCTTGGAGGCCGACAGGCCGCGAATGCCGATTACCTGCTGTTCGATTTGATCCATCGCCGCCGTCATTTCGGCGGAGGTTTGCGTAGCCGCCGGGGTAGGCGTGGGCACAAAGGGCAGTGGGATGCCGCTCTGCTGCGACGACGCGCCCAAATAAGCCACTGCTCCGACCACGGCCAAAACCGCCATGCACACACAGGCCAGCGCCAGACACCCGGCCACAATAGCAATCACTGTTCTTCGCGACGACATGATCGATGCCTCCCTTGGCTCCGCCCTAATAAACCACCCCTCCCCCTTTGGCTCCGCAAATTGCCGGGCACGAGGGAGGGGTGAAGGGCGAGCGCGCCGACATTATAGCCCATCCCTTGCCGCGTCCGTTGCGGTGTGGTATCATCGCCCCATCCCGTTACGCGGGAAATTTTCACGTCCCCCCGACTTTGCCGGTCGTGCCGTTGTGGCCGACGGCTCCGGCGAAGAATGAAGGGGGCGGCAGACTAAAACGACAAAAGGAGAATCCTCAATGGCCGTCATTTCAATGAAAGCCCTGCTCGAAACGGGTGTCCACTTTGGACATCGCACCAAAAAGTGGCACCCCAAGATGAAGCCCTACATCTTCACCGAGCGCAACGGCATTCACATCATCGATCTGCAGCAAACCCTCAACTCGCTGGACTACGTTTACAGCCTCATCCGCGACACGGCGGGGCGCGGCGGCGCCATTCTATTCGTGGGCACCAAGCGGCAGGCGCAAGAGGCCGTGGCCCGCGAGGCTGAACGCTGCAACATGCCCTACGTCACCAACCGCTGGCTGGGCGGCATGATCACCAACTGGCGCACCATCAAAGACCGCATCGGCGAACTCAAGCGGTTGGAAGCGGCGCGCGACAAGGGTGAATTTGAACTGATCACCAAAAAAGAAGCCCTCATCCTCTCGCGCCAGATTGCGAAACTGCAAGAGCGCCTGGGCGGCATCCGCGATATGAAGAACGTGCCCGACCTGGTCTTTGTCGTGGATGTGCGCCACGAGCACACCGCCGTCCGCGAAGCCAACATCATGTCGGTGCCGGTCATCGCGCTGGTGGATACCAACTGCGACCCGTCCGACGTGGACTACGTGATCCCGGCCAACGACGATGCTATTCGCGCCATCAAGCTGATCGTCGGCAAAATGGCCGACGCCGTGATTGAAGGCCGCGCGCTGTACAAAGAGACCCACGGCGGCGAATCCGAAAAGGGCGAAGGCGGCCAGTACGCCGAATCGGAAGAAAAAGACGAAACCCTGCTGGGTGCGGCCACGCTGGCCAAACTGGCGAGCGGCGAACTGGCGTTTGACGAAGAACCCGTTGCCGCTGCCCCCACCGCCCCTGACACCCCCAGCGCCCCGGCTGCCGCCGACGATGCCGCCGACGCCCCGAGCGCCGTGGAGGAGGCTTAGCCCATGGCTGTCTCTGCCGCTGATGTAAAGAAACTGCGCGAGGCCACCGGCGCGCCCATGCTCGATTGCAAGAACGCACTGGAGCAACACGGCGGCGACGTTGAAAAAGCCGTCGAGTGGCTGAAAGAAAAAGGACTGGCCAAGGCCGCCAAAAAGGCCGAGCGCGCCGCCACAGAGGGCCGGGTGGAAGTGTACGTGCACATGGGCAACCGTGTGGCCGTGATGGCCGAGATCAACTGCGAAACCGACTTCGTCGCCAAGACCGAGGCCTTCCAGACCTTTGCCCACGAGGTGGCCCTGCACATCGCCATGGCCAATCCCAAGTATCTGGACGTGGCCGACATCCCACCCGCCGAGGTGGAAGCGGCCAAAGCCGGGTTCCGCGATCAAGCGGTGGCCGATGGCAAACCCGCCGCCATTGCCGAAAAAGTGGCCGAGGGCCGCATGGAAAAGTTCTATCAGGAAATGTGCCTGCTGCGCCAGTCCTTCGTCAAAGACGAAGAAAAGACCATCCGCCAATTGCTCACCGATGCCATCGCCGCCATCGGCGAAAACATCGTCATCAGGCGGTTCATTCGCTACGAATTAGGGAACCAGTGACCACCCAACGGGTAACGAGACAAGCGTTACCCGTTTTTTTCACCTTGCAGACACGGTTTCGTAGTCTCACCCCTCACCGACTAGGAGCCTTTATGCCCACTCCCAAATATTCTCGCATTCTGCTCAAGCTCGGCGGCGAGGCGCTGGCCAAGCCGGGCGGCACGGGCATTGACCCCGACGAAGCCGCCTTTCTGGCCGAACGCGTCAAAGCAGTTAAAGATCACGGAGTCCAAATTGCGCTGGTCATCGGCGGCGGCAACCTGTGGCGCGGGCGCGACGGCATTGAGCGCGGCATGGAGCAGGCCACTGCCGACCACATGGGCATGATTGCCACCGTGATGAACGCGCTGGCTTTGCAGGATGCTCTGGAGCGCGCCGGGGTGGTGACCCGCGTGCAGACCGCCATCGAAATGCGCGCCATCGCCGAACCGTACATCCGCCGCCGCGCCATCAGGCATCTGGAAAAGGGCCGCGTGGTCATCTTTGCCGGCGGCACGGGCAACCCCTACTTCACTACCGACACCGCCGGGGCGCTGCGGGCCATGGAAATCGAGGCCGACGTGATGGTCAAAGCCACCAAAGTGGATGGTGTGTACGATGCCGACCCCAAAACCAACCCCAACGCCACCAAGTTCGAGCACCTCACTTACATCGACGCACTGAACAAGCGATTGAAAGCCCTCGATAGTACCGCTGTGACTCTGTGCATGGAAAACGACATGCCCATCATCGTCCTCAACCTGTGGGAGCCGGATAGCCTGCGGCAGGCCGTGTTCGGCGAACCGGTGGGCACTACCATCTCGCGCTAGTCGCCCGGAGCGCCATCCCATGCGGCGCTGAAAACCATGCGCCGCTCAAAAATACGACCGCCTGTCTCCGTTGACCCTTTGGGCCGATCTGCGCTATGCTTAAGCGCACCGCTAAACCTCTCACCCTGGAGAACCTATGGTCAAAGACGCATTGCACGAAGCCGAAGAACGCATGAAGGGCGCTCAGCGCGCGCTGGAGGAATCGCTGACCACTGTGCGCACGGGGCGGGCCTCGCCCACCCTCGTCGAAAAGCTGATGGTGGACTATTACAACACGCCCACCCCGCTCATGCAATTAGCCACCATCTCCGCGCCCGAGCCGCGCCTGCTCACCATCAAGCCCTTCGATGCCACCTCCCTCAAGACCATCGAAAAAGCCATCCAGGCCTCCGAGCTGGGCCTCAACCCCTCCAACGACGGTAAAATCATCCGCCTCGTCATTCCGCCGCTCAACGAGGAACGTGGCAAAGAGCTTACGAAGGTGGTGCCTCACCGGATGGAAGAAGACCGCGTGGCCGTGCGCAACGTGCGCCGCGACGTGCACAACGACCTGCGCGAATTTGAAAAAGAAAAGATCATCAGCGAAGACGACCTCAAGCGCGGCGAAGACGACTTGCAAAAGCTCACTGACAAGTATGTTGAGCACATTGAGGCGCTGGGCAAAAAGAAGGAAGAAGAGATCAAGCAGATATGAGCCCCACCCTCGTCAATGCCCCGGCCCACGTTGCCATCATCATGGATGGCAACGGGCGGTGGGCCAAACAACGCGGCCTGCCCCGCGCCGCCGGCCACAAAGCCGGCACCGACAACCTGCGGCGCGTCATCGAAGCCGCCGTCGAACTGGGCATCCGCATCCTCACCATCTACGCCTTTTCCACCGAAAACTGGCAGCGCCCCGCCGAAGAAGTCAACGGCCTCATGAGCATCTTTGAAGAGGTGATAGACCGCGAACTCGGCGAACTGCACCGCAACGGCGTGCGCCTGCGGCACATTGGGCGGCTGGATCGCCTCAGCCCGGCCTTTGCCGACAAAGTGCGCGCCGCCATTGCGCTGACCCGCGACAACACCCGGCTCACCCTCAACATTGCCTTCAACTACGGCGGGCGCGCCGAAATCGTGGAGGCCGTGCGCTGCATTGTGGCTGAAGGCATCCCGCCGGAGCAGATCACCGACGACACGGTGACCGCCCATCTGTATACTGCCGGGCAGCCCGACCCCGACCTGATCATCCGCACCAGCGGCGAAATGCGCGTCAGCAACTTCCTCATCTGGCAGGGGGCGTATTCGGAATACTTCATCACCCCCACTTACTGGCCCGACTTCGACAAAGAGCAACTGCGGCTCGCGCTCGAAGAATACTCACGGCGGCATCGCCGCTTCGGCGGCCTGTAGCCGCGCCCGCCGCCATGTTTCGACAGCGCATCATCGTCACCCTGCTGCTCATTCCGCCGGGGATCGCCTGCATTTTCCTGGGCGGCTGGTGGTATTTTGGCTTGTTGCAGTTTTTCTTCCTTACCGCCGCGTGGGAATACTCCGGGCTGATGCGCAAAGGCGGCTTCCGCCCTGCCCTGCCGCTCGTCGTCGGCGGCGTATTCCTCCTCACACTGGCGCAAAGCGCGCCCAGCTTTTGGCCCGCCCTGCAATCGGAGGCGGCGCTCCTCAGCGGCGGCGCCATCACGTTGTTGCTCGTGGCTGCCACCACCTGGCATCTGATTGATTTCGAACTGGGCGCTTCCACCTCCGGCGCCGATTGGGCTATTACCGTGGCGGGCATCGTCTACCTCGGCTGGATGGGCGGCTACTTCATTCCCCTGCGCGCCCTGCCCGCCGGGCTGTCGTGGACGATGACAATTCTGCCGGCCATTTGGTTCTCCGACTCCGGCGCGTACACCGTTGGCTCGCGGTGGGGCAAGCACCTCATGTCGCCGCGCCTCAGCCCCAAAAAGACGTGGGAGGGCTTCGCCGGCGGCATCGTCTGGGGCATTTTCTTCGGTGCGCTGTTCGGGGCCTTTGGCAGTGTGCGAGCCGGGCCGGGCGCGGGGGTGGGTTTCCGCTCGGGCGCGTTGATCGGCCTGGTGGTCTCGCTGGTCGGGGTGTTGGGCGACCTAGGCATCTCCATGCTCAAACGGCAGATGGGCGTCAAAGATAGCAGCAACTTATTGGGCGCGCACGGCGGCCTGCTCGACCGGGTCGATTCGTGGATCGTGGCCGTGCCGGTGGCCTATTTTGTGATCCTGCTGTTCTTCCGGTAAACACCACCGCATCGTCTCTCGTTACAAAAGGAGCCATACCATGCACACACAACAGGAACCCGAACGCAATCTCGCTCTGGAACTGGTGCGCGTGACCGAGGCCGCGGCTATGGCCGCCGGCCGTTTCATGGGCCGCAACGACAAGCCCGGAAGCGATCAGGCCGCCGTCAACGCCATGCGGCTGGTGCTGAACTCCATTGCCATCAAAGGCGTGGTGGTCATCGGCGAGGGGGAAAAAGACAACGCCCCCATGCTTTACAACGGCGAGCAACTCGGCAGCGCCACCTCGCCCGAAGTGGACATTGCCGTGGATCCCATCGACGGCACCCGCTTGTTGGCCTTGGGCCGTGCCAACTCGCTGGCCACGGTAGCCATTTCGGATCGGCACACCATGTGGAACCCGGGGCCTTTTGTGTACATGAACAAGATCGCCGTCGGCCCGGTGGGCAAGGGCATGATCGACATCGAGGCCCCGCCCGCCGTCAACCTGCGCTCGGTAGCCCGCGCCAAAGGCTGTGACATCCGCGACCTCACCGTGGTCATCCTCGACCGGGAACGCCACGCCGGCCTCATCGCCGAAGTGCGCAATGCCGGGGCGCGCATCCGCCTCATCACCGACGGCGATGTGGCCGGGGCGCTCATGACCTCATGGCCCGATTCCGGCATTGACCTGCTGATGGGCGTGGGCGGCACCCCCGAAGGCGTCATCTCGGCGTGCGCCCTCAAAAGCATGGGCGGCGAAATCCATGGCAAAATCTTTCCGCGCAACGACGACGAAATCTCCCGCGGCAAAGCGTTGGGCTACGATATCACAAAGGTACTCACCATCGACGACCTCGTCTCCAGCGACAGCGTGTTCTTCGCCGCCACCGGCATCACCGACGGCGAGCTGCTGGACGGGGTGAAATACTTTGGCTCCGGCGCGCGCACCCACTCGCTCGTCATGCGCTCCAAATCCGGCACCGTGCGCGAAATCTTCGCCCGCCACCGACTCGATAAGCTGATGGAGTTCTCGCAGATTGCGTTCGATTGACCGTGACGCTCGCCCAACGACAAGCCGGCGCCCTGGGAGAGGCATCATCTCAGTAAATTGGGGTGGGGGCAGACCTGTGTGTCTGCCCTGGGCGAACACACAGGTTCGCCCCCTCATTTTCAGAAGATACCGGAAGAGCCACAATGCCCCAAAATTTTTGGGA
>ORJL010348294.1_pt1 | contig 15075 bp, 14 predicted proteins | sample 1779941 | NCBI WGS metagenome assembly ORJL01 (sample SAMEA104232317, study PRJEB22302) | groundwater metagenome | biome: forest; feature: aquifer; material: groundwater | place: USA | collected 2011-08-07 | depth 5.8 m
GAACAGCTCGCTCTCGATCAACTCGCGCGGCAGGGCGGCGCAATTGACCTTGATCATGGGACCCTTGGACCGCGGGCTCATGGCATGGATGAGGTCGGCGATGACCTCCTTGCCGGTGCCGCTCTCCCCGGTGATCAAAACCGGCACCTCGCTGGGAGCGATACGCTCGACGGTGCGGACGAGACTCTTCATGGCCGGGCTCTGGAATATCGGAGAGGCCCCCCCGCTCAGAGCGGAGACCGCCTGGCGCAGGGCGCTGGTTTCCTCGGACATGTGCTTATGCTCGCAGGCACGCTGAACCAGCAGCAGGAGGGCCTTTGCGTCGAAGGGCTTGCCTTGGAAGTGGAAGGCGCCGCGTTTGATGGCCTCGACGGCGAGGTCGAACGTGCCATAGCCCGTGAGTACGATCACCTGCGTCTCCGGCCATTGCTTCTTGATGACGGGCAACAACTCGATGCCGTCGCCATCCGGCAACTGCCAGTCCAGCAGGACGGCGTCGGGTTGCGCCTTGCCTAGGGCGGCGCGCACTTCGACCGCGCTCTGGGCGGTGGTGACATCATATCCCCAGGCGCTAAAGAGATCGCTGAGCATCTCCCTGAGCGCCGCGTCGTCATCGATAACTAAGACTCGGTCTTTCATGGTGTTTGGAATGGAGGCGCGGACGCCGGGCGGGGCGTGCGCAGGCTTGAACGAAAGCGCTGAACAACTCTCCGAAGCCGGGATGCCGCTGGAAAAGCCGCTCAGGATGGAATTGCACGGAGAGAAACCACGGCAGCCAGAGCCCCTCGCCGGGGGCAAGTTCCATGGCTTCTATGATCCCGTCGGGCGCCGTGCCGGTGGCCCGAAACGCTCTTGCCAGACGGTCGATGCCCTGGTGATGCGTGCTGTTCACCTGGATGGAGTCGCGCCCGAAAGCGCTGCGGACAAGAGATCCTTTTACTAGATGCGCCTCGTGCACAGGTTCATCTTTCCTGTCCATCTGCCGGTGCTTGATCGCCTGCGGTCGCTGGGTGGGGATGTCCACCAGCAGGGTACCGCCCATGGCCACATTGAGAATCTGATGCCCGCGGCAAATCGCCAGCAACGGCTTGCCCTGGCGAAACACCTCCGTGATGAGCATCAACTCAAAGAGGTCCCGCTCAGGCTCGACTGTTTTGACGGTTTCCGCGAGCGCCGGGGCGATGTCCGGGGTGTGGAGCGAAGGCTGAATATCCTCCCCACCCGTGAGGAGAATGCCCCCAGCCAGGCGGACGGAGTCCACGATGTACGCCGGGTTCGGCGTGCAGGAGAGCACTGCCGGTGTACCGCCTGATATGATAACGGCGCGCAGATAGGCCTCGGACACACTGACGGACAGGTCCGAGAGTTCGGCGCCCTTCTTCTGCGTTGTCGGCGCTACCAGGATGAGCGGTCTTTTCTTCATTATTGTTTCGGCGATCGCCCGTTCACGAGGACGGACCAGATATGGCTCAGTCCACCGTTCAACGGGCGGAAGGCTCAGACGGGCGCGTCGGGGAAGCGCTCCTTGATGGCCTTCCGGATCCGGTCCGGTTCCTCAGGGCGGTGGAGCCGGCGGCTGACGCGGCGCTCCACCGCGGCGAGCAACTCCATCCAATCCTCGAGGCATGGCTCGGGAAGCGGGCGCCAGGATTCAAAGCGCCGTTCCCGGTCGAAAAACACCCAGCGGTCGCCCACGCGATGGGCATAGACATCCCTCTTCTCGCCGTCCGCCGAGAGCCCTTTCCAACCGATTTCAGCCTTTGCCATGCCAGCGTGTGTTGCTTGTTTGCGGCGCTACATGCGCTGGTGCTGGTCAGTTTGGCAAATCGACGCTCACCACCGCCATCGCGGCGATGCCTTCCTCCCGCCCGAGGAAGCCCAAGCCCTCGTTAGTCGTGGCCTTGATCGCCACCCGCTTGGGGTTCATGGCCAGCGCCTCGGAGATCGTGAGCTTCATGGCGTGGATGTGCGGCGCGATCTTCGGTGCCTCAGCGATCACCGTCGCGTCCACGTTGACCACCCGTCCGTCGTGAAACTGCACTTGCCGTGCGGCCTCCTGCAGAAAGACTTTGCTCGACGCGTTCTGCCAGCGAGGGTCCGTGTTGGGAAAGAAATGCCCGATGTCTCCCTCGCCGAGAGCGCCAAAAACCGCGTCACAAATCGCATGAATCAACACGTCCGCGTCTGAGTGGCCGTCAAGACCTTTGGAATGACGGAGATCCACGCCACCGAGGATGAGTTTGCGCCCGTCCACCAGCTTGTGCACGTCATAACCGATGCCCACGTGTATCATACAAACCGCATTCTACCTCCAGAGTGAGGAGGAAGTAAACTGTTAACAGGGCATTTATCGGAGACACCGAAAGGACCGATTCTCTGACATGTACGCCTGCCACGGCCCGCCAGAGCGGACTGGCGGGAGCACAAATGGCCCGACAGGCGTTCGTGGAAAGCTTCGCACGCTGGGAGTCCTGGAGAGCGCCTCTCCCGTTCCATCCCAACCACCTGGCATCTCTGTCAGGGCTTGGTGTGGGAACACCACAAGCTCGCGCTTTCGCTGCGAGCGGGTGCCTCCCGCCGCATCCAGTGCCGAAAACGCCAAACTCCACCCACTCCCGCGAAGTGAGGTCTTGACGCGGCGACTACTTTTTCTTTGCGGAGGGAACCTGCTTGGCCGCTACCGCTTGCTGCTTTTTCGCGCTCTCGCTCGTGGCTTTGCTCTGTTTCTGCGTAGCCTGCTTCTGCACTGACTTCGGAGACTTGTCGCCCATAACGAATTTGCCTTTCACACCCCCGCTGAAACCACGCGGAATCGCCTGGATCGCCGGGGTGATGGGATCTTACATACTGAGTCGGGCTGTGTAAACCAGAATTAAGAATGAGAAGAAGGGCGGCTTGACTGGAAAATCGCAACTCGACACCGCGCGGCCCGAACGGGAATAATCCAAGCGACTGACCGGTCTATGAAACAGAAAGCTTATGCGCGTGCTGGAGTGGATATCGATCTGGGTAACCAGGTGAAGTCCACCCTTCCCCAATTGCTGGCCGCGACCCACCGCCGCGAGGTGCTGGGTAAAGTGGGCGGTTTTGGCGGGCTTTTCGCTTTGGATACGCGCAAGTACCGCCAACCCGTGCTCGTCTCCAGCGTGGATGGCGTGGGCACGAAACTCAAGATCGCCTTTGCCATGGACCGGCATGACACGATCGGCCAGGACCTGGTAAACCATTGCGTGAACGACATCGCAGTGCTCGGGGCGGAGCCCCTCTTTTTCCTTGACTACCTGGGTACGGGAAAACTCGAACCGCGGGTCTTCACCGCCATCATTGAGGGGTTTGCCCGTGCCTGCGCCGAGAACGGTTGCGCTCTGATCGGCGGTGAGACAGCCCAGATGCCCGGCTTCTACCAGGCGGGCGAGTACGACGTGAGCGGCACCATTGTGGGCGTGGTCGAAAAGGCGCGCATGCTCTCGGGGCGCGAAATACGGCCGGGCGACGCGGTGATCGGGTTGGCTTCGAGCGGGTTGCACACCAACGGCTACTCCCTGGCTCGCAAGATTTTCTTTGAGCAACTGAAGCTCAAGCCCGGCAGCCGTGTGCCGGAACTGGGGAACACCCTCGGTGAGGAACTGCTCAAGGTGCACGTCAGCTACGGACCGCTCATCCGCAAACTTCTGAAGAAGTATAACCGCGACGGCGCTCCGCGCGTCATCAAGGGGCTGGCCCACATCACCGGTGGTGGGTTTATCGACAACATCCCCCGGGTTTTGCCGTCCAAGTGTGACGTGGTGATCCGCAAGGGGACGTGGGAGATGCGACCCATCTTCGAACTCATCAAGGCCCGCGGAGGCGTGCCCGAGGAGGAACTCTACCAGGTGTTCAACATGGGCGTGGGGATGGTGTTGATCGCAGCCGCGGCTAAGGCGGACGCGGTGTTGAAGGCGATTCGCGCGGAAAAGATGACAAGCTGGCTGATCGGGGAAGTGGTCAAGGGCAAAGGCGAGGCCCGGGTGGAGTAGCGCGCGCAACGGAAGGGGACGGTGGCTGAGGGAGCCGTTGTTGCGGGTCTTTATCCAGGCAGTCATGCAGGACGCGCGCCAACTGGCCCGGTTCGTAGGGCCTGGGAAGGTAGTTCATTCGACACGCCTCTTCCGCGTCAAGCGGGGCGCTTTTCCCGCTGGCACTCGGGGTGGGGGATGTGTAGGTTGCGCGGAGTTTGCCGCCCGACCCGTCGAAAGGCCGACGGCAACAACTGTTCAAAAATCATGTTTGATCGAGTGGAATTAACGCAGGCGCAGGCTTCCGAGTTGCTCGGAGATCCCCATCCCCTGGTGGCCCGGATCGGGGCGCCCCCGGCGCCTGGTTCGCTGGACCTTGGCTCCTGCCCGGTAGCGGGGCGCGTGGTTGACCACGCCAGTTTGTGCCAGTTCCTCCATTCCTATCAGCAGCGAATACTCGGGCCCGTGGAGCTTCCCGCCATCCACGCCGCATGGGGACACGCGAGCCGGGGCGAGAGGCGAGAACTGATCGAGCTGGACCATCGCCTGGGCATGGAACCCGTGCTGCAAGACTTCGCCGCTGCGAGCCGGGCGGTGGGGCGGTCCCAGCTTCGGCGGCTGCGGCCCCTGCGCGATCAGCGGCTCGTCCGGCGTTACTCGGAGGCGGTCGAGTCTGGAAAGGCGCACGGGTGGCACGTGTTGGTCTTTGGCGTGGTGCTTGGGGTCTATTCGGTGCCGCTGCGCCAGGGTTTGCTGCACTATGCGCGCCATACACTCAATGGTTTTATCGAGTCCGCAGCGGGCCCGCTACAGCTCACCGCCGAGGATTGCCAGCGAACGCTGGCCGAGGTGAGCGACCCGCTGCCGGCGGCGGTCGAGACTGTCTTGAGCCAGGGGCAACGCCTTCCCTTGCTGGTTTGCTAGAAGATGCCCGCCCGCCATTAGCAGTCTATGAGGCTCGCCCCCGTGAACCATCTCGACGCGGCCGATTGGGGTGTGATCGTCCTGTATCTGGTGGGAATCATCGGTTTGGGCGTCTGGTTCGGGAGGGATCAGCGGAACACGCGCGACTACTTTCTGGGAAGCCGTAACATCCCCTGGTGGGGGATCGGTTTGTCCATTGTGGCGGCTGAGACCAGCGCCCTGACAATCATCGGGGTCCCGGCCATGGCCTATGGGGGGAACCTGATGTTTGTCCAAATGGTCATCGGGTACGTCGTGGCTCGCATCATCCTGGCCATCGTCCTGGTGCCTCACTATTTCAAGGGGGAGATTTACTCGCCCTACGAGTTGTATTCAAACGCCTTTGGCCCGGCAGCCCGCCAGATGGCCGCCGGCCTGTTTCTGCTGAGCGAAACGCTCGCCGCGGGCGTTCGAGTATACGTGGCCTGCATCCCCATCCAGCTTATGCTGGGGCTTCAAGTCCTGCCGGCGATTGTGCTCTTTGTCATTCTCTCGCTCGTCTATACCTACATCGGCGGCGTCAAAGCTGTGATCTGGACAGACGCCGCCCAGTTCACCCTCTTCCTGCTCGGGGGCCTTTTTGCGATCCTCTATATCCCCACGCTCATGGACGGGGGCCTCCCGGTCTTGTGGCAGGAGGCGATGGCGGGCGGGAAACTGGCCTGGCTGAACACCCATCTAAGCGTGGTCCGGGAGTCCGGCGTGTGGCCGTTCGTCAAGGCCTCGCTCAACCCGCCTTTCAACCTCTGGATGGGGATCATCGGGGGAACCGTGATGGTGATGTCCTCGCATGGGGCGGAACAGTTGATCGTTCAGAGGGTATTGGCGTGCCGGAATGTGGCGGATGGACGGAAGGCGCTGGTGTTGAGCGCCGTTGTGATCTTCCCGCTCTTCTTCGTTTTTCTACTTACCGGCGTGATGCTTTGGGTCTATTACCAGCACTTCCCGCCCGCTATTCCAATCCCGGAAGCCGCGCCCAACTCAGGCATCAAGGCCAATGACTACATTTTCCCTATCTTCATTTTGACCGCGGTGCCGCACTGGCTGCGCGGCTTCCTTATCGTGGCGATTCTGTCCGCCGCCATGTCGTCCGTCAGTTCGGCGCTCACGTCGCTGGCGTCGGTTTCGACAATGGACTTTGTCCGGCACGTGGTGCGGGGGCGGAGCGAGGAGTATTACCTGCGGTTCAGCAAATTCTCCACCGTGGCATGGGCCGCCGCGCTGGTGGTGGTGGGGTTCTTGAGTCGGGAGGTGGCGTTTGTGCTCAACGCGGCGTTTTCCTTGCGCGGCCTGACGAGCGGGGCGCTGCTCGGGGGGTTGGTGTTGGCCCTGTTCTGGCGGCAGAAACGGGCCGCGCCGGTGATTGCCGGAATGGCGGCTTCGGTCATCGTCCTGGCACTGATCCAAGCGTTGCCCCGGCTGGCACTCACTGAGCCATGGTGGACCAGGAACGTGGGGATCAACATCTTCTGGCCGTGGTACACGCTCATCGGAGCGGTGTTGACCGTGAGCGTCGCCGCGGTAGCGAAACGCGTGTGGAAATGAGACCTATGCAGCACTTCAATCCGAGTCCGATTCACTTCCTGATCCACTGCGGGGTGCTTCTGGCCGCGCAGGCACGTCTCCTGGCGCCTCACGCTGGGGAGCCAGCGGCTCCACTGGTCCCGGCCGTCGAGTGCCGGGAGCGTTCCGGCTTGCCGAACTTCTTTGCGAAGCTCGAGAGCGCGAGCGAGGTGCGCGTCGCCTATCTGGGCGGCAGCATTACGGCGCAGGAGGGGTGGCGGCCCAAGACGCTCGCCTGGTTCAGGGATAAGTTCCCGGCGGCGAAGATCGGCGAGATCAACGCGGCCATTGGCGGCACCGGCTCGGACCTGGGTGTGTTCCGGCTGCGGCAGGATGTCCTGGCACAGAAACCGGACCTGCTGTTCGTCGAGTTTGCGGTCAACGACGGCGGGGCTGAGCCGGCGCGGATCTACCGTGCGATGGAAGGAATCGTGCGGCAGACGTGGCGCGACAATCCCGCCACGGACATTTGCTACGTCTATACCCTCGCGGGCAACATGCTCGAGACACTCAAGGAAGGCCGGTTCCCCCAGGCGGCCAGCGCCATGGAGAAGGTGGCCGACCACTATGGGATTCCTTCGATCCACATGGGCCTGGAGGTTGCCCTCCTCGACAAGGCCGGCAAGCTGGTCTTCAAAGGCGAGAAGCCTAAGACGGAAACCGAGCGGAAGGCTCTCGATGGCAAGATCCTCTTCTCGCAGGACGCGGTGCATCCCTATCCCGACACCGGCCACCAACTCTATCTGGAAGCCGTGGTGCGTTCGATGGCGAAGATTCAGGCGGTCGGCAAACCGGGACCCCATGCCCTGCCAGCGCCGTTCTTGACCGATAACTGGGAGGCAGCCAGGCTCATTCCTCTGAGCCGCGCCAGGCTCAGCGCGGGCTGGCAGCGGCTCGACCCAACCAACCACACGCTGGCCAGATCCTTTTCCAACCGTCTGCCCGAGCTCTGGAAAGCGAGCCAGCCTGGGGAATCGGTCACGTTCCGCTTTCGCGGGACCACCGCCCGCATCTACGACCTCATGGGGCCGGATTGCGGGCAGGTAACCGTCGCTGTGGATGACCGCCCGCCCGCGGTGCAGCCACGCTTCGATTCCTACTGCACTTACCATCGGTTGAGCACCCTCTCCGTGTGCGAAGGATTGCAGGACAGGGTCCACGCGGTGAAGATCACCATCCATCCCGACCAACCCGACAAGGCCCGCATTCTGAGCCAGCGCAACGAGAAGATCGACGATCCGAAGAGGTTCGACGCGACCTGCTGGTACGCGGGGGCCATTCTGCTTCTGGGCGATTGGATCGAGTGAGTTGACAGCCCCGCTGGACGCTTCTCAAAAGGTGACCTCCGTCGCCTCGCCGGATTTTTTCAAAAAGAAGACAGCCATGAACACCGTGGTGATCGCTGAGGAGCTGATCCGGTACAGCGCAGTCTCCGCGCGGGCGCCGTGGCAGTTGCTGGACTGCGAACGCGGCGCATGGGGCACCCGTGCCGCCGCACATGTCGGCGGCCAGGCGGTGGGCCGGCTGCTGGATCACGACTACAAGGTGTTTCTGGGAGATGCCGATCTTTCACGGGAGATCGCCCGGAATGTCGCGTCGCTTTTCAATGACTCGGGCTCTCTGCAACTCTCGTTCGATGGTCTGGAAGGCAACTGGTCCACCGGCCAGGGCCAATATGGCTGCGCGCTCTTCACCAAAGCCTGGTACGATGCGCTGGCACCCGAATTGCGCGGACGCGTCATCAACGATGCCAGCGGTCCAGGTCACTTCAGTTGGCACATCTACACACGGATGAACTGGGGCGAGCCGTGGTATGCCGGTTTCCGCGAGAGCCAGACGCTGTACCGGTTCAAGAACCAGTTCTATTTCGAACGGAACCTCATGCCGCCATCCTCGGCTGGTTCGCCGTCGGCCCGGAGACCAGCGTCGAGGACGCCGAATGGCTGTGTGCGCGCGCGGCGGGATTCGATGCGGGCTTCGCCCTGGCCACCAGTCTGGCAGGCACAGCGCAGCTCGAGGCCGATCCGTCCTCCGCTGGCCAGTCCGCTCCGACTTCGTCTCCTGCGCGCAACCTTCGACCGGGGCGCGTACCACCTGGTTACGCTTCCGTTACCACCTTCCACCCCACCGCATCCGCCAATGCGCGGACCGGCTCCTTCAGGTCACCGTAAAACGTGACCCGATGCCAACCCCATGCATCCCACATGGTGAAGAGCTTTTCGAAATCGCCCAACGGTCGCGCACGGAGTTTGGTGCGACAGGCGCGGTCGTTGGCATCGTTTCCTACCGCCATGGCTTGATGAAACAGGATTTCCTTGCGGCTCGGCTCGAATTCGACGGTGGTGGTGAGATAACCCAGCGGCAGAAGCGAGCGCAACGAGGCGCCTTGCCGATCCTCGGAATGGGTCAGGATCTGGTATGGATTAGCCGTGCCCGAGGGGCCGAAAACCTTGGTCGGCGCCACGCAATGGGCGTAGATGATCTCGCGGTTTGCCGAGTCCATGACCGGATCGGAAATGTAACCTGGCCGGCCTTGAGTCAGCGTGGTGATTGCCACCATGGCGGCGGTGGAACGGATATCGCATTCGCACGCGCCCACCAAGCCGTCATCGACCAACTGGCAAAAGCCCAAGCAGGGATAGGCGCTGATGTGGTTGCCGTAGAATCCGCCCAGGCAATTGATTGTGATCGCGTTGGCGCCGTGCTTTTTCATAAGGGCCTTTTGGCCCAAATACATCGCCGCGGATTTCTCGATCGTTTCGCGCGTGACTCCCTCGATCCGCTGCGCCCCTTTTTCCCAGCGATCCGCCCAGGAACGGACTTCATCCGGATTGGTCTTTTGGGCGAGATCGTTCAAGTCGGCAAACGGCACATACACAAGCGGGATGCCCATGATCTCGGTGCCCGGGGCGGATTTCTGGTCGCGAATGGCGAGGATCTTCGATTCTCTCAGCCGGCTCACACACTCGGGAATGGGCAGGCATCGGACAGGGTCGGCGACGCAGGCCTGATTGCCGGGCTGCGGCGTGCGCTGTTGCCGCAAACGCGATGTCGCCGCGACAAACTCGGAAGGCGATCGCCCCTGGCGGATGGTCTCGAAGCATTTCACCGCATCAACCAGGTCCTGCAATTCAGAGGAAGAGACAAAACCCACGTTCGGTGACGGACTCCGCAGAAAGGCCGCGTTGTAGGTCAGGAACCCGCCGGTGCCCGCATAGGTAAAGTCGGCGTACAACACCGGTTTGCCGGAAGTAGCGATGGCCTGCACCACGCGCGGCCAATTGTTCATTTGATAGACCAGGTATCCGTCCACCTGGGCCGCCCGATCTTCCTCCAGGATCTTCTTGGCTTCCTCCTCCGTGCTGGCCATCGTGGTCACGAATTGAAATCCCGGGCATTGTCTGGCCAGCTCCGCTTCGAGACGCTTCATGACCGGCACGAAATCGAAGCCGATGTGCGGCCAGGTCGGCCGCGATTGCTTGGGCCCGAACAGGACATAGACAATGCGAATGCGCGGCGGACCCGCCGGTTCTGAAGCGCCAAACACAGAGGGGGCGGTCAAGGCCCCCAGGGCAGTCGAACAAGCCGCACCGCCTTTCATAAGAAACGACCGCCGGCTCAAGTGACAACACCCGCAGAAGGACGGATAGTTCATGGCGGTCGAGGTCTTATTTGTTTTCATGAAGAAGGTGGGGTTCAATCGAGATTTCGTTTCGAGCATGCCCAATAGTGCGTGGCTGGTTTAAGCGCTTTCTTAACCCCATTCCAAGGAATGTGTCCATCCCAATCACCGCTCAGCGGAAGACTGGCCCCAAAGATGTGTGCCGGAGCAGTTGAGGTTCATAGGGAACGGACAACACCTTCCCAGAAAAACAGTTCTTCCGGTGAAGGTACGTTCCTGGTTAACGCAGGCGCGAAGACGCCAGGGCGCAAAGGAATCAGGGGATCTCCAGGGCCGAAGGCCCAGGCAACCCGTTCCTAGAAATCCTTGAAGCCCTGCGAAACCGCGGCCACCCCCCCCACCACCGTGGGCCGCACCTTCCCCGTAGCCGTGGACGTCAGTCCGCGCCAACTCCTCCCGAGAACGCCGTCATGGGTTCAGGCACGGGCCACTTTCATCTCCCGAGGTGGAAGCGCGCGTTTACCGGGCGAGCGTTCGATCTGCTCAGGGACATTCCCAGGGTCCTTAGGGCGAACAAGTCAGCGCGAACTGACGTCCGCGGCTACCGCCGCGACGAGCCCCGTTTACCCCGTAGCAGCGGACGTCAGTCTGCTCTAACTTCGTCTCCTTCGCGCGGTCGAGCGAGGCGAGACTCACGACAAAGTTTCGTCCCTCAACCATTTCACGCGCGCGGTCAAAGCGCCAGAGGGCTGGCGCAGTCCAAAACCTGACCGAGTGCCGGATGCACACCTGGTAGCGTGCGAGGCATTCGCGGTGGCGTCGGGCGATGGGTCATAGTAGGAGTGCAAAACCCCGTTCATGGTCATCGTCCAAATATCCGTCCGAAAATGGAACCGGCGAGAAGCGGCACCGAAGGCCGGTCAGGTGTCGTGTAGGGATAGACCCCATGCTCCCTCAAAAGTGCCAACAGTCTCTCAGTACCCTGGGAGCGCCCGAACGCCAACTCCTTTGCGGTAATGCCAACGCAGAGCAGCAAGCCGTAGCGCACTCCGAGAAACTCGAACCAGACAGGCTCCTCCCGCGGGTGCGTGAAGACCAACGCTCTGATAGTCGAGTCGCCAAAGTAAGCCCCCACGTCCATCGTCTGTCCCGCCTCAACCTCTGCATCGCAGGTGTAGCGTGCGAGCTTGGAAACAAGGTCGGCTGCCTTCGGCAAATCCCGCCGCACACAAATCATCAACTCGTAATGTCCCAAGCTGGATGGCCGTTGTCCAACGTCCTCACCGGTCAACTCGGCAGTAACGTAGGTGGCACCAGGAACATAATCGGGAAACGGTAAGACGTCAGCAAACCCACCAAGCTGGAATGGAACTGGGGCGTGGAAAACCATCTCACCCGGCTTGCCGAGTACGCGCGCCAAAGCGGCGCTGCGAGCGTCCCAAATCTTCTGCCACTCGTCGTCCTCGGTTTGCGGTTGATCCGGCATAGCTGGTGGCGTGTGAGGCGGCCTAGCCGTAATATTGAGCCAAACCCGATCCTCGGGGAATGGAGATCATTTGAGGCTGCTTCACGGAGCGAATCTAGGACGCGACCCATAGAGCGTCAACTTCAACCGGCAAGGCCAGGCCGCCAGAGCGCGAGCCCTGGGTTGCGTTTGACCAGGGCAGAGCCGCCAACATTCCGTCTCAATGACAACGAGCTCCATCTCCCAGAAAAACAGTTCTCCCGGAGATGGTGCGTTCCCGCTTAACGCAAGGGCGCAAGGACGCCAGGACGCAAAGGAATCAGGGGATCTTCAGGGCCGAAGGCCCGTAATGTGACAGCCTGGGCTGAAGGCCCAGGTACCCGTTTCCAGAAAATTCCTCACGCGCCCTGCAGGGGCGAAACCGTAGCCAAAGCCCGCGCCACCATGCGCCTGACCGAGCTTGATGCGGCCCTACCGCCGGAGCGCGAGCGCCGGGTTGCGTTTGACCAGGACACAGCCACCAGCTACTCTCCCGCCATGAACCCGGATGCGCTCCTCAGTGACCTGATAGAGCAACTGCGGCTTGGCAAGGTGGTGGCCATTGTCGGCGCGGGGGTCTCGGTGGGGGCGACAAACCGTGCGCCGTGCGCTTCCTGGACGGGCCTCCTCCATGACGGCGTGAACCGCTGCGCCCAAGTGGCGTCTGGGCTGCCTAAGGGTTGGGCAGATCGCGTTCATGCCGTGATTGATCCCCGCGACGTGGCTGGTATGACTACCGCGGGGATCAAGCTCCGTGGTCGTGATGACATCGCGCATCTCCGATTTTGTTGGCAGCTATAGCCCCATTTATGTTCCTGCCTCTCCGAGATCCAAGGTTCGTGTCCGTGCTAATCGTGGTAGGTGCTGCCCTGTATGGTTTTGCTCTCGAGGAATCGGCCTTGGTCTCCGCCGGGGCTGGCGATGGGACCTATGTCCTTTGGGCCTTGGTTTCCTCGCCCTTGGGCCTGCCCCAGGTGGTCGGCGTAGCGGCGGATCCGCGGCTGATACTCGCTAACTGGACTATGATTGGCCTCGTTGCGGCGATCCCATCCCCCCGAAGGCGACGCAGCCTCCTCCTGGGGATCCTGTGCGTTCATCTCACCCATTTTACTGACCTATGTGGACCCTATCCGCCATGAATCTGTCTTGTCGCAAGAGTCTGCGTTTTGTTCCCCTGATTCTGATGTGCGTTTCCGTTGGGTGTGGTTCAGTGAGGGACGCACGCATATCAGGGGGCGGAGGCATCACCAAGAAGCATGCTATCTGCCGTGCCGTCAAAGAGTTCTCTGAGGCGTTGTCAGGGCCGATCGAGAACTACGACATCACGATCAGGTCTGATTCGGAAGTTGTTTATGGCCGAAACGTGGAGAGCTGGGTCGTCAGCTTCAAGGCGCACGGTGAGTTCGTCAGGCCTGGAGCGGCCTTCTTCGTGATCATCGATAAGAAAACGGGTTCCATCAGGACCATCGAAGGAAGGTGAGACAACAGAAGCCTCCTCGTGCCCTCCATTGATTGGCGATCAATTCAGAATGTGGACGGAGTATCTTCGCCGTAGCTCGGCCAGTGCGTCCGCATGGCTTTGCACATGCCAAGAACGCAATAGCCGGGAATGTAACGCAAGGGCGCAAGGACGCCAGGACGCAAAGGAGAAGGGATCCCCTGATTTTCCTGCGCCTTAGCGTCCTTGCGTCCTTGCGTTAACAAGGAATGCATCAAGACCGGGCTTTGGCCAACTGACGGACGCAGGCGGGGAGTCTGGGCACAGCAAGCACAAGCAGCCCGTAGTCGAAGAGCACTCGGTTGGCGTCCGGCGTCCGCCGAACCTCTACGAAGCCGACACTCCTGTTTAGTACTGCTTTTCAGGGGTAAAGATGAAAGTCCCCTGCCGTTTTTCGTTCGAATGGGGCGAGACTCGCGACAAGGTTTTGCCCGTTGTTCATCGCACGCGCGCGGTCAAAGCGCCAGAGGGCTGGCGCAGTCCAAGACCTGGTGGACTTCGATGCGGTGTTGGCAGGCGTGAAGCGTTTTGGACTGCGGCAGTCCTCTACCGCCTATGCCGTTCCCGGCATAGTACCGCCTTTGCCACGAACGCGGCGAGTCTCACGATAAGGTTTCGCGGGTTGTGCCTCGAACGCGCCCACCCAACGCGCCGCAGCAGCGGACGCACTCCACAACCTGGCGGACTTCCACGCGGCGTCCTCAGTCGCGAAGGGTCTTGGACTGCGTAAGTTCTCTACTGCATGTCTTCTGCTCCTCTGTGTCTCTGCATCTCTGTGGTTTCAAGCCTCAGCCCGAGGAGTTCTCGTTCAACCGAAGACGCGCCGGGCGTATTCACCGCTGCGGCGATGGACTTCCACAGGGTCCATGGTCTTGGGTGTGCCGGCCTCCACCGCCACCTCGAGAACCAGGTGCGGTTTGGCCTTGGCTCGCGCCAGCGCACGTGCCAGGGCGGGGTAGTCGATGTCCCCTTCGCCGAACACCTCGCTCCAGACGCCGTTGGTGGATTGGCGCAGATGCAGTTCGGTCACTCGCGAGCCGTAGAGCTTGACGATGTCGAATAACGCGACCGAGGAGTTGCCCGCGCCGCGAAAGACCCAGTGAGCGTCCAGACAGAGGGTCACATACTTGGGATCAGTGCCCAGCATCATGTGGTGAAACTCGCGGGCGGCGTTGCGCAACTCGATGTCGTGGTTGTGAAAGGCCAGGGTCATCCCCATTTCCGAAAGCTTTCGCCCGGCATTGTTGAGCTCCTCTGCTTGCACCACGAGTTGGGCGTCGCTCTTGTTCTCGGCCCCGCCCCACTTGAGGGGGTTCGGGTTGGTGACAATAATTCGGGTTCCAAACGTCTTGGCCCTGGTCGCGATCGCGAGGAGGTTTTCGATGCTCTTGCGCGCGTCCTCCCGCGTGTGGAGCGTGCTGCCGACATAAACCGACCGCATCTGCAGACCGTGCTTCTTCAGATGGGGGATCAGTTCGTCCACTTGGACGGGCGTGCCCAGGCCCGGCTCGAAGCCGTTGAGCCCGCTGGCGGCCACATCTTTGAAGCCCGCGTCAGGCGAGGCGTTGAAGTCGCGGCCTTCGCGCTGGTAAAACACCGACCAGGAGTACTGGTTTGTGGAAAGGTGCAGGGGTTGGGCCGCGCGCGCTGTTCGCGCACCAAGGACGGCGGCGCCGGTTGCCAGGCCTGCCATCTTAAGGAACTGCCGGCGGGGAAATGAGTTGTGATTCATGCGCCGGATCGTATCCAGCGGCCATCGCCGGCGCAAAGCGAATATTGAACCGGCTGGTTAGCCTTAAACCGGCTCCTGCTGCGTGAGGCAATGGAGCGTGCCAAATCCGAGAACCAGATCCACCGCGTGGATGCCCACCACCGGACGGTCTTTGAAGAGCTCGCCCAGAATGCCCAGAGCGACCCGGTCGTTGGGGTC
>ORJL010669059.1_pt1 | contig 15075 bp, 10 predicted proteins | sample 1779941 | NCBI WGS metagenome assembly ORJL01 (sample SAMEA104232317, study PRJEB22302) | groundwater metagenome | biome: forest; feature: aquifer; material: groundwater | place: USA | collected 2011-08-07 | depth 5.8 m
ATCTGGGTGAGCTGGGTGATCGAATCCTCCACCTCCCGGCGCGACGCGGAGGTCATCATCAGGTCGGCGAGTTCGTCGATGAGGATGACGATGTAGGGGAGCTTCACGAGGTCGTCGCCCTCCCCTTCCGCCTTCGGCCTGCCGCCCGAACGGAGCCGCTTCTCGACGAACTGGTTGAAGGCGTCGATGTGGCGGACGCCGTTTTCCATCATCAGCTGGTACCGCCCGCGCATCTCCCCCACCGCCCACTTGAGAACCTGGGCCGCGTCGCGCGGCTGGGTGACCACCGGGTGATACAGGTGCGGGATCCCGTCGTAGAGCGACAGCTCGAGCATCTTCGGGTCGACGAGGATCAGCCGGACCTCGTCGGGCGTCGCGCGGAAGAGGATCGACAGGATCATCGTGTGGAGCGCCACGCTCTTCCCCGACCCGGTGGCGCCGGCGATCAGGAGGTGGGGCATCTTCCCGAGGTCCCTGACCACCGGATCGCCGAAGATGTCCTTCCCCATGGCCAGCGACAGTGCGGGGACGGCGGAGGCGTAGGCTGGGCACCCGAGCAGCTCCCGAAGGACGATCGGGGCCCTCCGCCCGTTGGGGATCTCGAATCCCATGACCCCCTTCCCGGGGATATTGGGGACCACGCGCACCGACTCGCACCGCATCGCCAGCGCCAGGTCGTCCGCCATCGCCGAGACCCGGTTCGCCTTGATCCCCGGCGCGGGCCGGAACTCGTACATGGTGACCAGGGGGCCGGTTCGAATCTCGGTGATCTGGCCGTCGATGCCGTGCTCCGCGAGCTTGGACAGCAGCGCCTGGGCGTTCTCCCGCAACGTCTCCTCGTCGACCCCCTCCTCGACGCCCTTGGCCGGTTCGAGCAGGTCGAGCGGCGGCAGGACGAACGCCTTCCCGGCGGTCCGGGGGGGCGCGGCCTCCTCGGGGACGGGCCTCCGCGCGACGACCCGCGGGGGGGCGGCTTCTTCCCGGGCTTCCGGCGCCTGGCGGCGCGGCGGATCCTCCTCCCACGTCTCGCGCGAGGCGAGCTTCTCCTTGATCCTCTCGCGGACCTTTTCCGGCGACGAACCCTTGCGGACCAGCGCCGGCAGGCCGCTCAACGGGAGGCCGGTGACCAGCATCAGGGAGAACAGGAGGAGGGCGACCAGCAGGACGAGTCCGCCCGCGGCGCCCGCCACCCTCCCGAGGAAATGGACCCCGAGCAGGTCACCGACGACCCCCGGCAGGAAGACGTCCTGCCCCATGACGGAAACATGCCCCGTGAAGAAGCTGAGAATCCCGAGGACGGAGCAGACCACGAGGAGGCCCCCCGCCGCGCGCGCCCACTTCCCGAGGATCCCTTCGCCCCGGTACGTCCAGTAGGCGAGAAGGAGACACAGGAGGGGGAACCCGACGGCGCCGACGCCGAACAGCTGGAGGAGAAGGTCCGAAAAGATCGCCCCGCCCCAGCCGGCCCAGTTCCGCACCCCGGCCTCCGTGGAGCCGGCGGTGGAGAGGGAGGGGTCCATCTGGTGAAACGACACCAGCGCGACGGAGAGGACGACCCCGGTGGCGAGGAAAAGAATCGCCACGGTTTCCCGGCGGATTTTTTCGATATCGGCCAAGGTCAAAGTTCCATGAGGACGGGGACGATCATCGGTTTTCGCTCGATGCGCTTGTTGAAGAAGCGGCGCACCACCCTCCGGATCGCGGTCTGCATCTCCGCCGTGTCGGTCCGCGCATCGGCCCCGAACTCCTCGATCGCTCGCAACACCTCCTCCTTCGCCCCCTCGACGAGCGCCTCGGAGCCGTTCTCGGTCACGACGCCGCGGGTAACGATATCGGGCCCGTAGAGTAGCTCGCCGGTGGTCGAGGAGAAGGCGAGAACGACCATCACCAGCCCGACCTGGGAGAGGTGGACCCGATCCTTGAGAACGAGGCTCTCTACATCGCCGATCCCCTTGCCGTCGACGAACCGGCGCCCGACCTCGATCCGCCCGGCGAGGGACATCTCCCCCCCCGAGAAGGCGAGCACATCGCCGTTCCGCAGCATCCCGACGCGCGGCACTCCCGCCTCCCGCGCGACGTTCCGGTGCCGGACGAGCTGCCGCGGCTCCCCGTGAACGGGAACGAAATTCGCCGGCCGGACCGCCGTGATCATGGTCCGGAGCTCCTCGACGCTTGCGTGGCCGGACACGTGGATCTCGGATATTTTCTCATAGAGAACTTCCGCTCCCGCGAGAAAAAACCGATTGATGACACCGGATATCGCACGCTCGTTGCCGGGGATGAACTTGGAGGAGAGGACGATCGTATCCCCCGGCCGCACCTTCAGGTGCTTGTGCTCTCCGAGGGCCATCAGCGTCAGCGCCGACCGGGGCTCTCCCTGGCTGCCGGTGGAGAGCACCGCCACTGCGCGGTCCGGCAGAGAGGCCGCATCCTCGACGGGGATCAGGATGTCCGGCGACGGAAGCGCGAGGTAGCCGAGGTCGATCGCCGTCGCCACGTTCCTCACCATGCTCCTCCCGCACAGGGCCACCCGCCGGCCGCAAGCGTAGGCCGCCTTGATCGCCTCCTGGATCCGGTGGAGGTTCGAGGAGAACATGCCCACCACGACCCTTCCCGTGGCCTGTCCGAAGATCTCCGCGAGGGCCTCTCCGACGAACTTTTCCGGCAGGGTCACCCCCTCCCGCTCCACGTTCGTGGAATCGGAGAAGAGCGCGGTGACCCCTTCCGCGGCGGAGATCGCCCGAAGCCGTTCCACCCCGGTCGGCACCCCGTCGAGCGGATACGGGTCGATCTTGAAATCCCCCGTGTGGACGAAGATCCCATCGGGGCAGCGCAGCACGTATCCCACGGCATCGGGGATGCTGTGGGATACGGGGAACGCCTCCACGTCGAAGTTCCCGACGCGGAACCGGGCGTCCCGCGCGATCGGGAAAAGCCGAGCGGAAGCCTCGAGTCCGTGCTCGGCGAGGCGGTGGCGAAGCAGGCCCAGCGTCAAGCGGCTGCCGTAGATCGGGATGTCGAATTCGCGGAGAAGGAAGGGGACGGCCCCGATGTGGTCCTCGTGCCCATGTGTGAGCAGGAGCGCGCCGAGATGGGGCGCCGTTTCGCGCAGAACGGAAAAGTCGGGGACGACGTAGTCGACCCCAAGCATCGTGTCGTCGGGAAACAGGAGGCCTGCGTCGATAAGCAGCGCGGAGCGGCCTTCGTCGAACAGCATGCAATTGAGGCCGATCTCGCCCACCCCCCCGAACGGGATCACTCGCAACGTCATCTCTCTCCTTCCCTTATCAGCCGCGCACGTACCGACTCGGCGGTCTGTTCTTTCGATCCCCCCGCCCCTTCACCCGGTGAAAGCGGCGGGAGCACGCGGACGAGGAGTTCGGCGGGCCAGACGCGGATGGTTCCCTTGGGAATCGCCCGGTACCCGCCGTCGATGTAAACCGGAACAACGGGCGCTCCGGACTTCCGGGCAAGATGGAAGGCCCCCGGCCGAAACTCCCCGATCGATCCGTCGACGCTGCGGGTCCCTTCCGGAAAGACGACGATCAGGCGTCCGTCGCGAAGCCGCGCCCCGGCGTCCCGAAGCATGCGGACGGCGTCCCTTGGGTCGTCCCGGTCGATGAAGAAGTTCCCGGCCGCCCTCATCGCCCTCCCGAACAGCGGGATCTCTCCCAGTTCCCGTTTCGCGAGAAACCGCACCGGCCGCGGGAACGCGGCCAGGAGCATCGGAATATCCACGGCACTCTGATGGTTCACCACCAGGACGGCCCCGCCGGACGGGAGATTCCCGATCCCGTCGACTCGTAGATTCCAACCTCCCAAACGGATGAAGGCGCGGCCCCACCACCCCATCACACTGCCTGCCCGGTCCAGGCGGGGGAAGAGCCAGCCGGCCAGCACCCCTACGGTGCATGCCCCCGCGGTGAGAACTATGAGGACCGCGAACCGCAACACTCCTGGCATCACCAATCTCCCTCTTCCCGGAAGCTGAAGAACGCCGCGTCCCCGAGGATAACATGGTCAACCACGGGGATCCCGAGGACCCCCCCCGCGGACCGGAGCCTCCGCGTCACCTCCCGGTCCTGCCCGCTGGGGGCGGGATCGCCGCTCGGGTGGTTGTGCAGCAGGAGGACCGCCGCCGCGCGTTCCCGGACCGCCGCGGCGAACACCTCTCTCGGGTGGATGAGGCTGCCGTCGAGGATCCCCGCGGACACGCGCTCCTCCCGCAGGGGGCGGTGCTTCACGTCGAGGAGCACCACGACGAACACCTCCACGGGCGAATCGGAGAGCAGGAACCGGTACCGCTCGAACACGTCCGCCGCGGAACGGAACGGATCGGGGCGTCGCCGCGGAACCGCGAGCGCCCTGCGCGCGAGCTCGAGAACCGCCTCCCACCTTCGATGCCTCCCCGCGTCAGCCGGTTCGCTTCCCCGGGCGGCGAGGCGCATCCCTTCCCCGTCGTCGGGGAACGCCCTCCGGAACAGTTCCGTCTCTTCCACGCCTTCCAGGGGCCGCGCGTCGCGGCCGGTGACGCCCGGCATTCCGCCTCCCGAGGGGAAATGCCGGGGTACCATTCAAATACCATTCCGGATTTTTGTCAAAGCGCCGTCCGGTTGCGAAATAATGTTTCCCGCGGAGGAGAAACCGCTGCCCTGGCCGCCGTCGCCGCTCCGCCTGACGAACCGGCTTCGAATAAGAGTCCCATAGTGATAACATCGGGCTTTCAGATTCCATTCCGCCAAGAGGCTCAATGCGTTTTCCTCTCCATCTCTTGCGCATCCTTGCGGTCGCCGCAGCGCTTGGCCTTCTCCCTGCGGCCCGGCCGGCCATGGCCTGGAAAATTCCGGTCGCCGATTTTCCGCCCGGCTTTTCCATCCCCGATGCCGACATCGTCTTCAAGACCGCGTTCCCCCTCGACGGACTGCGCACGAACGAGTGGACAGAACGGCAGGGCGGCGAGATAGCCTGGTTCCGCGAGCAGATGCGGAAGCGCGACGAGATCTTCCTGCTGCTCCAGGTCTCTCTCGACGCGATCGGGCGGAGGGAGGAGAACGAAACCCTCGCCGATGACGTCGCGCAGGCCGTCGCGCTGCGCCTTCGCGCCTCGGGGATCCCCGCCGACCGGATCCTCATCCTGCCGGGCCGGGAGGACCCCCGCTCACTTGAAGAGCGCCGCCTTTCCGGGTTTTCCCGATACCAGAAGGTCGAGATCACCGGGTTCCTCGGCAGCGGCTGGCTGCGCCGCCGGCCGACACCCGAAGTGAAACGGGAAGTCGATCTCCCGCGGCCGGCGGAGATCGTCCTTCTCGAACCGTCCCCGGAACCGACCGACCGGTCGAACCACATGCTCCGGGGGAAGACGGAATCCTCGATCCGCGTCGTCTCCGTCACCATCGGAGAGGAAGCACGCACGGTGACGGTCCGCGACGGCATGTTCGAGGCCCCGATCTCTCTCCGGGCGGGAGAAAACCCGATCGTCGTGACCGGCCTCGACCCGTTCGGCCGGGCCGTGCGCGCGGCAAGAACCGTGCGCTACCTCCCGCCCCGCCCGACGATCGAAATCCTCTCCCCCGCGGCGGGGACCGTCACCGACGTCACGCACTCCCCCGTAATCGTCGTCCGGGGTACGATCCGCAGCAAGACTCCGCTGCGGGAGGCGTTCCTGATCCAGAACGCCATTCCCCGGAACATCCGGATCCGCGAGGACGGAGGCTTCGAACAGCCCGCAATCCTCATGACGGAGGAGGACACCTTCCAGATCGAGGCGCTGGACACGGCCGGACAGGCCGGGATCAGCCCGGTGCGCCCCGCCCCGGCCCGCGGGGTCCCGGACCGGCCCCTGATGGCGATCCTCCACTGGGACGAGGACGACGTGGACCTCGACCTCCATGTGACCGACCGTTCGGGAAACCACACCTGGTTCGATGCGGCGGACCCGCTGGACGCGCCGGGCGCCATCCCCGAGGGGAAACTCTGGATCGATAACCGGAAAGGATACGGGCCCGAGGTGTTCACGATCGAGAGAGACGCCACGGGGGAGTACACTTTCTCCGCAGAATATTACCGGGGGAAAAAGCCGTGCCGCGCCTTCCTCACCCTCGTCCTGTTCGCCGGAACGCCTTCCCGGAAACTCGTCCGCATCTACGGACCGGTGACGCTCTCCCGGCAGGAGAGCGCCGTGCCGATCCTCCGTGTCTCCCTCCCGTCCGGAATCGTCCGGGAGTTGACCGGCGCCACCGCAGAAAGGGTCCAGAGATGAAGAACACGTGCCGCATCATCAAGATCCTCCTGATCCTCCCCTTCCTGTGGGCAGCCGTATTCCCCCGAACCGGGCGGGCGGCGGAGGACGCCACCGACGCGATCGAGAAGGAATTGCACTCCGTCCTCCGGGAGATGGACGCCCTTTCGGCGGAGCTCGCCCGGATCGAAGAGATCGTCGCCGTCCCGAAAGCGACCTCGTTGCGGGTCGAGATCCGGGGGGTGGGGGAAATCGCGCCTCCCATCTCGGCGAAACTGCTCCTCTCGGGAAAAATCGAGGCGGAACGCGAGTTTTCCAAGGAAGAAAGGGACGCATTCCTCTCGCCCTCCGGCACGATCGTGTGGAATGTCCCGGCGCTGCCGGGCACGCACGAAGCACGTATCGTTCTCTCCCATCCGTACGCGAAGCAATCCCCCTCCTTCGATTTCCGTCCTTTCTTGAAGGCGGGGGACACGTTTCGCCTCCGCCTGACGCTCGGTTTCGCCAAGGAAAAGTCCGGGGCGGTGCTCACCGCTTCTCCGGAGAAATAAGTGCGGCGGGTCCGACACCTTCTCCTCCTCGCCCTCGCCCTCGCGCTCCTCCTCCTGACGGAGATTGCGGCGGTGGGGAAGGAAGCGCCGGTACAGGCCGACAACGCCGCAATCGGTCTCCCCGACATCGTGAAGTCGCTGTCGACCGTGTCCACGGCTCGACTCCTCGCGGGCGACCGTTCGAAGGCGCTTGATGCGGCGCGGGAAGGGATCGCGGCGATCGACCGATGGGAAAACGCCCTCGGGACGCTTCCCCCGTGGGACGGAACCCACCCGGACGCCCGGCGGTACCTCGACGCATTGTTCGCCCTGTTCCCGCGCGGAGAAGACAACACCCTCATCCTTTCCTCGGGGCAAACCTTTCTGTCGCTGTCCTCGCTGAGGCAGCGCCTCCTCGATGCGGAAGAACGATCGCGCTCCCTGGAGCGGAGATCGAGGAACCTTTCGGCAGCCGCCCGGGCACGCGGTGGGGAGCTCTACGCGCGCCGGGCGCGCGCGGGACAGATCGAAAGCGGGTTCCGCGACGACGCCCGACGTTCCTCCGGGATGTCACGACGCCTGTTCCGGGCGGCGGACGACACCGCCATCAGGGATTTCGGGGCGCGGACGGATCCGCAGACGGCCGCTCTGCTCGATGATGCATCAGAAAAACCGTCGCGGTTCGCCGCGGCGGTTTCAAGGCTCCAGTTCGCCATCCGGGCGGTCATCGAGCGGAAGAACACGCGGGCTCTCCCGCCGGAAGACCTGCGTATGGTCTACTTCGCCATGGACCGCCTCGCACGCGGGGAAGAGAGAGCCGCGTTCCTCGATGCCAAGCTCGCACTGCTGCGGGCGCGCGCCTGGACCCAGTGGAAGGAGGCGTACGTCTCGCGCACGAACCGGCTCCTCGACACCGCGGAGGCCGCGGTCCGCCGGGGGGAGGCAGCGGCCGCCCGGGCGGCGAAAGCGTCAGACGCCCTTCGGAGCGAGATCGGGAGGCTCTCGGAATGGGAAGGAAGCCTCGCCGAAATGGGCGGACGGATGTCCGTGACCGCCGCCGTCCTCCGATCCCGCCACACGCAGCTGCGTACTCCGGCCGACGATGCGTTGTTTCGCGCCCGCGGGGTAGTCCTCGCCGGGCTGGCCCGGAAAAAACGTGCGCTACGTCACCTTGCCGGCCGTGCCGCCGCCGAGTGGATCCTCGAAGGGTCTGCCGCGAAGGGCGGCGATGCATCTCCTCCTCCGCCGGGACTCCCCACGGAAGCGATCGGTCATCTCGAGGCGTCCCTTCCCCCCCGGGGAGAACGGGCCACGCACACCGACGAGTCTCTCTATGCGTTGGCGGCGCTTCGCTTCGAGGAAGCCTTCCATCGATTTTACGGGGGAAAGGAGGGCGACCGGAAGGACTCCCCGGAACTGGCTATTCCGACGGGCCTGTTCCAGCGGTTGGTGAGCGAATTCCCGGACAGCCGGTACGAAGAACACGCCCGCTACGCCCTCGCCACGTGCCTGCAGGAGTCGGGGGCGGAAGACAACGCGGTCCTTGCCCTCGAAGAGCTCCTTGTCAGGCATCCCTCCACGCTGTACGCGGACGAGGCGAACCTCCGGATCGGAGAGCACCGGTTCGACCGGTACGACTTCCCCGGGTCGGAATCCGCGTACAGGAAGGTACGCGACGCCGCTTCGACCGAACTCCGGACGACCGCCCGTTTCAAACTCGGATGGTCCCTCTTCCTCCAGAGTCGCCCGCGGGAAGCGGCGTCCTTCTTCCTCGAAGCGGCGCTCCTCTCCTCCGCCGGATCGGGCACCGGCGGTCTACGAGGGGAGGCGCGAAGGATGACCGCCCGTTCCATCGTGGAGGCCGGGATGGAACGTAATGCGGAAGGATTCCTGAAAAAACGCAAAGGAGAGTCCGAAGGCCCTGCGATCCTCCTTGCGATCGAGGACCTTCTCGACGCGCAGAACCGCTACGAGGAGGCGGCCGCGGTCGCCACGCGCCTCGGCGCCGCGTATCCGGCGGCGGCGGAGCGACTGGATGCCGAGGGTGTGGCCGTCGCCTCGCTGCGGAAGGCGAAGAAAGACGACGAAAGCATGGTCCGTCGTGGAAATTTGGAAAATCTCTTCGGAGCCGGGAGCGCATGGCGGTCCGCGGCCGGACGAACCCCCGGTGAGATCGCGCGGGCCGACGCGATGGCGATGGAGGGACTGGCCGCCTCGGGATTTCACTTCCACGCAACCGTACGGACGGCTCCCGCCGGTGACCGCCGCCGCGTCCTCGGGCTATACGACCGGCTCCTGGCGAAATACCCCTCCTCCCCGAAAGCGGAGGAAGTCGCATACCAGCGCGCCTGGCTCCTCTACGAGGACGGGCGGAAAGCGGAAGCATTGCCCGCTTTCGAATCGGTGGCGCGACGCCCGGCGGGCTCGCGCGGGGAAGCCGCCTGGTACATGGCGGTGCAGTGCGCCAAGGACCTCTCCTCGCCGCGGAATCCCGAACCGCAGGCGGAGATCATCCGCCTCGCACTGGAGTATGAGCGGAGTTTCCCCGAGGGAGAACGCCTGTTCCCCGTTCGGCTCGACCGTGCGAGGGCGCACTTCCTCCGGAAAGAGTGGGACGAGGCGGCCGCATCCGCAACCCGGGCGGGACGCGGCGCTCCCACCCCCGCCGATCGTCGCACCGCGTACAGGATCGCCGGGGAGGCGTTCTTCGAGGCGGGCAGGTACGCCGAGGCGGAAACGGCGTTCCGGGACATCCTCTCCGCGGACCCTGGCCAGGAAGAGAGACGCGAGATCGAAAAATGGGTGGCCTTCTCGATGTTCCGCGCCGCGGAGCGACTCCCCGCCGCCCGTGCCGGAGAGACAGGCTCCCTCTTCCTGAGGATCGCGAACGAATTTCCACATCTGCCGATCGCCCCGGAAACCAGGTTCCGGGCCGGCGCCGCCTTCGCCGACGCCGGAAAGGATCCCGATGCGATCGGGGCTTTCCTTGCGGTGGAGAACGACGCGGCTTCCTCCCCCCTCGCCCCCGACGCCACGCGCCGCCTGGCGGCGCTGTACGAGAGGTCGGGGAATCCGCCGGCGGCGGCGGAGCGGCTCGCGCGGCTCTCCAAGCTGGAGGCGGATGACGAGGGAAGGGGCCGCCACCTCTTCCGCGCGGCGGAACTGTACGGGGATGGCAAGGACGGCGCGCGGTCGCGCCGGGCGTACGTCGACGTTTCCTCGCTGCCTTCCGCCCCCGCGGAGATGCGGATCCTCGCCCTCCTCCGCGCGGGTGAAAGCGCCCTCGCGGAGGGAAGGGAAGACGAGGCGGAAACGTTGTACGAACGCGCCGTCCGCCTCCACCGCGAGAAGGGAGGCGCGGCCCCCGAGGCCGCGGGCCGCGCGTTCTTCCAGCGAGCGGAGATCCGCTACCGGGCCTATCTACCGCTTCGGATCGTTCCGCCGCTGGAGCCGTCGTTCGCGGGAAAGCAGCGGGCCCTTGCGGGATGCGCGGATCTTTATGCGGAAGCGATCCGGGTCGGGGACGCCGCCACGATATCGGCCTCCTTCCACCGCATCGGGGAAGGCCTCGAGGATTTCCGGGCCGCGATCCTCGCCTCGCCCTCGCCGGGGGATCTCTCCGCCGAGGAGAAAGAGGAGTACGTTTTTCTCCTCGAAGAACGCGCCGCACCGATCGAGGAGCGCGCCGTGGAGAGCTACCGGAACAACCTGCGACAGGCTGTGGCGGCGGACCACTTCGACCCCTTCGTGGCGAAGAGCAGGGAACGGCTTCGGGCCCTGCGACCCGCCCTGTTCGCCAGAAAACCGGAATTCGCATTCCCCGCGCTCCGCATGCCCGGCTTCCGGAACGCATGGGAAAGAGGGGACCTCGACAACGCCGCCGCCCTTCTCGCGGGCGGAATATCCGGCAAATCCCCTCCGGGAGAGTACCTGAACAACCTCGGAATCGTTTTCGCCGAAGCGGGCCGGTGGAAAGAGGCGAAAACCTTCCTGGAGCGGACGGTCGCCGAAGCTCCGGACCTGCCCGAAGGTTGGTTGAACCTCGGCATGTTCCGGGAGATGTATCCCGGAGATGTCCCCGGGGCGCTCTTCTGCTACGAAAGGTATGGTAAATTGGGGGGTGAAAGAAAAGACGAGGTTTCCAAGTGGGCAGAATGGTTGAAAAAATCCTCCTTGCCGCATTGATCCTCCCCCCGGGACCGGGAGTCGCCTCCGCCCCGCCTCCCGTCGCGCCGCCATCTAATCCCGGATCGGCTACGGCCGTTTCTCCCCCGGTGAAAAGCGGGAAAGGGGCTGTCCGTCTCGAGGAGATACGGATCACCGGCGCTCCGGAGCATCCCGGCGTCCTCTTTTTTCTCCCCCGGGCCCGGTTCCACCTGCTGCCGCTTCGCACCGAGGGGGACGGGAAGAACCCGTGAATTTCGATCTCCGCCCGGATGGGATCCTCTTCCTCCAGGAACACCGGGTACCGCAGTTCCTCCGGGCCGCGGTCGCCTTGTCGGTCCTGCTCCACGTCCTGATGCTGCTGACCAGCCCATACTGGCAGAGCCGTGTCACCACCGGAGAGGGGATCGTCCAGATCGATATCGCGGAGATGCCGAAGGACGAGGCGCCGCGGGTCCCGGAAATCCCGATACGTGCCCCGGAGGCGGTTCCCCCTCCGCCGCCGCGCCCGACCTCCTCGATGAAGGATGCCGTCCCCCCGGAAGCGGCGACCGCACCTACCCGGGAGGCGATCCGGGAGAAAGTCGCGTCGCGAGGGCTCCTGAAGATGTTCGGCGGCAAGGGGGACGCGGATCCGCTTCCCGAGATCCGGGTTCCCTCGGATCTCCGCACCGCTCTTCCCCGTGCGACCCCCAACCCGACGGACTACGCGCCCCGAACCGCTTCCGAAGGGGGGAAAGCGAAGACCCCGGGGATCGATCGGGAACTCGCGGCAACCGCCAGGGCCTCCAAGGAGATGACCTCCATGACCTTCAAGACCGACACCGGGCTTGAGGCGGAAATCACCGGGGCCTACGGCGAATCCGCCCGCTCCTTCCAGTCGATCGCCGCCACCGTGAAACAGTACCAGGGCGGGATAAAATACGCATACAACCGGGAACTGCTCGCGAACCCTTCCTTGAGCGGAAACATGCTCGTTTCCTTCGTGATCCGCGCCGACGGCTCCGTCGATGCGGTAGAGGTTCGCCAGAGTACGCTCAACTGGCCTCCCCTCGACGATGCGGTGAAGAAGAGGATGCAGCACTGGAAGTTCGCCCGCGGCGCGGGGAGCCCGGTCCGCGTCGTCTTCCCGTTCGTCTTCCATCCCGAGATGTGACCCGTGGTGAGAACCCTCTTCACCCTGATGCGGTTTCTCGCCACGCTGTCCTTCCTCCTGGCGATTCCGGCCGTCGGCCCAGCGTTCGGCTCTCCTCCGGCGCAGCCCCCCAACGGAAGCGAGGCCGGATCCGTTGCGGGACGCCTTTCGGATATCGAGCGGATCATGTGGGAGCGGGATGCGCGATCGATCCCGGCCCTTCGGGAACAGGCGTCGAAGGACGCGGACGAGAAGGTTCGTGCCCGGGCTCTCGGAGCGCTGACGCTGCTGCGGGACACCGGAGCGCCGACGGTGTACTTCGAACGGCTCTCCTCGGACCCCTCGCCGCGCGTCCGGAGGGCGGCGGCGGACGCCATCGGCACCCTCGGCATCCCGACGGATCGAATCGACCGCCTCACCGGGCCGTTGCAGAAGGATGCGGATCCGATGGTCCGCGCGGAGTGCGCCCGGGCTATAGGTAGGCTCGGCTCCCGCGCCGCCGTCGGAAACCTTATGTTCGCGGTGACGGCCGATCCGTCGCCGGAGGTGCGCTCTCTCGCGGCGGAGGCGCTCTCCCGCCTGCGGGCGGCCGAGGCCGAGCCGATCCTGACGAACTCCGCACGGCAGGACCGCTCCCCGACGGTTCGCGCCCGGGCCGTCCGGGCCCTCGCGGAGATCGCTCCCGGGTCATCGCTTCCCCTCTTCCGGGATCTCTGGAAGGAAGTTGGCGAGCCGGAACTGCGGCGTGAGGCGTACAGGGGACTTCTTCTCACGCCGGAGCGACCCCTCTGGATCGAGGAGGGGTTGCGGGACGCCGATACCTCCATCCGGTTTTCCGCCATCCGGGCATGGACCTCCCGCCTCGCGGCAATGCCTCCCGAGACCCGGCTCCCCCGAACCTCGACCGATATCGTGCGGCTCGAGGCGCTACTGAAGGATTCCGCGCGGGGAATCCGGGAGATTTCCCGCCAGGCGCTGGAGACGCTCGGCTACAAGGTGCGTCCGGACGGATTCGCCTACTCGATCGACGATCGGTAACCACTGTATAGCGGGACTCCCCTACGGCGACTCCGCCGGACCCGGAATTCCCGGCACGCGGGTTGCTGTCTCCCTCCCCGAATCCGGTCCGTCGGACCGGATTCGGGGAGGTCTGATCGCATGCTCGTTCGCGCCTTGTCCTTCGCCGTGCTCGGGATCGACGCGGTTCCCGTGGAAGTGGAAACCGACATCGCCCACGGATTGCCTTCCTACACGGTCGTAGGCCTCCCCGGGAGCGCGGTCCGGGAAAGCGACGACCGGATCCGTGCCGCGGTGAGGAATTCCGGACTCCCATTCCCCGGCCGGAAGGTCACCGTCAACCTTGCGCCGGCCGATCTGCGGAAGGACGGTTCCCTTCTCGACCTGCCGATCGCCCTGTCGGTGCTGTCCGCAGAGGGCGTCCTGCCGGGAGAGGCGCTGGCCGGGTGGGTCATCGCGGGGGAACTCTCTCTCGACGGCACGGTTCGTCCGATCCGCGGGGCCCTCTCCCAGGCGATCCTCGCGCGGAACCTTCGGATCCCGGGGGTCATCACTCCCTTCGACAACGGGGACGAGGCGCGCCTGGTGCCCGGGATCCGGGTGGTCGCGGTCCGTTCCCTCCGCGAGGCGGCAGCCGCGCTCACGGGAGAGGAGCTTCCCGTCGATCGTGGTAACGCCGTTCCCGGAGATGGCCCGGCGAAGGACCCCGCCGGTCCCTCTCCCGAGCGCGCTCCCGATCTATCGGACGTGGTCGGTCAAACGATGGCGCGCCGGGCCCTCGAGGTCGCGGCGGCCGGGTGCCACGCGATGCTCCTCGTTGGCCCTCCGGGGTGCGGAAAGACGATGCTCGCCGAGCGCCTGCCCGGGATCCTCCCCGACCTCTCCGCGCCGGAGGCTCTCGACGCGACGCGCATCTACGGAGCGGCCGGGGAACCGCCCTGGCCCCGCCCCCTCCTCCGCCGGCCGTTCCGGGCGCCTCACCCGTCGATCACCGCGGCCGGTTTGCTGGGCGGAGGAAACCCGCCCCGGCCGGGCGAGATCTCCTTCGCTCACTGCGGCGTTCTTTTCCTCGATGAATTCTCCGAATTCCGCGCCGAGGTGCGGGAAGCGCTGCGACAACCGGTCGAATCGGGAGAGATACGGATCTCGCGGTCCGGCCACCGGTACCGGTTCCCGTGCCGGTTCCTCCTGCTGGCGGCGACCAACCCGTGCCCGTGCGGCAACGCTGGCCATCCCCGGAAGGTCTGCCGGTGCTCCCCGCCGCTCCTGGACCGGTTCTCGAGAAAGTTTTCCGGACCCCTCCTCGACCGGATCGACCTCGCGGTCTCCGTGCTGCCGATAGCGGTCGAGGCGTGGTCCGGCGAGGCGCGCGGCGAAACGTCCGCGGCGGTCCGTCGCCGGGTGGAGACGTGCCGGGCGGTTCAGGAGGCGCGATACGCGGGGCGCGTTTCCCGGACGAACGGGACCGTCCGCTCCGGAACGGCGGACCTGATGCGGGAGCTCACGCCGGAAGGGGCCGCCTTCCTCACGCGGGCGGCGGAACGGCTCTCCCTGTCGGGACGGGCGATCGGGAAGGCGTGCCGCGTGGCGCGGACGATCGCCGACCTCGCCGCCGAGCGACGGGCGGGGCTCCCCCATGTCGCGGAAGCTCTCCAGTACCGCTTGTCGGGATTCGGGTGACCTTACAGCCGGTCGGCGATGTCCCAGAAAACTTTTTCGACGTAGTTGCGGAAGCCGTGGATGAAGGCGCAGCGGGGGTGGAACATCGCGAGCGATCCGCAGAAGTAGAGGCCCGGCACGCTCGACTCCCCGACCGGGGAGATGCGGGGGTATCCCTTCTCCCCGGCCTCGACCGTGCCTCCCTCGACGGGAATCCATCGGGGGCGATATCCCGTCGCGCACACGATCCAGTCGAACGACTCCCTCGCCCCGGAGGCGAAGGACGCCTCCCCCTCCGACAGGGAGACGACCGGGTCCGCCTCGCGCAGGGA
>ORJL010472851.1_pt1 | contig 15074 bp, 10 predicted proteins | sample 1779941 | NCBI WGS metagenome assembly ORJL01 (sample SAMEA104232317, study PRJEB22302) | groundwater metagenome | biome: forest; feature: aquifer; material: groundwater | place: USA | collected 2011-08-07 | depth 5.8 m
CGTGCCGAGCGACTCGCCGGCGCAACGGGCCGGCGCATTCACCGACGCCGAGGGGCGACGCCCGGATCGCCCCATCACCACGTGCCGAGCGGGCCGAAGACTCGCGCGGTGGTCCATGAGCCCGTGCGGTTGAAAGAGTTTTGCGCGGAAACCGGGCTCAACTTCCTGCAACTCCTCAAAGTTCTCCGCGACGAACACGGCGTGGTCGCCAACGTCAACATGACCCTGGCCAATGACATGGCGCAGATTCTGGCGCTGCACTTCGGCATCGAGTTGGACGTGGTTCCGGCCCGGACCAAGCTGGACGAGATTCGGGACGACTTCGCCGCGCGGTCCCGTGACAACCTCCGACCCAGACCGCCCGTGGTGACGATCCTGGGACACGTCGATCACGGCAAGACGAGCCTGTTGGACAAGATTCGGACGTCGCAGGTGGCCGCGGGCGAGGACGGCGGCATCACGCAACACATTAAGTCGTACCACATTGAAACGGCGCACGGTTCGGTAACGTTCCTGGACACGCCGGGACACGTGGCGTTTACCGCGATGCGCGCCCGCGGCGCACAGATCACGGACGTAGCCGTGCTGGTCGTGGCGGTGAACGACGGCATCATGCCGCAGACCATCGAAGCGATCCGCCACGCGCAGGCGGCGAATGTTCCGGTGGTGGTGGCGCTCAACAAGATCGATCTCGGTGATCAGAACAAGCTGAAGATTTTCGGCCAACTGACGGAGCAAGGTCTCACGCCCAGCGGCGACTGGGGCGGGCACGTCGACGTAATCGAGACTTCGGCGTCGACCGGGCAAGGCGTGTTGGAACTCGTCGAGCACCTTGCCGATCTGAGCACGCTCATGGAACTCAAGGCCGATCCGACGCTGCCCGCCAGCGGAACGGTGATCGAGGCGGAAACGAAGTCCGGCGTGGGCGCGGTGGTGCAATTGTTGGTTCGAGAGGGAACGCTCCGAGTCGGCGATTTCGCGGTCTGCGGAAATGCCTACGGCAAAGTGCGGGCCTTGCAGGACGACCGCGGTCGCCGCATTCAAGAGGCCGGTCCCGCGATCCCCGTCGAGGTTTGGGGGCTGGACGAGGTTCCCGTTTCGGGCGACATGCTCTACGTCGTGGAGAATTTGCAGCGGGCCAAGGACATCGCCTCGGAAACGAAACAGCTCCGCGTCGAGACCGCCCGGGCGCAGACCCGCAAGGCGAAGACGCTCGAGGAAATGTTCCAGCGGCGCGACACGAGCGAAGTGCCCGAACTCAACATCGTGCTCAAAGCCGACGTGGATGGAAGCGTCGCGGCGCTCAAGCAGTCGCTCGCGGAGATTCCGTCGGACGAAGTTCGATTGACCATTCGACACGCCGCGGTGGGTCCGATCAACGACAGCGACATCCTTCTCGCGGCTGCGTGCGACGGGTTGGTCATTGCGTTCCGCGTGGATACGTCGGGCGGTGCGAAACGCATGGCCGACCAACACGGCGTGGAAATCCGCGGCTATCGCGTGATCTACGACGTGTGCGACGACATTCGCAAGGCGCTGTCCGGGCTGCTGGCGCCGGAGGTGAAGATCGAAGCGCGGGCCACCGCGGAAGTCCGCGAGGTGTTCCGCATGAAGAAAGTGGGCGTCATCGCGGGCTGCTTCGTGACCGACGGCGTCATCGTTCGCAGCCACGTGGCGAAGGTGGTTCGCGACGGCGTGGTGATTCGAGACGGGTGTAAGCTGGCGTCGCTGCGACACTTCAAGGATGACGCGAAGGAGGTTCGCGCGGGGTTGGAGTGCGGTATTCGGCTGGAAGGGTTCGACGATTTGCACGTCGGCGATCGGATCCAGGCGTACGAAATCATCAAGATTGCGCGGTCGTTGTAGGGTATCGATTCGCTTGAATAGGCGGGTGCGAGGAACCGCTCCCTTACGGTCGCGGCTCTGATCGAATCGTCGCGGAGGAACCCCCCTCGATCCCCCCTTGAGAAGGCGGGAAGGAAGAGAAGAAAGGTCCGCACAGCGGACCCTACGGTGGGGCGTGCATTCATGATCGAGTTCAAGGCGCTCTGCGGGCACGTTCTTCGAGCCCGCGATGAGGACGCGGGGCGCGGCGTTCGGTGCAGTCACTGCGGACGCGTCGCGACGGTCCCCGTCCGATTGGCGAACGATAGTCTCAAGCTGATGATGGAGGAGATCGAAGAATCCGCGGCCCTCGGCGCCGCCCGGGCCATCCGCCCTTCGCGCTCGATCCTCACCCGATTGCTCTTTCGATGGCGCTCCGCCAAGCCCGGCGCGTTCGATCCGTTCGCGTTGGTGTTGAAGCTCTGCTACGGGCTGGGATTGTTCATCATCCTCTACGTCGTGGCTGTCCGGGCGTGGCCGTCTTGGCGCGAGGACGCCGCGGCCCGGTCCTCGGCGAACCCCGCGGTGCCGGTCGATGGGTCCGGCCCGACGTTGTCGCAATCGACCCCGCGTCAGCGAACCAAGGGGCTGCGCGGGGCGGATCGTCACCTACGCGGCGTGTTCGTTTCAGCCGTTCCCTCCACGGCGAAGGTGTACTGTCTTGAGGCGTCGCGTTCGTCGGGCAGCGGTCCGATCGCGCGGAATTCGGAGGCTCGCGCGCCGCGACCAGACGGCGTCTGTCCGACTAACGGCGACGTTCCGGTGATCGTCGACGTGGCGTTGCCGTGGAACGATCCGACGCTCAGCAAGTATCCCGGCTATTGGGAATTTCGGCGTGCCGCGGAGGCGGCGTCGGGCGAGGCGCAGCGAGAGATTCTCGCTCGGTACTTCCTGCCCGACGAGGCGTCGGGCGTGTTCTTGGATGTGACCGACGAGCAGACGTACTTCGTACGGCAGTTTCGCGCGGAGGCGAAGGGGGATCAGTTGAAGGCGATTCACGCGATGTTCCTGCCTCGAATCGCACGAGCGGGCGGAACCGGTTTTTCGCTGGAGTCGGTGGTGCGCGACTTCCTCCCGCGTGAACGTCGCTACGGGTTCGACGAGAATGCGGTGGGCAACGAACTCGCGTACTACGGCGTGCCCGAGTCGGAACGCCCGTTGTTGATCGACGCGCTCGGGCGCGTCGGCGCGATTCCGTGCGCGCTTCCCGACGGTCAGGTGCGGTTCTTCAAGATCGGCGTGAACGACGGTCAGTTCGCCACGAAACTCCTGGAATGATCCTGGGTGTGCTCACGGTCGATCTGGCGATTCTCGGCGCGCAGAGTTTGAAGGACAAGCGCCGGGTCGTGCTGGGTCTCAAGACGAAGTTGAGGCAGCGGTTTAACGTTTCGGTGGCCGAGCTGGAGACGGCGGACCTTGTGAAACGGTGTCGACTGGGACTCGCGATGATCTGCGGCGAGAGTCGCCCGATCCATTCCCAGTTCGATCAGATGATGGATTTGGTCCGGTCCGCGCCGGGCGTGACGCTTTGGGAATATCACCGCGAGTTCCTGTAACAGCGGCGCCCCTGCGAAGGAAGTGTGGCACGGGTTTTCAACCCGTGTTCGCACCGGTTGAAAACCGGTGCCACAGAGGAGACGGACCGTTTTTCGGCGCGAGACGTGCGCCGTTGGGGGCGCGAGGGAGAATGAAGCCTTTTCGTCGAGAGCGGGTGGCAAGTCTCGTTCACGAGATCGTGGGCGAGGTGGTCGCGCATGGGTTGAACGATCCGCGCGTCGAGCCGCTCACGACGGTGACTCGGGTCGAGGTGACGGGCGATTTGGAGTTCGCCAAGGTCTACGTTTCGATTCCCGGCGGAGACGCAGCGGAGAGTCGAACGCTGACGGCCATCCGGCACGCGGCTGGGTTCTTGCAGAGAATCCTCGGACAAGAGTTGAGCATGCGACAGTGTCCGGTGCTGCGGTTTGAGGTGGACGAGTCGGTGAAGACCGCTCGGCACACGCTGGCGCTCTTGGCGGAAGAGCGGCGTAAGCATCCCGAAGTCTTTGAGGTCGAAACGGGGGCTGACGGCGAGCTCGACGAGGACGCGGAAGCGGACGACGGATCAGAATCAGACGCAGACGCGTCGGAATCCGAGATCGCTAGCGACGATAACGAAGGACGAAGCGCCGGGCCGGAGGCGAGCGAATCGTGAAACTCACCGAGATCCGGCGCGCGCGCGAAACCAAGGTCCAGGCTTGGGCGTAGAAGCGACTGCGGAGAGCGAACCAAGGGCGACAGCCTGCGGATGCTCGGCACCCTGCCGACCACGCGCTAGCGCTTGTGGCTCGTACGATGCTGGCGCTTTTGGCTCGTGCGCGACCGGCGTGCTTGGCTGAGGACGTCTTGCGCGCTTCCGGCGACGTGCTTGAGGAACGATCAGTATGAAGAACGGAACGATGTACGCGGGGCGGTTAAAGAAGGCGTTCGCCAAGGTTCGTCAACACGAGCCGGACGGCGCTGCGGTTTCGGAGTTGGACGATCCGCTCCGACGGATGGCCGTCGGGATCCTCGGCGTGGACTGCGGTGACGAAGCCGCCGAGGCCGCCGTTGACCGCATTCTGTCCGTCATGGCCGATTGGAACGAGGTGCGAGTTTCGCATCCGACGCAGATCCAGCGACTCGTCGGCGAGGCGATCCCTCAAGGTCTGACTCGTTGCCAGCAGGTGGCGTCCGCGTTGCAGTCGGTGTTCGATCGCGAGAATCGCCTGTCGTTGGAACGGTTGCGGGGATTGGGGCGGCGCGACGCTCGGCTGTACCTGGAGAAGCTCAACGGGATCGGGGAGCACGCGGTCGCATCGGTGCTTCTCTGGAGTCTCGGGGGACACGCGGTCCCCGTTCCGACGGTGATGTTGGACGCGCTGCGGAGCGCGGAGTTGGTGAACCCGACGGCGACCATTGACGAGGTTCAAGCGTTTCTCGAACGCAACGTCCCCGCGACCGAGGCGAAGGAATTCTGCGTCGCCATGCGCAGTATGCCCGCGGGGAAGCGCGCGAGTGGAGGCGAGGGAAAGAAACCCAAGAAGGAACGACCGGATCGCAAAGCGGACGCCGGAGATTGAGTCGCTTCCGTGTGCCCAGTTGTGGGACCGACTTTCCAGTCGGTCTCTTCGTCACTCGGGATCGAGGAATGACCGACTGGAAAGTCGGTCCCACATAGGATGTCGGTCCCACAAAGGAAGTCAGTCTCAGAACGGGAATGGATCCCACAGGGCTTTTCAACGGAGTGATGGCGCGCATGTTTCTCTCCAAGTTGCGACCTAAAGCGGGGTCAACGGCGACGCTTCGAGGACGACCCGGTGTCGCTCGATGGGCCATCGCAGCGATCGCCTCGGCGTTGTTCCTGGGCGGATGCGCGGGAACTTCGCCGAAGTCGCGATCCGGCGAGGGAATCTCCCCTACCGCCTCGCTGCCGCCGGGCGTGGACGCCGCGAAGGCGCTTCTTCCGCTGGCGAACATCGAACCGCGACCGGAGCAGCCCGCGCGACCCGCTTCCATCGCCCCGCTATCGGAACGCGGCGCCAAACTCGTCGCGAAGGCACGCTCGCTCCTCAACGAGCAACGCTACACCGAGGCCACGCTCGAACTCGAAAAATCGCTTCGTTACGACCCCAACCATCCGGACATCGACGCGACGCTCGCTCAGTTGCACTGGCAGGCGGGGAATCCGGAACGCGCTCGGACGCACGCGCTGCGGGCGATGGAGGCGAACCCCGACAGCGGAATGTCGCATTACATCGCCGGCCGCTGCAACGCCGCGGCGTCGAACCGCGTCGACGCGATCCGAGCGTTCCGCACGGCCTTGTTGTGCGGCGACACGCAGAGCGACGCGGAACTGGCGGCGATCTGCCACTTCCACCTTGCGAGCGCTCTGGAGCATGAAGGCTACCTGACGGCGGCGCTCGAGGAATACGGAGAATACGAACGCGCGGCGGCGGGATTACCGGGCGCCGCCGATCGACGACTGGTCGGCGAGTGGACGTTGGAGCCGCCCGCCGACGCCAAGGCGCGGATGTACGAAGCGCTCGGTCGATACGCGGAGTCCGCGGCGGCGCTGCGCCCGCGGGTCATGAGCTCGCCGAGCGATCGGGCGCTGGTCCTTCGCTACGCCGCCTTGCTGCAACGAGCAAAGGCGTACGATGATGCGCTGGCAGCGCTTCGATCCGTTCCGGCGACCGACCCGGACGTGCTCGCGCTTTTGTTCGAGATTCATCGCGAGGCCGGACATCCCGAGAAGATCGTGGACGAACTGCGTGCGCGAGTCGCACAGGACGGGCGCGATGCGACTCTGGTTTTGAGCTTGGCGGACGTTCTCGTTCGGTTGAATCGTCCCGACGAGGCCGCTGCGGAGTTGGAGACGTTCCTCGCCAGGAGCCCGGAGTCTTCCGCGGTGCGAGAGAAACTTTCCGCGCTGCTTCTGGCGAGATCCGCGTGGGAGAAAGTGCTTCAGATGTGCGCGGAGGGACTCTCGACGTCCGCGCCGAACCGACCTGATTGCGGGGCGCAGTGGATCGAAGCGGTGCGGCGTGACGACGCTTCGGTGAAACGCCTCCTTTCCCGCGACGCAGCCAAGGTGAAGAACGCCGGCGAGGCGTATTTGCTGGGATCCCTCGCGGCGACGACGGGCCATGGCGCTTCGATCGAATCGTTTCTTCGTCGCAGTTTGGAGCTGCGTCCCGGTTTCATTCCGGCGCGGGTCGCGCTCGGTCGCCATTTGTTTCGGCAGTATCGTTACGCCGATGCGATGGAGATTGCGGGACGGCCGCCGGACTCCGACCCCGAGGATGCGCGCCTCGAACTGCTGCAAGCCGACATCCTGGATCGGTTGGACGACACGGACGGCGCCGAGCGGAAGTACCAAAGCGCGGTACAGCTCGACCGCTCGAACGCGGACGCCATGCTGGCGCTGTCGAACTTGTTCCGCCGCAACAAACGGGTGAACCTCGCGCAGCGTCAGCTCCGGCTCCTCCTCGAACAAGACAACCTGAACGAGGAGGCGCGATGGTTGCTCGCTCGGACGTATCTCGACGACCGCAAGTTCGACGTCGCGTTCGAACAAGTCCAGGAACTCCGACGATTGACCAAGAAGCCGACGACTCTGGCGCGCTGCGACGTGCTGCTCGACCCGGAGCTTCGACGAAACGCAGAGGCGCGGCGGCAACGGCTGTACAAGGGAATCGACGGTCCGGTGCTCGATGTCGGGATCTGGTTCGAAGTGGCCGACACGTACAACGACTTCGACATCGCTCCGCGTGAGCAGGCGTACCGAAAGATCCTGGAGATCGATCCGGAAAACGAAGACGCGATGCTGGCGCTGGTGGACCTTCATCGGCGAAAACTGGCGTTCGCCGACGCAGCCGCACAGCTTCGCGCGCTCCTGGAGCGCCGCCCGAACCGGCACGCGTGGCGACTGCGACTGATGGGTTCGTACATCGACCTGCAGGACTACGACGCCGCGCTCGCGCTGGCCCGCAAGCAGTTGGACGAACCGAACGTCGACGCGATGATCCGGAGGGACTACCGCAAGGCGACCCTCGAGGTTCTTTTCTTCGCGCGTCGACGCGAGGAAATCACCGACCTCCTGCGCACCTGGTACGAAGAGGATCCAACGCAGGACCATCTCGCGCGGAGCTTGGCGAACACCTATGTGCAGTACGGACACCCGGACAAGGCCACGCCGCTGCTGCAATCGCTCTATGAAAAAGGCGGACGCGATTGGGGTCTGCTGGAGGAATGGGCCCGTGCGTTGGTGAAGGCGGGTCGAAAGGATGCGGCGACGCAGCGCGTCCTCGAACGCCTGGAAGACGATCGAGACAACGACGCCGGAATCTGGTTGCTCTCGTCGATCCTCGCGGAAATCGACGCGCACGCCGACGCACTGGAGGTCGCTCGCAATCATCTGGTGCGCACCCAGAAGCGCGAAGTGTTCCAGGATGTGATCATCCAGACCTTGCAACAATCCGAGCGAAGCACCGAGCGGCTCGCCTACGTCGAGTCGTTGGTGAACGGCGTGACGACCGTGATGCGGGCACTCGCGGGCGGAGATCGCGGGCGAGGACCGGACATCGAATCGGTCGACGCCTCCCTTCGACCGGACGAGCCCTATTCTCTGGACTCCTGCCAAGAGCGGTTGAAGGATCTTCGCCGCCACCTGACCACGGCCTGGATCGCCGTCGGACGACCGCGCGAGGCGGAAACGCGAGTCACGGAGTGGTTGGAGGCGGCGAGCGAACAGGAGGGTCGCTTGACTTACCTGTTCCTTTTGGCGGCCGCCCAGCGCGAGCTGCGCGATGAGGATCGGGCCACGGAGACGCTCCGCCGAGCGTTGCTTCTCGATCCGGAGCTGCCGGGTCTGAACAACGACGTCGCCTATGGTTGGATCGACAAGGGCGTCCGCCTCGACGAGGCCGAGCCGATGATCCGCTACGCCGTGTTCAAGCTTCCGAGGGAGGGAGCGTATCTCGACACGTTCGGATGGCTTCTGTACAAGAAGGGTCAGTTTGCCGAGGCGAAGCGTTGGTTGGCGATGGCGCTTCATGCTCGGGACGACCGCGACCCGGTCCTGCTGGACCACATGGGCGACACGTGTTGGCGGTTGGGCGAGAAAGACGCGGCTCGGCGATTCTGGAAGGAAGCCGCGGACGGGATTGCGGGCAAAGCGGCGAAAGACGTTCGCAGCGCGGACGAACGTCGCGTGCGGGACGTGGTGGGACCGAAGATCGAATCCGCGGACGCGGGAACGGAACCGGCGATTGCACCGCTGGCGGTGACGGAGACGCCGGGAAGCTGATCGATCGTGCGGTGGCGCGGAGTGACATGGTGTGGCACGGGTTTCCAACCCGTGTCCGTACCGGTTGAAAACGGGTGCCGCAGGCCCAGTTGAATCGACCGAGGCTGCTGGAGAAGCATTGTGTCAGGGCACTCACATTGGGCAACGATCCGACATAAGAAGGCGGCGCTCGACGCGCGCCGAGGCAAAGCGTGGAGCAAGCACGCCCGCGCCATCACCATGGCCGCGAAGCTCGGCGGCGGGGTTCCGGACGACAACCCGCGTTTGCGCCTGGCGATGGACAAAGCCCGCAGCGACAACATGCCCAAGGACACCATCGAAAAGGCGATCAAGAAAGGGACCGGCGAATTGGAGGGCGTCAACTACGAAGACGTTGTGTACGAAGGCTACGGTCCCGGCGGAACGGCGGTGATGGCCAAGGCGATGACCGACAATCGCAACCGCACCGCGGGCGAGATCAAGAAGCTCTTCGAACGCGCCGGAGGGAATCTCGGATCGCCGAACTGCGTCGCGTTTCAGTTCCAGCAAAAAGGCGTCATCCTCATCGAGGGCGAGAAGGTCGGCGAAGAGCGGATCATGGAAGTGGCGCTGGAAGCGGGCGCCGAGGACGTACTCAGCGACCCCATGGCGCACGAGGTCCGCACGCCGCCGGAATTATTCGAATCCGTCCGCGATGCGATCCAGAAAGCCGGCGTCGAGATCCAATCCGCGGACATGCGCATGGTGTCGATGAACGAGATCACGCTGGACCTGGAGACGGCGCGAAAGGCCATGCGCCTCATCGACGCGCTCGAAGAACACGATGACGTGGACGCCGTCTACTCCAACGTCGACATCCCCAACGAAGTCGCCGCCCTGCTCGCCAAGGAGTAGACGGACTCTTCCTTGGCGAGAGGATCGACCATCCCGATCCCGGCTCGCGGCTTCTCGATCGCCGGCGTCGCCGCGCCCTCGCGAGTCAAGTCTATCGGGGGAGTCACAGTGGGCCCCTGTGTCGTGGCGCCCAACCTCAACATCTGCACAAGGCGATGTTCCCAGGTGTGCTCCTGGCAGACTCGTTGGCGTGCGGCGTCGGCCATCCGTCGCCGGCGCCCGGGGTCCGCGAGAAGCGCGGCGATGACGTCTCGCGCCTCGCGCGGTGTGCGGAACGTCTCCACTTCCTCTCCGGGCGCAAAACAGGATCCCAGTCCGCTGCGCTCGATGTGAACCAGCGGAACACCACACGCGGCAATCTGAAATGGCTTGTGAGAAACTCCTTCTTCATCTCCGGCCTGCGAGAGGTTCAACGCGATTTTCCCGCGGGCGTAGATCCGAGGTTGGTCGTCGTGATTCACCCACGCGCCGTCGCCGCCGACTCCGACGCTCGACCAATCGGTCCCGAACACGCCGATGCGGAAGTACTTCGCCAGGTAACGGACGTGGAAGGTTCGCTGCCAACGCGCCAACTGCCAGAAGAGTTCGAGGGCGTCGAAGTAAGTCGACGGATTCTCTCGTAACCACCGCACCGCGTCTGCGAAGCTCGATTCAAGCCGCAGGAAAACTCGATACGTGCCCGTCAGCGATTCCGCAGTGCGCTGTTCGAGCCACGCCCGACCGAACGCGGTGACCGTGTCGACGAGCTCGCGCGGTGCGCGCTCGGCCCAAAGAGCATCGAGTTGCGGTGCGATGCGCGCGGCGACCGTACGAGTCATGGCCATGGGATCTGGCTCTTCCTGATCGAGAAACGCCGCCACCGCCGGATCGAGCAACGGCGGGGAGCCCATCACCACAACGACATCGAAATCGGGCGTGACGTCGACGGCGGGACGCAACCGCTCCGGATCCTCGGCCACGGGGAGTCCATGAACGTTCGGCCAGCGCAACAAATCTCGCAGCTCATCGGCGGCGAGTTCACTCTTGACGAAATGATGATTGTTCGGCGAACGCAGCAGCGGTTGCAAGTCGGCCCGCAGGTTCATCCGTTCGTTCGCCCATTGCGGATGGTCCGTCCACCACAGCAGGTGGGCAATGCCGAGCGACTCGAAGAATGGGACGGGGCGACCGTCCGGCGCGTGGGACACCGGCCATTCGTAGAGTCCGTTCGGTCCGGAACCCAGCACGGCGCGGACGTTCAGGCGGCGAAGCTCGGCGGCGAATGCTTCTGCGTTTGGGACTCGACCGGATTGCTGGATCTGCCAGATGTCGCCCATCTCGACGGAACCCGCGGCGATCCCCAACCGCTCGGCGGCGCGGAGCATGTCCATGAGCGAATGCCGCGTGAACCGCCCCGGGTTCAACAGGATCAGGAGTTTCCCGTCCTCCGCCAGGAGGTTCGACGACCCAGGGGCTCTGAGCACGCGCGGGTCAGGCTGTGAGGACCGTGGTTCCATGTCGCTCCGCTCCTATCGGTATCGGATCGGAAGCGACGAAACGTACATGCCGCGTTGCGACCCGCGAAGCCCTTCCGTATAAACGTGCCCCATGGAAACGACCACGACCACCATCGATCGGTTGGGAGACCACGTCGGCAAGACCGTCCGCCTCCGCGGCTGGGTGTACAACACCCGCGCGAGCGGCAAAGTGGCGTTCGTCATCCTCCGCGACGGGACGGGGATGTGTCAGTGCGTGGTCGAGAAGACCGAGCAGACCGACGCGTTCTTCGACGAGGTCAAGAAATGGCCACAGGAATCGTCGGTCGAAGTGACGGGGGCCGTCTCATCGGACGAGCGTGCGACCGGCGGATTCGAGCTGCGGGTGAGCGACGTTCGCGCGGTGCAGATCGCCCACGAATACCCGATCACGCCCAAACCCCACGGCGTCGAGTTCCTGATGAAGCATCGGCACCTATGGTTCCGGTCGCAGCGACAATGGCACGTGCTGCGGATCCGCGCGACGGTGGTCGACCAGATCCGCCGCTTCTTCAACGAACGCGGGTTCGTGCTGATCGACACTCCCATCTTCGCGCCCGCAGCCGGTGAAGGTTCGCAGACCCTCTTCAAGGTCGACTACTTCGGAGAAGAGGTCTACCTCGCCCAGACCGGTCAGCTTTATCTGGAATCCGCCTGCATGGCCCATCGCAACGTGTATTGCTTCGGCCCCACCTTTCGCGCGGAGAAGAGCAAGACGCGGCGACATCTCACCGAATTCTGGATGGTGGAACCGGAGATCGCCTATGCGAATCTCGATGACGTGATCGCCCTGGCCGAGGACTTCGTCTGCTCCATCGTCGAACGGGTGCTCACGGATCATCGCGCGCAGCTCGTCGAGCTCGGGCGGAACATGGCCGAGCTTGAATCCATCCAGAAACCGTTCTGCCGCGTGACCTACAGCGAAGCGGCGGAACTCCTGCGCGGACCGAAGGCGAAACAACTCCTCGAAGCCGACCTGGTCGAGAAGAAGGCGAAACTCACCGAGGTGGAACAGAAGATCAAGGGACTGGACGCCGTTGCATCATCCAGTGTCAAGCAGTGGCAGAAGGACAAAGCCGCCGCGGAGGTGATCGATCTGCGCGAAGAACGCTCGGAGTTGGAAGAACAGATTCGCAACATCCCGCATCACATGCAGCTTGCGGCGAACTTCGAATGGGGCGGCGATCTCGGCGGCTCCGATGAGACCATCATCTCGCGTCTGCACGATCGCCCGGTCTTTGTCACCCATTATCCCCGCTGTTGCAAAGCGTTCTACATGCGACAGGATCGTGAGGACGAACGCGTGGTCGAGAACTTTGATCTCCTTGCCCCACAGGGCGTCGGCGAGATCATCGGCGGTTCGGCTCGCGAAGAAGATCTCATCCGCCTGACGAACCGCATGACCGAGGAACACTTGCCCATTCTCGACTACGAGTGGTACCTCGACCTGCGCCGCTTCGGCAGCGTCCCCCACGGCGGGTTCGGCCTCGGCGTCGAACGAACCGTCGCCTGGATCTGCGGCCTGAAACACATCCGCGAGACCATCCCCTACCCGCGCATGATGGGGAAGTTTTATCCGTAGCACGTCGTGTGCCAACGCCGAAGGCGTTGCGTCGTTCCCCTACGCCGGCGGCGACGCGCAGTTTCCCTACGCCGAAGGCGTTGCGTCTTCCAGCCCAGGGTTGCCGCGCAGCGGCTACCCTGGGTAAAGGTGCGAGGAAAGACAATCAACCCCAACGGGGTTGTGGCTTTTTTTCGGGCCGAATGGAATCGGATCATCGCGCGACGCGATCGGGCCGCGACCCCGTTGGGGTCGGTCGTTGACCGCATGCGCACCCAGGGTAGCGCCTTCGGCGCAACCCTGGGCTGTGGGTCGAAACCCCTTCGGGGTAGAATCAAGACGGGATCGCAGCCATCCGCAGGACACTCGGATCCCCGCTGGGGCGTGGACCCATGCCACCCGATTCGGGATGCGCCCGCCAGCGCATTCGCGGGGGAAAATCCTTGCAATTGTCGCCTGCCGGTCCCATAATGGTGGTCTGGCGAACGGGACTGCGTCAATCTAGATCAGCGCCGACCCGCCGCGGAACTGGGGTCTCCCAATCCATTCCATGAGTCGCGCGGGTTGGCGACCTCGCGCACGCGGCGGACGCCGCTCTACCCAGCCCCGCGCCCCTCGGAGAACACAATCATGACATCGCAACGGAACTTGGTTCTCGTTCAGCTCGGCGTGGTCATCGCTTGCGCAGCGGCGATGGGTGGCGAGCCGAGGGATTCCTCGAACCGGCAGGGTAGCCGTTCGGAATCGGCGCGGTTGATCGCCGGAAACGGAGAAGCGCTACGCGGCGGAATCGCAAACGGAACCATCGCAGCCGCTGGCGGCGCGCACTTCGACCTCCGCCCGATCCGCGCGATCGGCTCGACTTACACCGTGGTGGGCAACACGATCACCGTGAAACAAACCCCCGCGAACGTCCTCCTCGAAGGGTACTTTGGCGGATGGGCGCCGGGCCTTCTCAAAACCGTCTCCCTAACTTTGGACCCAGAGAGCCTCGCGAGCGGACCCGGAGCACCGCTCGGCCACGGACAGATCCCATGCTCGACGGACGCGGATTGCCGAACGGCGCTGGGCGTCACGGGCAACGCTCCGGAGTTGCGATGCGATAATTTCTGGGCGGGACAGTGCGATACCATGTTTCAGGATTACAGCAACCCCGCGTGGCTTTCGAATGTCTTGGTTCCCTATGCCATCTCCGACCTCTACAACGCCGGCGCCGTGATTCACCCGCCGATCCCCGACCCAGGGACGGACCGATACGACATGAGCGCCGTGATTCACATCCCGGGAGGGGCCGTGGGCACGTACGAAATCGCCATCGACGAGCTCGATTTTGCGATGAACTTCCTCGAATTGCCCAATGACGTTTTCGTGCTGTTCGGCATGGTCCAACCCGCCATCATCCAAGTCCTCCCCGATGACGCCTGCATCGGCGGGATGTCGAGCGGCATGCCCTGTTCGCAACACTCCGATTGTCCCGGCGGTGCCTGCCAACTAAAGAACCGGTTCATCAGCTTCGTCCCGTCCGAGATCGCACCGACCGGCGGCATTCAGGTGACGCTCGTGTCGCTGCACGCAGGTTCCGTCATGAATCCGGCCGCATACAACGGCACGGTTCGTTGGGTCGGCCCACCGACGCTCGGCGTGAGCGACGTTCCGTCCGGCCCGTTCAACGCCGCTCCGCTACAGTGCGCGTTCCATTCGCAGGATTGGACCTCCGCGGGCCGCCTGCACGTATACGGACCCGCCGTGGTGCCGGGCTCGGTGTACGACGTTCGGCTGTGTTCAACGGTAGCGGGACCGTGTTCCGCGCCGCTGCGGATCGAGACCGCGATGTGGGGCGACGTCGTGGCACCTCTGGGAACGACGAACTTCACCGATATCAATGCGCTCGTGGCGAAGCAGAAGTTCGCGGCCAATGCACCGAGCAAGACGCGAACCAAACTGCGCGAGCCGTTGAATCCGACAACGCTGGTCAACGCTTCCGAGACCTTTAACTGCGTCACCGCTTTCCAGGGAATTCCCTACCGACTGACGAACCCGACGCCCCCGCCGACGTGCCCGTGAGCTAGAGAACTAGAGACTGGAAACTAGAAACTAGAGAAGACTCCGAAATCGTGTAGCCTCGCCCTTCATGGGCGAATGTAGCGTCGCCCTTCATGGGCGGCGATGGAGAGGGACCGATGCATCGACGAATGGTAAACAAGTGGACGATCGTGCTGACATGTTTTGCCGTCGGCGCTGCGATCGCCGATCCAGGCCGCGAACGGAATTCAGGGAGGCCGGCTCCACCGGGGGCGGCGCAGCTCGCTGCGGCGGGCCACGCAACACCGAACCTCGGCGATGACCTCGGCAGCGCCTTTCATGAACAGCCCATGTGTAACTAGCGCGATCGCGCGTTTGGCGCCGACCTTGC
>ORJL010955494.1_pt1 | contig 15072 bp, 9 predicted proteins | sample 1779941 | NCBI WGS metagenome assembly ORJL01 (sample SAMEA104232317, study PRJEB22302) | groundwater metagenome | biome: forest; feature: aquifer; material: groundwater | place: USA | collected 2011-08-07 | depth 5.8 m
CCTCGATGTTGACCCCGCCGAGCCTGAACGCATCGTTTCCGCCGTCAAGAAGCTTGGACTCAAGTACGTGGTGATCACCTCCGTCACCAGGGATGACCTGCCTGATGGCGGCGCTTCTCACTTTGCCGCGGTCATTGAGGCCATCCGGGCACACGACCCCGGTATTCCCATAGAAGTCCTCATACCCGACTTCGGGGGCAGTCTCCAGGCTTTGCAGACGGTGGCTAATGCGTCTCCGGCCGTTCTCAACCACAATCTGGAGACGGTGCCCCGCCTGTACGGCGAAGTCCGCCCTGAAGCCGATTACCGGCGTTCGCTGGAACTGCTCAGGCGGGTCAAAGTCCTCGACGCCCGGCTCCTGACCAAGTCCGGCATCATGCTCGGGCTGGGTGAAACGAAGGAAGAGGTGGTTGAATTGATGCGGGACCTAAGGAAGGCGGGGTGCGACATTCTGACCATAGGCCAGTATCTCCAGCCCTCTCTGCGGCATCACGATGTTGTGCGGTATGCCCCTCCCGAAGAATACGAAGAATACAAGGCCATCGGGCGCGACCTGGGCTTCGCCTCGGTCGTGGCCGGGCCTCTAGTCCGCAGCTCCTTCCATGCTTCGGAGGGGCATGCCTCAATAGTGACGGTGCCCGGTTACGGAGAGTGGCGCGATCTAACGCAATGAGCCTCTTTCTTTACAGAGGAATATGTGCTAATCTTTGAACCGATGTTGTTCTTGCAGCCAAATCGCCGCAAGTCTTGCGGTTCGATGCCAGGGTCCGACCGTCAAACGATGGGAGAACGAACGTCGTCAGAGATACAGCCTTAACCGGAGCCGCCGGTGAGCACTACATAGCCTTTCGGCTTGCTGCCATGGGGTATGCCGTTGGGTTGACCAACAGGGGCACAAGAAGTGTGGATATGGTTGTTGCTAATCCTGACAACGGCAAGTCAGTGACGATAGATACGAAGACGATGCAAAAAGCGTCCCAACGAAGCGGTGGTGACTATTGGTGGGCGTGGCGTATGGGCGTACGCGCATATGACAAACCAATTCACGAGGGGTTCTTTTACGTATTGGTGGACCTTAAAGACGACTCGACAAAGACACCCGACGTATTCATAGTGCCGTCCACGAAGCTAAAGGGTCTCTTGGATCCTTACCCAAAAGGGGTGAAGCCAGGAAGCGGCAAGCTGACAGATGTTTGGTGCGTCATTGATCGAAAACATTCGCCAGCCTACAAGGAGAAATGGGAGGCCATTGGAGACGCATTAGCGTAGATTCCCTTGTGGGAGATAAACCTATTGAAACGGAGTCTGGGGGTTGTCGCGCTCTGCCCGGGCACGTTCGCCGGACACTCTGAGCCAAGAAGACCAGGAGCGATGCACTGTGAGTGCGCAAAAAGAAAAACCGCGAGTCCTTCGGTATGTAGTTGGTGGGCTTTCCTACATTCCACTGATTGGCGTCTTGTTCGGCATAGTCGCGATCATTTGGGGGCTTGCCACCATGAAGACCGGAGGCCGGAAGCTGGCGTTTATCGGTGGTGGTGGCATTGTTTTTACTGTTGTACTTTACTCCGGCCTATTCTACTTCGGAGCAATACAGCGTGGCGGAGTGTACGACAACCTTAGAAAGAGAAGTGCCGAAACTGCGATTACATCTCTTGTTCAAGCCATTGAGTTCTACAGGACTGAAAATGGACACTATCCAGAATCTCTGGAAGTCCTTCGCAACTCGCTGCCGAAAGGGTCATTAATATTTGTATTTGATCCAACTGACGTAAACTTGGGGGGTAAATCGCGGCTCTTCCACTACGAATTAGTAGATGCTGGACATTACTATTTGCTCGGGGTTGGTCCGGATGACACGCCATTTACCCAGGATGATATCTTGCCAAAGGTTAACGTTGGCCCTGCGAGCAAAGTGGGCCTCTTGATCAAAAGCCAGAACTAGATTGGTGCATGACGCTCAACACTGTAGTAAGCATAATCACTAAATAGGAAAACGGCGACATGCGGTGCTCAAATGTCTGTTAATATCAACTTCAAGGAGATTCGCCAACACAATGGTTCGCAGGATCGTGCATTTGAAGAGTTATGTTTTCAACTCATTCCCGTCATCGATACCTTGCCCACAGGTACTCATCTTGTAAGGCATGGTACTCCTGACGGAGGCATAGAAGCTATTGCCCAATTAATCGATGGGGGCGTGTGGGCGTGGCAGGCAAAATTCCTATTTGCCCTGACTTCAGGCGAATTTGCCCAATTGGACAAGTCCGTCAAGACTGCGCTCAGGTCACAGCCTGCCCTGACACGTTACGCCTTTTTCTTGCCATATAACCGCCCAGCCGGAAGAACACAAGGAAGAAAGAGTGCGATGGACCGATGGAACGAGCACTGCGCCAAATGGCGGTCATGGGCAACCGACCGAGGCATGTCAGTTGAATTCGAATACCTCGGTGAATCCGAGTTGCTAAACGCCTTAACATTCCCGGATCAATCGGGCCGAGCATTCTACTGGTTCAACAAGACAATCCTGACACCACTCTGGTTTGAATCGCATATTAGTCAAGCCGTCAAAACGGCTGGTCGGCGCTATACGCCGCAGTTAAATGTTGAATTGCCGATAAGTAATGTGTTTGAAGGACTTGGGCGAACCAAGGAGTTTCAGACTCGGTTGGGTCTCGTCCTAGGCACAATTAGGAACTCTCGGGAGTGGCACGCCGTTGATGAGCTTACTCGTAAAGCCCCACAAGAGATCGCTGATACCAATTTGACGAAGTGCGCTGAAGCGCTCGACAGTCTTGATGCGGCCATGTGCGCTATCGATATCGCTAGAGAAGCTCCGATTGATCTTGACGGAGTCGCACGGAAATGTGAAGGGACTGCACAGACGCTGAAGGGAGTTGCGGCAGAACTGTATAAGCGTGAGCGAGATATTGACGGGTCAAAGCCGGCTGGATCTGGTGAACTGTTGCCCGAGCAACGGTCCCTGCAAAGAGAATTGCAGTCGGCGGCGTATGAATTGGGTAATACGGCAAGGCAAGTAGAAGAGCTGAGCTATCTGCTTCTGAGTGATGCCGCACGTGTGGCGAACGTCCCCGTGCTGCTCGTAGTCGGTGAAGCGGGAACAGGTAAGACGCATTTACTTTGTGATGTGGCAACTCGCAGGACGCAGGAAGGTTCCCCGACGGTGATGCTATTTGGACAGCAGTTTGCACCCGGCGAGCCTTGGAGCCAGATACTCCAGCAACTAGATTTGCATTGCAGCGTGGATGATTTCCTTGGCGCCTTACATGCCGCTGCCGAAACAAGCAACGCCAGAGCACTCATTTTCATTGATGCCATTAACGAAGGGTATGGGGTTGACATCTGGCAAGCACATTTGGTCGGGTTCCTTAATAAATTGGAGAAGTGGCCCAGGGTTGGTATGGCGTTGTCGTGCCGTACAGGCTATACAGATTCAGTCATACCTCACGAGTTGGACGAGACACAATTGACCCGCATCACTCATGATGGTTTTTCGGGAAAGGAGAGCCTTGCCGTTGCAAAATTCTTCGGTTACTATAACCTTGCCCTCCCGGACTTCCCTCTCCTAATTGCAGAATTCCGCACCCCTTTATTCCTTAAGATCATGTGCGAAGGATTAGCCGTAAGAGGCATCAATTCCCTACCCAGGGGTGCAAACGGAGTATCCGTCCTTTTCGAGTTTTTCTTGGATGCAATAGAAATTCGCCTTCAAAAACCAGACAAATGTAACTACGCACCCACCGATAGGCTAGTTCAACGGGCCTTGGATGAACTGGCCGAAAACATGAACTCCGGCGGACGCGAGTGGGTCTCGTGGGAAGTAGCCAAGGATATTACGGAGAAACTTCTGCCAAACCGGGTATGGACTCAATCACTGCTTCATGCTCTCTTAGATGAAGGCGTCCTGCTACAGAATGTGGCAATCGGCAGCGACGGTACGGAACAAAGAAACGCCATATTCTTCATCTACCAGCGATTAGGGGATTTTCTGCGAGCTAGTGCTATTTGCAAACGGCACGACACCGTGGATCGTCTGAAAGTCGTTTGCAGCGATATGGTTGTAGATCGAACTTCTGCCTACCGCAACAGTGGTCTGATTGCATCACTCTCTGTTCTTGTTCCCGAGCGATTTGGTCGAGAATTCTACGAGCTTGTAACTGACTCCTCTCTCGAGCCTATTCAACAAGGCTACTTGGACAGCCTCATATGGCGAGCAGTGACATCGTTTCCAGAGCCGCTTCGGCTGGACTATCTAAATCAAATTAGCTATTCCAGTCGCTGGGGTAATGGGCTCGTTCTAGAGACCATCCTTCAGGTTTCCTCAGTACCGAAGCATCCCTTGAACGCTCTAAAGCTGCACGATAATCTCTGGCGTCGCCCAATGGCTGACCGTGATGCATGGTGGACCACGTTCCTGAATGAGAGTTATGGCAATGAGAGTCAGATAGACCGAATGGTTGAGTGGGCAAGGTCTTCAGACACCGCTTTCTGCGCTGACGAAGCGGCCTATTTATGTTCGATAGCACTTGCTTGGTTTCTTTCTAGTTCCAATCGAAAATTGCGTGACAATGCAACAAAGGGTTTGATAGCGTTGTTGCATTCTCGACCCAATGTTCTCAGAGACGTTCTTGTCAAGTTCCACGGAGTGAATGACCAATATGTGGCGGAAAGACTGTATGCAGTAGCTTATGGATGTTCCTTAATCACTGCAGATAAGGCTGCATTAGAATTGTTAGCGGGGACCGTATACCAACTCGTCTTTGGCAACGGAAAGCCTCCAGCGCACCTCCTACTTAGAGATTATGCCAGGGGGGTCATAGAAAAGGCCACGGTTATGGGCTGCCTACCTTCAGGGGTCGAACTTATCAAAGTTCGGCCTCCTTATGATAGTCCGTGGCCTATTACCGCACGAAGTGAGGACAAACTGCGGACGACGTACAAAGATACATCGAAGGCATATTCGGGTTTGTGGTTTTCTTTGTTTACTCTAGGCGACTTTCGCCGATACATAGTAGAGCCGCGAGTAGGTAAGTTTGTTGCTGGAAACCAGAAAAGGCGTAAGCAACAAGCCCGGCGAGAAGAACTGCGTCGGATCCAAGAGGCATCAGCCAAGGCACAGGAAAGCTGGAAGCTATTCACTGAGACATTAAATGAGCGCCAAAAGGAGTTCTTATCGAACATTTCCCAAGACGAAAAAGGCGTAAGCGCTTTCAAGAAATCACTCAACCCTGAACAGACAGAACTTCTCAGCAATTCGATTCCTCCCTTGGAAAGGGCCGCCGATGACCGGCCGATAGCTTTCAGTGCCGACTTGGCCTGCCGATGGATATTTTCTCGAGTTATAGGCCTTGGCTGGACCCCCGAAAGGTTCGGCGAGTGCGACGGTATGCTGAAAATGGACAGAAGTAGACCCCCGGAGCGAGAGAGAATTGGCAAGAAGTACCAGTGGATCGCCCTTTATGAACTCCTTGCTCGCCTCGCTGACCATTTACCGTTGGTGCCTGACTGGGGAGTAGAACAGGAAATCTATGAAGGCCCCTGGCAAATCTTGCCAACACGAGGCGACATTGATCCTTCTCTCTTACTATTCTCATCCGAACGAAACGTTTGGGGGCCAATAACTCCCTCGTGGTGGGCTCCGAATGCCCCCGTCTTCCCTGAACCGCCAACGCCTACCGCCCGACTGACCTGGCTCAAGAGTGGCGAGAACTTGCCTTCCCCTGTCGAACTCATAGGCGTTAAAGATGATACTGGCAAGGTGTGGCTAGCGCTGGAGGGGAATTATACTTGGGAGGAGCGTGTTCCGCCGCAGGACGATCGGTATAAATCATACCGTTGTCACCTCTGGTATCAAATCCGGAGCTACCTGATAAGGAACAGCGATGCACAGAAATTCATCGATTGGAGCAAAGGCCGCAACTGGATGGGGCGGTGGATGCCTGAGGCACGTGAAATGTTCGAGGTGTTCCTCGGCGAATACCCTTGGCACCGAGCTTCCCGTGGCCAATTGAGGACATGGGAACAACCTGCTGAAGACCCGAAATCGCTTCCGGTTCCGATACTCGTAACGTCAGCAACTTATATCAGGGAAGGTAGGGGCTACGACCAGTCGATAAAGGACACCATTTCTGGTAGGGTGCCCAGTTCGTACTTGCTTGACCTTCTCGGTCTGGAATGGTCAGGTCATGACTTCAAATACTTATGTAAGTCTGGTAATAGTCCCGATATTGTCGCATGGGACCCGAGTGTTGGAGCTGGCGGTGCCCCGGCCTTGCTTATTGACCAACGGCAACTCACGAAGCTAACTTCAGACAAGGGGCTTACGGTCATTTGGACAATACTGGGAGAAAAGGACGTTTACGGCCCAACTCTTGGTGATAAAGAATATAATGGACGATTAGAGGTGTTTGGCGTAGTGACTCTGGAGAACGGAGAACCCCGCCTTATTGATTTCAAATATGAATTCCGCCCACCGCAAACGAGCTAGTTGCTAGGTAGGCGGGGAAGGAAGAGTGGGGACTGGTCGCCCGTACTTGCCTACCCCTCCCCTTTGGTCCTCAGGCCGTATTTGCGTGTCAGATAGTGGTAGCTGAGGGCGAAGGGTACCAGCAGCAGAGTGGTCATCAGCAGCAGGGCGTGCACGGAGTTGCCGGCGGCCTCCCCGAACATTTCGAAGATCAGCACCGGGACGACAATGGTCTTGGGCGTGTAGATGACGATAGCCGAAGACAACACCCTGAAGACCAGCATGAAGATGTAGGTCCCGGCGCCCAGGGCTGCCGGAAAGATGAGGGGCATGAGGATGCGCCGGAAGGTCATCCACCAGGTGGCGCCGGAAATGTGCGCCGACTCCTCCAGTTCCTTGTGTATTTGCGACAGGGCCGGCGAGATGAATCTCATGGCCATGGGCAGGAAGCTGGTGGTGTATCCGATGAGGAGAATCCAGAGGGTGCCGTAAATCGGAATGGGAACCGTCAGGTAGATCCATATCAGCCCGACTCCGAGAATGAAGCTGGGGATGGTCATGGGCAGGAAGGTGAGGAGGTCCAGCAGCCACCGCCCCCGCATCCTGGTGCGGAGGACAATCCAGGCGACAATGGTTGCCAGAAGGACGCAGGCCGCGGCCGCGCCCGCCCCCACAATCAGGGAGTTCCTGAAGGCGAGGGCCACTTTGGGAGAGCCGAGCACAAATTGGAAGTTCTTCAAGGTGAACATGGAGAGGGCTTCCATCGAAGGTCTCATGGGATACGGCAAGAAGGCGTTCCACAGTATGGTGGCCAGCGGCAGCACGCCCAGGACCACGAAGTAGAAGACCAGGTACGAGTCGGCCAGTATCTGGAAGCGCCCTATCCTGGCCTTTTCGGCTTTGAACCCTTTCCCGGTGACGCTGGCGAACCGGTAGGCTTTGCTGGTGACCCGCTGGTAGAAATAGATGCCGACAAAGGCCACTAACATTATCCCCAGGGAGTAGGCGTTGGCGGCCCCGTAGTTCCGGTCGGCGGAGACGATGTTGTAGATTTTGGAGATGAGCACATCAATGCCCCTGGGCAGTCCGATGAGCACCGGCGTTTCGAAGGATTCTATGCTTCGCACAAAACGCAGCACCAGGATGGAAATGATGGCCGGAACCATAATGGGCAGAGTGATCTTCCGGATAGTCTGCCCCAGGCTGGCGCCGCTCATGGCCGAGGCTTCTTCGAAAGACCGGTCCATGGATCCGAGCACCGGGACCATGAGAAGGTAGGCCAGGGGCGCTCCGTGAAGCCCTTCCACCCATATCATGCCCGGCAGCGAATAGATCTGGAATACGCCCACCGGCAGCCCGAAGGTCGAGGTCAACCACGAGTTGATCAGGCCCGACTTGGGGGCCAGAAGCGATATCCAGACGATGGAAGTGAGCAGACTGGGAAAGGTCAAGGAGAGGAGGTTGATAGCCGACACCGGTCCCCTCAAACGGGTGGCCGTTTTTTCCGTTATCCAGGCGGCGGTACCTCCCATAATCAGGGCTACCAGGGAGGAGCTGGCCGCAAAGATGAAAGTGCGCCCGGCCAGGGGCAGGAGGCTGGAATCGGTATAGACTTTGACTATGTTGGCGAAGGTGAATTGAAAGCTGCCGATATCCGGCACGAAGGCGCCGTAAAACAGGAACAATATCGGCAGCAGGGTCAGGTAGACCAGGATGATTATGGCGGCAAGTTGCATTCCTGCACTACCCGGAAGACCAGAATTTGTTCAAACGATAATCAGCCGAGCTATTTCTGCATGACCAGTTTTTCGAACATGGCCGACCAGGCCGCGGCCTTGGTGGCGTCAGTGGTGGTCTGCATACTTATCCTGGCCGGCAGCTTCTGCCCTTCCTTCTCCCCCTTGTCCAGTTCGTCCTGGGTGATGCTTCCCTGGGTGTCGCTGACGATCTTCTGGCCCTCGGGGCTCAGCATGAAATCGAGGAGAAGCATGGCCGAATAGGGGTGAGGCGCCGCCTTGAACAGGCTCACTGAATCCGGGCTCAGCGTGGTCGGGTCCAGGGCTACCCACTGGGTCGGCTCTCCCTTGCGGGTGCTGATGACGGCGCTGGTCAATCCCTGCATGTTGATATCGTATTCACCGGCCAGCAGGCCGTTCCGGCCCACCTCGGGCTGGGTGTAGAAGAGGGGCTTCTGGTCGCCGAGCTTCTTCAGGTAATCGGCGGCGCCCTGCTCGCCCATGAACTGAACCAGGGCGCCCACCCATCTGCCGGGGTAGCTGTTGGGCGGCGCGAACAGCCCGATGTTCTGTTTCCACCGGGGCAGCAACAGGTCTTCGACCTTCTTCGGAGCTTCGGCCGCGGGCACCCGCTTGGGACTGTAAACAAAGGAGATGCCGGTGAGGTCCAGGTTGGCCGCGTTGGGCGTGGTGGAGAACACTCCGTGAGGGGTATTGAACTTGACGGTGAGGTCTTTCAAGTCTTCCTGAACAAAAACGTTGCTCTTGATGACGTCTCCGTTCAACTTGCCGGCCTTGGCCTCTGCCAGCGTTCTCTGCGTCAGGGGCTCGGCGCGGGTGACAAATGCCTCCAGTTTGATGAAGGGGTATTTCTTCATGAAGGGGACTCCGATGGGCTCAAGGCCGACGGAGCTGGTGTAGAGCATGACCGTGCCCTCTTGTTTGGCGCCCTCTTCAAGGATGCGCTGGCGCTCGGGGCCCAGGGCCAGGGCGGCTACTTCAACGGCGGTGAGTGGTTTCGCCGGTTTTGAAGGCGGTTGCGTGGCGACGGGCGCCTTTGTCGCCGGGGCCTGGGTGGGCGATGCCGTCGTCTTGGCGGCCACGGGCTGCGTCGGCGCCGCGGTCGCGGCCGGGGCTGGAGTCGCGGAGCCGGTGCAACTCATCAAGAACGGTACCATGATTAGTGCCAGGAGAACCAGGTAGGCTGGATGCTTCATTTGGGACCTCCCTATTGACTAAGAGTTTGCCCTGTGCTGTTGCTGCTTATTCGGAACCAGGTACTTGAAGGGAAGGAGCGAGTTTGCGAATACCAGGAGCAGCAACATTTCCGCTATCCGGGTTGATTTCGTTACAGTTTACCCGATTATTCAGATTCGGTCAAACGGCGCCGCCGGCCTCCGTGGGGGGCGATAGAAGGCGCCTGCTTTAGTTGTCAATTCGTAGGGTGGGCGCAACGACGCGACGCGATGCGGCGCGGAGTGTAACCCACCACGATCCCAGTTCGGTGGGTTTCGTTCATCCGCCTTCGGCGGATTCCTCTTCACCCACCCTACGTTACCTGCATTCTACCCACTGTCTGAATCTCTGTAGGGGCGATCCCTTGCGGTCGCCCGTTGGGGTCGGCGATCTGCTGATGGCGCCCGCCGCGTACCCTTGACGGCAAAGCCGAAATGGTGCTATACATCTAGCAAGTCTTTGTACGGAGCGGAAATTATGCAGGACTATTCCAGGTATCTGGTGAAACCGTCACTCCAGGTGGCGGCCTGGCAGGACGAGCGCCCCCGGTACGATTTCGGCTCGGCCAATCCCGGCATCGACTTGATTCCGGTGGCCGATCTGGCAGAGGCGGCACGTGAAGCGATACTCGAAGAAGGCATGGACTTATCGCACTATCCTTCGGTCTTCGGTCCCCGGGGCATCCGCGAGACGGCCCGCGGGATGCTGAAAGACCGGGGAGTCGATGTGCCTTTTGAGTCCGTGATGGTCACCAACGGGTCGATCCAGGCCATCGCGCTGGCCATCGAAACGCTGATCAAGCCCGGCGACATCGTCATAACCGAGCAGTTCCTATACCAGGGGTGTTTGCGCCGGCTCCGGCAGTCCGGGGCGGAAATCATCGCGGTGGAAAGCGACGCCCACAGCGGGATGAAGATGGAAGCCCTGGAGAGCGTGCTGGTCGGGCTGCGGCTGCATTGGAAGCACGCCAAGCTCATCTACACCATACCGAATTTCCAGAATCCCACGGGCACCGTGATGCCCCTGGCCCGCAAGCAGAAATTGCTTCAATTGGCCCAGCAGCACGATTGTCTCATCATGGAAGACGAATGCTATGCCTACCAGAGGCTGGAAGGGGACCCCGTGCCGCCCCCTATTGCTTCACTGGACGGCGGACTGGAACGGGTTATCTACGCGGCTACGTTTTCGAAGATGGTAGGGCCGGGCGCCCGCGTCGGATGGACGACAGCCCCGGCGCCGATTCTGGAGCAGATGGGGGCCTACAAGCAGGACCTCGGGAACGATATGCTGTCATCCATGGTGGTGAGCCGCTACATCCGGAAGCACCTGGAGAAGCGGCTTCCCTGGGCCAACAACCTGCTGAAGCAGAAGCGGGATGCTATGAGGGTCGCCCTGCAAGATAATTTCGGCTCCAATATCGAGGTGAACCAGCCAAAGGGTGGAATGTATCTGTGGACGCGGTTTACCAACGGGGCCGACATGGATGCGCTGGAAAAGAAGGCGGCCGCTGCTGGAATCGGTTACCGGGCCGGGCCGGGTTTCTCTCCCAAAGGCCAGGGGAAAGAGTACGCCCGGTTCAATTTCGCCACGCCGGTACTGAGCGACATTACGGCCGGGATCGCCGCCCTGGCCAATTTCATGCGCAAAGAGGGTGTGTACCTGGGGAAGTAGCACAGGCGTCCCTGCCTGTGGTTGCCCGGACAGGCGTCTCTGCCTGTCCTACCAGGGAAAGGTACCACTCAAACTGTCGTCCTGAGCTTGTCGAAGGACCTTTCGTCCCGGCGGGGTCGCCCGTCACCCCGCCGGGGCAAAAACCAACCACACGATTTCACAGATTAACACGAGATTGGGACGGGAGACTGCACGGACGCCTGGGGTTCTGGAGGGAGGTCTGTCACCCTGAGCGGCGGCGAAGGGTCTCGGTGGCACAGGCGTCCCTGCCTGTGGATGGCGGCCACCACCCCGGAAAGATTCCTCACCTGCGTTCGGAATGACAGTTGATGCCACTGGCGGAGGGGGACAAGGGGTCTCGTGAAAATCTCGTGTAATCTTGTGGTTTACCAAGAGCCCTTCGCGTCGCGGCGGGGAACGGTGGTAGGATAGTCCCCGCGCAGGCACGGAGGCCTGCGGTACCAGTGACTTGGCTGGCTACTTAAGCTCCTTCATTATTTCGGCGATAGTCACCACTCTGGCGAAGCCGTAGGCCATGGTGGTCAGGGTTACCCTGGCGACATCTTCCTTGGAAACCGGCCCGCATCCCAGGTCGGGCATGTCGTGGCCCAGGTTTCCGTCGCTGGGGAAGATGACTTTGAAGTCCCGGCAGGTGGCGTCCCGGGCCGTGGCGTCACACCCCATGTTTATCCCGCCGCCGCAGATGATGACGGTATCTACGCCCCTGTTGCGGAGAATCATTTCCAGGTCGGTGGCGAAGAAGGCGCTGTAGCGGTGTTTCTCGACGACAACGTCGCCTTCTTGAGGCTTTATCTCGTCGTAGACCTGGGTGCCTGGAGTGTCTTTCAGAAGGGTCCGTCTCTCCCGGATACTGGGGTAGAAATAGTCCATGACGCCGGCATCGCTGCCGTCTTTCCGGTGGGCGTGGTTGGCGTAGACCACCAGGACTCCCCTGGAACGGCAGAGGTTGATCAATGGTTTGATGCGGGGAAGCAATACTTCCCGGCATTCGGCCACCTCCAGAGGGGCGCCGGGCTTGAGGAAATCGTTGTCGAAGTCGAACAGGATTAGAGCGGTCTTTTTGGCGACGATGGGGTAGTCCCCTTTTCTGAGGCCTGGCATAAGTTTTCTCCTTTTAGTGGTTATTGAATCCCCCTTGATCCCCCTTTGAAAAAGGGGGAGAAGTTCTTCAGATTGCCGGCTGAAGGTCCCAGAGCAGAGGCGAGCCCTTCTGGGCCACTTCCGTGCCCAGCAGGATATCGCACCGCGGGCAGCAGAATTCTCTGAAAACGAAGATGTCTCCCCCGATGTGATAGGGATTGATGTTAGGCCCGGCCTTCTGGATGGGAGACTCGTTCATCAGGGCAAAGTTCTTGTAGTTCTCGGCCGCGGGTCCCAGCACGTTCCCGCATCTGCACTGGAACACTTTCTTTCCAGCTTTCTCGGCAATATTGAGATTCTCGTGTACTTTCTGCAACGTAGTTTCCTCCTGCCCTTAGCTCTTTTTCTTCCAGGCGTGTCTCTGCTTCTTGATCTCCATCCGGCGGTCGGCGGTCCCCCGCTCATCGATCCGGAGCTTGACCGGATCGACGACCACCCCGTATATCTCGCGGGCGTACTTGATGGAGACCAGGTCCCCTTCGACGTCTTTGAGAACCAGCTTCGGGTCGCGTTCGATGGGGTCGCAATAGCCGCCGCCGCCCTGTCCCGAGGCGGCGTAGACGTCGGTCTTCTTGAGGTAACTGTCCACCATGGGAGGCGGGACTTCGAACTCGCCCTCTATTTCGTCCAGGCTGGAGGGTATCGTTCCCTTCTTGAGCAGTTCCAGTATGTTCGTGTTTCTCTTGAACTTGGTGACGTGGGTGCTGCCCGGGTAGCCCCCGGCGATGCCGACGGTCTCCGGCTGCTGAACCCCGGTGGCATGGACCACCTTGTGGGGGATTTCCTCCACGTCGTGGGCGATATACATCGAACCCAGGCCGACTCCACCCCGGAACTTGCCGGGGCCGCCGGTATCCTTTTCCTGGCGGCGGTACAGATACAGCATCGGATAGCGCAACTCGTGGGTCTCGATGTTTGATACGGAAATGCCCGGCGCGCCTAGCCATCCGGCGGTGTCAATGCCGTCCTTGTAGCTTCTGGCCCCGCCGCCCCCGGCGAGATAGTCCAGAATGGGCGCCAGGAAGTATTCTCCCCTCTGGTCGTTGCCGAACAGTTCCTCGACGATGGAGGAGCCTTTCCACGGCGCCATCAGGCGGTCCCGGTAGCGGTCGCTGGCTGACAGCAAGTTGGCCAGGCAGACGGTGGCCAGGTTGGTGGTGGTGAACAGGGCCGCGCTGGTAGCCTTGCAGACCCCGGCAGGCCATTTGGCGTGGATGACAGTTCCCTCTTCGGAAATCACCTTGACGCACCGGGCCATTCCGCCGGTGGACGAGGGCATGTCGTAGCACAGGAATGAGGCCAGCACCTGCATAACGGTGGCCCACAGCAGCGGAAAGGTGCCGTTGACCACGGCCAGGGCTTGAGGCGCGCTGCCGGTGAAGTCGAAAACAAGCTCGCCCCCGGTCTTGGTCATGGCCAGCTTGCAGGGGTATGACTTGTCGTAATCCAGATAGGATATATGCCGCCAGGTGCCGTCGGGAAGCTCTTTCAACCGGCTCCGGAGGCGGGTCTCGACGTAGTCGACCATTCCCTCGAACACGGCTTTCACCGTCTCGACGCCGCGCTCTTTGATCAGCTCCCGGACGCGCCGCTTGGCGACGTTGTTGCAGGCCATGTTGGCCCGCAGGTCAAGGCCCAGCAACTCCGGCTGGCGGCTGCGGCGGTAATATTCCCTCTCGACATCGGCCCGGATGCGGCCCCTTTCCACCACCTTTACCGGCGGGAAAACCTGGCCCTCTTCAAAAATGGACTTGGCATTGACGTTGACGTGTCCCCGGGTCGGGCCTCCGAGGTCCATCTGATGGACGGCGGCGCCGGCCCACCCGATAAGCTCCCCTTTCCAGTGGATCGGGGCGACGAAAGCCACGTCGAACTGGTGCAGCGCCCCAATGTAGGGGTCATTGCAGATGAACATGTCGTTTTCGAATATGCCGGGACTTTCCTTGTAGTTCTTGAGGATGTCCTTGACGACCAGTTCCAGGGAAATGGCGTGCTGCATGATGTAGTTGCCGGTGACGATCACCTCGCCCTCGGCGTTCAACAGGCCGGTGTTGAAATCATGAAGCTCGTTGACCACGTGCGAACCGGTGACGTTGGCCAGGGTGGAGGCGCCTTCATCGTTGATGGCGGCCACCCGGTGTCTCAGGATTTCAAACGTTATGGGGTCGATGCTTGTCTTGATAACCATCAAATCCTCCTTAGCCATTCTTCAAATCAAAGTTCTGACAGCGACTTTTCCAGCACTGAGACGACCTCGTCTATTTGTTCTTCGGTGATCACCAGGGGAGGCTGTATTCTCAGGACATTGGCCAGCACGCCGCCCAGCCCAATCAGGACTCCCTTGTTGAGACAACTGGTGCGCACCGCCTTGGCCTCGTCGGCTGCAGGAGTCTTCGCCTTATCCTTGACCAACTCGATGCCTATCATCAGGCCTTTGCCCCGCACGTCTCCGATCACCGGATACTTCTTTTTCAGTTTCTCCAGCCGTCCCTTGAGGAGTTCGCCCTTCTTGAGTGTTTTGGCGGCGATCTTTTCGCGCTCCAGGAATTCGATATTGGCCAGGGCGGCGGCGCAGCTTACCGGGTTGCCGCCGAAAGTGGTCAAATGCTCGCCGGGCTGGAAGGTGTCGGCGATTTCGTCCCGGGCAATGAAAGCCCCCAAGGGGAAACCGTCGGCGATTCCCTTGGCCAGGGCCATGATGTCCGGTTCGATGCCGTAGTGCTCGATGGCGAACATCTTGCCGGTGCGGCAGAAGCCGCTCTGCACTTCGTCGGCGAAGAACAG
>ORJL010259030.1_pt1 | contig 15071 bp, 16 predicted proteins | sample 1779941 | NCBI WGS metagenome assembly ORJL01 (sample SAMEA104232317, study PRJEB22302) | groundwater metagenome | biome: forest; feature: aquifer; material: groundwater | place: USA | collected 2011-08-07 | depth 5.8 m
ACAGGCAGCGCAAGCCGCCCCCTCCGGCGCCGAGAAGTTTCCCGCCAATCGCACCCGCTTGTCGGGCCTGTTCATACGCGGTGTCGATCTGTGGGCTACTAATCTTGCTTGATAGCCGACGCTTGGCTAACCAAGACAAGTGCAGCAACTCGCCAAATTCATTTAGGGGACGGCAATCAACTAGTAATTCGATGCCCCGGTTCACCATCTCGGTCATGGACTCCAAATCCTTGGAAAGAACACCTTGTTGCGTGAGGTTCAATTGTTCCTCGAGCACTTCATGTGCACGGCGGAAATGTCCGGTATAAAACAACATCATGTGGTTTCGCAGACAAGTCAGTCGTTCTATGGGCAATGGTATGGGATCGACGCTTACTGCCCCCTCCCTTGGACAACGCACGCGGAGCAGGCCTCCACGTGCACAGAGGAATTGATCTTGCACACCCACGCGCTCTTTGATCATCTGCTGCTCGACATGCACGGCCTCTTCGGCAAGTTGCAGCTGGCTGACGAGTTGCCCCTTAAAGGCGTGCAACCCATGTAGCAGACCAACAGTAAAGGAAGAAGAAGATCCCAGGCCTGTGCCTGCAGGTAAGTCGCCCGCGTAACCGATCTCGACACCGCGTTCCAAATTCAGGAAACGCAGGCACTCTCTGACTGCCGGATGTTCGATTTCATCAACGCAGTTGGCCAATTCGGTGCGGGAGTAACTAACGCGAATATTGTAGTCGAACAGGGGGGCCAGGTGATTGACGGTTACGTACGAATACTTGGCAATTGTCAAGCCAAGTGTTTGGCCACCGTTCTTGCGAAAGTGGTCGGGGTAGTCCGTGCCGCCACCAAAGAAGCTGATGCGCAGGGGTGTTTTGGTGATGATCACGGCCGGTCCTTTTCCATAAAACACCATTTTGCGAACGGCTGACGCGCCCGCCCATCGGCATCGCACACGTGGCATGCCGACGTCTCCATCGTTCCCCCTAAGCCGGACAAGCTGGAACCTAACGAGTCTGTAGAAAAACCCCTTGCATTACGATGTCGCCCATTTTCGCTCTATTTTCGGAGGGCATTTTCCCCTCCGCAACAATTTGTGTGCGTTATAGAGCGTTCTATGAGGTCGCATTTTACGAGTGTCTATCGACAATAATTTTTCGAGGCTTTTTCTACAGCCTCAACAGGTTAAATTAGCCGTGACGCGATCAGTCAAGCGGACGCGATGATGACACAATCTTTGACCGAGCGCTACCGGAAACGCGTTGCGGGAGTGCTGTCGTGCTACGACCGGGTTGTGATCACTGGCACGCTGCCGGGGGCGTGTTACGCACAAGAGATGACGAGCATTCTGTATTCGCACGGCATCCGCATTTTTGACTATGCACGCTTTGCCGAGCCGTTGCGCGAGCGCATCCGGGCACGCGCCCAGGAAGCATGCGCCGAGGCGGGCATTGAGGTCCAAGTCCCACATTCGTAAGGAAGAGGTGGTGGCGAAAGTGCTGGCGCGGCGGGGGGACCATCCGGGACTGGTGCACGTGATCTCCGCCATAGAATCGTGCGCGAGGTACAAGCCCTGGCACGACAAGAGCAGCGGCAAGACCTACCTGAGGCCGGATTCGGGCAAGTGCTTGCACTACTATTTCTACTTCATCGACGAGAAGTGGGGGCTTTGCAACCTGCGGGTGCCGACCTGGTGCCCGTTCCGGCTGCAGTTCTACTGCAATGGCCATTCGTGGCTTGCGCGCAAGCGCACGAGCGCAGGTATCGACTTTACCCGGATCGAAGGCACCTGCATCAAGCACTGCTTCGGCAAGACCGGGGTGAAGATGTAAGACAAGTTCGGCCGCGTATTGCGGCTGGAGACCACGACCAACGATGTCTCGTTTTTCAAGCACCACCGCAAGGTGGAACACCGCGACGGTCACGCGAGCCGTGAGCTGGCGGGGCTGAAGAAGACCATCTACAGCCTGATCGACCTGCGCGAGATTCTTCTCGGTTGCAATCGACGCTACCTGGAGTTCCTCTCCGCTATCGATGACACCTCCAACGGACAGCGCGATCTTGCGCGGCTCTGCGAACCACAGCGCGAGGCCGATCGAACCATCAAGGGCCTGAACTTCTTCGAGCGCACCGAGCAGCGGCTTCTGCGTGCGTTGCAGCGCCCTGAGTTCAACATTCATGGCGTACGCCGCGCTGACCTGAAGCCGTTTGTCTCGGAACTCAGCGATTCGCGCCTGTCGCGTCAGTTGCACCGTCTGCGCTCTCTCGGATTGATCAAACGCGTCACGCGCTCCTACCGCTACTACCTCACCCGCTTGGGCCGTGCCGCTATCGCCGCCGCGTGTTCGCTCACGCAGTTTCAGATCATCCCTGCGCTCGCCCTCGCTAAGTGACAATTTCTTCGCCAATTCCGTCAACTCTTGAGTGATAAGAGACTAGAATACCGGATTCAGAAATGAACTCGGCGCCTACTGCCAACGCGGTTTCAATCTAATCGAGAATTCGTCCAATTTGGACACTAACATGACCCAAAGAACCGATGGCATCTGCTTGGCAGAATACGCCCTGAAAGATTTTGAAGGACATTATTTTAGCTATGTAAATAGCATTTATAAATCTATAAGTGCTCGACAGCTCCAGTTTATGGCGATGGCTAGAACAGATGCCGCGGTTGCGATCAGAGACTCTTTCCCGGTGGCCCCTATTTTTCACGCGCTGCCGTATCGTCGCTATCTGCCACGACAACTCAGATTTCTTTTGGATCCCATTGGCGCCAATTGGTTTTTCTATCGTGATCTTATGTCTCTAGCTCCCCCTCTAGACCAACGGTGGTTGGTATTATCCGTTACGGCGGAGGCATCGAATGTTATCGCCTGGGCGATGTGGCTGCGGCGGTTCAATCCGAACGAGGCTCCTGCTTTGGCATTGATGCTGCATTTTAGTTACTTCAATACCAGCACAAACAGATGGCGACCTTCACTGGTATGGCTGCGAGCAGGCTTATGGATGCTTGAACGGCTTGCTTCGGGACGGTATCGAATTTTTCTCACGACTGACAGCGAAATCTTGGTGGCAGAATACCGTCGCTTAACACGTCTGCCCATCCATGTTTTGCCGATCCCACACACAGCTACTATCAAGAACAATGGGGGGGAAGCAGCGAGATCAGGTGACGCCATCAAGATGGTAAGTCTTGGAGGACTTAGGTTAAGCAAGGGATTCGGTCTGCTGGCGAAGACCATAGAAAGATTATCCGAACGCAAGAAATTGCATGGTCTTTCCTTTGCTTTGCAGTGCTACCATGACCCGGGGCAGCCCGGTTCGGATTCAATTACATTGCTCAAACGTCTCGATTTGCCAAACGTGGAATTGATCGAGACACCATTAAATGAAGCTGATTACTTGCGGCTGTTGGAGGATTCGCATGTTGTCCTGATCCCTTTTTTCCGGGAAATCTACCATAGCAGTACATCCGGCACCTTCACCGAGGCACTGGCAGCTGGAAAACCTGTGGTGGTCACGAACAACACGTGGATGAGTGCACAATTGGCGCGCTACGGTGCGGGAGCGACGTTCCGCGACCAGGATGTAGACGACCTTGCGCGTGCTATCTGCGAAGTGCGCGATAATTACCCACGCTTGGCTGCGAAAGCCCGAACGCGTCGGGCGGCATGGGTAACGTATCACAACCCTGATAACTTTGTTGACAAGTTGCTCAAAGTAGTAAGCGGGACCCCGGAACGAGATGACGCCGAATGAAACGATAGTGGCAACCATATTCCTCTAGCCAAAGATAATTGAAATTTTACGTTAAACCGATGCTGCTAGTGACGATCAAGTTTGCTGATTGCGCGAAGGAGTAGCTGCGTTGGCTATTGGCGTAGGACAGCAAGGAGCGCGCCGGGGCCTCGATCCCCAGATGGATCAGCTTACCCTCGCAACTTCTCAGCTCGCCGTTAATCTCGCGCAACAAATGCGCCCGCCCCAATTAGTAGAACAGCATCGCCACAAACTGGCTTCAACTGCTCAGCCCCTTGGCGCGATGCTCAGCACTCGTATCCTTGACCAATTTCTCGAATTGTCTACCGAGCATCTCTACTTTGTAATCAAAGAAGACGATATTCTGGGGGAACTTCATATTGTCACACCGATTTCCTAACAGCAGATCTTAGGACAAAGTAACAAACAACCGGGTAAACAATATCTGTCGACAGTAAGGCTAGAGCTGCACCGTTGATACCCCATATGGGTATAAGCCATATGTTGAGTATTAGGCTTAATGCGGCTACGAACAAATGGATCTGCAAGATCTTCGAACCTTGTTGCATTGCAACTAGGCCCCAACTGTAGCCCTGACCTAAGAATACAGCAAATTTGCCTACGATAATGATTTGAAAGACACTTACCCCGTCCCTAAAATCCGCTCCCAGAAGTACGGCATAAATAAGTGGAGCCGTAGGCACAAGCACGATCAACATCGGCAATGTGAGCACCCCCAAAATAATCGTCAGCTGGCTCTGTCGTTGCCACATATACGGGATTCCTTGCCTTTTCCAGGCTACCAAACGAGCCAGCAGCAAACTACTGATACTGCCGAACATAAACTCAACTGCCCCGGCAATGCTCAACGCCGATCGGAAAATCCCGTTGGCATGGAATCCTGACAAATACGCCAGCAGGAAAATTTGTACAGGCGGGTACACATTGCCGACTATTGCATTTAACCAATACACTCGTGATTCGCGCAACATGCTTGTCAGGCGCTGCCAATTTAACCGTCCAATTGGCAGGGAGCGAAAACGAAGAAAATATGCACCCCATCCCAGCGTCGTCGTAACTCCGCCCACGATAGTAATCACAATCAAGTCAGCGCCAAGAAACATACCTGGCTTGAAAAAAACAAAGTAAGCTGCCGCACTAAGCAGCACACCAAATGTCGTGATCGCAGTCTGAATCGGCAGCTTCTCCAACCCTTGGAAGATAAAGGTGGTATTTGCTGCAAAAAAGAGTAGCGCAGGGGTGCCGAGCAACCAAGCAAAACGTTGCGCGTCCGGCTCAAACGAGAAAATGCCGACAAGCCAAATTACCGAAGCGAGTAGTGCCATGCCCACGCGAAACGTAATGATCGTCGTCGCGGCAGATGAAGCCGTTGCTTTATCCGCGGCGATCATGCGTACTCCAGCTGTCGTAAACCCGCCTTCGTACGTCAGTGTCACTAGACCCGTGGCAGTCTGAATCAGCGAGGAGATACCCAAGTTGACAGGACCCAAACAGCGGGCAGCATAGGCGCTACCGAAAAAGCCGATCCCCCGCGAAAGTACATTGAGAGCTAAAAGCCAAGCCGCATCCCGTGCAAAATTCGATTGCCGCAGACGAACCACCCCCCTTTTTGCTTGCCCTACAAGGGTGCTCCATCCGGATAGTCTGATCATCAGGTTGTGTGACTTTTTTTCGGTAAATCCGTTGCAGGTGGTTCACTCGGCCAGCAGAGATAAGATCGGCACGGGTTCTGGCTCGCCAAAAGCGGCCGGAGAGCGGGCGCTTTCCGGATTCTCGGGTGCTCACCTCATGCGGGATGGCGGTCGCGGAGTTTTGGCTGCGGCTCGAACGCGTGGGTGAGACCTGGACTTGGTATCTGGGAATAGGTTAATTCGAGTCTGCCGCCGGCTTATATCGGGCAGCACTTTCCAAGTACCGCGGTTTGTAAGCCTCGAGCGTAATACTGAAATATGGCCAGTTAGTCAGCTTATGTATCAAAGGATCCAAAAGTGGCGGCAATATCCGAAGCGGTAGTGCTACTGCCCAACCAAGAAGGTAATGTATTTGGGAAAGCATTCGCAGCAGCCACGCGACCTTCTGGCTCAGAAAACCACTGCAGTAGGAGACTTGCTCCACTGCCAAGCCTGCGTGCTTACACAATTCCTCCAGCATTCCCGGCGTATAGCCTCTCCTTACGTGCCCACCATCCTCAACCGGAGAAAACGGCCCCATATCCCCCTGTGTAATGGGACGGTAGAGGAGGTAAGGAGTGGTGAGTAGTAGACGTCCACCCGGCTTCAAGCACGCTGCGATGTCTGTCAGTAGCTTCCTGTCGTCAATGATATGCTCAATGTTCTCAAAGCAAATCGCGACATCATACCGATTCAACAAATCTGACCTCATATCCAGTCGTCGAACATCCAAGACTTCGAACTTAACCGAGTGCGCTTTGCATATGTTGGCCCGCTCGCCAGCAACGCGTTGATCGCGCTCGTCCCAGGTTAAGCCCAAACATTCATATCCCCTTAAGGCTGCCCCGACAGAAAAAGCACCGGTGCCACACCCAATATCTATAAGGGTTTCGCCGTTCCTGGTCTTGGGTAACCGTTGCGCGAGCCAAAGCCATCGGTCCAGTATGAGTGTGTCACCGTGAAGCAATGTCGCAGGAAACCCGATGATCTGAACTAGCAAAGATTTGTTCATGAAACTTTCTCCCGACCTGACGCCTAACAATTTACTCACCGGTCCGTAATATAGGCTACGGATGGAGCTTGAAAGAATGATCGTATTAATTTCGGGTTGCGTTGCACGGCTGCCAGTTCGGCATCGATGCGCTCGTCCAAGTGCTCGCCTGCCCGCAGTGGCCGCCGTGACGTGCCGGTGCGCTTGACGTGGCTCCACACCAATTCGTCGGGATTGAGGTCGGGTGCGTAGCCAGGCAAGAAATGCAGAGTCAGTCGTCCATGGGTGGAGATGACATAGTCGCGCACCAGGGCTTTCTTGTGCGCGGGCAAACCGTCGATGACCAGATGCACAGGCTTCTTACGATGACGCATCATTCGCTTGAGCAGTTCGACAAACAACTCGCCACTGAGCGCACCCTTGTACGTTTGAAACCAAAAGCCACCCCGCGCATTGACCGCCGAGGCTGCAGAGATCGATTGGCGTTGACCGGGGCGCCGCACCACCGGGGTCTGGCCGCGTACGCCCCAAGTCTTGCCGTGTACCGTGTCGGCCCGAAAACCCGACTCGTCCCAGAAGAATATTTGCGCGCCCTGGCGCTTCGCCTTAGAGACAATGGCCGGAAAGCTCTCGCGCTGCCACCGTTCGATGGCCTGCGGGTCACGTTGATAGGCGCGCTGCAGCGGCTTTTGTGGCGTGAGCCCCATTTCGGCCAGCAACCTCCCAACCGCAGTAACTCCCATGCGCACACCGAACTTCTGTTTGATCAGGATAGAAACGATCTGACGCGTCCACAGCCCGAAGTCCAAACCGTACTGAAGGGGATTGCGGCCGTTGATCCAGCGAAACACCTGGCGCTCCTGCGCCGGGGTGAGACTTCGCGGGCGCCCTGTGCCACGCGTGGAGCGCAACGCCTTGAGGCCGCGTCCGCGTCCGGCCGATGCATTCATCCACTTGTAGATCGTTGTGCGACAGAAACCGAACGAGGCGATAACCTTCGCAGGCTTTTCGCCCTCGCGAACGCGCTGAAACGCCATGCGGCGTATTTGCTCGAGCGTCTTGTGATCAAGCGTGCGACCGTCAACCTTCATATCAACTTCGACCGACATTGCGTTCATTCGTTCACAAAATGTAGTTTAAATTACGGACCGGTGAGTAACGGGCTGGCAGATATCGATTGATCGCCAAAACTTGAAATGCTCAGCTTCGGGGCGTCGTGCCACCAACTACTCAACGGCCTCTAAAAATGCAGGAATCGCCCTTCAGTGCACTCAGGAGTATTAAAGATCAAGAGGAAATTGGCTTATGGTTGCGAGCAAGCCCTGCGAGTATCTTGACTGCCATCTCATAAGATTCTGGAGTTCCAATATCTATAAACATTCCTGTGGACATATGGGCAAAAATGGTCTCTTCGGGTACCAGCGATGGCAATATCTCTTGCTCCAGCGATATTGGTTTGCCAATTTCGAATGCGTCAAAAACGCGTCGATCCGCCAAATAGCAACCCGCGTTGATCCATCCCTCTCCCTGTGTCCTACCTTTTTCCTCAAATCGCACAATACGCATTGTTGGCATATCGAACTGCACCGAACCATAGCGGCTGATGTTATTCACCTTGGCGACGGTTAAGGTCGCGATAGCGTTGTGCGCCAGGTGCGCCTCGTTAAGTTCGGTCAAATCAAACTCGACATACGAGTCGCCGTTCAATATCAACACCTGCGCCGAGCTTGTAAGCGACAAAGCTTTCTTAATCGCCCCACCCGTACCTAACGGATACTCCTCAGTTGAAAACGCGACACCGAACCGGTAGATCTTGCACCCCCGATAGTGCTCGATTATTTTCTCAGCCTTATATCCGACCGCAAGAACGACTTTGCGTATAGTCTCGAAACGGTCCAACTGGGCAAGCAGTATATCAAGAAACGGACGCCCCTCGATCGGAGCGAGTGGCTTGGGGACGTCGCTCACGACAGGACGTAAGCGCGTGCCAGAACCACCGACGAGCACGATTGCATCCATTTGGCTCAAGCTACCTTAGTGTTTCAGGTAAATGATTGAGATCCCCTCATCTGAAAATTTGAAGGTCACCTCTAGAAAATCCTTTAACGCTTCGCGAACGGCGGGTTGCCGCGACGGATCGACTAGTAGCGTAAGAAAACCGCCCCCGCCTGCCCCAGAAATCTTCCCGCCATAGGCTCCTGCCGCGATGGCGCGGCTATACGCATCGTCTATGAGGGAATTGGATACTTGACTGGATAACGATTTTTTCAGTTCCCAGGTTTCGTGCATGAGCCTGCCCAAGTCTTCGAGCATGGAACAGCCTTCCCGTTCAGAGATTATTTTGGTCGCTTCCGGTACCATTTCATGCATTCTTTTGAGATATGCGTCATTATCTTTTGATTGGGTTCGCTCGATTTGCTCCTTTACTACCTCATTCGCATATCGGGTTTGGCCTGTGAAAACGATCATCGTTGCATCTTCGAGAATTTGGCGCTTGTCTTTCGACATCACCACGGGGTGAACCTTAAACCACGAATTGCCAAACTCAATCACATTCAGCCCCCCGTGTGCGGCGTGAATCTGGTCCTGCGAGCCCACATTTTCCTTGAGCATCTCTTGTTCGACGTACAGGGCCTCTTTGGCCAACTGCTCCTTCGGGATTATCTTTCCTTCGAGCGCATACAACGCATGAAGAAATCCTACCGTAAATGCAGACGAGGACCCGAGTCCCGATCGCGCGGGCAGATCAGCAAAAATGTGAATATCCAGATTTCCGTCAATATTCTTGTGCTTCAGGCAAGCGCGTACGCTTGGATGAACAATTTCATCAACAGAATTTACCAGCTCCGCCTTGGAGTAACCGACACGGATCTTGTACTCGAAAAATTTGCTCAGGCGGTTCAGGCTCACATAGACGTACTTATCGATGGTTGTCCCCAATACTGCCCCGCCGTGTCTGTGATAGTACTCTCTGTAGTCCGTACCACCACCAAAAAAACTAATGCGCACTGGCGTTCGTGAAATTATCATGTCTCTATAGCTCAGGATAACAGGTGCTTCACTGCTGCTTGTAAGTCATTGACCACATAATCGGCACGTGTCGTGTGTTTATGGTCGATGCCATATCCGGTCTCGACCAAGTACGTTCTTATTCCCACCTTGCGACCCGCTTCAATATCCGAATTCTTATCACCAATTAGCGCCAAGCAATCTGGGGCAAAACCTTCTTTATCGATCACGGCTTTGAGTAACCCGGCGTCGGGCTTTCTGCACGAGCAAACCATGCGATAGGCCGGTACTGCGCCTTCGGGGTGATGTGGACAGTAGAGCACATCCGCGATCTCGATGCCGCGTCCGGCCATGTAATCCAGCATCGTCTCTGTCAGCGCCCTGAAATCCGTCTCGGTGTATATCCCCTTGGCTATTCCCGCTTGGTTCGTCACGATGTAAATCTTTATTTTTCGCTCGCTGATGAGCCTCAAAGCTTCCAGCGCGCCGGGAATATACTCAAAATCCTCTTTCCTGTAAACGTATCCTTTCTCGACATTGATGGTGCCATCCCTGTCAATAAACACGCCTTGAATCGTCATTGCTACTCAGACATTCCCATACCGGGAGTTACTGATCATGGAATAGCCTTTAATCAATTCTCGAATTCCATCGTCCAGGGAATGCGCGGGCTGATACCCGGTAGCCTCGATCTTCGCGTTGGAAACGATGTAGTTACGCTGGTCAGGGTCTTTACCTACCGGCGCTTCGATGAAAACAAATTCCGGCAAATGCTTTTGAATCGCTTGGCACAGTTCCTTCTTTGATACATTTGCATTCGACAGGCCGACGTTATAGATCTGCCCCTTCATTCTGTCGAAGTTGCCAATAGCGTGCTGAAAAACGCGAGAGATGTCTCGCACGTGAATGTAGTTTCGCTTGAAGGAACTTTCGAACAGGACCACGAAACGATCATTAACGGCCCGGTACGTAAAGTCGTTCACCAGCAAATCGATGCGCATACGGGGCGACATTCCGAACACTGTTGCAAGTCGAAAGCTGATTGCGTTGAGATGCTGCATGAGCGACTTTTCGATCTCGACTTTTTCCTTTGCGTAGCAGGAAATAGGGCGTAGTGGGGATTCTTCGGTACAGAAATTGTTCTCATCGCCGGTGCCATACGCGCTGTTTGTCGTCGGCATCAAGACAATCTGACTTTTGCTCAAGTGTTTGAGCATCATGAATACTGCATCGTGGTTGACGGTCGTGGCCCCGACCGGGTCGCGCTCGCACAGTGGGGCACCGACCAAGGCAGCTAAAGGAATAACGATGTCTGCCTTCTCCAGAAGCGGCCGCATTGTGCTCTCGACGCGAATATCCCCCCGCACCACGTTGAAGTTCGCATAATGGCACACGTGCGCCAAGCTATTTTGCCCCCACAGGAAATTATCGATTACCGTAACTCTATGCCCGGCAGCCAGCAAATCCGGCACGAGTGTTGAACCCAAGTAACCCGCCCCGCCCGTAACTAAAATGCTCAAGCTCATTTTGATCCTTTCATAATTTCAAATTAAACCCGGCCAGCCAGCGATCAGACGCCGAACAATTCCGCCTCAACACATTCACACAATGTGTGTGCCAGCACAATATGCAGCTCCTGAATGGTGCTGGTCTCGCTTCCGCTTGCCAGAATGCAGTAATCGGCCAATGGCTTGGCTTCGCCACCATCCCTTCCACAGAAGACGATGCTAGTAATGCCCATCGAACGGCACTGCTTGAGTGCCTTGTTCACATTAGGTGATCGCCCGGAAGTCGTAATGCCAAGAAATACGTCACCCCTCCGCATTTTCCCAGCCACCTGGCGAGCAAACACCTCGTCATATCCGTAGTCGTTGCCGATAGCCGTCAGAATGGAACTATCTACCGTCAGCGCCTCTGCCGGCAACGGAGCACGATCTCTGGCAAGCTTGCTCACAAACTCAGCCGCAAGGTGCTGTGCGTCAGCAGCCGAGCCGCCGTTACCGGCGATGTAAAGACGGCCGCCATTGCGGTAGGCCCGAACGACTACTTCGACGGCCTTCTCGAACAAGCTCAACTGTTCGTCTATCGCGAGGAAATCCTGTTTCGCCGAAATGGACCTTTGAAGGTTATTTTGAAGCCGATCTTTATGGCCCACGGCCGCCTCCACGACATAGATTAATTGACTGCCGTCATAACATCGCTGGGCCGATCAGTAGCCAGACCAGCAGTCTTTAAGGATATGCTTGGCAGTTCAAGTTCAAGAAACTGCCACGGATCCGCACCAGTTTTGGACGGGTTTGCTTGCTTTGAGTATGTAAGTGTAAGCCTCTGAAAACCTTTTCGCGCAACGCGGAAGAGGGTCCTGAACGAAATTCGGTTCAAGACTGGTCAGTTCCTTGAATTTGCGCGCGTTGAAGCTCTCGTAGAAAAAGCCGCGGGCGTCGCCGAACACCCGCGGTTCGACGACGAGCACGTCGGGAATCGCGGCGGGTGTCGCCCTCATCAGTACACCTTTTCCCTGAGCAGCCCCAGCAAGTACTGGCCGTAACCATTTCTGGCCAGTGGTTGGGCCAGGGCTTCAAGTGCCGCATCATCGATCCAGCCCATGCGCCACGCGACTTCTTCGGGACAGGCAACCTTCAGTCCCTGCCGCCGCTCGATGATCTCGATGAACTGGCTTGCTTCAAGCATCGACTCGTGGGTGCCGGTATCGAGCCAGGCCTGGCCCCGTCCCATGACTACGACGTTGAGATTCCCTTGTTCGAGATAGCGCCGGTTGACATCGGTAATTTCCAGTTCTCCCCTGGCGGAAGGCTTGATCGACTTGGCGATATCGACAATCTTGTCATCGTAGAAGTAAAGCCCGGCCACCGCATAACGCGATTTCGGCTGTTTGGGCTTCTCTTCGAGACTGACGGCCCGACCCTCGCCGTCGAGTTCGATGACGCCGTAGCGCTCAGGGTCGTGCACCGGGTAAGCAAACACGGACGCCCCGTCTTGCTGCTGATTGGCGGTTTGCAAGAACACCGCGAAATCGTGGCCGTAGAAAACGTTGTCTCCCAGCACCAGGGCGCAAGGGTCGCGGCCAAGGAAGGACTCACCGATCAGAAATGCCTGCGCGAGGCCGTCGGGAAAAGGCTGCACCGCATAACTGAAACTGCACCCCCACTGCTCTCCACCGCGAAGCAGTTGTTCGAACCGCGGCGTATCCTGCGGTGTCGATATGATCAACACTTCGCGGATGCCGGCGAGCATCAGCGTTGCCAGCGGGTAGTAGATCATCGGCTTGTCGAAGATCGGCAGTAGTTGTTTGGACATCGCCAGGGTAAGCGGGTAAAGCCGTGTCCCCGAACCGCCGGCGAGAATAATGCCTTTGCGTTTTGTCATGCTTTTCCTGTTGAACCAAAAAAGCCTGATTAAGCAAGCTGGCCGTCATCGTATACCGTAACCCAAACGACTCCGGGGCTCGACCTAAATCTGCAAGATACCAGAATGAAGCTCGGAACGGCTGGCACAATGCAAATCGCTCGAGTCATTTAAGGTCATGAGCCCACCGCGCGATTCAGCGCCACGCTACATAACGCTTAAAGGCCTGCAGTCGTCGCGTTTGCTGCGGATCGCTACGGGCCTTGGCCATCGCTTCAATAGCGAAGGCAAACAGCGTCCCCACAACCAGCGCGATGAATGCCGAGAGCAACACGATCAGGCTGCGCCTTGGTTTAGACTTACGATCCGGCTCAATAGCTTTGTCCAATACCTGGATCACTGCGGAATCTTTGGCTTCATCGATCTTGGCCATTTCGTACTGCTTGCCGAGCAGTTCATAAATGGTTTCGTAGTATTTCAAGTCGCGCAATAAGCGCAGGTTGTCGATGCCCTTACCGCCGGATACGCTTTCCGATGCCTTTACACCACCGGTCCCTTCGATCTTGGCCAGTTCGCGCTTCATTGATTCGAGTTCCTGCTGAGCGAGTCGCAGATCGGGATTACGATCGGCAGCGAAGGTACGCATAGCGCCGATTTGCACTTGTTTCACCGCCATCTGTCCGCGCAGTCGAGCGGTAGTTTCAACCATTGCTTTGCCCTGGTCATCCACCTTTACCAGCCCGCCTTGATCCAGCGCCTGCCTGGCCGTAACTTCAGCCTTTGCGAGGTTGTCTTTGGCGTGCGCGAACTGCTGCTCGAAGAAAAGCCGGCGTTGGGAAACTTCGCTCACCGCCAGCACTTTGGTGAGCTTGAAGAGCTCATCGACGTAAGCATTGGCGAGTTCCGTAGCAAGCTTGGGATCTTTGTCGTCGACCGCAATGCTAATGATGCCATCTTTGCCTGCCGTGATTACAGATTGCGATTCGAGGGTATTGCGGGCCAAACTCTGATACTTCTCCTCGTAGCGGTTTTTGAGGTCGAAGCGCTGAATCAAGTTGTCCACCACAGTGCGGCTTTTCAGCATGCCGACGTAGAGATCGTTGGGGTTCTTGATGCCAAGGGCGCCCCCCGCTACGCCGGAGAGAGCGCCCAATTGTCCGAGCATGGCAGCGGCCGTCGACTGGCTTTGCTGCGGTGGCAGGATTTTGGTGGTGGCCGTGAAAATGTTGGGCAAGGTCAGGCTATAAATGACCGCCAAGATCGCCACTACGAAGGGCAGGCCGAGGACTAGCTTTTTGTGCTTAGCCAAGACGATGGCCAGATCAATAAGATTGATCTCGTCATCGTTCTCGACGTGGTTCGTGGTTCGTGGTTCGTGGTTCGTGGTTGGGGATTCCATAAGGACCGTTGTTCGTGGCTCGTGGCTCGTTGATCGTGGTACGCGACTCGTGGGTCGTGGTTAGGATTTCGCTTTAAGGGAGCGGATGAGCCCCCGCAGCATCATGGTTACCCTGGTCAGGCGATCTTGCGCCGCATTGAGGCGTTCAGCCTCTACCAATTTTGCGACTTTTGATATTTCAAGCTGGGTATCCAGTTCATTTGCGGAGCCTACCGCAATATAAAGGAATTGCACAAACTCCTTTTTGCCTTGCCGGGCTGCACCTTCGGCTATGTTGCTGGCGATGGAGACTGCGCTGCGCCGCATTTGGCTGATTATGCCGATAAAAGCGGTGATTGGTAATTGGTGATTAGTGATTAGTGCCAAAGACCGTGATTGGTGATTGGCGCCAAAAGCCGTAACTAGTGACTGGTGATTGGTGATTAGAACCAGTGACTGGTGATTGGTGATTGGTGCGAAAAGCCGTGATTGGTGACTCGTGATTGGTGATTGGTGCCAACCCCCGTGATTGGTGATTGGTGTTAAAAGCCGTGATTGGTGACTGGTGATTGGTGATTGGTGCCAAAAACAGTGGTTCGTGGGTTGTGGGACGTGTATGGAATGGTAGAATTAAAGTAGTGCACGACACTACATAACGGAGCCAATCATGAAGTTAATCACCGCGGCCGAGGCCAATCGACATTTCTCGACATTGTTGCGGGCGGTAGTTGAGGGTGAGCGGATAACGGTCACTTCCCGCGGGAAGGCGGTGGCAACGATTTCGCCCGTCGGCAAGATACAGCCTCCCGAGCGTCGTGCGGCCAAGTCCGCCCTGCTTGCGCGGCTGAACGCCCTGCCCGTTACCGGGACCCGGAACTGGTCCAGA
>ORJL010642956.1_pt1 | contig 15071 bp, 9 predicted proteins | sample 1779941 | NCBI WGS metagenome assembly ORJL01 (sample SAMEA104232317, study PRJEB22302) | groundwater metagenome | biome: forest; feature: aquifer; material: groundwater | place: USA | collected 2011-08-07 | depth 5.8 m
CGATCCGCGCGAGCGAGGCCGCCCTGGAGATCGCGGGGGAAGCCCTGGCGGGCGCCGCCGCCTGCGATCTCCCCGATCGGGCCGCGTCCCGCGCGGCCGCGCTCGCGGAATCCGATCCCGCCGAAGCGGCCCGCGGCCGCGATCGCGCCTTCGGCATCCTGGAGCGCGCGGTCGGCTCCGGCTGGCGCGACCTTGACCGCATGGATCGCGATCCGGATCTCGCATCGCTGCGCGGCGACCTGCGCTGGGCGGACCTCCGGACCCGGGCCGGGCAGTGACCGCGGCGGCGCCCGCGAGTGCCCTGGTTGAGCTTCCGGCCTGGCCACGGCACATCGTGACGGCGGGCTTGACGAAATCAGGGCGGGGAAGCCAGGGCCCGCTCCGCCGCCCGCACCACGCGCTCCAGTTCGGCGAGAAATCGCGAGCGGTCCTTGTCGGTGAACGGAGCCGGCCCGCCGGTCATGGTCCCCTGCTGTCGCAACTGGTCCATGAGCGCGCGCGAGGCGACCGCCCCGCCGATGGTCTCGCGGGTGTATTCCTTGCCCTTGGGGGTGAGGGTGAAGGCGCCCTTGGCGATCGCCCGATCGGCCAGGAGCAGGTCGGTCGTCACGAGCAGGTCGCCTTGCTGCACGTGTTCGACGATCCAGTCGTCGGCCGCATCGAAGCCGCCTCCGACCACCACGCACTCCACCCGGTCCTCGGCGGGGACGCGCAAGACCGCGTTGGCCACCACCCAGACCTTGAGGCTGTGGCGCCTGCCGACGCGGTACGTTTCGTCTTTGACGGGACACGCGTCGGCGTCCACGTAAATCTCCGGCCGGCGCGGTTCGGTCATCTCGGTCCCGCCTTTCGTCCATTCCCGTGTGGCCGCGGCCGTAGTGGCGCGCAGGTTGAAGCGGGAGAATTGTATCCTGCCCCATGCCCGCTCCTCAAGTCGGAAGGAACCGCACCCTTCCCTTGCCGTTGTCGATCGGCTACGCAATCTTGCATCGCACCCTCCCACGCGAGCGCCCGGTCCTCCGAGAGGATCGACACGCGGCCCGCCCCGGGAGGACCTCGGGGCTGGGGCCTTGCTGTCGAGGAATCTGCCTTGTCGAGCGAACCGTCCCCCGCGCCGTCGCGAGCCTGCAGCTTGATGCCGGGTCGCGCGCGAGGCGGCGTGCACGCCCTCCGTAGTTCCGTCGGTTGCGGCGCAGTCAGCGCGGCACATCCATCGCCACCCGGAACCCCACGTCCGGCCGCGGAAAGCCCGGCGGCCAGCCCGCCCGGTAGGCACAGCGCAGCGCGCGCACGCCGTCCGACTGCCAGGAGGCGCCCCGCGCCTCGCGCACCCGCCGCGCGTTCTGCGCGATCGGGTCCTCCTCCGCCGCAGCCCCGCCGTCCTCGTAGTGCCAGTCGGAGCACCATTCGGCGACGTTGCCGCCGAGGTCGTGGAGACCGAACGGGTTCGCCGCGTAGCCGCCCACCGGAGCCGTGCCCGCCGCGCCATCGTCGTATTCAGCCATGCCCGCGGCCGCGGCGCGTCCCTTCACGCGCCGGCGCTCGGCCGCATCGTAGTAGTTCCCCGAACCCGCGGGCGGCGGCCAGTCCTTGCCCCAGGGAAAGACCCGCCCGTCTCCGCCCCGCGCCGCGTACTCCCATTCGCTTTCCGCCAGCAACCGCAAGCCACGGCGCGCGCAGAACTCCTCGGCCGCGACCCAGCTCACCAGCGCGGGCTGGTCCTCCCCGTCCAGCCCTTTGCCGCTCGAGTGCGCAGCCTCCCAGCGCCGGAATTGCGCGTTGGTCACCTCGGTCCTGCCGACCAGGAGGGGACGAGCGAAGGTCACGGTGCGCCAGGGTTCGTCCTCGTATCGTCCCGCCTCGTTGTCGGGACTCCCCATCTTGAACGTCCCCGCCGGCAGCAGCACGAGCACGATCCCGCTCGGCCGGTGCTCGAACTCTTCGTGACCCTGCGGGTTCACCCCTTGGAACGCCAGGTCAGGATGCGAGACCGTGGGTCGAGACGCCGCCATCGCCGCCGCGTCGGCCTTCCGTCGCGCCTCCGCCTCGGCGGCGCGCGCGACCGCCGCTTCCGCCTCACGCCGCGCCGCTTCGCGCGACGCCCGCCACTCGGCCTCCCCCGGGGCTTCCCACACGCCCTCCGCGTTTCGCGCCAGCAGACCGAAGCGGACCGCCCACGGCGCCAGCAGCTCGCGCGCCTCCGTCCCGCTCCCGTACACCGACTCCAGCGCCCGCGCGCGCCGCCCCGCGGATTCCAGGCCGATCCCCCAGCAGAGCGCGGCGACATCGCGCGAGATCCCCGCCTCCTCGGACCACGCCAGCACCGCCTCCGTCGCCAGGTCGACGAGCGCGACCGGGACCCGCGCGCCGGCCATCCCCCCGGGCGCGTACTCCAGGTTCCGCGTCTCGGCCGACCAGCCGAGCAGCTTCCCGCTCGCCCGCCGGCCGTCCGCGGTGGCGATCTCCACCGACCGCCCGCACCGAGCGTCGAGACCAGCGGAAATGGCGCTCCACCAGGCCGCGATCGCCTCCGCTCCCGCGCGCTCCGCCGCGGGCGCCTCCGCCAGCCGGGCGGCGGCCGCGGCAAAGCGCCATGCCGCGAGGTCGTCGCGCGCCCGCTCGAGGTCCGCGCGCAATCGCGCCTCGCGCTCCGCCGCGGCACGAGCCTCCGCCCCGGCCTCGGCCTTGCGCCGGCGCTCAGCCTCCTCGCCCGCCTCGCGCTCGCGGCGGCACTCCTCGGTCTCGACCCCGAGTCGCTCGAGCAGCCGGCCGGCATCCGCGCTCAGCGACGGGTCGGCCAGGGCGGCTTCGAGCGCCGTCACCGCCTCCTCGCGCCGGCCCAGGAGAAAGGCGTGCAGCCCGGCGTCGAAGTGCTCCTGCGGCGTCCCGGGCGGGAGCACGCGCGCGGCGAGCGCATAGTACGTCTCGGGCGGCACCGCCTTCCACGGCAGGGTGAGCGCGTCGCTCCCCGCGGGCAGGAGCACGAGCCGCCGCCGATCGACCGCGAGCAGCCGGCCCTCCCGCCGTTCCCGCCGGCCGTCCACCTCGGCCTCGAGCGCGAAGGAGGACCCGACCTCGCGCCCCAGCGCATCGACCAGGCGCCCATGCCGCGCCTCCAGACGCTCGACCGCGGTGCGGCGCAGCGTCTCCGCGAGTCCGCGCAGCCCTGGCTCATCGAGCGAAAGAATCGCCCGGTCGAGCGCGTCGCGCAGCGGCCGGTCGTCGCCCGTCGCCGCCGCGGCGCCGCCCCGCTCCAACTCCGCCGCGAATTGCCGCTCCTGCGCCCGCGCCATCTCGGCACGCGCGCGGTCGCGCTGGCGCTCGATCACCGCCGCGTAGCCTGCAAAAAACAATACCAGCGCAAGAAACGCAGCTCCGGCCGCGACCGGCCCGCGGTGCCGACGGCCGAGCCGCACCGTGCGTTGCCAGGTGGTCAGCGGCCGCGCCGCGATCGGCTCGCGAGCCAAATAGGCTTCCAGGTCCCGCTGCAACGCTCCCGCGGTGGCGTAGCGGTCCTTCGGGGCGCGCTCGAGCGCCTTGAGGCAGATGATCTCGAGGTCGCGGGGCACGCCGGGATCGATCCGGCGCGGCGGGACCGGGTCGCGCGTCCCGACGTTGCGCAGGAAGTCCTGGGTCGAACGCCACTCGAACGGCGTGCGCCCGCAAAGAAGCTCGTAGAGCACCGCGCCGAGCGAGTAGACGTCGCTGCGCGCGCCGATGGTCTCGGGCTGCCCGGAGGCCTGCTCCGGCGACATGTACCCCGGGGTGCCGAACATCATCCCGGTGCGGGTCAGGCGCGCCCAGGTGCGCGCTTCTTCCGGGGTGAGGGTGAGGTCCTTGGCCAGGCCGAAGTCCACCACCCTGGGCCGGCGGGTCGCGCGCTCGATCAGGATGTTGCCGGGCTTGAGGTCGCGATGGAGCACGCCCTGGCAGTGGGCGTAATCGATCGACTCGGCGACGCGCGCGACGATCTCCGCCGCCTCGCGGGGATCGAGCCCTTGGCCCTGGCGGTGGAACCCATGCGGCTCGGGCTGGTGCAGCACGCGGTCGAGCGTGCGGCCGTCGACGTACTCCATGGTGAAGAAGTGCCGGCCGTCGCTTTCGAACACGTCGTACACCGGGACGATCCCCGGGTGGCGCAGACGCGCGGCGGCGCGCGCCTCACGCAGGAAGCGGTGGAGCCATTCGGGCGCGGAGTCCTCGCCCACGATCACCTTGAGGGCGACGATGCGGCGCAGCCTTTCGTCGCGCGCCCGGTAGACGATGCCCATTCCGCCGCGGCCGAGCTCGGCCTCGATCGTGAAGTGGCCGAGGCGCCGGAGCGGGGCGGGCGCCGCGGGTGGGCCCGGAGACGCGCCCGCGGTGTCGCGCGCGGGCGGCGCCGAGTCGCGCAGAAAGCCGGCCACGTCGGACGGGCCATCGGGGGGCAAGGCCATGTCGGACGATTCTACCTCGGGGCGGACGATTCCCCAAGGGACGAGCGGATCCGATGCGTCACCGGGGTCTCGCGCCTCCGGCTTCGCGCTCCGATTCATCGGTCCGCGCAGGGTAGTCGGCCGAGGCGATCATCGTGCAGGGCGCGGTGTGGCCCACCCTGCGCGGAAGCGTGAAATGGAGCCCTCAGGGTTCGGCGAGCGCATCCGCAAGCCGGTTCGCCGCCGACGTTGCAAGCCGGCTCGCAGGGAACGCGTTTCCCGCGCACGGCAGGAGAAAGCCCAGGACGATCGCCAGGAACTCGGGCAGCCTCAGGGAACTGAGCAGCACGAGGAGGAATCCACTCCCGATCAAGAGCAGCAATTCTCCGCCGAGCGTGACCACGAGAGCGACGGCGACGCAGGTCGCCGTGGTCCGGCAGTACGTCGCGGTCCAGGCCGCCACCGCGAACGCGAAGGCCGCGCCGTTCAGGACCCACCAGAGGATCAGCAGGAGCGCGAGGAATCCGGCGTTGCCCATGCGCTCGACGAGGCAGATCCCCACGACCAGGGAAATGGCCCCCGGGGCGAGCCCCAGGATCGACGGCAGGACGCGCGCACGGAGGACCAGGACCCAGAGGTCGGTGCTGCTCAGCGGCGCGAGCGCCAGGCCGGTCAAGGTGCCGCGCTCCCGCTCCTGGGCCCAGACGGGCGCGAGCGCGACGGCCGGGGCGAGGAAGAGCAGCCCGATGGTCACGAACACCGCGATCCCCAGCAACGGTTCCGAATGCCTCATCGAACCTGCGATCACGTAGTCGGCGGAGAGAACCACGCAGTAGAGGCTCCAGAGCCACGCCAACGCCGGCAGGCGGCGGGTGAACCATCCGAGCGTGGGGCGATAGGCCTTCACCGCGTCGGTCAGGTCGAGGACTGGCATGGCTTCTCCCGCGCAGCGTGCCATCGCATCCTGACAGGCGCCGGGGCGGGACGCAAGAGCCGGCCCCGTAATCCGAACGACACTCGCCGCGTGCGGCCGGTACCACTACGCCGATCCGGGCTTCCTCTTCGCCGGTCTCGGCGCATCCGCGCGCTACGTCCTGCGTCGCCGCCGCGGGCAAGCCCCTGCCGCCGGCGGCGTGACGCCGCCGGGGTCCGAAGACGACCGCCGCTCGGCTCGGTCCGCCCGATTCGACACGGCTCTTGATGCAGCCGACCCGGCCCGGGTGCTACAATCCCACAGCGAAGCTTCGACCCGCGGCATCGTCCCCTCCTCCGGATTTCCGATGGACGCACCGACCGAACCCGCGGTACCCGCGCGACCGGCCCCGTCCGACGCGGGCGCGGCAGGCGCCCTCGCCGCCCCCGCCGACTCGCAGGAGACCGTGCGGCGCCCGTCCACTGCGGAGCCCGACTCGACGCAGCCGACCGTGCTCCACGCGGCTCCGGCCGACGAGACGGTGCGGAGCCGCCCCGCGGAAACCGTGCTCCGGACCGGCGACGCGACCCAGGTGATCACCGAGCTACCGGCCCCGGTCGGCACGCCCCCGGGCGCCGTCCGGACCATCGGTCCCTACGATGTGCTGAAGGTGCTCGGCCGGGGCGGGATGGGGATCGTGTACCTCGCGCAGCAGCGCGGGCTCGACCGCCGGGTCGCGCTCAAGGTGATGACGGTGCGGGACGAAGCGGACGAGGAGCCGGTGCAGCGCTTCATGCGCGAGGCCCAGTCGGCGGCGAAGCTTCACCATCCCGGGATCGTGCCGATCTACGACGTCGGGCAGGACGGCCCGCTCCACTACTACTCGATGGAGTTCGTCGAAGGCCGCACGCTGGACCAGCATGCGCCCGGCGGCACGCTCACTCCCCGCGCCGCGCTCGAGCTCGCGGGCGAAGTCGCGCGGGCGCTGGCCTACGCCCACGGCCAGGGAGTCATCCACCGGGACATCAAGCCGCAGAACGTGATCGTCGACGCCGCCGGACGCGCGCACCTGACCGACTTCGGGCTGGCCAAGGACCTGGGCAAGGACGCGGGCTTGACCCAGACCGGGGCGGTGATGGGGACACCGGCGTACATGCCGCCGGAGCAAGCCATGGGCCGGCCGGCCGAGATCGACGCGCGCGCGGACGTCTACTCGCTGGGCGCGTCGCTCTACCAGCTCCTCACCGGCAAGCCGCCCTTCACGGGGGAAACGCCGATCCAGGTGATCCAGGCGCTGCTCCACCAGCCGCCCCGGCCGGTACGCCAACTCGTGCCGAAGATCAACGGCGACATCGAGACGATCTGCATGAAATGCCTGGAAAAGGCGCCGGATCGCCGGTACGGGTCCGCGGCGGCGCTGGCCGAGGACATCGACGCCTTCCTGCAGGGCCTGCCGATCCGCGCGCGTCCTCCCTCGCTGCCGGAGCGCGCGACGCGCTGGCTGCGGCGGCACCGTCCCGCGGTCGCGTGGGCCGCCGTCGGCCTCCTCACGATGGCCGCCGCCGCCGCCTGGGAGCATTACCGCCGGCTCGACTGGATCGCCCGGGAACAGGCGGAGCACGCGAGCTTCGGGGCCAGCCGGGAAGACCTGCGCGCCGCCGGCGAGATCCTGGCCACCGCCGCCGCGGAGCCGGCCGACCGCTTCCCGGCCGCGGCCAAAGCCGCCCGCAAGCGCCTCGACGCCGCGGTCGCGCGCAGCCCCGGGATGCGCGACGTGCAGCTCGCGCGGTCGCGCGCCGCGCGCCTCCAGGACAACCTCGCGATCGCCGCCGACGACCTGCTCCTCCTGACCAACCGGGATCCGCGCGACGGAGAAGCGTGCTACCGTCTCCTCACCCTCGCCGACGAGCTCCGCCGCGATCAGCGGGGGGACGAGCTGAAGTGGATCCAGACCGAATCCGCCACTCGCGGCGCCTGGCTCGAAGGCGCGGCCTCCCCCTGGGGACGCCGCGCCCGCGTGCTGCGCCGGACCGCCGAGGGGGATCGCAAGGCCGCATTCGCCGAGCTGGAGTTGCTCCGGGGCGAGGTCGGCGAGTCGGCTGACCAGGACGCGGACCTGCTGCGCCTGCAGATTTGCGTCCACTCCCTCGACGTCTGGGACCTGGATTCCTCGCTGCCGGAGGTCGAAGCCCTGCTGCGCGCCGCGCCCCGCGACCCGTCGTCCTACCGCCTCGCGGCAAGGATCTATCGCGATCTCCGGCAGCACGCCCGCGCCGCCGACCTGCTCTCCGAGTGCTTCGTGCTGCAAGCGGCACCACCCTACTGCGACTTCATTAACCTGGGGTCGATCTGGTTCGACACCTACCGCGCCGAGGCGCGCACCCAGCTCGGCGCCCTGCTCGAAGACTTCGCCAAGAACCACCCGGGGTCGGTCGTTCCCTGGATCTACCTGGCCAAGTTCCACCGCCACGGCCAGGAGTGGGCGAAGGAAGCGGAAGCGCTCGCCCGCGCCGCCGCCCTCGAGCCGGACAACCACTCCGTCGTCGCCGAACTCTATCGCAATCTACACCGGTCCCAGGGAGCCGAGGCGGCCGCCGCATTCCTCGACGACCACCTCGCGAAGCACCCGCCGGCGACCCGCGTGCGCGCGCGCGACGGCACCGCGGTCGAGCCTCTGCTCACCATCCTGGTCGAACTCGACGAATGGGCCCGCGCCGAGGCGATCCTGGCTCCGCTCCGCAAGGAGTTCCCCGAGGACGCCCAGTTGCTCGTGCAGGATGCGGAATTCTGCTTCCACGCCCGACGCAACGAGGAGGCCCTCCGGCTCTACGATGCCGCGATCGCGCGCGAGCCGAACGACGCGAAATTCCTGCACCGTCGGGCGCGAATCGAGCGCCGGCTGGGGCGGCTCGACGACGCGCTGCGCGACCTCCAGCGGGTGGTGCAGCTCGACCCCACCGGACGCCAGGCGCGCGAGCAGTTCGGCGGCTTGCTCGCCCTGCGCGGCCGGTTTCCGGAAGCGGCGCAGCAGTTCGCCGAACTGCTCTATGTCACCCCGCTCAGCGAGATCGAAGACGCGCTCCATCGGTGGGCGCGCGGCGACGTCGGCAAGGACTCGAATCCGGGCGGGTCGCCCGACCGGTTCGATCCGGGCGAAGATCCGGAAAAGGCGATCCAGGGCTCGGTCCTCAAGCACGTCATTTCGGGCATCGCCGGCATCCTCCTCAAGCGCGGGAGGGATGCGATGAAGGACGGACGGAACGCCCAGGCGGAGCACTGCTTCACCATTGCCCAACTGGGCATGCCCGACCGCCCGGAGCCGTACCTCTGGATGGCCCGGCTCGACGCGCGGCGGGAGCAGTGGCTCCATGCCGTCCTTTGCCTCGAACAGGCCGCGGCGCTGAAGTACGAAAAGTTCGGCTCGCTGCCCGCCGACGCGGACTTGAAGTCGCTGCTGCGCTTCCCTCGGGTGCGCCGGTTGGTGGACGCCGCGGAAAAGAAATGATGCGGGTGCGCGCGGTCAGGGAAGCAGCTCACCGGCGCACCGAAGCGGGGCAATCGCGCCGGGTCGGCGCACTTCGCGGTAGGCGCGGACGGGTCCTGGCAGAGAGCAGAACCCACCTGCGCGGCATCGTTTGCGCAGTTACGCTCGGAGTTCCGCCGCCCGGCATGAGGTTTGTGAATCTCGCTGCACCGGGGCTTCCATTCGCCCCGCGTCCGTCGCTCGGAGGGTCATTCATGCAAGGGGCCAGGGTCGGTTGCGCCCTGATGATGGGGCTGGTCATGATCGTCCTCTGGTGGTTCTCCATGGCGCGCCAGCAGTCGGCGATCGACGCGATGCGAGCGGAGAGCGAAGGGGACGCCCCGGCGGAAGTTCCGGCCCCCGCGTCTTCCCGGATTGCGGAGATCGAGCAGCGGCTGCCGCGCGAGCCGGAGGCGGCGCTCCCGCTCTGCCGTGGCGGGTTGGCGCACCCCGCCGGCGGGGGGGGTTGGCCGCCCCCCGGGGAAGAAGGGGGGGGGGGGGCCCGCCGCGAAGCGGTTCGCCGCCTGCCTGCACCGTGTCTTCGAAGCAACCAAGAAAGCCGGGAGGTTCGAAGACGCGCGTGCGCTCGCGGAGGAGGTCGCGCGCGAGTGCCCCGGGACGCCGGAGGCGCGCTGGGTGCGGGATGGCTGGAGCGACGCGCGCGTCCGCTGGGCCCAGGACGCGATGAAGCAGGGGGACGTCGCGCGCGCGGAGGCGCTCGCCGCGGAGATCGACGCGGACGGCGCACCGGCCGGCGCCTATCGCCATGTATTCGAAGAGTACGGGCGTTTCCGTCTGGAGCGGTGGCGGGCAGAGCGGCGGACCGGGAACGAATCCGCGGCGATGCCGCATCTGATGGCCGCGGCGGACGCGCTGGCGCAGCCGGAGGGAGCGAACGAGGTCGTGCAGGCGCTCCTGCAGGAGTGGGAGGCGGCGGACCTGGCGGCCGCCGGCGAGCGGCTCCGGCAGGGCGGGGCGCCCGCGGCCGCACTCGCCTTCTTCGCGACGGCGGGGCTGCGGAGCAGCGCGCTCGGGCTGTCCGGCGAGGACGCGGAGGCGCTGCGCGATCGGGCCGACGAGTGCCGGCTGGAGCTGGCACGCAGAGCGCGGGCGGCGGGCCGGCTGACCAGCGACCGCGGCGGCGACCGGACCGCCGATGGCTTCTACGCGCACGTCGCGAATTCGCGGTGCCGCGACCGTCAGGTCGAGGCGCAGACCGGCCTGATCGAGGTCTACCGCGATTCGGCCATGCGGCGCGCCGGGAACGACGACTTCTTCGAGGGGAACAAGGACTTCCAGCGCGCGCTGATGCACGCCCGCGCGCTCTGGCGCCTGCGCAGCGAAGCACCGGGCGCCGACCCGTGGGCCGGTCTGCCGGAGGACGCGCGCGCGCGGGCGGCGGCGGCGGAGCCTTCCGGCGACCCTGAACGGCTGCTGCACGCCGTGCGCAACCTCGTCAACGAGGGCAAGCTGGAGGGAAAGTCCCCGGTACGCCGCGCCTTCCTGCTCACCTTGCTCGCGGACGCCCTCCCCGCGGACCCTGCGGCGGTGAAGGCGCGCGCCGAGGTGGTCCCGTTCGCGCTCGCAGAGGCCGGCAAGAACGCGCCCGGGGAAGCGCCCGCCGCCTTTGGTCCCTCGGGACTCGCGGGCCGGTCGGTGCACCGGATCGAGAACGACACCCCCACCTACCTGCTGCTGTTCTACGACGGCCCGGAGCGCTTTTTCGTGCGGCTCGCGCCGCGCCGTCGCGGCTCGGTCGTGCTCGCGGACGGAAAGTACCTCACCGCGGTGATGACCTCGCGCGAGGGGGTGCTGTCCTACCGGGCGGAGTTCCCGACCGCGGGGGGGCTGCTTGCCAGCCAATACTCGATCGTGGAGGGCGGCGGGCGGGAGACGCAGGCGTTCGGGGGCGATTGGACGGTGGGAGACTTCCGGTTGCTGCGCGTACCCGGCGGCGCCGACAGCGGCTTCGCCGTCGACCCGGCGACCGGCTTGGTGACGGCGCGCTGAGTAGCGCGCCCCGGAGAAGGGTGCCCAGTATCCGAGCAGACTGGGCACAATTCTCCGGGGTGCGGTACTGAGTACCGGTCGCGGTCGCCGTACGTGTACTGCGCGCCTCGCCCGGCGCCGCGGTCGTGGGGTGGATTATTGGATCATGCCTTTGGCTTGCTGCCGCGGCCCTGATGTGCGAGCGTATCCGAGCCTGCGCGCGGGTCGCGGATCCGACGCGCGCGTCGCGGGCGCCTGCTTTCCCGGAGTCGCCAGGATGAAGTACCTCGCCTCTCGCAGGACCGCGAGAGGCCGGGTTGCCCTGCTGATCGCCGCCTGGGCCTGCCTTTTGCCCTCCGGCCTCGCCGACGACCTCTCGAAGCAGGTCGATGCGATGTTCCGGGAAGTGTCCAAAGCCGACGGCCCCGGAGGCGTCTGCTTCGTCGTGCAGGACGGCCAGGTCGCACACCGGGGTTTGTACGGCCTGGCGGACGTGGAGAAGGGCACGCCCTTCACCCCGGACACGATGTTCGATCTGGCCTCCGTCTCGAAGCAGTTCACCGGCCTGGCGGCGGCCCTGCTGATCGGACAGGGACGGCTTTCGCTTCAGGACGAGGCCCGCAAGCATCTTCCCGAGCTCCGGGCCGGCGACCCGGAGCGGCCCATCCTCGTGCGGCATGTCGCCTCGATGACCACCGGGCTGAGCGACTACATGGAACTGCTCGAAGACGGCTGGGATGGGAAGACCAACGACGACGTCGCGCGTGCGGTGGGGGCTGCGGAGCTGCAGTTCCCCACGGGCACGAAGTACGAGTATTCGAATACCGACTACAACCTGCTCGCGACCATCATCCAGCGTGCGTCGAAAAACAAGTTCGGCGAGTTCCTCCGTGAAGCGGTCTTCGCGCCCTGCGGCATGAAGCGGACACGGGTGCTCGAGTCGGCGGACGCGGCAATCCCGGATCGTGCGGTCGGCTATCGCATGGACGAGAAAGGCCATTGGGGGGTGGACGTCGACGACACCCCGGGGATCGTCGGGGACGGCTCGGTCTTCTCCTGCGCGGCCGACCTGGTCCGGTTCGACGCCGCCCTGCGGGGGGGGAAGGTCTTCGACGAGCGGACGCTCCGGCTCTGGACCACGCCGGGGACGCTGGATTCCGGGGAGACGCTGACCTACGCCCTGGGGCTGGAGATCGATCCACTGGGCGGCCATCGTCGCATGTACCACAGCGGCAGTTGGAACGGCACGAGCACACACATGGTGCGATTTCTCGATGTCGAGCTGACCGTGATCATCCTGTTGAACTACGTCGACGGGGAACTGGAGGAACTGGGCGACCAGGTCGCGCTCCTGTACCTCGGGGAGCTCGAGCAGGAAGATTGAGGCCATGCAGAGCCTGGGGAAATCGGCAATTTGCGTCTTGAAATCCGCATCTGCGTTCAGGGCCTTCGGGCCGTAACCGCGTACGATCGTCCGGGTTCAATTGCGGCGGCAGCCGCGCTGGGATACCCGCCGCCAGACACTTCGTGGGTAGTCCGCGGATCCCGGCCGCCGGTTCAGGGCCGCCGGCCCCGGCGCGGGACGGATGGGTCTTCGGCCGGACGCAGCTCTTTGCCGCCGCAGCCGTAGGTCGAGCAGATGCTCGCGTACTCCCAGCACTCGCGGTGGTGGGCGGTGAGGCACTTCGCGCACTGGACCGCGTCACGGCCGATTGGATCGCCGCAGACGCGGCAGGCGGCTTCGGCCCCGGTCTCGCACATGAGCACGTCCACGATCCGCATCTGCTCGGTCGGCGGGGGCAGGACGTGCTCGCGCAGAAGGGCGTCAAGCAGTCGGCAGCCGGCGTCGAGACGGGTGCCGCCTCCGCGACGCCGCAGGACCCCGGGGAGGTAGACCCGGCACTGGCTCCGGTGCGACATGAGGAGCGGGCTCTGGGGCCGGTACAGCGCCGCGAGGGCGAGGTAACGCTCGAGCACGGCGGGCGACAGACCGGGCGCCTTGCGCGAGCCCTCGGGGTAGCGCAACTGGTAGCGACCGTCATCGCGCGCGTCTCCGGTGTGCACCGGCAGGCGGTGGCCGGGCGAGTAGAAAGGCAGGATCCCGTCCGCGGCCCGCAGTTGGAACGGGGGCAGCGACATCCCTTTCCAGCCCACCACCAGCACGGTCCAGCGGTGCTGGGAGAGCTCGGTCTCGTAGGCATAGAAGGGGTAGCCCGCGCGGACCCACGACACGTGGCCGCCCACGAAGGAGCTGCGCCGCACCGCTCGGCCGCCGACCCTGCGGGCAAGCTCCTGCAGCCGCGCAGCGTATCGCAGCGGGGCGCCGAGCCGCGCCTCGGCCAGCACCAGCGCGAGCGGCACCGCAGAAACGAGCGCGAAGAGGACGAGCCCGATCGGGAATTCCATCATGCGGGGACCCCGTCGGAAGGACCCATCAAGCCTCCTCCCACCCGAGGATGCCGCGGTCGAAGTCGGCCGCGGCCCGCGCGGAGGCGATCCACCAGATCACCGGAGAGGCGAGCAGGAAGGTCGCGGAAGCCGCGATCGCCGCCAGATCGGAATTCCATATGCGGATGAGGCCGGCGGCCAGCAGGCAGAACCCTCCGGCGAGGACCCCGCCCAGGACCAGCGCGAGGGCCACCGCGCCGGGGGACGTGCGGCAGCGGACTCCGGCCCACAGCGACAGCCCCGCCGAAATGACGAACAGCCCGAGGGGTCCGCAGAGGCTGAGGACCGGGATGCCCCAGGGGTCGTACCAGCGGTCTGACCAGAATTGGGACCAAGCCCACGATTGGGCGATCCCCAGCAGCGTGATCACCGCCAGCCACGGCCGGAGCGCGCGCCAGGCGAGCGTGCGCAGGAAGGCCTGCCGGGGAAACGGGGCGAGCGCCATCGACAGCGCCGTCCCGCGCTCCTTCTCCGCCGGCAGCACGCTTGCGAGAAAGCGCGCGGGCAGGAAGAGTGCCAGTCCCAGGAGTCCGAAGTAGGTTCCCCGCAAGCCGTCCTTGGGTCTCATCCCCCAGATCGGGGAGTCGGTACCGAACGAGAGGATCACCGGTGCGACCACGAGCGCCAGGACGACCGGCGGCCAACTCCGGCCGACCTTGAACTTCGGAGGATCCCAGCCCCGAATTCCCGCGTCCGTCACATCATCTCCCTTCCCGGCCATGGCAAGCGCCAACGCCGGCGCAAGCACCACGCCTTGCCCACCCGGCAGGGCCGATTCGACGCGCTCGAGCCCATGTCGTTGCCTCCACACTGCGCCGCACCGCACCGCCGTACGCCCCCGCGTCCACGGCGATCGACCTACAGGCATGTCAACGCCGAAACCCGCCCGCCGCAGGCCATTTCCCCCTGTGTGTGTGCCCGATCCCTGGCGAAAAAGCCCTCTTCCAGGGCTGAAGGTCGGCTTTTCCGCACGGCTTTCGCAGCTTACCTTGCCGTAAATCGACCGCTGCCGGCGGATTCGTCGCTCGCCGCCGATGTCGGCGCCGAAACCCGCTCGCGATCGCCATCCGCGCCCTCTGCAATATCGCAATCCCGCCCGACCTTGCAGACCGCACTCCCTGCAAGTCGCCTTTTCCGCACTCCGGCCTCGTCTCGGCCGCCGAGGCAGCCCAGAGCCGATTTCGCCAGGGTCCCGTCGCCGCGCGGGCGGTCCCGGCCCAACCGGTTCATCGCGGCCCCTCCTGGAGCCGCTCCGTGGTATCGATTCGTCGCCGCGCCTCGCGTCCAAGGGCCGCGGCGCTCCGTCCGGCTCGGTCCGTCCTGACGAATCAGGCTCATTATAGATTGTCGTGCAAGGCCGCGAGGACAATTCGCAACGAAGCGTATCTCGTTTGGTTCAGTCATCTTATGAATGCAGAGAATTGCTGATTGGCACAGATTCCGATGAACCGGAAGCCCCCGGCTGCGTTAAGATGCCCACGAATTCACCGGGGACGTTCCCCCGCCAATTCGCTGAGGTCAGGCAAGAGCAACCGCGGAGGTCACCATGGCGCGCCGTCACGAAGAACAAGAACCGGCTCCGGAGCACGAAGAAGACGCCGCCCCCGAAGAGCAGGCCGCAGGCGGGGGTGGAGGGGAAGAGAGCATCCTGGTCAACGCCCCGTGGTGGTGCATTTCCGCCGCGATCCACATCCTCATGCTGCTGATCGCGACCTTGGTGGCGATCGAGAAGATGGTGTCGATCGACGAGGGCACGATCGTGATCACGGTGCAGCCCAAGGCG
>ORJL011604229.1_pt1 | contig 15067 bp, 14 predicted proteins | sample 1779941 | NCBI WGS metagenome assembly ORJL01 (sample SAMEA104232317, study PRJEB22302) | groundwater metagenome | biome: forest; feature: aquifer; material: groundwater | place: USA | collected 2011-08-07 | depth 5.8 m
CAGGTTCCGGTAGCGGCCGTCCCGCGCCAGGAAGGGCCCGTAGGGGGTCATGAAATGGTGGCGCATGCCCACCCGCTCGGGCTCCTCGCCCCGGTGCCAGTAGTGGTGGGGGAAGTAGCCCAGCCACGAGAGCACCGACTCGAACATGGCGATGTCCACCTGCTGGCCGCGCCCCGTGCGCTCGCGCTGGAACAGGGCCAGCACGATGCCCATGGCGGCGTAGTGGCCGGCGGCCAGGTCGGCCACGGGCGGGCCGACCTTGGCTGGCTTCTCCGGGTACCCGGTGGTGGCGATGAGCCCCGCCTCGCCCTGGATGATCAGGTCGAAGGCCTTGCGGTCCCGGTAGGGACCGTCCTGCCCGAAGCCGGAGACGGAGCAGTAGACGAGTCGTGGGTTCTCGGCGCTGAGCGCCTCGTAGCCGAGCCCCAGGCGGCCGGCCACGCCCGGCGCGAAGTTCTCCAGAAACACGTCGGCGCCCCGCGCCAGCCGGGTGACGATCTCTCGCCCCTCGGCCGCCTTCACGTCCACCGCGACGCTGCGCTTGTTGCGATTGAGCCACACGTAGCCCGAGGAGAGCCCGCGCACGGCCGTGTCCCAGTCACGGATGGTGTCGCCCGTCCCCGGCCGCTCGATCTTGATCACCTCCGCCCCCATGTCGGCCAGCAGGTGGCTGCAGAAGGGCCCGCTAGCCGCCAGCTCGAAGGCCACGACACGGACGCCGCTCAAAGCAGAATCCCCTGGCCGGTCGCTACGGGCCACGGCGCCATCCGCAGCCCTTGACCGAGAGGCCCGAGGCTCTCATCATGCCCTGTCCTTTCAGCCGGGGCCTCCAACCGGCCCCACATGCCCCAGCCTTCAGGCTGGGGTAGCGGAGGTGCCGGAGACCCCAACCTGAAGGTTGGGGCATGTGGATCGCTTCCCTTCCGCAGTCGACCATCTCCTCACTCATCACGCTGTCTTCGGTTCCGGGAACAGGTCCATCACCGGGGCGTGGGCCCGCCGCCAGACCATCACGCTGCGCGTGTAGTCGATCACGACGGTCCCGTCCTGCTTGATGCCCCGCGTGCGCACCTTGACGATCCCCTGCTGGGGCCGTGACCGCGACTCACGCACCTCCACGACCTCGCTCTGCGCGTACAGTGTCTCCCCCACGTAGAGCGGGTTCGGCAGCTTGATCTCGTCCCAGCCCAGGGCGAAGCCGTTCTCGCTCACGTCGGTCACGTTGAGGCCGGCCACGATGGCCAGCGTCAGGGCGCTGTTCACCAGGCACTGGCCGAACTGGCTGCGCCGCCCATACTCGTTGTTGAAATGGAGCTGGTTCGTGTTGTTCGTCAACAGGGTGAACCAGATGTTGTCGGCCTCGGTGACGGTCCGCCCGAGGCGGGAACGGTAGATGTCCCCCACCGTGAAGTCCTCGAAGAAGCGCCCTTCCCATCCCGGCTTGACTGGCATTGTCGCCTCCTCTTATTGTCGGTTACGCTCGACATCATAGGACATCCCCGGCAGGAGCGTCCCACCCATGGACTTCCATCTGACCGAAGAGCAGGAATCGATTCGCCAGGCTGTACGCGAGGTGTGCCGCCAGTACCCCGACGCCTACTGGCGCGAGCTGGATAAGCAGCGCGGCTATCCCGAGGAGTTCGTCCGGGAGCTGACTCGCCTGGGCTGGCTGGCCGTCCTCATCCCCGAGGAGTACGGCGGCGCCGGCAAGGGGATCACCGAGGCCAGCCTCGTCCTCGAGGAGATCAACCGCTCGGGCGGCTATGCGGCTGCTTGCCACGCTCAGATGTACACCATGGGCACCCTGCTGCGCCACGGCAGCCCTGAGCAGAAGCAGCGTTACCTGCCCAAGATCGCCACGGGCGAGCTCCGCCTCCAGGCCTTCGCCGTCACCGAGCCCGACACCGGCTCCGACACCACCAGTCTGAAGACCACGGCCGTCCGCCAGGGCGACCGCTACGTCGTCCATGGCCAGAAGATCTTCATCAGCCGGGTCCTCCAATCGGATCTGATGCTCCTCCTGGCCCGCACCACGCCCTTCGAGGAGGTCCAGGACAAGACCGAGGGCCTCTCGGTCTTCCTCGTGGACCTGCGGGCGGCCGGCGACCGGGTGCAGGTGCAGCCCTTCGACGTCATGATGAACCACCACACCAGCGCCGTCTTCTTCGACGGGCTGGAGGTGCCGATCGAGAACCGCATCGGCGAGGAGGGGAGAGGCTTCCGCTACATCATCGACTCCTGGAACCCCGAGCGCATCCTGGTCGCCTCCGAGTCCATCGGCGACGGGCGGTGGCTCATCGAGCGGGCCGTCGCCTACGGCAAGCAGCGGGTGGTCTTCGGCCGCCCCATCGGCGCCAACCAGGGCATCCAGTTCCCCATCGCCCAGGCCTACGCCCATCTCGAGGCCGCCGACTTGATGCGCTGGAAGGCGGCGGCCCTCTTCGACCGGGGCGAGCGCTGCGGAGCCGAGGCCAACATGGCCAAGCTCCTGGCCGCCGAGGCGTCGTGGGAGGCGGCCAACGTGACCCTCAACACCCACGGCGGCTACGGCTTCGCCGTGGACTACGACATCGAGCGCAAGTTTCGCGAGTCCCGCCTCACCACCGTGGCCCCCGTCAGCACCAACATGGTCCTCGCCTACCTGGGCCAGCACGTCCTGGGGCTGCCGAGATCGTATTAGAATGGACTGGACCTGGTGATTCTCTGCTCCTGGGAGGTGCGGGCGTGACGACGAAGGAGAAGCTGCGCCGTTTGGTCGACGAGCTGCCCGACAGCGAGCTCGACGCGGCCGGGCGTTTCCTGGAGTATCTGCGACACCGGCGGGATCCGATGTTGAAGAAGCTCCTGGAAGCTCGCGAGGAGAGCGAAGAGCTGAGTGACGAGGGATTGGCGGCGCTGCGGGAAGCGGAAGAGGACTTCAAGGCCGGGCGCGTGATGGCCCACGACCAGATCCGGCGCCTGCCAGAGGCCGGCTGATCCGACAGATCCTCTGGGCTGAAAGGGCCGCAAAGGACCTCGAGAAGCTCGACCGGCGTACTCGTGAGCGTGTGCTGCACGCACTGGAGCGGCTCGCGGCGAGCGAGTATGGCGATGTCAAACGCGTACGCGGTCAGGCCGATGTATGGCGCCTTCGAGTAGGAGACCTGAGAGTGTTCTTCGCCTACGAGTTCGCCGTCAGCTCGATTCGCGTGCTGACCATCCGCCACCGGCGAGAAGCATATCGTTAGACCAATGGGATAGGGCTCCTCCGCCCAAGCCCAGAGAGGAAGTGACATGCAACTAAAGCGGAGCTGGCTCTTCGTGCCGGGCCACAAGCAGCGCATGATCGAGAAGGCCCACGGCCTGAGCGCCGACGTCATGATGCTGGACATCGAGGACGGCGTGCCGCCGGCGGAGAAGGACCTGGCCCGGCAGCTCATCGGCGAGGCCCTGGAGCGGCCGGCGCCGGAGGGCAGCCCCGAGCGCTATGTTCGCATCAATGCCATCGGCCACGCCCGCATGGCGGCGGACCTCGATGCCGTGCTGCGGCCCGGCATCGCCGGCTTGGTCCTGCCCAAGATGGAGACGCCCGACGACGTGCGCCTGGTCGACAGCATCCTCACGGCGCGGGAGCCACATCTCGGCCTGGACGGTGGCAGCATCCGTTGCTTGATCGCCATCGAGAGCCCCCGGGGGCTCCTCCAGGCGGCCGCCATCGCAGCGGCCTCGCCCCGCGTCGTGGGGCTCATGTTCGGGGCCGAGGATTTCGGCCGCGAGATGGGCCTGCCCACCCAGCGGGAGAAGGAGGCCTCGGAGCTGATCTACGCCCGCTCGGCCCTGGCCGTGGCCGCCGCCTCGGCCCACGTCCAGGCCGTGGATGGGGTCTGGCCCGACATCGCCGACCTGGAGGGCCTCTGGGCCGACACCCGCCAGGCCCGCCGCCTGGGCTTCAACGCCAAGTCCCTCATCCCCCCCTCCCAGGTCGAGCCCATCAACGCCGTCTTCAGCCCCAGCCCCGAAGAGCTGGAGTATTGCCAGCGCGTGGTCCAGGCCTTCGACGAGGCCATGGCCCGCGGCGACGGCTCCATCGCCTTCGGCGGCCAGCTCATCGATCTCCCCATCGTCGAGCGCGCCCGCCACACCATCGAGCTCGCTCGCGCCCTCGGCGTCGAGGCAGCGCGGACCGAAGCATAGGCAGCCAGAACTAGGCATTCGATGCCGCACGCCAAGATCACGATCAGCTTGCCGTCAGAATTGCTGGAGGCAGCGGAGCGACTCCAGACGCAGAAGGGCGAAGGCCGCAGCGCGCTCATACGAGAGGCGCTCGAGGCCTATGTTCGCCGGGAACAGGAGCGGGCTGACGTTGAACGCTACTTCAAGGGCTACACGCTGGTGCCCGAGTCAGATGATGAGGTCGAGGTGACGGACCGGCTGGCCGTGGAGGCTGCCGAATCGGAGCCCTGGCAGTGAGACAGGGAGAGATCGGGTGGGCACAGCTCCCCGCCCCGCTGAACCTCCGGCCGGTCCTGCTGCTCTCGCGCGATGAAGCCTATCGGGTCCGCACGCAGGCCACCGTTGCCTACCTCACGACACGCATCCGGGACATCGCGGCAGAGGTCAGGTTGGGGCAGGAGGATGGTCTGCCCCAGCCTTGCGTAGTCAACCTGGACAACATCAACACGATTCGGCTGGCTCGCCTGCGCGAGCGGATCACCGCCCTGCCCCCGTCGAAGATGCGGGCGGTGGATTTGACCGTGAGAGTCGTGACGGAGGGGTATCATGACCGGAGACTCCGTCCCTGTGAGTGGTGTCGAGTTCGCGTTGTTCGCTGGTGATGAGGTTCAGCTTTGGTCGCGTCTTGAAGGGGCCACAATAGAACACCGCGACCACGGCAGCGGAAGGATAGTCAAGGTCGGACAGTACCAGGGACTTCCGCTCATACACCTCGGTTTCCCCTCGCAGACTCGTGACATTGTGTACAAACCTGATGGCCTCAGATCTGGCCGCGTTGCCTCCATTCATATTCCGGCCGAGCTAGCACGTCCATTCATCTTATGGAAGCAAGCCCAAAAGGCGGCGGAAGAAGAGCAAGCCAAGAAGGTTGCGGAAGAGTTGCGGGCCAGAAAGGCGGCGGAGGCAGAGCACAGGAAAGGTGCCGCCATTCGCCTGGCACAGTGCTTTAAGTGTCAGCAACCCCTGGATAATGGAGTGGATCCAACGTGCCCAACCTGTCAGTGGATGATTTGCCGGTGTGGTTCCTGTGGGTGCGGGTTCCTTTCTGGCCGATGGCTTGAGGTGCGCCAGGCGTTAGAGCGTCTGCGTGCCAAGAAGTAGGCGAACGCGTGGATCCGCCTTCCCCCAAGTCGCCAAAGGAACGCCGTACGGGGTGCCCTCTTGTCATATGGCATGGAAATGGGGGTGCCCCACCAAACCGCGCTCTCTTGCCCCGCTCCGGGGCGCGGTATTCTTGACTAACCCCGCAACAAGAACCGCCGCACCTTCCCCGTCGCCGTCCGCGGTAATTCCTCGACGAATTCCCACGCGCGCGGCACTTTGTACGGGGCCAGACTCCGCCCCACAAACTCCTCCATCTCCCGCGACAGCTCGGCCGACGGCACGCACCTTGGCCGGAGCACGACGACCGCCCGGGGCCGCAGGAGCCCATCCTCTCCAGGACCTCCCAGCACTGCGCACTCCAGCACGGCCGGGTGGGTCACGAGCAGGTTCTCGATCTCCAGCGGCACCACCCACATGCCCCGGAACTTGAACAGCTCGTCGCCCCGGCCCACGTACCAATAGAAGCCCTCGGCATCCTGGTAGAAGCGGTCGCCTGTGTCCAGCCACTCCCCCAGGATGGTCCGGCGGCTCAGCTCGCGGCGGTGCCAGTAGAAGGGGGTGGCGCCCCGGCTCTTCAGGTGCAACGTGCCGATCCCCCCCGGCGGCACCTCTCGCCCCTCGTGGTCCACCAGCCGCGCCTCGAAACCGGGCAGCAGCCGGCCGGCGCTGCCCGCCTTCACCTGGCCAGGCATGTTCGCCAGGTACATCGCCCCCGCGTCGGTGCTGCCCAGCACCTCGATGATCTCCAGCCCGCAGGTCTCCCTCCAGCCCTCGAACAGCGCCGCGGGCAGCGCCTCCCCCGAGGAGACGCACACCCGCAGGCTCGCCAGGTCGCCGGCCCGGCCACACTGCCGCACGTGCTCCAGTAACGCGCCATAGAAGCTGGGCACGCTGAAGAGCAGGGTCGGACGATAGCGGGCGATGGCCTCCAGCACCGGCTCCGGTCGCGGCCGGGCTGTGAGCAAGACCGCCGACGCCCCATACAGCAGCGGGGTCTCCAGGGTGGCGTTGCGGCCGTAGGAGAAGAAGGGCTTGGAGGTCGAGAGGATCACGTCGTCCTCCCGGATGTCCAGGACCTCCTCGCAGAAGGGGGGCAGGTAGAAGAGGAGGTCCTGGTGCAGGTGAACCACCGCCTTGGGCGGCCCGGTGGTGCCCGAGGAGTACATCCAGAAGGCCATGTCGTCCCGCGAGGTCGCCGCCGCCCCCAGCTCGTCGCAGGACTCGGCCACGAGGGACTGGTAATCGAGGACCACCCCGCCACCGGCGGCGTCCGTAGGGGCGACCGGCCGGTCGCCTCTACCGCCTGCCCGCGTAGCGCCCGGCACCGCGACCACGTGGCGCAGCAGTGGTTGGTCTGAACGCACCGCCTCCACCTTGGCCAGGTACTCCTCCGCCACCACCACAGCCTTCGCCCGGCTGTCGCGCAAGCAGTGGCCGATCTCGGCCGCGGACTGATCAACGTTGAGGGGGATGGGAACGGCGCCAACCTTCATGGCGCCGAGGTAGGAGAAGATCAGCTCCGGACGATCGGGCAGCAGCAGCGCCACCCGCTGCTCCCAGTCGATCCCCAGACGCCTGAGAGCGTGCCCGACCCGGTTGCTCTGCCCGACCAGCTCCGCGTAGGTGATGGTCCGGTCCTGGCACCAATAGGCTGCTCGGTCGCCCCGGCCCTCGGCAACATGGCGGTCGGCCAGGAATGCCCCCTGGTTGAAGACCTCCGGAAGGCTCCTGTCACGGGCCAGTCCCCTCGATCCTATGCCGGCAGCCTCCTGCAGGGATAGGCTCCGGGGCCGGAGCGGCCCGCGGCCCGGGACAGCGTCACTTCAGCTCGCAACGCACCGGCTTGATCCGCACCTCCTCCTGCACGTTACCCGTCGTGTTGGTCACCGACAGGCGCGGGAAGACGTAGCCGACCGGAAAGCAGTCAAAGTAGATGTACTGCTTGCCGTCCTTGACACCGCCATCCACCGAGAGAAGCTCCGTGATGGTGAGCATGCGCTTCCACGGCTTGCCCTGGACCGTCTCGTTGATCCACGTGCAGAGCGCCGACCGTTTGTCCGTCATGGCCCCGCGCAGCACGATCTCGCCCACCGTCTTGTGACCCGGCGCGCCCACGTTGCTCTCCGGCAGCTCGATGGTCAGCTCCCCGCCGTGGGCGCTTTCCCACGCCGTGTCCACCTCCTTGCCACCGGCCCCGTCGTCGATCTCCACCCGAAAGCCCCGGACCTGGGCAAACTTGTCGCTCACACCCGCTTCAGCCATGGCGTTCCCTCTCTCCTCGTTCGTTCGTCCCGACTGGCCATTAGGTCTTGAACTCGACCCGGCCGATCTTCACCCGCAGGGTCTCCGTCTGGACCGTCGAGCTGGTGTCGAAGTTGACACTGGTCCATTGAGTGGGGAAGCAGTCCATCAGGGTGTAGCTGCGCCCCGGCGACTTGTCGCTCTTGAAGAGCGTCACCGTGATGTTCTTGCGAATATTCTTGCCCTTGGCAGCCTCCGCCCACCAGGCATGCAGCTCCTTCGACCCGCCCAGGGTCACCGCGCTGGTGAACGTGGCGGAACCCCAGTGGGCGGCGCCTGGACCGTAGATCCGGTACTCCACGTCCAACCCCGTCGTCATCTCCCGGACGTCGATATTCAGCTCGTCGATGGCGATCTCGCGGATATTCTTACTGGCGTTGGGAGCGCCTGGGATGTCGACCCCGAAACCTCGGACCTCCGCGTCGGGCCGGGCCTCACCCGGCGCCGCCTCAGTCCCTGTCGGCCGCACCACCGCCATGGCAGCCCCGGCCACCGCCGTCGCCGCGCCGAGCTTCAGGGCATCGCGCCTGGTGATCCCCCCTTGCGAACCTCTCTTCATGCTCTTCTCCCCCTAGGCGGCCAGCGATGGCCGGTGAGGGATTCTAGGGGCCGCGACGCCGCACGGTCAACGGACCGGCCGGCCGTCCGGCCGAGGCCCGACCCAGCTACGAGGTGGGGGCCAGGACGCTCGAAGGCACGAAGTCCTCGATCTGGTACCGATACCCCTGCTCAGTGAGGAACAACTGGCGGTGGTCGGAGTAGCTCTGGTCCACGCTGTCGTGGCTCACCAGAGCGTAGAAGGAGGCCTGACCACCGCTGGCCTTGGGTCGCAGGATGCGGCCCAGGCGCTGGGCCTCCTCCTGCCGCGAGCCGAAGGCGCCCGACAGCTCGATGGCCACGTTGGCTTCAGGCAGGTCGATGGCGAAGTTGGCCACCTTGGAGACCACCAACAGCCGCAGGTCACCACGCCGGAAGGCCTCAAACAGGGTCTCCCGCTGCTGTACCGGCGTCGCGCCCGTGATGAGCGGCGCGCCGAGCTGCTGGGCGACGGTGGCGACCTGGTCCAGGTACTGGCCGATGATCAGCACCCGATCTTGACCATGCCGCTCCAGCAGCCCTTGCAGGGCGGCCAGCTTGGCCGGGTTCGTGGCCGCCACGCGGTACTGCTGGCGCCGTTCAGCCCCGGCGTACTCCAGGCGCAGCTCCCGCGGCATCGGCACGCGCACCTCGGTGCACACCGCCGGAGCGATCCAGCCGCGCTGCTCCAGGTCCTTCCAGGGGATGTCGAACTTCTTGGGACCGATGAGCGAGAAGACGTCGTCCTCTCGTCCATCCTCCCGCAGCAACGTCGCCGTCAGGCCCAACCGCCGCCGCGACTGGATGTCGGCCGTCACGCGAAAGACGGGCGCGGGCAACAGGTGGACCTCGTCATAGATGATCAGCCCCCAGTCCTCGCGCATGAAGAGGCTCAGGTGGGGGAACTCCGCGCCACCGTTCCGGGACCGTGTGGTCATGATCTGGTAGGTCGCCAGGGTGACGGGGCCGATCTCCTTCCGCTCGCCCGAGTCCTCGGCGAGGGCAGCGGGGTCCACGTTGCTCTTGTCCAGGAGCTCCCGCTGCCACTGGCGAACGGCGCTGATGCTGGTGCAGAGGATCAGGGTGTGGGTAGCCGCCCGCTCCATGACGCCCAGTCCGATCACCGTCTTGCCGGCGCCGCAGGGGAGGACCAGCACCCCACTGCCGCCCCGTGGGCCGCCGCCGGCCCAGAAGGCGTCCACGGCGGCCCACTGGTAGTCGCGCATGGCCCACGCTCCGCCCGACAGCGCCACCTGCCGCAGCGCCATGGGGAAAGGCGTGCCCTCCGTGTAGCCGGCCAGGTCCTCCACCGGCAGGCCGGCCTTCAGCAAGGCCTGCTTCAGCCGCCCTCGCTCCCCAGGAGCCACGAGCGCCCGGACGTTCGCCTCGCCATCACCCAGCAGCGGCGCCACGTGGGCGTTACGGCGCAGTTGAGCCAGCAGGTCCGGCTCGTCGGCCTCCAACGCCAGACCATCGCCCGCCCGCAGTAGCCGCAGCCGGCCGTAGCGGCCCATCAGGTCCCGGATGTCCGCCAGCAGATTGGCGGGCAGCTCGTATTTCGAGAAGGCGGTCAGCGTCTCGATGACGCCATCCACCGTTGCGCCGACTGCGCTGGCGTTCCACAGCGACAGCGGCGTGATGGCGTAGGAATGGATATGCTCGGGGCTCTTGCGCAGCTCGGCGAACGGCGCCAGACGGTCGCGGCACTCCGCGAACTGCGGGTTCTCGACCTCCAGCAGCAGGCTGCGATCGGCCTGGACGATCAGCGGCCGCTCCGGATGATAGCCCCCTACCATCCGGCCTCCTCGGCGCCTCCGGCGACGGAAACCAGCGTGATCGCGGCGAGACTGAGCACGACCTCTTCGTCCTTCCCCGGCCAATAGGCGTAGAGGTGTCCGTCCTTGAGCTCCTGGGGCTCGATCACGCCCCGGCGGGACCGCCCTCCCTCACTCCACCGCACCGAAAGACGCAATCCGTCCCTGATCGCGACGCGGCAGAAACGCTGGAGCTGCCTCACCTGTAACGGCGGCAGGTTCGACCCCGCGGCGTCCCGGGCCTGGGTGCCGGGCCGCTCGGCGACCGGCAGGTACCCCGCCTTCCGCAGGACCTCCATGGCTGCCGTGGGCCCAACGTTGACCACCGCCGCGACGCCGGGCGCCAGCTCCTGCCATTCCAGCCCATGGAGTTTGCGATCGCGCTGCAGCTCCACCAGCAACGCCTCATCGTCGGTGCGCACGTAGGCTTGCGCCGCGCCGACCCTGATCCGCCCGTAACGCTGGCCCTGGTCCCGGATGAGCCGCTCGACCGTCGGGGGTAGTGGGGCCGCCGCCCGGTGGCGGAGCAGCTTCAGGATCGCGTCCGGGCTCATGCCCCGGTTGAGGGCCGCCGCCACCGAGGCAGCGGTGAGCCGGAAGACAGCGGCTCCCTGGTTGCTCTCGAGCTGGGCCAGCCGCCAGAGCTCCAGCAGGGCCTTGGGGTGGGCATTGGGCGCCACGACCACGCAGCGGTCCGGCTGCACCGTCCAGTGCTCGTCCCAGGGCGGCAGCGCCTCACCCTCCTGGCCTTCCTGCTTGGTCAGCAGGAGCTGAACCGCCCGGGGGACCAGCACCGCCTTCGTCCCATCGGGGGTTTCGCCCTCGGCCAGGGCCAGGTGGAGCAGCGACGACAGGGCCGCGGCCCCCATCTGGCCGCCGCCCGGGTACCGGGGTGAGAACAGCGCCGGCCAGAGAAAGGCACACAGACCATCGAGGGAGCCTCTCTCGGTCCAGGTGTCGGCCGGCACCGAGACCAGGAGATCCAGCAGCCTCATCCGCAATCCGCGGGGGTTCCCCACCCGAGACAAGACGTAGTCCCCTTGCCAGCCCGTCCGGGACCATCCACCCAGGAGGGTCAGGTACAAGGTCCGCGGATCCGCCAGACCCGCCTCGGCCACGGCAAACGTGGTATCGGCGCCGTGCAGCAGCCCCGAGGCCCGGCACAGATTCCACAGCAACAAGGGATAGCCTGCGTCGGGATGCTGCAGCGCCTTGCCCAGGGCCCGGAGGCTGCGTTGATACGGCTCCCCGTCCTCCTGCCGAAACTCGCAGCGGCCCGTGGTGACGAAGCCCAGCAGGTGGCTGGCGTCCCGCATGAGGTGCACCGGATTGGGCAGCAGGCCTCGCGCCCCCTCCACCCGCTGCAAGAGTGGCGGCTGCAACGGCCCGGCGTCGAAGAGCGACCGGCCCGAGAGCGCCTGTTCCACCTCCCGAGGCACCACATAGGCATGCACCCGCGCGCCCCAACGGCTCTCCCGGAACTCCCACAGGAGGCGACCCTCGACCAGCTCCGTCAGCGGGTCCAGTGGCTTCTGCGACGCCCCCACGTCCCAGATCGCCGGCACGATCAACCCCGACACCTTCGCTACCGGGTTGGCCTTCACCTGCTCCTGGGTCACCCAGCCGCCCTCCGAGCGCACCCACTCGAGCAGTCCGCGGGCCGGCTCGGACAGCCGCCCCGCCAGGGCAGCGCCGAACTCGCTGTTGCTCAAGGAGTCGATCAGTTGGCTCTCCCGCTGGTCCCTCGTGGGGGCCGCTTTCAGCCCGAGTCCCGTCGCCATCCGGCGCAGCCCCTCGCTGTCGAACTGCGCCAGCAGCTCCCGCAGACGGGCGCCCCTGGGCTGCGGGACGGCGGTGGCGACAGCGGCATAGGTCGCCACGAAGCCTGGCGCCGGTGCCGCCTCGTAGTCCGCCAGCCCCCACAGCCGCAGCTCTCGGAGCCCGTTCTCCAGGTAATCCGGCGGCACGCGGCCGTCCAGCTCCCTGCGCAACGCCGGCCACGCCGCGGCGTGCCCCGGCTGGTCGGCCAGCCAGCGCAGCACCAGGTGCTGGAACTGGTCCAGCTCGAAGATGGCAGCACCCAGCGACCCGAGCTGCGTGAGCTGGGCGGCCAGTTTGGCCACGTCAGCACCCGCGCTGGCGTCGAGGCCCCGACGCCGCAGCAACTCAAGGCGTTCCTCGGGCGAGAGACGCTGCAAGAGCTGGACGAGCTGCATCGGCAACGGGATCGTGGCGATATCGCCAGTCTACGGTGGCCAGCGCCGCCCTTCAACGCTTCCCCTGGCGACGATATCCCCAGCTTTTTGCACATCTGCTTTGCCGGAGCGGGCGAGAGGAGCCGCCCTTGACAGCGCCTCCTTTCGGCGTAATAATGCTAGCTGAATCACATGCGATTCAATGGCATATTGACGGCGCCCAAGGAGGAGACCCATGGCTAAGCTGACCATCGAGTTCGGGGACGAGGCGAACAGGTTGATCGCCGAGATGGCTGACGACGAGGGACGCACCAAGGCCGAGATCGTCCGCCGGAGCGTGGCCCTCTACTCCATTGTCCAGGAAGAGCTGAGGCAGGACCGGAAGCACCGGCGAGTCGTCATCGCTTCGGATGACGGCGAGCCGCTGAAGGTGATCGTCACGTGACTCTCGGTCCGGCGAAAGGAGCCCCCGCGGGCTCCAGCGGTCCCGAGGAGCCCAGTCGCCTCGACCGGGTGGGCCGCCGCGCCGTCGACGAGCAAGCGCCCCGCATCTCCGCCCGCGAGCCTGCCACGGAGCTGGAGTTCCATGCTGTGTGGGTGGTCTGGGTGCTCGCCGGGGCTTCCATTGTAGCCATTCTGCTACCCCTCAGCGTGCTCCTGCTCAACGGCTGGCCCGCGCGGAGCGTGGACGAGCGCGGCCTGACACAACTGGGGCAGTTCTGGGACGTGGCCATCCTCAAGGTTCTCCTGCCTCTGACCACGCTCATCCTCGGCTACCTCTTCGGCAGCGCCCGGCGGCGGGGCGAAAGCGGATAGGACCAGTGCCTGCCGAGGCGCTGCGCATCCTGGTGGCCGAAGCGCGGCCCCTTGTCCTGGCCTCGCAGCTCTGGGAGGCCGACCTGGACAAGCCGGCCCTGGCGTTCCTGCAGCGGGGCGGCGCCCCCATCGCGGTGCTCAGGGACCTGGACGTAGGGAAGGTAGAGGTCGAGGGCAACCGCCTGCGCTTCCGTCTCTATCCGCCCTGGCCGACAGATACGCTCTTGCGTCAGCGTCTGGCGGACGCCATGCCCCAGGCGAAACTGAGTTGCGCCTCGGCTGTCACGGTCCTGGAGGTAGGGCTCCAGGGCGAGCAGATCCAGGTCCTCGGCCAGGCCCTGGCCGGGACGGCCAAAGCCGTGCGCCTCTTCTATCACCCCGCTGTCACCCTGGCGGAGCTGCGCCGGGTCGTGGCCGAGCTGAAGCCCCACGTGCTGCACCTGGTGGCCCACGGCGACCCCGAAGGCCACGTCCTTCTGGAGGACGGCACCGGGGGCGCCCGGCGCGTGAACGGCCAGGTTCTGAGCCGAGCGGTCGGCTCGCAGGTCAGCCTGTTCATCGACGGCTCCTGCCACGCCGGCGTGCTCCTGGAGCGTTTCTTCGCCCAGCGGGGCGCCAAGCCGTTCAGAGCCGCCCTCGGTGGAGACGGCAGCTTCACGATTCCTGTGAGAGCCGTGCTACTCTTCGGCGCTACCCTCTATCCGGCTCTGGCCTCCGGCGTCTCGCTCAGAGCAGCGTTCGACGGAGCTGTCGATGCCGTGCGCGACGACCCGCTGATCGGCGAGGCGGCCATGCCCGACGGAGCGGAGAGCGAGACGGGGAGCGACGGCCGCCAGGTGGATGCGCCCAGCCCCTGGAAGCGGTTCCAGCGCCACGGGGCGCCCGGCATCGCCTTCCGGGACGTCCCGGCCGGCGAGCTGGAAGCGGTCCTCCTGGTCCAGCCCTCGCCCCACCGGCGGATGACGCGCGACGACGAGCTGTTCGTCGGCCGGCACGTCGAGATCGCCGCCCTGGCCGGAGCCCTGGCGCCGCCGCGGGGCGGCATCGACGAGCACAAGCGCCGGCTGGTCACGCTCCACGGCGAGGGCGGCATCGGCAAGACCCGCCTCGCCCAAGCCGCCTGCGAGTGGCTGGCCGAGCGGGGTCGCTTCTCGGCCGGCATCGCGGGGGGGGGACTGCGAGGGGCTGCGCACAGCCACCGATCTGGCCCTCAAGCTCCTGGAGGCCTTCGGCGCCCAGCCACCGCCGGGGGTTGATCCTGCCCACGCCCTCCCGGCTTACCTCCGCGCCCTCCCGCGCGACGCCCAGCGGTTGCTACTCCTCGACAACCTGGACGACCTCTTCGACCCCAGCGCCGCGGCCGGGCCCGACGGCCCGGGCGGCCTGCTGAAGGATTGCCTCACCGCCTCGCCCGGGCTGCGCCTCCTGGCCACCTGCCGCCACCCCCTGGGCCTGGGCAGCGACGAGGAGCCCTTCGAGGTGGACCCCCTGCGAGATGAGGAAGCCATCCGTCTCTTCCTGGAGTCGGTCCCCGACCGGGACGTGCGGTCCGAGCTGGCCTCCCTGGGTTTGGAGCTGCTGAAGGTGACGCTCGGCCCCATCCTCGACGCCACCGGCCGCATGCCCCTGGACCTGGTCCTGGCCGCCCACCGTCTCACCCGCCACGGGGAGTCCCTGCCGACCCTCATGGAGCGGAGCGCCCGAGAGCTGCTGGACCTCCTGGAGGACCCCAGCCTCAAGCACCTGCTGCCCCGCCACCGCTCGCGCCGGGCCAGCCTGGAGCTGTCCTACCGCCGCCTCTCCGTCCGCGCACGGCGCCTCTTCGCCCGCCTCAGCTTCTTCCCCGGCGGGGCCTACCGGCCCCTGACGCCGCTCGACGGCCTCCTGGGCCAGGGCTGGCGAGAGGCCGCCGAGCAGGCGTCGCACCTCGGCCTCCTCCGCTACGACCGCGAGCGGCAGCGCTACAGCATGCTCAACCCCGTGCGGGAGTACGCCCGCGAGAAGCTGGACGGCGACGAGGGGGACCGGTTCCGCCGCCGCGCCGCGCGC
>ORJL010246430.1_pt1 | contig 15058 bp, 16 predicted proteins | sample 1779941 | NCBI WGS metagenome assembly ORJL01 (sample SAMEA104232317, study PRJEB22302) | groundwater metagenome | biome: forest; feature: aquifer; material: groundwater | place: USA | collected 2011-08-07 | depth 5.8 m
AGAGAACTCGATCCTGTGAGGTAATTTTTAAACCATTATTTGCGGCAGAGGTCCGGGCAATAATTGTCTCGTGCGAAAGCACCACCCCCTTACTCTTCCCCGTTGTCCCTGATGAAAAACGTATGAATGCCGGATTGAGCTTAGTAAAATCTTGAGATAAACCTTTTTTAGGATTAAGTTTAAGGATAAAAAACTCTCTTTTAAAGGCACTCTTCTCTGATATCCGAAGAGCGCCTTTCATATTATAGCAACCTCTCTCAAAAATGATAAAATTGACCTTAAGATCTGAGAGCAAACCATTAATCTCCTCCGGAGAAGACCCAGTAGGTATAGGGACAATGACGGAGTATATTCTTAATACAGCAAGGCTGGCAACGATGTAATCAACACCATCCTCAGATAACAGGGCCACACGTTGGTATTTTAAGAGGCCGACTCTCTTTAATTCATCGCTTAACTCTCTAGCCGCATCAAATAACTTTGCATAAGAGACCTCTACCTGACCATCAATTATGGCATTTTTTTTAAGATGCCCTTTTGTTTCATTAATTATCTTATCGACAATATTACTCATTTTTCTTAGGAATATAGTCCCGGTATATTAATTGCAAAGCGATAATATATTTAGTCCCAGCGAAGATTGCCCTAATAAAATCTTGAAAAGGGACTTTAATCTTATTCACGCGCAGAGGATTGGCACGTAAGGCCAAATTAGTTAACCGGCTAAAATGCTGATAGAAGGGCTTTAAGGGCAGATGTGTAGGCAAGATTGTATGCATACAGTCATAGAAAGAATACGGGTCGCAGATGAATCTATCTTTATTCTCATGCCAAAATGGCGTGCCCGGAGAAGGAGACAAAACTGTAAAAGTTACCTCTGCCGGGCAAAGAGCTAAGACTTCTTTTTCTAATCTTTGGAAATCTTCAATACTAAACTCCGGATGCACGATAAAAGCAGCGTGCAAAGTAATACCTAAGTCGCGCAAAATACCAACTGCCTTACGATTAGTCTCTACAGGAAGCCGCTTTTTGTATTCATTAAGCTTTGCCTCATCCATTGATTCTAACCCGACATAAAGCGTATCCAATCCTGCCTCTTTCCAAAGCCTAAAGATATGCGGATGCTTAACAATCGTATCACTCCGCGCCCAACTCACATATTTCTTCTTTATTCCGCGCTGAAGTAAAAGCTCGGCGATCTTTTTAACGCGCTCAATATTTAGAAACATTTCATCATCTAAAAAATATATATATTCTTCTTTCAATACCGCTATCTCATCAACTACTTTTTCCGGCTGCCACTGCAGGTACTTTCCACGCATAAGATGTGGAATAACACAAAAAGAACAAGAGAATGCGCAACCCACCGAAGTACGCATACTTGCGACTTGAGGGAATAATTTATCCAGCCTGCCTGTGTCGCTTGAAGTCCAAATACAGAAATAACGATCACGCTCAACCAAATCTCTGCGTGGTAAGGGTATTTCACTCGGATCCGGATATGAAGGAGGAAGTAATTGCGCTTTGTTAGAGAATTCCGGGTCTTTAGGAGAAAGCACAGCATCATCAAAGAAAAAAGCTTCTTTACCTTTAATTCTTTCTAATATTTTGCCTATAACTGTACCGCCCTCTCCACGCACAATAAGATCAATTTCAGAAACATTGTAATCTTGCGGAAGCAATGTAGCGTGTATCCCGCCAACCATCGTTATAATCTTAGGATTAATGCTCTTAACTAAGAGAGCCAACTTCTTGACTAAATTAACATTAGTGCTATACCCGCTAAAACCTACTAAATCCGGATGCCAATCTTTAATTGTTTTTTTAAAAACTTCCAAGGGGTATCTCTTTTCTAAACTCAAGTCCAAAATCTTAACTTCATCGGTTAAGGGGACTCCTCCAGCCACAATTTCAAGCTCTAATGGTTCGAGATGTAAAAATCCCTCCTGCAATCTTCGGGCAATTAAGAGCTCCGGATATGGTTTAACTAAAAGTAAGCGCATAATTACTAGCAGCAATACCTGCTGCCTCTCCTAAAGAAATACAAGTTCCCAAAACACGTGTTGAGGCTAAAGCGTAGGGATCAGCAGAGATAGACCTACCTGCAGCAAAAAGATTATCAATATTACTTGATTTAAGCGAACGCAGGGGTATTTCATAAAAGCCATCTTTTTTTAAATATGTAAGACGAGGACCGTTTTTTATATGCCAGAATTCGATAGGCCAACGCCCAAAAGCCACAGCATCTGGAAATTTCTTTTGTCCCAATACATCATTCTTTTTTAGGTTATATTCCCCAAGAAGCCTTATACCTTCACGATTACTAAGATAAGGAGAAACTTGCGTAATATATGAATGCTTGAACTCAGGCAATGAGCTACGTAAATGGTTATAGGCGAGAATAGCTTTCTTTTTTATGACTTTACCATCGATTTTTTGTTTAATAGCAGGAATGTTTAATCTAATGAATCCTTCACTTCGAGAATATGCCGGAGAAAAAAGACTAAATTTATAATACTTAGGCAGTTTTTTGTCTCTAACACCTTGAGTGAGATAATAAGGTACTTTCCAAGCCAATGCTTCATTATTGCCTTTTATATTTTTGACCATAAAACTAAAACCGGAAAGCTGTCTTTTGCCTAAGGCAGATATTTTATATCCTGCACCGCTTAATTTAATAAGCTCTCCTTCTCCGGAAGCGTCAATTACCACCTTAGCATTAATAAGTATACGGCCGCGGCGATCTTCAGCAATAACCGAGGATATTCGATTCTTTAACCTATGAACTGATACTGCTTTACTATTATAAAAAACTCTGATTCTATTCTCGCCTTTAATAAGCTGAGTTAAGCCTAAAATCATCCGCTCTGTTTTAAAAGGCAAAAGAAAAACTCCGCCTCTTTTAATTAGTTTCTCTTTCGGGGCAATTTTACTCAAGATCTCTTTGGTTAATCCTTTTCTATAGCGGCCTACCCCACAGATAAAATTATGCATAGCGATAACCGCAGTCCCTCCGGGGAATTTATTCTGCTCAAGCAAAATAACTGAGGCGCCACTTCTAGCAGCAGCAACAGCTGCAGTAACACCAGAGACCCCTGCGCCAACCACTAATACGTCACAATCTACACACTTATATTTCATACTCTTCATCCGTCAAAAAGAATTTATTCCTAGTTTTACTTTCGTTATCTCGTCTTCGCTTAATAACCCATTAGCGTAAGAAAAAATCGCGTTAAGTTTACCTTGATACTGATTAAAGAATATACCTAAACCCGGAGGTGAAGGAACGCGCGGCAAATGAAATATGTTCTTTACGGAAACATGCATAAAGCTATTTGGGGCATAAGCGCCCTCTCCAACAAAAGCAAAAGAAAATGACGCAGTATTCCCTTTGGTCATAACCTTAAGAGTAGAATCAATAAGAGCTAAAGGCGCTATACGCATTAAGAAGCTTGCCTCTTTAATTTCTTGGGGCAAATGCATTTTTATTTGATTATAGATCTGTTCTTTAACAGAATCTAAAACCGTTTGAAAGCTAGTTGTCTCTTCCGCCGTAATTCTAAAAATAAAAAAAGAAAGATGATTAAACAATATCTCTCTCCTGACCAGATCATTAGACCTGGTATCAATAGATACCGGAATAAGATAGTCCTGGGGAGGAGTTTTTCTCCCCTCAAATATCTGGTGTAAGATCATAATGCTTTTACTTAGAATATATGGCATAAACATAAGATAACCTGCTTGATTAAGGGCGTCTTGATTGATCTTCAAGCTTCTTTCTTGATCAAAATTGATAACTTGGAATTCTGATCCAATGCCAGCAGATTCCTGATCTAAAGACCTAGGCCTCCCTTGGGTTAAATTTAAGAAAAAACGATTTACCTCACGGCCAGCACGAAGCTTATTCCTCCACATATTTAAATGACTGGGCTCATACAGTGACCATTTTAAAGAAAGCCCGCTATCTCCCCCTAAAAGGTCTAAAAACGCTTCTGCACCCCTAGCTTCCATTAAGCGATGATCAAAGATCATTCCTAGGAAGCTTCGCTTGCCCTGGTATATAAGATTAAATAATAGGTGCTCTCTACGATCCAAGAAAGGCTTGTTTAGCTCTTCTGAAAAGATATTTATTACATCATTAAAATCACTATCAGGCCCTAAGCGATGAAGATTTAGTCTAAGCTCCCCCTGTCTACGGCTATTTTTCCAATAAGGGCAAAGATTAATAGCGCGGGAAGGATAACCAAAGATAATCGGAAATTCACGTGCGATTACCTTTAAGCGCTCTTTTAATGCTTCTTCGCTAAGAAAACCTTCCAGTTCTAAAACAACTTGCGAGGTATTACCTATGCCGGTTTTCTTACGTGAGGCATAATCTAAAGCATTAATAATCCAATCGATCCCGGTTAGATACCGCTTCATCCTGTTATTTTATTAATGCACCTTGCCAGAGAATTAATCGTTTTAAAATCTCCACGGCTAATACCTGATTCCATAAGCTTTATCTTAAATTCCTTTTCAATAAATACCAAAAGCTCTACAAAACTTAAAGAATCAACGCCCAATTCATGCAAAGGAATCTCAGGCCCTATCTTAACCATAGGTGAAGAAAGGATCTCGGAAAGCTGCCGGATAAGCTTATTTTCTATCTCTTTTACTTTCATATCACCATTTTATTGTTTTATCTTTGAGTAAACTCGCGGCTAAATTCAAGCCAGAAGCGAATTCATCTTTATACTCTAAAATACTAATCGAGCAATATTTTTTTAATTCTTTCCCTGCGCTAACCAAGAAAAACGCGCTGCCTTGTTGAAAAGTAAGTTCAGATGATGCGCAGGAAATGATATATTCCATCTCTTTCCCATATTGTTCTACGCTGCCAACCAGTACATTTTTGCATCTGCCTTCATCTAACCAACTTTGTGCCACAAGGAGCCCCTGATAAAAAGATTGGCTAAAATTAGTTAAAGTTAAGGTTGGTCCATGGATGCCTAAGTTCGAAGATATATAAGCATTGGCAGCGTTATGTACAGAGTGAGAAAATAATGTCGGCGAAACATTACCGTCTCCGTAATCTAATATTTCATCCAGAAAGCGAAATGTAGTCACGTGCGGGCCAAACCCCGTAGAGAGTATTAATCCGATATTATCTTTTGCATCATCATTTAAACCACTATCAACGTAAGCATCGTAAGCAGCAAACACTGCCATCTTGCTTAAATCGTCTGCCCGCCGGATATCTTTTAGGATAGGCTTATCTTTGCGGTTTTTATCAAAAACAGTTCCGATACCGGTTATATACATAACTAATTTCTTGAAATTACTAAAGCGGAGTTATTTCCGCCAAAAGCTAGTGAAGTAGAAACTGCACAACTACCTTTTATCTCAGTTCTTTCCCTGACCGGAGCAAATCCGATTTCATCATCTTGATTAGCAAATCCAATGCTTTTCGGAATCCAACCTTGACGTAGAGCTAAGGCGCTAAAGACTGCCTCTAAGCCACCAGCAGCACCCAAGGCATGGCCGGTAAAACCTTTGGTAGATAAGAATTTTAATTCCTTACCAAAAACTTTTTTTAATACCTTACCTTCTACTCTATCATTATCTTTTGTAGCTGTGCCATGCGCATTAACAAAAGCTACCTCGCTAGTTCTTACATCTGCCTCGCCCAGGGCGATTTTTAAGGCCTTTTCTAGCCCTTTTCCTTCTGGATGAGGAGCTGTTAAATGATAGCCATCTGCTGCCAAGCCATATCCTTTAAGTAGTAGATCCGTCTTCCTTCCTCTTTTGAGTGCTATTGACTCTTTTTCCAAGATAACTATTCCTGCTCCTTCTCCAAGATTAAGGCCGGAGCGCTCCTGATCAAAAGGTAGAGATAAACTATTACTAACTACCCCTAAAGAGATAAAACCATCAAAAGGAACACGATTTAATTCATCTGCCCCTCCGGCAATAACTATATCGCAGTAATCATTACGTAACCATGACAAACCCACACCTATGGCATCAGTCCCGGAAGAGCAGGCATTTACAACTGTGCAGCAAAATTTAGTTTTAATCTTTAAAAAATCTGCTACTGCTTGCGCAAGATTGCTATTTAAAAAACGCCTTGCTGCCGCAAGCGGAGCATCTCCTTTTGCACGGTAAATTCTATAAAAATCTATATCATTTAACTGGCTGGCTACGGTAGTGCCTAAACAAATCCCTATCCTATAGCAATTTAAATCCTCTAAACCTGAATCTCTAATTGCCTCTTCTAGCGCGTGGAAAGCAAGATTTAGTGTGCGCATAACTGAACTATCTTGATTAGAGAAATCCTTTACCTCAAAAACTGGATATTTCAACTCTGTCTTAAATAAAGAAACCTCACTCGCGTTTCTTCTCCCGCTGGAAAAATTTTCCAATGTTTCGTCGGTGTTATTACCACAGGCAGAAATCGAGCCCAATCCAGTTATGACAATATTTTCAGGCATAAATTATTTCTTATTTTCGTAGATATAATTTGCTAAAGTATCCACGGAATAGAATATCTTCCTTCCCTGGTTCATATCTTTTACTTCCAGCCCGAAATTGCGCTGCAGCAATACCACAATCTCTACAGCATCTAGGGAATCAAGGCCTAGCCCCTCACCAAAAAGGATCTCGTCATCTTTGATCTCCTCTGGCTTAATATCTTCCAAAGAAAGATGGCTAACCAATAATTCCTTCAATTTCTTACGTATTGCCTTTAATTCCTGCTCTTTGTTATCTCCCATTTTCTCTCCCATAGTTATGGGCACCAATCCCCATGCGGATGGGGCACCAATTCATCCTTTAGAATTGGGTGCCTCTCCTTTAAGGTTTGGGTGCCTTGATGCTTATTGCTCGATTATAGACAAATCTTAGAAGTAATATATTTTTGGGTGACAAGGACTGATTCCGAGTGAGCGTGATGCGAACGAGGAACAGTCCTTGGCAACTTGCCCCGCCTTAGGCGGGGGGACCCACAAACATATTATTCCTTTTTCCAAACATCATGAAACAAAAAGCACTGATAAGGATATTTTAAAGTATATTTCTCTAAAATTCCGGCGAATTCCTGCACATATTTCTTTAACTGCTCTTTTTTATCTTTAGGATTATTATAGCGCGGATATAAAATATTGGAAACATCCACAATATATTTATTCCCGGGAAGTTTTGCCGATAGCAATACCACGATTGGAACATTGCTTGCCGCGGCAAGGCTAAAAGCGCCAAAAGGAAACTGGGCTTCATCTTTTAGAAAAGAAACTCCAATACCTTCAAAATTATATTTACGATCTCCCATAATTGAGAGAATTCCCCCGTTTTTCAATACATTCATCGCCTCAACTACTCCACCCAGATAACCATCTGGAGAAATAATCTTTATAAAGCTATCCTGGCCGTCGATCTTTAAAGATTCTTTTACCGCAGGATTATCTTCAGGACGCATCATAAGATAAACCGGTTTATTCATATTCTTTAAAGTGGTCAAAGCTATCTGCCAATTCCCGAGATGTGCGGTCAGCAGAATAAACCCGTTATTTCTTTCTGATAATAAAACAGCTAGTTCATCATAACCATTGAGCTTGATATCAAATTGATTACTACCTGATAATATAGCAAAGCGGTCAATGAGCTGCTTACCTTGGCTAACAAACAAACGATAAACATGAATCCTATTTTTAATAAAGCTCTTTTCAGAAGGAAATCTTCTCTTGATATAACTGAGTGCGCCAAACACAGCCTCTCTATCAAAAAATAGGTAATGCAGCGCTACACCATATAATAAAGCATACGCCCCTTTTAGCCCGAATAATCTTAAAAAAGTCTCAAAGAACCAAAAGCCCAATCTATTCCCCCTAGTCTTAGCAAATATTTTCGACTTATGATTCTCGGACATAGCTACTTTTTCTTTTTTCCAAGGTGGATGCGGTTAAATATACAATAATGGCTGTAATTATCGCCATAAGCGGCGCTAAGATTAAAGAGCCTAAAAACCACTCCCAGAGGCGCTCTGGTATAGAACCAAATACTGCCTGCCAAGATAGATCAGTAAGCCATTTACCATAAAGCATAAAGTGCCCCAATTCAATACAAACTAAAGGAACAAAAGGAGGTATACACAAGTTTTGTATACTTAAGGCCATTATTTTATTTAAATGTAGCCGAGTTGTTACGTAAATAATTGCCAGGGTATGGATGGAGACCAGGGGTAAAACGCCTAAAAATATTCCAACTCCTGCGGAAAGAGCCAGACCCAAAGGAGTAGCTTCTTCTCTCAATAATTCTCTCAAAAATATTATAGGATGTTTAAGTACTCTTAAGAATTCATTTTTCTTAGCCGGTACTAACCTATGATATGGGATAGGTAAAAGCCTGCGGCCTATTAAACGGATGTGCATCAGTGAAATACGCAGGTTATCCATAAAGGGCCGGAAGCTGGTTACGCGCAACTCTTTATCAGGATAATAAACTTTAATTGGAACTGTCTTAATGGTTAACCCTGTCCATATTGCGCGGATCAATACTTCCACCTCGAAATCATAATACCTTCCAATTGGCTTTATCTTTGAAAGATATTTAATTGGATAGGCCCGGAAACCGCTCTGCGAATCACCTATAGCAATTCCAGTTTCAAGCCTAAGCCAGAAGTTAGAGAATTCCCGGCCAAACCGACTCTTACCTGGAATATTATCTGCTGAGAAATCCCTAGAGCCCATAACAATAAATGTATCTTCATTCTGTAAAAGCGGAGTAAATTTATTAATATCCTCAGGATAGTGCTGTCCATCAGCATCAATCGTAATCATAAAACGACCATCAGTTTTTTCAATAAAATCTAAGGCAGTACGAATAGCTGCCCCCTTCCCAAGGTTATTCTCATGCCTTAAAACTATAACATCTGTATCGGAAAGTAATTCTTTCAGATTGCAATCAGAAGAACCATCATCAACTACAACAACATTATCAAGTTGTTTTCTGCAACCTAAAGCAACGTCTTTTATAGTATCGCGGTTATTAAAAACCGGGATAACACACCAAATATGCTGCGTAGATAATTTATTATCCTCAAGCATCTCTTTTTTTACGATTTCTCTTAGCATTACCAGGAATAAGCATATCCCAAAGCGAACCAGAATAACCTAATTTGTGTAAAAATGCTAAACTAGAATCCAGTGCATCAGGCGGAAATACGCAATTACGCATTCCCTTAAAGCTCTCGGTCAAGACATCTTCGAGCCACTTCTGGTCAATCCCAGGAGCAATATAATAAACCGGCTCGAGCAAGTCTTGCTTTTCTTTGATCAAACCATCTCTTTTGGCAATTTTAGCCAGAGGTGTAGAAGGCAATATCCGTATCCCCATAAAAATAAAAGATGCGGTTTTCTTAAGTGACTTAATATTATCTATTCCTTCGAGGACTGTATCTTTAGTCTCTCCTGGGCAACCAAACATGAAATAATGCGCTGTAGCAATATTGTACTTGGCAAAAATATCATTACACGAAATTACATCCCTAAATAGGAAGGACTTGCCGATATTTCTCAAGGTGATGTCTGAAGCGGCATCTGCGCCGATCTCAGCAGCTTTTAGCCCGGTTGCCTGCATTAATAATAAAATCTTATCATCGATTTTTGCGGGTTTGAAAAAAGCAGTCCAAGGAATATTTATTCTCCTTGAGCGCATCTCTTCTAATACTTTTAAGTAATTTTCTTGGTCATCATTAAAAACCGAATCTGTAAAAAATATGTACTTAGCCTTATGCTTATTAATTAGGCCTTCTATATCATCAACTACTAATTTTGCCTCACGGGTGCGAATCTTTTCCCCTTCTAATATAGGATAAGAACAATATATACACTTATGAATACACCCACGCTTGGTTTGCACGGATGCGACATTGCCACTTTTTAAATAAAACTGCATAATTCGTTCGTCATAGTAAGCAGAGGGAATACCCCTGCCCCTGAGGCTGGGTAAAGAACGCAAGATCTTCTCTTTAGGCGGGTTTTTGCTTTCCATATTATTAATAAATTCTAAAATAAGCGCTTCACCTTCCCCGGCAATACCATAATCAGCCCCTACTTTATCTAATATTGACTCTGGCATAATGGAAAAACCAGAGCCACCCAAGATTATCTTGGCAGAAGTTGTGTTGCGTATATCTCGGACAATATCTCTTACTGCTTCAATATAACGTTGCTCATTAAGAAGATTTACATTATCAATATTTCGTATGGATATTCCGATAATATCCGGATTGAATGACTTTATCCCTTTAGTTAACTCACCCATAGAACGATTACTAGCTAAGAAATCAAACTGCCTAACTTCATGCCCGGCATTTTGTAGGCTTGAGGCAATCATACTCAAGCCCAAAGGATAAACCGAATAAGGGGTATTTGCTATATTGGAAGATATCAAAAATACTTTCATTGTTGCCTACCCCATTTAGTCCTGTTTCTTAGTTTCGGACCGCTGTAAGTTCCATCTGCCTTTTCTCTTTCAATTACCTTTAAATATAATTTTGCCATCTTGACTTCTTTGCTAAAATCAGAATAAAAAGTATCCCAGGCATATTGGTACATCTTTTCTAATGACCCTACACTCATTCTTGCGGGCTTAAAAACAACTTCCCCTCCAGTATAGTGTAACCAATCATTATGTAGGATCCGCCCTTCTTTCTCTAGCTGCCCCCTTATGGGAGTATGAGAAAATGGAGTAAGGATTGTAAACTCTGCTAAATCCAATTCTATCTCCAGTAAAAAATCAACCAATCGTTTTATATAATCCTCATCGTGGTTATCCATCCCTAAGATTATTGTCCCCTCAACACCAATGCCACGGTCTTTAAGTCTTTTTACTTTCTTCCGGATATGCTCTGATGTATCTACTACTGCCTGATAAACATACCAACATCCAGCCTTGGCTGCTAAATCCAATATCTCATCATCATCTTTTATCGGATGAGAAACCCATTTCTTTTTTAATGGAGCGATCGCCCTAAATAGCTCCTTTTCCCAGGCGTCATTTTGTGATAATGAATTATCAACAATAAAAAGCCGGTTATTTTTGATAGATTCTAGCTCTTTTACTACTTTATCAATCGGACGAGGACGGAATTTACAACCCCCGAGATACGGAGTACAACAGGGAAAACAATTAAAACGGCAGCCGCGGGATGCATGCACAAGATCGACCATTTGCACTCCACGAAAATTATATAGTTCGCGGTTTAGAATATCCCTCCGGGCAGTATTGATTAAATTTGTATCGGGGAAATTATGAAGATAATTATAGGTTTTCTTAAGTGACCCGGACTTAAAATCTTTGATTACCTCTTCCATCCTGCCTTCGACTTCGCCTATAAATACACTATCCGCGTGAAGGCTAACTTCTTCATAATGTAGCATTGTAGCTATTCCGCCGAATAAGACTTTTTTCCCTTTCGCGCGATATTGGTCCGCGATCTCCCATGCGCGCGGCATCTGACAAGTAAGCATCACTGATAAACAGATCAGATCAGCTTCCTGGTTAAAGTCTAAAGGCTCAACATTCTCATCGGTAAAAGAGAGCTGAATATCTAAAGGTAGCGCAGCGGCAAAACAAACCGGGCCGTGAGGAGGAAGATTAAACTCCGGTTGATTCTTAAGCTTCGGCCATTTTGGATATATAAGTTTTATTTTCATATAGCCCCAAGAACAAAACATTTTGTTTCTTCGTTGGTAGATTCTAGAACCAACATTATTTTCGCTTGCCTTCCCTTAATCATCTCTTCTGCATATTCCATTAATTTGCCATTTTTTCTACTGTCAGAAAAATTAATATAGCTAAACGGTCCGGTTAAACCAAAGTGTATTGCTGCTTCAGCTAAGGGGCTGGAAGGTAAAGTGTAAATAAAAAGGTTGCCTCTGCCTAAACTTCTCCCGTTATCTATATAATCCTTAAAGTAAGCCAATTGTGCATCTAAAGAACCATTCTTATTTGTAGCCAATAAACCTATATCCTGCTTTTTACCTTTAAGATAAACAATCCCCGCATCATATAGAGCTAAACCCACGGCAATAGAAGCTATCTTGGAAGCCGGATCAAATCTAGCAAAGTTCTCAATTGTAAACCTAAATATACCTTTTTCTCTCAACAACAAATAGAGCGATCTTAAATCAGTGTATTTGTAAATTAAACCCTTGCGCCTTAATCCGCATTTACCTTTTTTAACCCAGCCTGTACCTAAAATTTTAGTCATAATTTCTCAAAACCAAAGCCGCGTTTATCCCTCCGAATCCACAATTATTTAACATAACCGCATTCTTTTTCAATTTTCGCTGCGATAAGGAGACAAAACCCTTAGCCTCTTGGTCGATATTCTCTAAACCCACAGTGGCAGGGATGATTTTCTCTTGTAAAACCTTCAACGCTACAATCGCCTCAATCAATCCTGCAGCACCAAGAGTATGCCCGATTGCGCCCTTGATAGAATAGATAGGCACAGACTTTTTATAGATCTTCTTGAATGCCTTGATCTCCATAGAATCATTATAAACAGTCCCTGTCCCATGGGCCGAAATACAACCTATATCAGAAGGAGAAACTTTCGCTAACCTTAATGCCTTTAAAATCGCCTTACTTAAGCCACTACCGTCGCGCGACGGCCCAGTAATATGATTAGCATCACAACTTAACCCCCAGCCCGAGATTTCACCTTTTATCTCTCTTCCTTCTTTTTTTGCCCGTTCCTCACTCATCAATAAGATTAATCCCGCTGCCTCCCCTAGAGATAAGCCACTCCTGTATTTATCAAATGGTTTAGCTCTTCTCTTGTCTAGGGCCATAAGAGAAGAAAAACCACTATAGACAAACTCGCTTACGCTATCTACTGCTACTACTAAAACAGAATCTTTCTTTCCGCTGCGAATCAGAGCCGCGGCTTGAGCGATGGCGGCGCTCGACGACGCGCAAGCGCAAGAAAGAACTATTCCTGAAGCTTTTACCCTGGCTAAGCTCTCCGCTTTCTTTAGAAGATTAACCAAAGAAGCCTCTGTTACGTTACCCTTTCCGCTTAGAACGTATTTTTCCAATATCTCTATCTCTCCCACAGTAGTAGCCAAAATTAAAAATGAATCTCTAGGGATACCTAAATTATTTTTGGTAAATATTTGGCCAAGCATCTGAAAAGCCAATGATTTGCCTTTCAGATAATTTAACCCATGGATACAGGCAGCATTGGCACTCTTAGAAGATTTAACGGAAAACCTTTTTAGATTTTTAATACAGGTCTCCTTACTCAAAAGTCCTTTCCAGAGAGGAAAAACTCTCAGACCATAAGGAGTAATTAAATTATAACCGGTAACAACAACCTTTACCTCAGACACTTAAACTCCCCCTCTAGCCAGCGTTTACGTAAACGCTCGATCAATTCCGGAACAATAAGGCATGCTTCACCTGCAGACTGAGCCTCTACTAGTACCTGTATAGTATATCCGCGGGTAGCAAGACTTCCGTCTTCTTTAATAATTTCATATTCGGTATTAATCTTAGCACCATCGCTCCATGCTAAAGAAGCCTTAATTGTAAATTCTTCATCCAGATAAATAGGCTTTTGATAATCAATATGGAATGCTACAATTGGGGCCTGTAAACCAGCAGCAAAATAATCCTGATAAGATAATCCGCAGCGCCTTCCCAACTCTCTTAACGCTTCTTCAAAATAGATAGCGTAACGGCCATACCAAACAATACCCATCACATCTACTTCGTTAAAACTCGCTCTTCTCTTTAAACTGAAAGAGAGAGGTTCAGGAGAATTGGCGATTTTCTCAAAATATTCTTTTTTTCTTACATTCATATTACCCCTCTTGATTACTTGTTAATAATAACTTGCCCTTAAATGTATTTCCGCGATTTTCTTACCATCGCCTTCAACTAAAGCCTTAATACTAACTTCTCCATTAGGCTCTAATTTCTCTTCTAATTTAAAAGCTATCTTTTCATCATGAGAAACAGGAGAGAAAAACTTAACCTGGACTATCTCCTTTAACAAAACACTCTTTTTCTTAAGTTCTTCAAGCATAAGTAATACTGCTTGTATTTCGCATACCCCGGGAAGGATGGGTTTACCTGGGAAATGACCTTTAAAACCTAGAAAATCAACGGGAAATATAAAATTAGCGCTCAAGGTATTATCCGGGGATGATTTTAAATCCGACATACAGCTCTTGATCGAACGCATAAGCTGGCTCATAGTGAACGTATCTCCTTTAATCTAATAATTAATTTATATCCGTATTTATAATGTTTAAGGACGATTCCTTGGGGATATATTTTACCATCCTTAAACGTGTATTCGTAATAAAAAACACTCCAAATCTTTTTACGCTTTTCATAATAATTCTTCTCTGCCAAAAAACGGCCTTCTCCGGAAAAAACATACTCTGTAGCTACATCATTTAGGGAATCCTTAAAAACAACCCTGCGCTTCTCTAGCCTTACCTCTGCCGACTTAGGAGGAATGCGGTCAAAGTATATCTTTTTTATATCACTTAGGACATAAGAAGCGAAATCCTTATGCTTAGCAAACTCGGGCAAGGCATATTTACAATCCACCTTGCCTTCGGTATCAAGGCTGATTTCAAAGAGCATAACTCCTAAATGATTAAAGCCTGCGAGATTTAGGCTTTTCTTTAACGTATCCGCACGGACAACCCCTAGGGCTGGGAAATTAAAGGAGTAATACCTAAAGATAGCGCTATTTAATAATTCAAATTCCTGAGGTAATTCTTCCGAGAAGCCAGTCCTCAAAGACTGCGGATCAATGCCATCAAAAGAAAGATAATCCAAATGCCTAAAAGGCACACTGCTGCAACCGTATAGAGAAATAGCTAATATAACAATAAGCTTTTTTAGCATAAGTTACTTTTTCTTCTCTACAAAAACCCGGTAAAGAGCGGGAATAACCGTTTGGGAAGAGAGATAACCACTGAATAATCCCGTTACTAGAGTTAAACCTATGGAAAATAGTATTGGGTGCTTTGCAAATAAAAGCGAGAATGCG
>ORJL010281946.1_pt1 | contig 15055 bp, 12 predicted proteins | sample 1779941 | NCBI WGS metagenome assembly ORJL01 (sample SAMEA104232317, study PRJEB22302) | groundwater metagenome | biome: forest; feature: aquifer; material: groundwater | place: USA | collected 2011-08-07 | depth 5.8 m
ATCGCCTGCAGGTCGCCGTCCAGGCTGCGCGAGATCACCGTGTCGCCGAGCTGGATCTCCTGGTAGTACTCCGCCACCGTCAGGGAAATCGTCTGCGCGTCCATTTCCACCTCGGTGCTGGTCACGATCGGGTCCTTGTCGCGCAGCGCAAGCAGCATCCGCTCGCAATACTCCAGCTTCGCCAGGGCGCCCGGACAGTCCTCGTACATCTCCTGCCAGTCGAGCTTGGGCGTCATCCAGACCGCGAAGGTCTCCGCCCAGTCCTCGTCCGGGTGCTTCTGCGCGTACCCGCCGGGCAGGTGCCGCACGTAGTCGGGCGAGAACGGCAGCGTCCGGTACTCCTCGGTGTACGGGCGCGCCATCGGGCCGAACAGCCGGCTCCACTCCTCCGAGATGTAGAGGCTGTACGCGTAGTTGATCACGTGCCCCATCTCATGGCGGAGGTACTTCAGGATGTCGTCCGCCGTCGTGCCCTCGACGATCCCACCCTTCACCTTCTGCACCCGCTTGAGCCGCTCGTCGGCGAGGTAGAAGGGCATCCCGATCGCCACGGTGCCCTCGGCCACCCCCCACTCGTCGGACAGGTAGAACTTGGGGGCGACCCTCGTGATGCCGCGATGCTTCAGTTCCTTGAGAAACCGCTCGATGACCTTCCCCAGCGGTCGCCCCTCGATCTTGAGGTCGAAGTCGCAGATGCGTTGGTTCAGGATCTCCAACGGGACCGACTCGTCCGCGCCCGTCTCGAACGGCGGCAAAGGCTTCGCCTCGTCTCCCACCGGCGCGGCCTGCGCCGCGGCCGGGGACCGTTCCGGGCGCTCCCCCTTGTCCAGCCCGGGCCGATCCATCCGATCCGTCGCCGGCTTGTCGGCGCCCGGCTTCTCCCCGGGCGGCCGCTCCGCTTTGTCCGGCCGCTCGCTCTTCTCGGCGGATGGTCTCTCCGCCCTCTCGACCCGCTCCGCCCGGTCGGGCTTTTCAGCCTTCTCGGGCTTGTCGGCCCGCTCCGCCTTCTCGGCCTTTTCCGCCCGCTCCACCTGCGGCATCTCGGCCTTCTCCGCCCGCTCCGCTCTTTCCGCAGCCCGCTCCGGCCGTTCGGTCGGGGGCTTCTCGGGCTTCTCCGCCCTCTCGACCCGCTCCGCCCGCTCCGGACGACCCGGCTTCTCCGGCTTTTCCACCGTCAGCTTCTCCGCCCGCTCCCCGCGCTCGGACTTCTCGCCGCGCTCGGCCCGGTCCGCACCGGAAGCCTGGCCCGCGGCAGCGGGATTCACCGCCGCCTCGTCCTTGTGCGCCACCTCTTTCTTCGGATCGTTATCCATTCAGCCGCTGCTCCAGCAACTCCCGGGCAAGCTGCGCGTTGGCCTTGCCCCGGGTCACCCGCATCACGTGGCCGATCAGCCCCTGCAGGGCCGCCTTCTTCCCCGAGCGATAGTCCGCGACCACCTTCCCCGCGCCCGCGATCACCTCGTCCACCACCTTCGCCAGCTCCCCGGCGTCCGCGATCTGCCCCAAGCCCTGCGCGTCCACAATCGCCGCCGGAGGCTTGCCCGTCGCGAACATCTCCGCCAGCACTTGCTTCGCCACCTGGCGCGTGACCTTCCCCTCATCGACCAGCCGGATCAGCGCCACCAGGCTCTCCGGCTGGAGCGCCAATCCCGCGAAATCCAGCCGGCGCTCGTTCATCTCCTTGCGCAACTCGCTCATGAGCCAGTTGCTCACCGTCTTGGCGTTGCCGTGCAGCTTGACGCACGCCTCGAAATAGTCGGCCGAAGCCCGCGCGTCGGTCAGCACCCCCGCATCGTACGCGGGTAGCCCGTACGACTCCACGAAACGCCGCCGGCGCGCGTGCGGCAGCTCCGGCAATGCCTTGCGCACCCGCTCCACCCAGTCCGCGCCGATCCGCAACGGAGCCAGGTCCGGCTCCGGGAAGTACCGGTAGTCGTGCGCCTCCTCCTTCGAGCGCATCGGCCGGGTCGCCTCCCGCACCTGGTCCCACAGGCACGTCTCCTGCGCCACCCGGCCCCCGCCCTCGAGGATCCGCACCTGCCGCTCCGCCTCGAAGGCCAGCGCCTTGGCGATGTACTTGAAGGAGTTCACGTTCTTGATCTCGGTCTTGGTGCCGAGCCTGGTCTCCCCGGGCGTGCGCACCGAGACGTTGGCGTCGCAGCGCAGCGAGCCCTTTTCCATGTCGCAGTCCGAGACGCCGATGTACTGCAGCATCTGCTTGAGGGTCGTGAGGTACGCGGTCGCCTCCTCGGGCGTGCGCATGTCCGGCTCGCTCACGATCTCCAGCAGGGGTACCCCGCAGCGGTTGAAGTCGATCAGGCTGAAGTCGCCTCTGCGAGCGGCCGGACCGGCCGCGTCGTCCTCGGGCTTGATCTCCGGGTGGATCAGCTTGCCGGCGTCCTCTTCGAGGTGGGCGCGGGTCACCCCTACCCGCAGGGTGCGGCCGGCATCCATCGTGGCCTCGACCCATCCTTGGCGCGTGATCGGCAGGTCGTACTGGGAGATCTGGTAGTTCTTGGGCAGGTCGGGATAGAAGTAGTTCTTGCGGTCGAATTTCGTGAACGGGGCGATTTCACAGTTCAGGGCCAGACCGCCCCGGATCGCGAGTTCAACGGCTTCGCGGTTCAACACCGGGAGCACCCCCGGCATTCCGAGGCAGACCGGACAAACCAGGGTGTTGGGGGAGACGCCGTACCGGTTCGGGCAGCCGCAGAACAGCTTCGAGGCGGTCTTCAGCTGGACGTGGACCTCGAGTCCGATCACCATCTCCCAGCGTGAGGCGTCCATCACGGCGCCTCCGCGTGAAAACCGGTGCGCGCCTGGTATGCGGCTCCGACCCGCAGCAGCGTGGCTTCGTCGAACGGCTTCCCCAGGATCTGAAGCCCCACGGGAAGCCGCTCCGAGGTGAAGCCGCAGGGGATCGAAAGCCCGGGGATGCCCGCCATGTTCGCGCACACCGTGTAGACGTCGCACAGGTACATCGACAGCGGATCGGCCGCCTTTTCGCCGATGGGGAAGGCCGGTACCGGGCTCGTCGGGCAGACGATCGCGTCCACCTGCTCGAAGGCGCGGTCGAAATCCTCCCGGATCAGGCGCCGGACCTTCAGGGCCCGGTGGTAATAGGCCTCGTAGTACCCGCTCGAGAGGACAAACGTCCCGAGCATGATCCGGCGCTTCACCTCGGCGCCGAAGCCCTCATCCCGGGAGCGGCTGTACATGTCGACAAGTCCATCGAAGTCCTTGCTGCGGAAGCCGTAACGTACTCCATCGTATCTCGCAAGGTTGGCACTGGCCTCGGCGGGGGCGACCACGTAATAGGCGGCGATTCCGTAGTCGGTGTGGGGCAGCGAGACCTCGTGGATCTCTGCCCCGGCGTGCCGGAGCACGTCAATCGCCGCGCGGATGCGCAGTTCGACGTCGGGCTGGATTCCGGCACCGAAATACTGCTGCGGAACCCCGAGCTTCATGCTCTTCAGGTCAGCTTCAGAGGCGACGGCATAGTCGGGTACGGGTACGGGAGCGGAGGTCGAGTCGAGCGGGTCATGCCCGCTGATGGTCCGGAGCACGAGGGCCATGTCCGCGCAGTCGGTCGTGAGCGGGCCGATCTGATCCAAGGAGGATCCGAAGGCGACCAGGCCGTAGCGGGAGACGCGACCGTAGGTGGGTTTCATCCCCACGATGCCGCAAAGTGCTGCCGGCTGGCGGACCGAGCCACCGGTATCCGATCCCAGCGCGCAGAGCACCATCCGCGATGCCACCGCCGCGGCGGAACCGCCGCTCGAGCCTCCCGGGATGCGCGTGACGTCCCACGGATTGCGCGTCGGACCGAACGCGGAGTTCTCGCAGGACGAGCCCATCGCGAACTCGTCCATGTTGGTCTTGCCCACGATCACCGCCCCGGCGGCACGGAGCTTCCGCACCACAGAGCCATCGTAGGGCGGAACGAAGTTCTCCAGGATGCGCGAGCCGCAGGTGGTCGGGACTCCCTCGGTGCACAGATTGTCTTTGAGCGCGATCGGTACGCCGGCGAGCGGGCCGGGGTCCCGACCCGATGCCACCTGGGCGTCGACCGCGCGCGCCGCAGCCCGTGCCTGATCCCGGCAGACGTGCAAGAAGGCGTGGAGCCCGGCATCGAGGCGAGAAATGCGCTCCAGGGAGGCTTCGGTCACCTCGGCGGCGGTGAGTTTGCCGCTCCGCACATCGCGCGCGACGTCGCGGGCGCACATTCGGGCCAGGTCCATGCTACTGCTCTTCCCCGATCACCTTGGGGACCCGGAAAAACATCTCCAAACGATCGGGAGCATTGGCCAGGGCCTGGGCCAGTGGCATGGGCACGTGCACCCGATCCTCCCGGAGCACGTTGACGCTCTCCAGAGCGTGCACCAGGGGTTCGACCGATGAAACGTCGAGCGTCGAGAGCTGATCGAAGTAGCTCAAGATACCCTGGAGCTGCTTGGAGTAGGTCTCGAACTCAGCTTCGCCGAGCCTAAGCCGGCCGAGGAGCGCGACGTGCTCGATCAGCTTGCGATCGACCTGGGGCATGGACGGATCCTCCCTGAGGGGTCATTTTGTACATTGTACCCTGCGGGCTTGGAAAGGGAAATATCGCTGCCGCGGCCCGAGGTTCGAGACATGTCGCAACTTATTCTAACAGAATGCTTTGCGAGCGCTCCGGAGGGTTTCCGTGATCTCGATCGTGCTGGTTAGGCCGACCGCGATGGCGTCCACCTTGTCCTTCACGTAGGGGAAGGCTTCCTCCGGGCGGAGTTCTCCGGCGGCGAGGACTTGCATGCCGATGAGGGTCTTGCCCATTTTGCGGGCGCGGTTCATGCCGGTCATGGCCTCTTCCTGGGACGGGCGCATGAAGCTGCCGTTGCGGTTGACCGGGGTCATGATGACCTGGATCGCGTCGATCTCGGCGGCCCGGTCGAGCACGGTACCCGGGGTGTTGGTGCTGATGCCGATGAGGGCTTTGGGGGCCTTTTCGCGGATGGCGGAGAGGAAGCGCCCGATCCCGATGAGGTTCTTGTCGGTGAAGGCGGCGTCGGTGAGGATGCTTTGGGGGGTGAAGAGCTTCAACTCGTCCAGTTCGGTGCGGACGTCGGTGAAGCCGACCGTGGCGCAGAGGAAGACCTCGGTGGCGGTGCGCTCGATGGCCATCTCGAGGGCTTGCAGGATCGGGGGGTGGGCGAGGATCTGGAAGGCGTTGCAGCCGTTCTGGATCGCCTCGACCATGAGGCGGGTCATGTTCTGGGGCTGCTGGAGGAATTGCTGCTGGTAGGCGTAGGCCTTGTCGAGGAAGTACCCGGCGCCGGTGAACGGGGAGGTGCCCATCATGACGCGGGGAAAGACGGCGCCGTTGACCTCGAAGGTCCCGAATCGGTAGCCGTCGGCGAATCGTTTCATTCCACCCGCCCGTACCCACGCACCCTCCTGAGGTCGGGAGCGCCCCTCATCCCGCGGGGGCGGTCCGGCCCGGATGGCTGCGCGTCTGGGGGTCATCGTAGCAGCGGGTTTTCGGCCAATGCAACAAGAAAAACCGGGGCGGGCGCGCGTTCAGCGCCCGCGCCCGGGACGCTTCTTCCCCCGCGAAACCCGGCGGCCCTCGCTCCGCTTCAGATCGGCGCGCAGGCGCACCACTTCGGCTTCCGCGCGCTCGGCCCTGCCGCGCAGTACGCCCGGCCGACACTTTCCCGACGACTCGGGCGGTACTCCCGACCGGACGCTTGCGCTCCGGAATAGGACGCGGCCAGAGCCCGTTCCCGTAGGCACGCACACGTCTCCGGGGGGGCTCCAGCCCGTGGTATTGATTGACGCATTCCGCGCGGCCGGCCTAAAATCCGCATCCCGGTCACCCCATTCGAGGAGAAGAATCCATGCTGCGGCGCCTGCTTTCCGTCTTGTCAGCATTGCTGCTTGTCGCCTCCTCCGCCGGGGCCGGCCCGGACGCGCCCGGCGACCCCAAGGTGATCAAGATCGTCTCGAGCCTGCCGCGCACCGGCAGCGCCAAGGCGCAGACCGACACGATCGTGAACGGCATCCAGATGGCGCTCGAAGAAGCCGGCTGGAAGGCCGGGGAGTTCACGCTCGAGTACGAGGATCTCGACGACGCGACCGCGGCCGAAGGCAAGTGGACTCCGGAGAAGGAAGCCGCGAACGCCGAGCAGGCGATCAAGGATCCGGACGTGATGGTCTACATCGGCACGTACAACTCCGGCGCCGCCAAGGTCTCGATCCCCAAGCTCAACCTCGCCGGTCTCCTCATGGTCAGCCCGGCCAACACCTGGCCCGGGCTGACCAAGCCGGGCAAGGGGGAGCAGGGCGAGCCGGAGAAGTACCGTCCGAGCGGCAAAGTGAACTACCTGCGCGTGGTGCCCGCCGACGACATCCAGGGAGTGGTGGGCGCCGACTGGGCCAAGGCGCTGGGCTGCACCAAGGTCTTCATCCTCGACGACCGCGAAGTCTACGGCAAGGGGATCGCCGACCTGTTCAAGGCGCACGCCGAGGAGATCGGCCTGACCGTGCTCGGCCAGGAAGGGATCGACTCCAATGCCCAGGAATTCAAACCTCTGATGACCAAGATCAAGGCGTTGGCGCCCGACCTGATCTACTTCGGCGGCACCACCCAGACCAAGGCGGGGCAGATCGCCAAGGACCTGCTCGCGGTGGGGATGACGGCCAAGCTGATGGTGCCCGACGGCTGCTTCGAGGACGCGTTCATCGAATCGGCGGGAGCGGCCAACCTGAACGACCGTTGCTTCCTGACCTTCGGCGGGCTGCCGCCGGAGAAGCTCACGGGCAAGGGGAAGGAATTCGTCGACAAGTACACGAAGAAGCACGGCAAGATGCCGGAAGGCTACGCGGTGTACGGGTACGAGGCCACGCAAGTCGCGATCGAGGCGATCCGCCGCGCCGGGAAGAAGGATCGGGACGCGATCCGCGCCGCCTGTCTTTCGATCAAGGACTTCGACGGCGCGCTGGGGAAGTGGTCGTTCGACAAGAACGGCGACACCTCCAATCGCACCATGAGCGGCAACACGGTCAAGGCGGGCAAGTTCGAGTTCGTGACCGTGCTGGGCGAGGAGGAGTAGAGTTCCCCAGCGCGCTCGACGCGGAGCCCCCGGTTACGGCCGACGCGCCGAGACACGGATCCGGCCTCCGCGCACGGTGATGACCGCGCCCGCCGTCAGTACCTCCGCATGCCGACTCAGGACGTCGGCAAGAGAGTGATGCGCTGCGCGGGAGGAACGTCGGGAAGCCGCACGAGGCCAGCGTGGGCGTGACCAGGACTCGCCCCTCGGTCGACGCCCAGCGAAGGATCTCGACGTCTCCCGGGTCCGGCCCCCGCTCGCGCGACTCCAGCACGTCGTGTCCCTGGGCGCGGAGCCACTCGGCCAAGCGGCCCCCGGCGCACCGGGCGGTCTCGACCCGGGCGAACAAGGATGATGGTGCCCGCGACGGCCTGCTTCGAGAACAATGCCGCAGGCACAACGGACCGTTCGTCAGGCTTGACGGACAATCCGCAGGCACTACGGACCGTCCGTCAGGCTTGCCGGACAATTCCGGCAGGCACGAGGGACCGTTCGTCAGGCTTGCCGGGCAATCCGCAGGCACTACGGACCGTCCGTCAGGCTTGCCGGACAAGTCCCACAGGCACGGGGGACCGTCGGTCAGGCTTGCCGGACCATCCCGCAGGCACAATGGACCGTGCGTTGGGCTTGCAAGAACGTTCGGAGGCGTCCACGGACGATCCGGAGGCTGCGTTAAACAAAGCGTAATATTGGACTTGCGTTCAGGAATTGAATCTCAAGGAGACGGAGTCGTGGGGAAGCAGTACTACCTCCCGCGCAAGGACGAGACGTTGTTGACGTGGCATAATACCTACACGGCGGCCATGGCGTTGCACGGGGCATCGTTGGGGTTCTCGGCCGCAGAGATCGCGGCGACCAAGGCGGACAATGCCCTGTTGCACGCGAAATGGGGTTCTCACCAGGCGGCGAAGACTGCGGCCCAGTCCGAGCTCGGCGAAGAAGCGCTCCAACTCGTACTCGAGTAGCGGTTCCGCTTTCGGGCGGAGCAACTCGCGCGACCGGGAGCCTCCTCACTCCTCCTCGTCACCTCCACCCCGTCCCGCCGCCGGCTCCACCGATCCGGTATCCCGACGATGCCGCGATAGCGGATAGTCGCGCTCCAGCGCGGCGCGCTCCCGCGCTTCCGCCGCCGAGTCCCCCGCTGCTTCGGCGCAGCGCACCAATCCGAACCTCGCCGCGTCTGCGTCCGCAACTTCCTCAGGGTATCGCGACAGCAGTTCCAGGAACCCCGCCCGCGCCGCCGCGACCTCCCCACGTGCGAGTTCCGCCTCGGCGAGCGCCAGCCGCGCCCGTGGCGCACAGTACGCATCGGGCCGCCGTCGCAGGAACTCGCGCAGGCCCGTCACCGTCTCCCCCGCGTCCGCGGCCGGGTCCCGGGCGCGGGAAAGCCACGGCAACAGCTCCTCGCGCACGCCCCCCTCGATCGCCCGGACCGTCCCGCGCGCGTGGCTGCGAGCCTTGCCCACGAAGCTCTCCGCGTCCTCGCCGGTGTGCGTCCGCACCGCGTCCTGCCAGTCCCGCCTGCCCGCGATCAGGTCGCGCATCACCGCCCGCAGTCGCTCCGCGCCGTGTTCCTCTTCGATGTAGCGGAAGGCGAGCCAGTCCTCGGCGTAGTCCCTCTGGTCGTGCCCGCGCCCGCTCGGCTCCAGGCCGTCCACCAGCGCGTCCGGCCCCGCCTCGATCCGGTCCTGCAGGATCCACCGGACGCGCGCCGGCCCCTGCCCCGCCACGTGCAGCGCCAGACCCTCGCGCACCCAGCGCGGCGTGGCCAGGTAGCGCTCGCGCGGCACGTTCAACCGGTGCACGGCGTGAACGTACTCGTGGGTGATCTCCTCCCGCGCGTCCGCCTGGCCCGTCATCAGGTACTCCCAGAAGAGCGTGATCGCCACGATCTCCCGGCCTTCGAGGACCTCGGTGCGGCGCAGCGCCATGCGCGCGCCCTTCGCGGCCTCCGGGTCGGAGGACGCGTCCTGGAAGCGGATGCGGATCTCCTCGCGGTCCGCCCAATCGAGGCCGGTACACTTGCGGACCGCCGCGACCGCGGCCGCGCGATCGGCGGGAGCGGCCGCTTTAATCTCCTCGCAGCGCGGCATGCCGTCGTATTTCGAAGGCAGGAATTCGATGGGCAGCGCGAGGAGGACGAGCCAGGCGAGGTTCATGGAGAGGACCGTCACCAGGGTCGGCGTGCCGGGCATGCAGCAACAGTCGAATCCGAGCGGAGCAGCGAGCACTCTTCTGCCGCGGTCGGTGTCATGGGCAGCCTCGGCCCGCCTACCCGGTGAGGTCCGCGCCATCGTGGACGTGGATGGTGGCGATCAACCCCAGGTTGATGAAGAGGCCGTCCTGGTTCTCGTCGAGGGTATAGATCGCGCTCCGGTTCACCAACAGCTGGTCGGGAGAAACGAAGCGGTACGTCCGTCCGTCCACAAGCCGGATCTCGAACGGATGGAACGGCCGTTGCTTGAGGATGTTGTCGATCTCTTCTTTGCGCATTCCGACGGCCTCTCGCATGCACCATGATCGCGAAAAACGCGTGATCCGGACCCGGTGCGAAACGACCACGCAGGTCGGCGATGTTCGGCGCTGGGTCTGGGAACGCCTTGAACGTAGCAGCGGCGCGGGCGCCGGTCAACCCTGAACCCGCGCGAGCCGCGCCGGGTTGCCTCGGAGCATGCCGGCCGCCTCCGCGGCGGGGACCTCCGCCGTCACCCCCTCGTCGCGTCCCCAGCCAGGATCCCACGCACCCATTCCAGGTCCGGCGCGTCGAGTTGCGGCTGGGGGGCCTTTTCATAGTCGAGATCCAGACCGTATCCTCCTGCTCGGTACGCCCGCTCGACCAACGGTTGGAGATCGACCACCACGTCCGGATCCGGCGGCGACAGGGGAACGTGAAGCCGCAGGAGCCGTTTTCGCAACACGACCCGGTAGACATCGCAGCGATCCGGCTGGTCCGCGCGTCGCACGACGAAGCGGTACGGGTACGACTCGAAGTCCGGCAGCAGCTCGTAGGGGATCGCCACGGTGGGCTCGCCGCCGCGGGGCAGGTCGATCTCCACCAGGTTCACGTTCGACGCCAGGAGCTCCTCTTGTTTCTCGAGGTACTTCCGGCGGGAAACCGTGCCCTTGCGCTTGTTGGACGGCGACAGGATCTCCACGACGGTCACCACCCGGTTGCCCGTCCGGCGATCCCGGATTTCGATGAAGGGCTCGCGATAATGGGCCGCGGGCAGGACCACGACGAGCGGCTCCTCGAGGGCTGTGGCGCCCGGAGCGGAAGTCGGTCCGGGCGCGCGCGGTCGGCGGATCGAGACAACGACGTCGGGCGTGACTTCCCGGCGCGAGCACTCGATGATCAGCCGCTCGCCATGACGGGCGGTATAGCCCGGTGCGATGCGCTCGGCGAGATCGTCCGTCAGATAGGTGATGAGCCGGTGATGGACGTCCGGCCAGATCGCGGGATGCTCGAGCCAGGGGTCCATGCCGGGGAATCGGTATCGGGATGCGTCTGTCATGGGGCCTCGGTGAATGCTCCGCCGCCATCGTGGCCGGCACCGTCAGTATAGCGGGGGTCGAACCACGCCGACAAGGGGGTTGCGTGCGCGTTGCGTGCGTCGGTGCGTTGCGCCAGGCGGGGCGCATCCGCGGAGTCTACCATTTCCCGCGACACGTCCTCGGGCTTCCTCTATATTGGACGTCCAACTGGAGGAGGACTCCCGTGGGCACCCTGTGCGACGCCGCGACCGCGTTGGCGTCGATTCACGAAGGCATGTCCGTCGGGATCGGCGGCATGACCCTCTACCGCCGCCCGTTCGCTCTCGTCCGTGAGCTCTTGCGCCGGGGCACGAAAGACCTCACCCTGATCGGGCTCACCCTCGGTCTCGAGAGCGACGTCCTGGTCGGCGCAGGTCGGGTCCGACGCGTGCGCACCTGCTACTTCGGCCTGGAGTCGTTCGGCCTCGCGCCGATGTTCACGCTCAAGGCCGGCACCGGCGAGATCGAGATCGTCGAGGAGACCGAGCTTTCCCTCGCCGCGGGCATGCGCGCAGCCCTCGCGACCGTCGGATTCCACCCCGTCCGCGGGATCCTCGGCAGCGAGTTGCCCCGCGTCCGCCCCGACTGGAAGACCACCCGCTGCCCGTACACCGGCGAAGACCTGCTCGCCATCCCCGCCCTGCGGCCCGACGCCGTGCTCCTTCACGCACAGTCGTCCGACGCGCGTGGGAACGCCGTGCTCACCGGCAACCTGGGGCTCGACCGGGAGATGGCCGCCCTCGCCGAGGTGACCATCGTGAGCGCGGAGGAGATCGTCGCGACGGAGGAACTGCCGGAGGGCGGATGCTCGCTCACCGGACTCGACGTCACCCACGTGGTCCACGCGCCCCGCGGCGCGCGGCCCGGGACCTGCTACCCCCACTACGGGCTCGACCCGATGGCGTTCCTCGACTACTATCGCGCGGTGTACGAGAAGGACTTCGAGGGCTACCTCCGCGCCGTCGTGGACGGAAAAGGGTGGTAGGGCCCTGACCTGATGCGGGCTGGGATCGAAGACGAAGCAGAAGACTCGGGTCGCGGATCGTGCTCGTGCTCGTGATCGTAATCGTTCTCGGGATCGTTCTCGTGCTCGCAATCGCCCCTCCCGGGAAGTCGTGCGCGGTCCGTCGAGGACGAGGAGGACTCCCCGGGAGGGCTTCGACATTGGGTACTCCTCCGAATTGCGACCGGGAATCCTGCTCGCCTCGAGAACGAGCACGAGCACGAGAACGAGAACGAGCACGAGCGTGAGCTTGAGCGTGAGCGTGAACGTGAACGTGAGCGTGAGCACGAGGAGAGCATCGATGCCCGACTTCAGCCCCGCGGAACAGATGGTCGTCTGCATGTCCCGCCTCGTCGAGGACGGCGAGGTGGTCGCCCACGGCATCGCCACGCCTCTGGTCGCCGGTGCGATCATGCTCGCGAAGCGCACCCACGCCCCCGAAGCCTACATCGCCTGCGCCATCGGCAACACGCTCACGTTCCGGCCCAGCCGGCTCTCCCTGACCGATCCGGAGTCGGGGACCCTGCGCGGCTGCCTCATGTCCTGGGGCTTCGCCGATGGTGCGTGCGCGATCCTGCCGTTCCACCAGCCGAGGGAGTTCTTCCGGCCCGCGCAGGTCGACGCCGGCGGAAACTTCAACAACGTCTGTCTGGGCGAGTGGTCCCGGCCCCGGGTGCGCCTGCCCGGCTGCGGCGGCATCGCCGACGTCACCAACCACTCGCCCCGGATCCACCTCTACGTCCCGCGGCACACGAAGGACGCATTCCCCGAGCGGATCGACTTTCGCAGCGGGATCGGCTTCCCCCTCGACCCGTCGGTCGGACCGCGCTGGCCCGGCGCCACCTCCCCCGGCCCGCGCTGCGTGATCACCGACCGCTGCATGATGGACTTCTCCGGCGGCCGGATGCGCGTGGTCTCGCTCCACCGCGGCCAGACCCTCGCCGAGGTCCGCGCGCACACCGGCTTCGCGCTCGGCGCCCTCGACCCGCTCCCGGAAACGCTCCCGCCCACCGCGGCGGAGCTTCGCCTCCTGCGCGAGGAGATCGACCCCGACGGACTGCGCGACCTCGAGCTGCTCGGGACCCGCGACCGCCTCTTCCGCATCCACTCCCTCCTCTCCCGCGGATGACCGCATGAACGACTCGCTGCTGGCGCGCATCGTTCGAGAATCCGGGTGGCTCACCGCGGCCCAGTTCGAGGCCGCCCTGCGGCTCGCCGCCGACGGGCCCGCGCCGGTCCCGCTCGCGGTCGCTCTGGCCGAGCACCGGCTCCTCTCCCACGCCCGCATCGCCGAGCTCCTGGCCGCGCGCGCCGCCGAATTCGCCGCCTCGGAGCCGCACCACGCGGATCGCGTGGCCGCCTGGCGCGCTGCGGCGCGCGCGCTCGAGCACGGCCGGCCGGACCTCGCGCGTCTCCACTCCGCCCTCGCCCGGGCCGAAGCCGACCCGGTCGCGGGCCTCCGCGCCGTGGCAGAGGCGCTCGCGGGGGCGGCCGTGTCCGGGCCGCCGGCCTCGCCCCTCGCGCAGGGGGACGCGCCGACGATGGTCGAGACCAGCGGGCCCGCGAGGTCGGACCCGGAGACGGTCGAGCACTCGGCGGACCGCATCGCGGCCGGCAACGCACCGACCATGGTCGAGACCAGCGGCATCGCCCGCCCAGGCGCGGGGACCGTCGGATGGTCGAACGTCTTGCCGGGAAACGAGTCCACCCAGCTGGATCGGAGCGAGACCCCTCGTTCCGCGCCGTACCGGTCGGAATCGCGTTTCGCTCCCGGCCAGTCCTTCGGCAAGTACGTCCTCGGCGCGGTCCTCGGTCGGGGCGGCATGGGCGTCGTCTATCGCGCGCACCACCCCGGGCTGAAGGCCGATTTCGCCATCAAAGTCCTCCACATCGGAGGCGAGGCCTCCGCGGACGACCTCGCCCGCTTCCGGCGCGAGGCCCAGGCCGCCGCACGCCTGCACCACCCCGGCATCGTCCTCATGCACGACGTCGGCGAGGAGGACGGGACTTCCTACATCGCCATGGAACTGGTCGACGGCACGGGCCTCGACCAGGTTCTGCTCGCCCACCCGGACGGGCTTCCCGCCGCGGAGGCCCTGCGCATCGTCGCCGACGTCGCGGACGCGATCCACCACGCGCACGGGCGCGGCGTGATCCACCGCGACCTCAAGCCGGCCAACGTCATCCGAACGCGCGACGGGCGGCTTAAAGTCATGGACTTCGGCCTGGCCAAGACCGTGGAGCCGGGCGTCCCGGGGCTGACCGCCGCGGGAGAACTGCTCGGGACCCCTGCGTACATGAGTCCGGAGCAGGCGCAGGGCCGGATCGAGGAGATCGACGCCCTCAGCGACGTCTACCAGCTCGGGGCGCTGCTCTACCATGTTCTGGTCGGGCGCGCGCCGTACGACGGCGAGACCCCGATGGGGGTGGTCCTGCAGGTCGCCCGTGAAGACCCGCAGCCGCCGCGGACCCGCCGGCCCGGGCTGGACGACGACGCGGAGACGATCTGTCTGAAGGCGATGGAACGGAAGAAAGACCGGCGCTACGCGGGCGCCGGCGAGCTCGCGGAGGACTGCCGCCGGTGCCTGCGCGGCGAGCCGATCCGGGCGCGGCGGGCCGGGCGGGCGGAGCTTCTGCTTCGCTGGGTCCGGCGCCGAAAGACGATCGTGGCCCTCGCGGCGGTGTCCGTCGCGGCGCTCGCGATCGCCCTCGCCACCCGCTCCCAGGCCCGGAGTCTCGAGCAGCAGCGGCTCGACGATCTTCGCTCGATCGCGCGCGCGAACCTGGACGCCACGCTTTTTGTGCGCCGCAGCGGCGGGAAGCTCTCCGAAGTCGCGGCGCAGTTCCTCCCGCCGCTCGAAGCAGCGGTGCGCAAGGTGGAGGAGCGGCTCCCGCGCCTCGCCGAGCCGCGCTATCACCTGGGGAGAATGTACCGCGCGCTGATGCGGGTCCGCGACGCCGAGGCGGAGCAGGAGAAGGCGCTCAGCCGCGACCCCGGTTTCCCCCGCAGCCTGTACGAGCGCGCGATCCTGCGGGCGTCTCTCTATTCTATCCGGCTCAGGGAAGTGCGCGACCAGCGGCGGCTCGCGAAGGAGGGGCCGCCGTTACCCGAGGCCGAGTTGCTCGCCTCCGATCCCGAGGCGCGTCGTCTGCGCGACTCCGTGGTCGCGGATCTGCGCCGGCTCCAAGAGCAGGCGGCCCGGGAAGAAGGCGAGGCCCTGCCCCGGGCCTGCCTTTTCTGCGGCCAGGGGATTTTCCTGCTCGTGGCCGGCCGCGAGGATGAGCGCGCGGAAGGCGAGCGGCTGTTGCACGCGGCGATCGGACTCGATCCTCTGCTCGAGGAAGCCTACGACGCGCTGGCGCAGTCGCTCCACGAACGGGGCGACTACACCGGGGCGGCGAACGCATGCAATCAGGGGCTCGCGGTCGA
>ORJL010065062.1_pt1 | contig 15054 bp, 15 predicted proteins | sample 1779941 | NCBI WGS metagenome assembly ORJL01 (sample SAMEA104232317, study PRJEB22302) | groundwater metagenome | biome: forest; feature: aquifer; material: groundwater | place: USA | collected 2011-08-07 | depth 5.8 m
CAACAGCACGTCCTCTGCCTGTTTGTCCACGGCGATGTCCACGGCCTTACGAGCGGTGTCTAGCGGTTCCAGGGAGTTCTCCTTAGTCGAGGGCTATACGTATTCTACGAACCCCGCATGGAGTTGGTCAAAAGAACATAGGGTCTGATGTCTAGCTTCTCGCCCTGCGCCAAGGGAAGGGGGCACCAGAGGGAGTGAATAATAGGCCTGCCCCGCACGCCGGGCGGCCCCTGCCGCTGGTCTCTTTGCCGGCGGATTGCCGACCATAAGATGTACGGGTCTTTGTCCCAGACAAAGCCGCCCTTTCAATTCCCCTTCCCCATTGCTATCCTGACTATGTTGCCAAGGCGCCCTGCCGGGTGGTCTTGGCCCGAAATCAGAAAGCGTGACGCCATGGGCAAGAACGGTCGCGTCGTCGTCGCCATGAGCGGCGGTGTCGATTCCTCCCTCGCCGCCTGCATCCTCAAGGACCAGGGCTACGAGGTCATCGGCATCACCATGAAGCTGTGGGGAGAGGAAGACCCCAACGCCTCCCGCCACAACAAGCAGTGCTGTTCCGTCGAAGACGCCTTCGATGCCCGCCGGGTCTGCCAGATCCTCGGCGTGCCGCACTACACCCTCAACTTCGAGCGCGAGTTCAAGAAGCACGTCATCGAGTACTTCGTCCAGGAGTACGCACGGGGCCGCACGCCCCACCCTTGCATCGCCTGTAACGACAAGGTGAAGTTCGCCTTCTTCCTTCGCCGCGCCCAAGCTCTGGATGCCGACTTTATAGCGACGGGCCATTACGCAAGGCGTTCTACGGACGGGCAGGGGAGGCATCACATCTTGAAGGCCATAGATGCAGCCAAGGACCAGACCTACGTACTTTATGGCTTTCATCAGGAGGAACTAGCAAATGTCCTCTTCCCTATGGGGGACTTCTACAAGCCGGACATCCGCCGCATCGCGCGGGAGCTCAAGCTTCCTGTTGCGGACAAGCCGGACAGCCAGGACATCTGCTTCATCCCCAACGGAGACTACCGCTCGTTCGTCAGCCAGAGGACGGAAGCGCGTCCCGGTCCAATCGTAGACACGCGGGGCCGCGTCCTCGGCATGCACCAGGGCGTCACCAACTTCACCGTGGGCCAGCGCCGCGGCCTGGGCATCCCCGCCCAGGGCAAGCCGCTGTATGTCATCGCCATTGAGCCGGAGCGCTCCACCGTCATCGTCGGCAGCGGCGACGACCTCTTCTACGACGGCCTCATTGCGGACGACGTGAGCTTCATCTCCGGCGAGCCCTTGGCGGCGCCCATGGAGGTGTGCGCCAAGGTGCGCTACAAGGCCGAAGAGGTCCCCGCGACTGTGACCCCTCTGGACGCGGGTCGCGTCCGCGTGGACTTCCGAGAGCCGCAACGGGCCGTCACCCCCGGCCAGGCCGTAGTCTTCTACAGCGGGGACGACCTCCTTGGCGGCGGGGTCATCCATGTTCCCGTCTCTCAGGACAAGGACGCTCCAAGGGTGGCAGGGACGGCGGTGCACGGTGGCTAGGGACGTCGTCCCGTCTCCGGGGCAACCCCCGGCGCCCCTGGAGACGCCCGCGCAACCTGAGCGGCGTCCCCTCCGGCAAGTCGTCGGCAACCCGCAATTTCTCGCCCTCTGGCCCACGGGATGGGCCGCCAATATCGGGCGCATGGGCTGGCTCATCATCAGCGGCTACGTTGTCTACAGCCTGACGGAGTCGGTCTTCCTTACCCAGCTGGTCGGCGTTTTCAACTCGTTCCCCAACCTGCTCTTCGGCGCTTTCGGAGGCGTCATCGCAGACGGATTCAGCCGGCGCAAGGTCCTCATGATCGACTACGCTGCCGCGGTGACGGTGGCTGTCGCCACCGGCCTTTTCATCCTCACCGGCATAATCCAGCCCTGGCACGTCCTGCTACTTACCCTTTTGTTCGGCGTGACCAATACCCTGGACATGCTCTCCCGCCGGGCCTATATCTCCGACGTCGTGGAGCGCAAGAACCTCCCCTTCGCCCTCGCCCTGGAGAGTATGAGCATGACTAGCGCCCAGATCATCGGGCCATGGGTCGGCGGCGCGTTGGTGGACGTCATCCCTCTGGGCGTCACGGGCGCGGCAGGCCCCTATTTCTTCATGGCCGCCGCATTCCTCATCGCAGGCATCCTCGTCGTTACGCGCGTCAAGGAGGTGCAGCGCGTCAAACCGCGCGTGACCGTCGGCTCGGTGGTCTCCACCACCGTGCAGGGACTCAAGGTCGTGGCGGGCAACCGGGCCGCCATCGGCGCTCTGGGCATCACCATGCTGTTCAACTTCTTCTACTTCTCCTATATGCCCCTGGTCCCCGTCTTCGCGCGGGACGTGTTGCACGTTGGCCCCACCCTCATGGGCCTCTTGGGCGGCGCCCAGGGCATGGGCGCCCTCGCTGGCTCCACCTTCATCGCCACGCGGAGCTCCATCCGCAGGAACTCCCAATACTACCTGGTGGGGACCCTCCTGGGCACCGGGTGCCTCTTCGTCTTCGCCCTCTCCCCGTTCTACGTCCTATCGTTTGTGGCCCTTATTGGCGCCGGACTAGGCGTTGCCGCGTTCGCCACGATGCAGCCCCCCCTCGTGCTCCTCTCCGTCAGCGAGGAGATGCGGGGCCGCGCCATGGGCATCGTCAACATGGCCATCGGCGCGCTGCCCCTGGGCATGCTTGCCGTTGGCGGCCTCGCCGAGTGGTTGGGCCCTGGCACGGCCGTAGCCATCACTTCCTCCCTCGGCTTCGTCTGCATCGCCCTCTGGTACTGGCGCTCCAAGGAGATGCAGAAGCTCTAGCCCAGCACCGGGATGACAGCGCGGACACATACCTTCACCGGGAAGGGCGCACGCTCTTCTCGCCTTCCTCTCATATCAACACGCCGTCGGGGCCTTGCCTCAAGGGTTGCTAGTTTGAATCTGGGCAACCACACGCTTCATGTCTGACAAGACGACTTCTTTAGGCAAGGCCCTTCCTCCGGCGACATGGGCCAACCGGTCCTCTCCCTCCCCACTCCCAAACGAGGTACAATACCGCCAATCCCCTGTCCGTTATGTCTTCCCATTTCCCGAGAGGAGTCCCATGGTAGCCACTCCCCAGCAGCTCCACGCCGCTTTCCACCCCCGCACCATCGCCGTCGTCGGGGCCAAGAAATCCGCCAACTACAACTGGCTCCGTAACATGCAGACCTTCACCGGCAAGCTCTACTCCGTCCAGGTGGACCCCAACGAGATCCCCGGCATCGAGGAGCTCGGCATCCCCAACTACCGCAGCCTCGCGGAGATCCCGGAGGAGATCGACTACGTCTGCGTCGCCGTCCCCCGCCGCGTGGTCCCTGCCATCCTCAAGGACGCCATCGCCAAAAAGGTCAAGACCGTCCACCTCTTCACCTCCGGCTTCGCCGAAAGCAAGACGGAAGAGGGTATCACCCTCCAGCAGACCGTTATCAAGATGTCCAAAGAGGGCGGTCTCACCATCGTCGGCCCTAACTGCATGGGCATCTTCAACGCCGCCAACGGCATGCGCTTCTACCCGTATCAGATAGCTGGCCAGGTGGGCCGCGCCTCCTTCGTCGCCCAGAGCGGCGCGCATGCAGGGGCCTTCACCCAGGCCGCTCAGTCCAGTGGCATCGCTGTCAACAAGGCTGTCAGCATCGGCAATGCCATCATGGTGGACAGCTCGGACCTCCTGGACTACTTCGCCCAGGACGAGGGCACTCACGTCATCACCATGTATATCGAAGGTCCCAAGAGCGGGCGCGCCCTCTTCGACGCCCTCAAGCGCACCACGCCGAAGAAGCCCGTGGTGGTGTGGAAGGGCGGCCAGACGGAGGACGGCCAGCGCGCCAGCGCCTCCCACACTGGCGCCCTCGCCGCCTCCATGGACATCTGGAACGCCATGGTCCGCCAGGCCGGGGCCGTCCGCGCCGACTCCATGGAGGAGGCGATCGATATGACCAAGACGCTCCTTTACCTTAAGGCCCCGGCAGGGCCTGGCCTCGGCATCATCGGCGGCTCGGGCGGGCAAGGGGTGGAGATGAGCGACGCCTTCTCCAAAGAGGGCCTCCGTGTCCCGCGCCTCTCCCAGGCCTCGCTGGACAAGCTCGGCAGCTTCTTCCAGCTCATTGGCGCCAGCTACTTCAACCCGATGGACGTGGGCGGCCTCAACCGCAGCATGTTCGACTCCATCGTGGAGACATTGACGACGGACCCGGTAGTGGACGCCGTGGTCACCAAGCTCAATCATGATGCCCTCGACGACGACGGCCGCCAGCGCCTGGATACCTATCTCAAGTACCGCGACATCACCGGCAAGCCCTTCCTCGCGGTCCTGAGCTCTCCCAACCCTTACCGCGACGGCCAGGCCCTCTTCGACCTCGACAAGGCGCTCCTCGAGAAGGGCATCCCCTCCTTCCCTAGCCCCGAGCGCGCCGCCAAAGCCCTCCGCCGCCTCATGGACTACCAGGCCTTCAAGGCAGGGGTGGCCGCATCATAGAACGGCTGTCGCAAGATGAAAGAGAGGCCATGCCCTAGGGCATGGCCTCTTGACGTATGCACGAAAAGAGCGCGCCCGGATGGCCCTCAATAGTCGAACGGCCCCAGGACTGCATCAGCATTCAAGAGGACGTAATAGCCTCGACCGGCTATTACCTGAGGAATGCCGTCTGCCTTAGGGCTCCAGTTGTCGGCAGTTCGATATGTGCCACCGTTGAAGGCACTGATAAACCGCCCATCGACATACATGCGCGCCTCGGTCCACTTAGACGCAACACTTTCCAGATAGCTTGCCAGGGCGATTGTTTCGCCGCATTCAGATGCAACGCCAATGGCATTCCACCCTTCTAGTAGCCGGTATTGTCTGGTGATAGCCGGCGCGTAGCCAGTACTGTTATACCTGATTGCATCCTCCGCGCTTGAGAGAATGAAATAGGCCCATCCATCCATAATGTGAGTCAGACCGCCACCCTTGTCCCACGTGCCGCTTGCCGGATCGAACCGCGCGCTAACCCACCGGCGGCCCTGGAGGCTGAACACGTGCGTGACTGTCGTCATCTTCGTGCTGTCACGAGGGTCTGAGAATATGCTCTCCAGGCCGGGGTCCACCGGGCGTTCCGGCAATGAGACCAGGTTCCACCCGGGCTGGAGAGCGACCGTGGTCGGCTCACCGCGCAGGCCACAACGCACTGTGAGAGGCAGGGCCTTCACCGGAGGTGTTTCCATCGCCAAACACAGTAGCCCCACCAACATGAAGGCGAGCATCAGACGGCCCACGGTCTTGTCTCCGTTGCCCCGGTGACGGGGTTAGCCTGGCCGGAGACTGCTGAGCGCTTTGGTTGAAAGCCAGAGCATCTCCACATCCTATACACCCATCCACCCCTTCCTCTTCATGACCAGCAGACTCGCCAGGGCACCCAGCCCGATCACCCCTGCCACCCAAAAGCCAACGGCGCCATCCCTTTGTCCACCTGTATTCTCCGGTGCAGCCATGATGGACACCTGCTTGGTCGTCACCTCCGGCATGGGACCGTTCCCCGTGGCCGCCAGGGCCTCGTCAAAGAAAGTCCCTCCCCGCTCCGTGTCCACGGAGGTGCTGCCAGTGCACGCGTGTGCAACGAACTCCGCCAGTTCGCTCCCAGGCGCATGGTCCAGGAAGAACACCCACCGGTGGCCTATGCTTTCCTGGTCCCAGAACCCTCCCCATCCCGCCATCTCTGACTCGATCCTGACCGATTCCGGCCCGGAGCCCTTCAGGTACTTTTCGACCTTTACCTCGCCGTACATGCCGTCTATGCGAACAGGCGCACCAACGATAACGACATCCGAGCTTTCGACCGACCTGCTCGCATCCGGTCCTATGCAAGACAGCGCCTCTGCCTGCCTCGGCGCACCCCACGCCAAGAACAGCAGTGCCGCCATCGCCATAGCTATCGATCGGTCCTTGATGCGCGCGTGGACTTTCATTGCCCCGAAGGTGCCTCTACTTTCCGCGGATGCCGGCTGGCTCATCCCCCCTACTACGTAGAACGGGGTATCTCAACGGAGCGCTTATCCCACCCCTCAGGCTCAATGCAGAGTACCTCACTAACGCCTGGTGTGCGGGCAGGGAAGCGAACGCAGGTCCTTGTAGATCAATGCTACCGTCTTCCATCCCATGGCCTTGGTACCGTCTAGGGATGGTCAGGTACATCCACACCATGTAGAGTAGAAGAGGTCGCCTCCCAAGAGAGGCGCCAAGAGAGAGGCAGCACTCGTGTCCGACCGGCCCGCAGCCCCGGCCCTCCCGGCCCCCAAGCCTGACCGCCCCATCCTCCAGGTCCTCGGCAACAGCCACTTCCGCACCCTCTGGGGCTCCAGCTGGATGTGGAACTCCAGCCGCTGGATGTGGCAGATTATCTCCGGCTACATCGTCCTCCAGCTTACAGACTCCCCATTCCTGGTCCAGATGGTCGGCGTGGCCTTCACCGGCCCTCAGCTCTTGGGCGCCGTCCTCGGCGGCGCGATAGCCGACAGCCTGGGCCGGAAGACCACCCTTCTCATCGCCCACGGCATGAACCTCACCCTCGCGGTGTTCACCGCCGGCCTCGTCCTCTCCGGTCGCGCCGAGGCCTGGCACATCCTCGTCCTCACCCTCCTCGCCGGCTCCGCCAATCCCCTCGACTCCGTGACCCGGCGCACCTTCGTCTCGGAGATCATCCCCCGGCCCCTGTTGTCGTTCAGCCTGGCGCTGGAGGCCATGGCCATGATGGGGAGCGGCGTCGTTGGACCCTGGATCGGCGGCGCGCTCGTGGACGTCGTGCCCCTCGGCACGGCAGGCGCGGCCACCCCGTACATGGTCATCACAGGCCTCTACGTGCTCAGCCTTGTCCTCCTCTTGCGCGTCCCCGGCCACCTGGCTCGACAGGCCCAGCGCCGGGGCGTCGGGGACACCATCGCCTCCATCGGCGAGGGCCTCCGCTACGTCGCCGGGAACCGCGCCGTCCTCGGGACACTCACCCTGACGCTCGGCTGGAACTTCTTCTTCGCTCCCTACCAGACCCTTATCCCCGTGATCGCCGTGAAGGAGCTTGGCGTGAACTCGACCCTCATGGGCATCCTTGGCGGGGCGCAGGGGGCGGGTTCCCTCATCGGCACCCTGTTCATCGCCACCCGCCCCGGCATCAGCAGGAATTCCGTGTACTACGTCTTTGGCACCCTCACGGCCCTCACCTGCCTGCTCGCCTTCTCCCTCTCCACGATCTACCCGCTCTCGGTGGCCTTGCTCATCGTTGCGGGCATCGGCGGCTCCGGCTTCGTCACCATGCAGGCCACCCTCGTCCTCCTTGCCGTGCGGGAGGACATGCGTGCCCGCGCCATGGGCGCGCTCAACATGGCCATCGGCGTTCTTCCCCTGGGTACTCTGACCCTCGGCATCCTCGCCCAGAGCATCCGTCCCAGCCTGGCCGTCACCATCATGGCGTCCATCGGCGTGGTGTGGGTGGCCTTCTGGGGCTGGCGGGCCAAAGAGATGCGAAAGCTGTGACATCTCGGTAGAATGACTCATGTCGGTCAGTCCGATTTGATACCATCGCCCTCGTCTTTCGTAGGGTCATCCGCCCGCTCATAGGGCGGAGCACATAGAGGTCATCCGTGTCGCATGATGTTGTGTCCGCCGAGCCTGGCTCGCGTCCCGCCCAAGGCATCCCCCTCTTTCAACTCCTGAACAGCCCCAACTACCGTCGCTACTGGACAGGCGCCCTGGGCTGGTACATGGGCCGGTGGGTCTGGCAGCTCACCACCGCCTACGTGGTCTTCAGCCTCACAGGGTCCTCCTTTCTCACCCAGATGGTCGGCGTGGCCTTCACACTCCCCATGCTCGTCACCGGCATCGCCAGCGGCGTTATCGCCGACGCCTTTGAGCGGCGACGCATCCTGCTCTTGGGCCAGGTGTTGGCCTTCTTCGTTGCCGCCATCGGCGTCGTCCTGCTTCTCTCCGGGACGGTGCAGGCCTGGCACCTCCTGGCCTTGACCGCCTGCCTTGGCATGGTCAACGCCCTGGACATGGCCGCCCGCCGCACCTTCGTCTCCGACCTCGTCACCAACCGCGACCGCCTGCCCATCGCCCTCGCCATGGAGAGCATCGGCATGACCATCGTCGGCATAGGAGGCTCCTGGGTCGGCGGTTCCCTGGTGGACATCCTGCCCATGGGCTCGGCGGGTGCGGGCGCCCCCTACCTGGTCGTCCTGGTCGGCATCGTCTGGGCCTGTGTCACCCTGGCGGGCGTGTGGGCCAACCCCCAGCCCGACAAGATACGCCTGCGCGCGGGCACCGTGGCGTCCAGCATCCAGCAGAGCGTGAGCGCCACCGCTCAGAACCGCGCCATGATCGGCATCCTCGGCGTGACGGTCATCGCCAACTTTTTCTTCTTCTCCTACATGCCCCTCGTGCCCGTCTTCGCCAAGCAGGTCCTCAACGTCAGCCCCACCCTGATGGGCGTCCTCAGCAGCGCTCAGGCCGTCGGCTCCCTCGCCGGCTCCCTTTTCATCGTCACCCGCTCCCGGATCGGCAAAGGCTGGTACTTCTACGCCTTCGGGATGATGCTCTCCCTGGCCAGCCTGTTCTTCTTCTCCCTCTCCCACTACTACCCGCTCTCCGTCGCCATTCTCGTCGTCGCCGGAATCGGCACCTCCGGCTTCGGCACCATGCAGGCCACGCTCACCCTGCGCGCAGCTGGAGAGGCCCAGCGCGGGCGCGCTATGGGTGTCCTTAGCATGGCCATCGGCGCCCAGCCCCTCGGCATGATCATGGTCGGCGTCATGGCCGAACGCTTCGGCCCCGGCCGCGCCGTCACCGTCAGCGCCCTCACAGGCATTATCCTTCTGGCCTTCTGGACCTGGCGCTGCAAAGCCTTCCGCAACCTATAGCCGCGCCGCCCAGGCGCGTCCATTTAGAGCCCGGGTAGCGAGGCTTCCATAGGGAGACCAACTCCTATGGGAGCGGTCAGGCTTGAATGGAGCCATGGCACTACAGGGTCGGGCAAGAGACGTCCGGCATGCGCAAATCGCCTGATTGTCCGCGTGGAAGAGGTATTAGGAGAAACCTAGCGCGCCCCATGGGCGCGCTAGGTTTCTCCTGTTTATCTTCCCCCTCCCATCCGTTGGGAGGGGGTCAGGGGGAGGGTCGAAGGCCTGTCGTCAAACTCGTATGTTCGTGTAGATTCCGGATGCCGACAATGCTTCTGACTAGTACCGTATCCTCGGGTCCAGCCAGCCGTACGTCAGGTCCACGAGCAGGTTGCTCATGACCACCGTCGCCGCCACCATGGCCACGATGGGCTGCGTCACCGGGAAGTCCTTGTTCGTGATGGACCCCACCATGAGCAGCCCGATCCCCGGAATCCCGAACACCTGCTCCGTCACCACAAGGCCCCCGATGGTGATGGGGATCTGCAGGCCGTACAGCGTCACCACGGGAATCAAGGCGTTGCGCATGGCGTGGCGCACGATCACCACCCGCTCGGTGAGGCCCTTGCTCTTGGCGGTGCGGATGTAGTCCTCCCGCAGCACCTCCAGCATGGTGGAGCGCATCATGCGCAGGGGCGTGCTCGCCGAGGAGAGGCCCACCACCATCACCGGCCAGATGACCTGGCCCAGGTTCGCCAGGGGCCTATCGAAGAAGGAGATGGCCCCTTGCTCCGGGATCCAGTTGAACATCCGGATCAGGAAGAGCAGGATCATCAACCCCACCCAGAAGGAGGGCATTGAGTTGAAGGCGAAGGCTATGGTGCGGAAGACATAGTCGGGCCACTTATCCTGGAATAAGGCGCTCATGATGCCGAAGGGGATGGCCAGGACCGCGCTTACCAGCATGACCAGGAGCCCGATCTCCGAGGAGATGCCCACCTTGCGCTTGAAGAGGTCGATGGTGGGCACCCGTAGCCAGAAGGAGTCCCCGAAGTCCAGGGTCACAAGCCCCTTCATCCACACCAGGTACTGGATATGGATCGGCTTGTCCAACCCGAACTGCGCCCGAATCTTTGCCAGCTCCTCCGGACGGGCAGTCCCGCCGCCTTCACCCGCCAGCATCGCCTCGGCTACGTCCCCCGGCGCCACGCGCAGGAGGATGAATACAAGGAGCGTCGCCCCCCACAGGGTCGGGACCGCCAGTATCAGCCGACGCATCACATAGCCGAACATCCTCGTCCTCCTTGTCGCCAGGTCGCAGCGTGGTCACGCCCGCGTAGACGCTGTACGCCGTCATGCCATGACCACCCTTTGACCTAAGAGAACGTAAGGGTTCCGCGAATCGTTCCCGCGTCCGCCCCCTCCTTGCAAGCCGTTCCACGAGCGTGCCTACGGATTCCTCCTCCCCTTGTCTCATACTCCCGTCGTCGCGAGCGCGTCCTCGTCCGCGACAAACCGCTCCCTCTCGTCATTCAGGCACGCCGGAATCCACGGACACGACATGCAACCCGCTCCCCTCATCGTGGTGAGCCCCGACTTCAGTCGGGGAACCACGTGTCTAGGACAACCTCACATTGTCAGAGAGGGCCTCGAAGGCGCCGTCCCGAACGGATGGGGCAGGGCGCCCCTCTGGTATGCCCAGGGAAGGACCAGCCGTTGTCCTTAGACAGCCCCCACCATCGTCCCGAGCGTCCCACCTCCCCACTCCCTTTCCCCGCCACCTCCCCCGCGCCGAACCCCCATCCCTTGTGCTACCTTTTCCCTGTTCCTGAGCCAAGTCGGAGGGATGCGGTCGAAACGACAGCAAAGACAAGTGTGACCGTCCCACGTGCGAGAAACCGATGTTTTTGATTGAACCGACGCAGCGCAGTGCCGTGAACAGATACGGCGGAGAAAACAATCGAAAGATGTGCATGCTTTCCCGCCCGCCCAGCTACGAAAACCGCAAAGACTTCCCTTCCCCCGGACAACAATCAACCGGAGCTAGGACAAACGAGGGACAATCAACCGGAGCCCATAGGGACAGCCTCCCCTCCGCTCACCTCCCTGAGGTACCATGACGCCATGACAGACCAGAAGCCAAGAAAGCTCCGCGTCGGCAAGAGCGGCGTCGTCCCCTCCTGGGAATTGGAGGACGACGCTCTCCGCGACGGCTTCAAGCGCATCGCCGGTGTGGATGAGGCCGGGCGCGGCCCCATTGCTGGCCCCGTGGCCGCTGCCGCTGTCATCCTTCCCCCCGACCGCGCCCTCCCCTGGCTGGCCCGCGTCAATGACTCCAAGGTGTTGACTGCCCCCGCCCGTGAGCGCCTGGCCCAGCGCATCATCGAGGAATGCATCGTCGGGACGGCCCTGGTCCCCCCGGACGTCATTGACGACCGCGGCATCGCCGCCGCCACCCGTCTCGCCATGGTCCGCGCCGTGGAGGCCCTCCTCCTCCCTCCGGACCTGGTGCTGGTGGACGGCTTGTTTCCCCTCTCCAGCGAGGCGCTCCCCAGCCGTCCGGTGGTGCACGGGGACGGACGCTCCCTATCCATCGCCGCAGCGTCCATCATCGCCAAGGTCGTCCGCGACCGCGTCATGCGGGACCTGGACATCCATTTCCACGGCTACGGCCTGGCCCGCAACAAGGGCTACGCCACCAAGGACCACCTCGACGCCCTCGAGCGCCTCGGCCCCACCATCATCCATCGGCGCTCCTTCGCCCCTATCCGGCAAGACGGCCTCTCAGTGGACATCACCGACGATGCCTGACCATCGCCTCTCCCTCGGCGCCTGGGGCCAGGCCCACGCCCGCGCCTACCTGGAGCGGCGCGGCTATGCCATCCTGCACGAGAACTTCCGCTGTCGTGAAGGCGAAATAGACCTCGTTGCCGACGACGCCGGCTGCCTCGTCTTCGTCGAAGTCCGCACCCGCAACGGACGACGCATCGGCACGCCCGAGGAGTCCGTGGACGCCCGCAAGCAGGCCCAGCTCATCCGTGTCGCCGAGGCCTTCCGCCAGACCCACCCCAACGCCTCCCCCGACTGGCGTATCGACGTCGTCGCCGTGGAAGGAGACGGGCAGGGCAGCCCCCGCCGCATCACCCTCTACCCCAACGCCGTCGAATCCCCCGGCAACTGAAGCTAACGCTTCCGCCTCCTGATGCAGATGGAGCGAGGACGGGAAAATGTTCGCAATGTGCCAAGAAAAGGCGCACGGAAGTCGCCTGGTTCGTGACGAGCGTCGCGAGCCCCGCTCGCCTTCTTGGAGAGGTTCTCTTACATTTCTGCCCCTCTCCGAGAAGGGTGTGGGGTCAGAGGTGGGCGTGAAAGATGAGAGACTGCGTTTGTCTTGCGGGAGAGCTTGGTAGAGAGAGCGTCCGAAGCCCCGGAGCCCGGACATAAGCAATGCGGTCCTACCTGCTCCCCATGCTAAAATGGACCTATCGCCCCACCTCTAGAAAGCGCACCCCATGCCAATCTACGAATACGGTTGCCGCGATTGTCGCAAGAAGAGCAGCATCCTGGTCCGGAGCTACAGCGCCCCGGACCCCCCCGCCTGCGCCCACTGCGGCGGCGTCAAGACCGTCAAGCTCGTTTCCACCTTCGCCGTCCTCCGCACGGATGAGGCGCTCATGAAGCAGTACGACGACATGGCCTGGATGGCGGATGTGGACCCGGACGACTCCCAGAGCCTGGACCAAGTCAGGGAATGGTCGCAGACCCACGGGGTGGAGCACGCCGGGCCCTACAGCCCGGACAACGCCTACCAGAACGACGTTGGCGACGTGAACATCAGCGGCGGTATTGACGAGGCGCTGCACAACAAGCTGCACGGACTGAACGGCGGAGAGTAGCTCTCCGCCGTCCGCGTGTATTTTGCCGTCTGGGTACTATTGGGGTTGGGGGGATCTGTTCATCCCGTCGCAGATCCCGTATGCGTCCTCGAATCGAGAAGTCGGAGCGCAGCGGAGACCCCGCATGAGTCTGCGAATCGGGGCGACGTCCAAGGACGTTCCTGAACGGATGGGGCGGGGGGCGTCCGCATCATGAGAAACGCCCCTATGCCCTCCAATCGCCGGCACGGGCTTACAACTCGTATGGCTCGATCATCGCCCGTGTTTCGCCCTTTATGACCTCAACTCCGTCCTGGTTCTTCACGGACGCGGCGAACGTGTATTGCCCGCGCGGGGCATTCACGCTGATCACCTTCAGGGACGCCGTCAGCGTGTCGCCGACGTAGACCGGCGCCAGGAACTGCAGCGTCTGGCCCATGTAGATCACCACATGGTTCGGCGCCACCTTCATGCCCAATACCGTCGAGACCAGGCCCGCGGTCAATATCCCGTGCGCGATGCGCTTCTTGAACCGGGACTTGGCGGCCTTGTCATCGCTCACATGGAGCGGCTGATAGTCACCCGTGGCCTTGGCGAAGTTCTGGATGTCCTCATCCGTGATGGTCTTCGTGTATTCGTAGACCTTCCTGTCGTCAACGGGCAGAGCTTGTTGCGTCACGGTCGGCGGCCTCCTGATCAAGCGTTGGCTTTGCCCGCTCACGGGCGACTCGGCTGATTCTACCCGTTCTCGTAGCGGACAGGCAATGTCGGCAGCTTGCGTCGCCTGGTATGTCCCGCTATCGTGGTCACAGACTTCCGCAAGGAGCGCGCTCCGTGCCGAACACCGCCCTCGAACTCATCGGCCAAAGCATATATGATGCTCTGGCCGCCAAACAGAAGAGCCGGGACGAGGCGCTGGTCCTTTCCCGCACCGCCATACGCCACTGCGCGAACTCCATCCGCGCCTCCCACCGTGGGGAAGCAGATGCGGCGGCGGGACTCCTGGGCAAAGCGCGGGACGGCGTGGCCAGCCTCTTCGCGGTCGTGAAGGACTACCCGGACCTCCGGTACATGGGCTTCGTGGATGACGCCCAGAAGGAGTTCGCGGAGGCCTCCATCGTCCGTGCTCTCATCCTCAGCAAGGCTCTTCCCTCGCCGGAGGACCTGGGTGTCGACCTCGCCCCCTATGTGAACGGATTGGCCGAGGCGGCTAGTGAGATGCGGAGGTACATCCTGGACCGCGTGCGCCAGGCAGACTTCACCCGTTGCGAGGAGCTCCTCGAGGCCATGGACGATATCTACCAGGTGTTGGTGGCCATGGACTTTCCGGACGCCATGACGGGCGGTCTGCGCCGCACTACGGACATGCTCCGCGGAGTCTTGGAGCGCACCCGGGGCGACCTCACCGTCGCCCTCCGGCAGCGCGACCTTGAGATCAAGTTGGAGAGACTAGCCTGATCCCCACAAAGGGTGACAAGAATGGCCATTGAGAACGACGAGACCCCCGGCGCGCCCACCGCTGTGCGTCTCGAGCCGGATGCCGTCTACATAGAGTGGCGGGATGGACACCAAAGCTTCTACCCGCACCGGTTCCTCCGCTCCGAATGCCCCTGCGCGCAATGTGTCGAGGAGATGACCGGCCGACGCCTCATCTTTATCGAGAACATCGAGCCGGATGTCCTGGCAGTGGACTGGATGCAGGTGGGCCGGTATGCCATCTCCTTCCTGTTCACGGACGCCCATGACACCGGTATCTACCCATTCACCCTGCTCCGCAAGATATGTCAGTGCGTGGAGCACCGCACCGCCCGCCAGCGGTCATGACCTGGCTTGCTGAGAAAGACGCCTTCATGCCTACCTACACAGTTTGGCCCCCGCCCCCTGCCAGGCGCATGGCCTTCATTGACGCTGTCCAGGAGGCCGACATCTACATAGACCGCGACCGCGAAAGCTTTGTGGTGTCCGTGGGCCCTGGCCAGGAAGCCGCCTGGGAGCGCATTCGCGCCGAGTTTGACCTGGACGTGAGTGAGGAAGAACCGCCCATGGCGCCCGGCTATTAGCTCGTCTCCAGGCCTCCACCCCGCTCGCCAGCCACGTCCCATGTCGCTTCCTCCAACAAGTCTTTGTCAATCAAAGGGCGGGGTGATTCGTTTGCCCGTTCGTAGGCCCATTCTCCACGATCGCAGGTCTCGGCAAGGAATCGGGACGGGGAGGGCGGGGGATGCGGGTCGGGCCTGCCCGTTCCCTCCTGTAGCGGCGGGGTTGTCAACCCCCCCCCCCCCC
>ORJL011850003.1_pt1 | contig 15053 bp, 18 predicted proteins | sample 1779941 | NCBI WGS metagenome assembly ORJL01 (sample SAMEA104232317, study PRJEB22302) | groundwater metagenome | biome: forest; feature: aquifer; material: groundwater | place: USA | collected 2011-08-07 | depth 5.8 m
AAAATCAACGCCATACTGAAAGATTCCGGAAAAAAGCAAGGAGGAGAAGATGATTAGTATGAGACCCGAAGTCCTGGTCTTAACCGTCATTGCAATACTCTTGTTTTTCTTGATGATTGCTTTGACAGTTGACACTGCAGGGATCTACAATGACGCCGAGAGACGACTTAGCCGGGTTTTAGAATTCATGAAAGCCCACAGAGGGCGCTGAGGTTAGGAGGGAAGATGGAACTTTTGTTGTCACGCCCTGAGTTGGTCATAGTGACCATTGTGAATTCCCTTATGCTCCTGGCAGTCTTCATAACCGGTGTTTCTATCTATAAAAACTGGGGCCTAACAGCTTCAGCCAAAACAAAGTAAGGAGGAAGGGATGTTTCCACTGGTGCCTTTACCGGAGTTTATTCGGCTTTGGTCCCCGGATCTGGTTACGTTTCACAGCTACCTGCCCTGGATTTTATTGGTGATCTTTTTCCTGATGAGCCTGACGGCTGTCTTTGATGCCATACAGGAAAATGGTCCGGAAGAAGAGGAAACCCGAGTGCACATAGAAGACGCCTTCATATTATTGGGGATAGGTGTCATCGGTCTAGTCCTGGGAGTCTATATGCTTGTACTGATCCTGTTGGTCGCAGCCATACCGCTCTTAAAACGAGTTGCCTTCTGGGTAAACGAGTTTGGCAAGATGCCGGTCGGCGTCCACAAAGGTTAAGGAGGGAATATGTTTCCATTGTTTCCCCTGCCGGAGGTTTTCATTAACCTCACACCATGGATAAAGGAGCTCCACGGTTGGATAGGATGGGCAATCCTGTTGGAGTGTGGGCCAATAGGCCTTGTCTTAACTCTCCAGGGAATATTTAAGGCCCATGGGAAAGACACAGCACCAATGGATATCTATGACGGCCTGATTTTTCTGGCCGTCGGCCTGAGCGCCCCAATCCTTGGGATATACGCTGTGATCATTTTAATCCCGGGGATATGGGCTTATTGTGCCCATGAGCAGCTGGAACATTTCCTGGGTTTTTTCCGGGAAGCCGGAAATAAAGCCTAGTACTTCAAGGAAGGAGAATAAAATGACCTTTCCGCTTCTCTGGCTGCCAGTGAACCAACCTGACCTTATACTCCTGCACATATTGATGGGAGGAATAGTGTCAGGATTGGGGTTCTTGTGCCTGGTCTTCTCAGTATTCCGAAAGGAACAGCCAAATCTAAGAGGATCAAACATAAAAGGCTCTTTGGTCCTGTTAGTAATCGGCTTCGTCTTCGGGGTCTATTCTATCCTGGTTTTCCTTGTGCTTTTTTTGGTAGGGCTAACCTGGGAAGCAGGAAAACCGGAGCCTCGGGCTCCAACAATTAAATAACTGAATAATAGAACTGGGGGTAGGTGATTTCATCTACCCCTTTTTCGTGGGAATTTTTGCATCAAAAAAGCCCCGGGCAGGATGCACAGGGCTTTTTCTTTTACCAATATTCAGTTGCGGACTTTTAATCCTAGGAACTCCTCTTCTGTTTTTATCTGCCTTGAGATTACAGCCATCATCATCGCCGCCCGAAAGGACGGGTAGATAAGGTGTAAGGAGTTTATCCCATGCAAGGCTTGGCTTAGGCGCCCGAGGCGCCTTCTGTCAGCACACGGTTGGCAGGGGCAAAAAACCTCACCCCACTTATTCCAAACCATGCAGTAGATCGCCCACCCCAGGATTCCCAATACTGCTCCCTCAAGGGTAAACAATATATCCCGGGTAGGAAGCCAGACTATCAGGCTCCCCCCGAGAAGGGAAAGGAAAGGCCACTTCATCGGCTTCTTGTGGTCAAGGATAACCCCTTTCCCAACAGCCAAAGCCATTCCCATAAACAGTGACACAATTAGTTCCAAACTATCCTCCTTATTTTCCGCAACTTTTCAAAGGGCAAAAGAATTAAAACAACAAAAGCCTTGGTTAGGGTATAAACCCGCCACTGCTTAAGTGAGTGAAGTATAACAATATTTTTTTGAAATTACAAACTATAGGGTCTTATTAAACAAAAGAAAGCCCTCCACCAGTTGGCAGAGGGCTTCTCCTTTATTAATTTTGGGGTTACCAGGAGTTTAAGAAGAACAGAATTCCTCTTGATAAGCTTCGCTCGCCATAGATTCGAGCTTCTCAAGAAAACCCGGAGGGGTATCCCCCACCCGAAACGAGTTTCCCAAGTTCCCGATCCTTATCGGGATCAAAAGTATCTTCATTTCGGCCACGGCGGCAATCTCACTGTGCATGACGTCATGCATAAAATCACGGGGAGGGAGCCAACCGTGGTCTGCAATATAATGCAGAGCCAAGCCAGGAAGAATCCAGGTTCTTCCGGACCGAAATGTCAGTTTGATCTCTCCTCTGCTTTCCTTATACGTCAGGCAATACGGGCACATCTCCAAAATAATCTCCTCCTCAAAATTTAAAGGGCTAAAAAACAAAATCTGAAGCCTTGGGTAGGGGTATTTAAACCCTCCACTGCTTCATTAGACGTAATTATATCAAAAATGGGATTATAAATAAACTATGGGGTGAAAATTGGGGTGGGGATGGGAATTTTACTTCCCATCCCCGAATCCAGTAAGTTATCTTCCGAAGGGCATTGTATTGCAGGGTGCAATAAACCCCTGCCTTACGGCGTTTGCCCTTTGCTTAAGGAGTGCCTGCAGAGCCTCGTTTATGATGCCCTCATCCGTATAACCAAGCTCTTTCAGCTTTCTGACCATCCGTCCGACAGATCCTGTGACTGCCAAATTGACATTCAGAAGAGTGTCGCCGTATTGGCCAATTGGCAGGGCGATCTCACCCTCACGAGCCCGGACTTCCTGGCCTTCCAGGTATGCCTCGCCGGTGTTGTTACAGGAGACTCTCGTTAGAGTGATTGCAGTATAGCTGGGTGTTGAATCTGACTTCACTTTCGCCACAGCTACAATCACCCTTCCCCCTATGCCTCTAACAAAACATACTTCTTGCCCTGCCTGATAATTATCCAAACCTTCCTCTCCTCTTAAACTAGCTTACCGAATTATTTTAAAGAACTATGAGTTCTCCAAAGCCTTGGACAAATCTCTCCATTTGAATGGCGAAATCTGCCACTGCTTTAGATTGATAAATTATAACAAAAATTATTTGAATATGCAAACTATGGGATAAATAAGGGGTTTTTGCCGGGGACGGGAGGTTTCTCTCCCATCCCCAAGCTTGTCTAAATTTCAGTGGAGCTAATCAAACCCTGTTGCACCAACGCCAGGATGGGAATATACTGAATTTATGGATGATAAACTGCCTTTATCTTCAGACAGTAATGTAGGCCAAACTACCCCTGACTTACCCCCACCGAAAATTTACCATAGCGTCGGCCAAGAAAACCATACCCCCGCTCCCCCATATGACCCCATGCACACACCTCCCCATCACTCAAATGAGAACATACCCGACCCGATCCATATTACCCAGACAAATAAATACTCCGAGAAAAATGACCCGCCTTTGGTAGATGTTAAAGTTACCAACCCCGTTACCTACCTTAAAGAATGGTTAAAACGGCTGCTAAAAAACGAGGGCCTGGACTTAAGGATTAAGATTCGCCCCCTAACCTTTGTAGCCTTTGCTTTAGCCTTAACCGCCTCTTTCGGGACGGGGTTTAATGTAGCCAGAGTCTTTTTCCCTAACTCCTCCCCAATCTTGCACAGGGAAGTTTCCTACCAGGGAACTGTCCAGAAAACAGAGAACGGGGTTTTCTTTTTATCCCTCGCTGATAATTCCCTCTATAAACTGACCACTAAATCCCCCAATGCTTTAAATACCCTGGAAAGCTCTGTTAATAAACAGGCTTTAATAAAAGGAAATTTAGGTGCTGAAGCAGGAGCAATAGATGTAAAGGAAGCCACATCTTTTTCGGCACCAGTCTTGCCTCCGCCGCCTATTACCCCTCCTCCCCAAAATCCAAGCCTTCCGACACTTTTTGAGGGGTTAACCTGGGAATCCACACAAAAAAGGACCCTGGTTTTTACCTCAGGGAAAAGAAGGGTGGAGCAGGAAGGGGTATATTTAGAATCCGTAATTTTACCGGAATATCCCCAGGACTTTATAAATTATTATCTTAAAAACCTTGTGTCTTTGGGTTTTACTGAGACATTAAATGTAACAGACACTGAAGGCACAACTTTAAGCTTTGAAAAAACCGGCCTCTATTTAACATATGGAGTAAAGTATATATACTCCGGCTCCGGGGATAAGAAAAAGCTCACCGGCTACAAAGCCTTCGTGGAACACAATTGACATTTCATGACTTGTTGTACAACCTTGGGGATTGGACAAAAAGCAATAAAATATTCAGGAATCTTTCATGGCCTTACTATAGATCTCATCTATTACAGACTTTTTAATTGACTGGTAAATATCCCTATTTCCTTTGGCTTCAATGGCTGCTTTTTCTTTAATATCCGAATATCTCTTTACATCCTCCGGATTCTTCCTTAAATAGTCCCGGAAAGCCAGGGCTTCTTTTAACCATGGGGAATTAGGCTCCCGGACATGAAGATTGTATTTTCTCTCCCCTTCTATTGGGTCAGGAAGGAAAATAGTGTGGGTTACATGCATGTCGGAGGTTAAATTTGGGCGTAGGATATAACCTGCTTTTTCTAAATCTTTCCAAACCTCTTCTTTGTCTTGTTCCGGGATCTCAAGACAGATATCTATAATCCCTTTGCCGCCCAATCCAGATACAGAAGTGCTGCCGACATGCTCAATCAGGTAATCTTTTTTTAAAAAAGACTTTAACCGGTCTTTTTCCTTCTCAAAAAGTTCAGGAAATACTGGATCATATAACTTAAAAACATATATGCTCATACATTAATTATATCTCTTTGTCTTTTAGGCACATATGGGGTAAAATTATCTAGTTTGCTTGCAAACAACGGTTTGGCCCGGTAGCTCAGCGGTAGAGCAGGAGACTTTTAATCTCTTGGTCGTGGGTCCGAATCCCACCCGGGTCACCCAAGAAGTTTTCTCTGACTTCTCAAAGGAGGCTTAAGGGCCTCCTATTTACTTTTGTACAACTTTCACTATACTTCAAGATATGACCGAGGCTGATTATGGCTCCTGTATCGACTTTGGGTCTTGCGGTGAATGTGTAAGTTTTTCTAGACAGCGTCTTGAAAATAGTCGCTTTGAATTTCCGGAGGGGCTTTTTGGATATTGCCATAGCCATACCTTCAGGCGTATTTTTATTGTTCATAGGGACGCTACCCCACGTCAATCACTTATGGGGAATGGCTTTGCCCGAAAAGCTGCGTTAATGTTACGCGCGGGAATGACCTGCTTCTACCCGAGAACGAATGACAGATTTACAGATATGGTAGAGGTCGAGATGGCTTTAAATGATATGGGAGAAAGTCTTTTCCGACGGTGCTAGTGCAGTCGTTAATTTATATAACTTTAATCCAGTCTTTTTTGAGCCAGCCATTTAATAAAGTCCATACCCACTTCACCCCAATATTTTGCCTCTTCAACACTTTTAATCTTTTTCATAATATGTAAAATATACCCCGGCCTAAGATAAAAAGACTTTAGAATCTTTCTTTGTATTTCCAAAAGCTCTTCCGGCCCGAAATTTTCCGTCCTCCAAAGAGGCTTTTGCCCGAACATCACAAACTTTTCCCAATCTTCAGAGAAAATATAATTTGCCTCCTTCATCAATTCATAAACCCGGGTCCCGGGATAAGGGACTATAACAGAGGCTGAAATCAGGTCTGGATTGGTCTTTTTAATTAAATCTATAGTCATATCAATATCCTCTTTTGTTTCTGAAGGGTGGCTTCCGATAATATAGTTTCCTTCCACAAATTTAATCCCTGCCTGCCTGGCCCATTTAAAAGCCTTTTTCACCTGGGGGACTGTGATCTTCTTGCCGATGAGGTGTAAAATCCTGGGGCTTCCGGATTCCACCCCAAAAACTATCTTTTTACACCCTGTTTTGGCCATTAATTTCAGGAGCTTTAAAGATACAGCAGAAACCCTTGTCCCTTCGCAATGCCAACTTCTAACCCCTAATTTCTGTAAACCCCGGCAAATTTCAGCTGCCCTTTTTTGGTTTAAAGTAAAAGTATCATCGGCAATGGCAAAATGCTCAAAATCATATTTTTCCATACACTCTTTCACCTCTTCTAAAACCTTTTCCGGACTTCTAAACCTGGTAAAAGAGGCCATAGTTACCTGGTTGGCACAAAAAATACACCCCACCGGACAACCCCGGGAAGTATAAATCTCCGTGTTTTTCATCCTATTGGTAACTCCCCTGGAAATATGCCCTTTTCTCCTTGCCTCCAGATTAAAAAGTTCACGGGCAGGAAAGGGTAAACTATCCAGGTCTTTAATTAAGGGCCGGCGACCTTCCACTTTTATCCCCTCTTTAATGTGGTATGCAGCTCCAAGTACGCCTGAATAGCCTTTACCTTTTTCTATCCTTTTGCAAAGCTCAAGAAGAGTTTCTTCCCCTTCACCGAAAACTACAATATCAAAGTTTGGAAAATCTTCCAAAGTCTTTTTTGGCCAGGCACTGGGATGGTGCCCTCCAGCAATGGTAACAATTGACGGAAAGCTTTTCTTCAAGAGGCCTGCCAACTTATGGCCGTTAATAATCGTCGGGGTAAAACAGGTAAAACCTACAACTTTCGGATTAGCTTTTTTTAACCTGCTTAAAAATGTTTTATCGGAAATTTTTTCGCTTTCAAAATCCCAAATCTCTACCTCATATCCATGTTTAATTAAATAGGCTGCCAGATACCCTAAATTTATGGGAGTGGTATGGGATAAAAGGGATGCTTCCCCTCTGGGATCTGCCGGTCTTATTAATACAACTTTCATAGCTGAACTTGAGGTATATTAGCATCCTTCATTCCGGATTGTCCAGAATCTACTCGGAAACCTTAGCCGGGGAGGTACTCTCCTTTGAGGAAGAATTAAAGCCTTTTAAGAAACTTATTACCTTGGCGCTGTTATGCTTTATGCTCTGGAGGTCCTTATTGATAGCCTGAAATTCCCTTTGGATCTCAAGGAAAGTCGCCTTATCCATGGCTGTCCCCTTTTTACTTTCAATACTAGCAAGTTTGGCTTTTGCATCTGCAAGTTTAGCCTTAGAATCCGCCATTAACCTTTCAGCTTCAGTAATATCATATCCAGCCTCTTTAGCCTTATCTAGCCTTGCCTGCAGCTTGTCCAGAAGCTTTTCAGCCCTGCTTATAGCCCTTTTGTGAACTTCATACCTTGCAATGGTGGATTTTCTGACTCTCTCTACCTTATCCTCCTTTTTTTCTTCTAACTTTTCTTTTCTGGCTTCAGTTTTTTGCTGAATATTTTCTTTCCTGTTTTCCAGTCTTTCTTTAACATTGCTTAAAATGGGGAGTTTTCTTCCTGCCGGGGTAGATTCTTCTGCCTCCACAGGTTTGGCATTGTATAAAAACGCCACTTCAATAACTAATAATGTAAAAAGTATTCCCAGGATTATTTTTTTCACAGCTTATTTAGCTCCTCCGTAAAGATTGCTTCGTCATTTTCCAGCTCTGCCAGGTCTTTTTCTAAAGCAGTCAAGTCGTCTTCAGCAGAGGTAGATAAAACTTCCTGGTTCGTGACCGGAAGGGCAATCGGGGACTCTCCCTTTTGGAAGATAACAAAATAAACTCCAAGTCCGAGAAGTAAAACAACAAGGGCAGTCACAATCTTTACCATGGGCTGATATTCATATTAACATAGCCTTAAAAATTGTCAACAAGCCCCATAGTTTACTTAATAAAAACCTTCTGATATAATCCTGTCATGTGTGAAAACATTTCATATTTTCCGACCTGGAAAAAAACAGATACCGAGGAAAAAGATCCAACACGGGTTATAAAAATAAACAATATGATCCCTCTAAAGGGAAAGGGGGAACCGGGGACGGAGAAACTACCTGGCCGGATAAGAGTTTCAAACGATGTTTTAAGAAGCAGGGTAGAGGAACTTTGGCGGATTGCTGTCGGGGCAGGTGATGAAAGTTCACAAATATTAATGGAAGAGGCATTGGTAGATCTTCTGGGACCAATAAGAGGAGAAAAAGCTATTGAAAGTTTAAAGCTAACCAAAGAGATATACAAAAATAACCCCTAGAATTAACCATTAAAACACTTCCTATTTGTCAATCAGGTTAGATCTTGGTAAAATTATGGCTACGGCGCGTTCGTCTAGAGGCCTAGGACACTGGGTTTTCATCCCAGGAATCGCGGGTTCGAATCCCGCACGCGCTACTTTTACAAAAAGGTGATTACTATACCGGTCCGATTCCAATAAATAGATTTCCCAAGGAGTTTATTTTATTAACCAAGCCCTCTTTAAACTCATACCCAAAAGCCTGTCCTTCTATCCCCTTTACATCCCCGGATGATGCATCTTTGTAGGTTATTCGTGTTGATAATTCTTTAAACCCCATTGCCTTAGAAAGTTTTACCATCGTCTTGTTTTTTGTAGTCCCAAAAAGTAAATCACCACCAAGTTCCTTTGTTTTATTTATATATAAACGGAACATTTCAGAACCAATCCCCATATTTTGATAATCTGCCCTCACCAATAAACCGGAAGCAAATAGCTTAAATGTTTCCTTACCTACCTCAATATCCCGCCAGAGAAACTTACCTGTTGCTATAAGTTTGCCTCGGTCATAAACCACTAAAACCATCTGCGGCTTTACAGAAGAGTAATATTTATTTTTATGGTAATAATCGGCAAATTCAGGGTAGACCTCTAAATTCAGGTGATAAATCTCTTCTATCTGTTTATCTGATAATTGATCCGAATCTACGAATGCAAAATAGTATTTATCCAGCATTAGATCATTATACGAAAAAACAAAGATTAAGGCCCTCTTGCGAAGGCCTTAACACCTAAATCTTCTTTGTACCCTAAACTCTTTTAGTACGCACCGTAACCAGACGGCTCAGCATGGGCAAACCAGATATGTCCCGGCCCAAAGCTTGGGTCAGATCCCTGATCCATTAAAACTGCAAACTGTCCCCAAATCCCGTATCCACCATCGGGAACTAAACTTGGGTTTGCATTGTAATTTCCTACCCAGACGATCTTGTAATGCCAGACAGCACCGGATCCTCCGTTTTTACCATTCCACTCATTATTCTCCCAGGCAGCGTAAGGAGGGTTCAACCACTTTTCCGCATTCCCCCTATCCCATTCGGCGTTCCACTTCATAACTAACTTATCCGGAGAATAAATCCCCTGGCAATTTGCCGGAAGCTTTTTGGCCAGGCACCAGGAAGACCCTGTCCCGTTAAAAATACGCGCAGTCCTGTTATAGCCAAACTCATCAAACCCTCCTGCAGCAAAAGCCGGCAAGGCTGAACTGCCAAAGACAACACCAGCTGCAACAACTCCCCCAACTAATTTTTTGATGTTCATTTAATTCACCCCCTTATCCTAAAAACAGCATATTGTTTTTGCCTACAAGATGTCAACCTTAGAGGAATTTTTTCAAATCAAATGATGTTCTGTGGATTTCACACAAGCCATACTTTTTAATGGCATCTCTGTGATCTTTTGTGCCATATCCTTTGTGTTTATCAAAGCCGTATAGGGGATATTTTTGATGGAGGTCAGCCATCAGTGCATCTCTAAAAACCTTGGCAATAATTGAAGCTGCAGAAATTGAGGCACAGATTTTATCACCGCCCTGAACAGCCTTTTGTATATCCCGGCTCAGCTGCTTAATAAAAAATGCATCAATCAAAGCAAAATCTACTTTAACTTCGAGCAGTCGAAGTGCTTTTCGAAAAGCCATTTGGGTAGCCTCCCCAATTCCGAATTCATTAATATGTGAAACATCAATTACTGCCACTTTCCAGGCTAAAGCCACTTCCTTAATTTGTTCTGCCAACTTCTCTCTTTTTTTTGGGGTTAAAAGCTTGGAATCTGCAACACCTTCCGGAAGCACTACACCAGGAGGAAAGATAACTGCTCCCACAGCAACAGGCCCGGCAAAGCAGCCCCGGCCTACTTCATCTAAGCCACAAACATGGGAGAAACCTTTATTCCAAAGCTCTTTTTCTAAATTAAGAGTGGGGGTAATCACTTAAACTCTAACTGCTTTTTTACCTGTCAAATCACGGAGATAATAAAGCTTGCTTCTTCTGACTTTCCGGGCATTTTTTTTAACTTCAACCTTTACCAGTGATTTCGCGTCCAAAGGCCATATCCTCTCAACTCCGATTCCTCCGGTCCCAATTCTTCTGACCGTCATTGTTTTGTTTTCACCCCTGCCGGAAAAGGCAATCAATATTCCTTCAAAAACCTGCGTTCTTGTTTTGCTGCCTTCTACAACCGTGGAATGAACACGGATAGTGTCGCCAATATTTAAATCAGTATCAATTACTTTTGCATGTAACATAACCCTAGAATTTTAAGACAAAGGGGTGCTTAAGTCAACCTAATAGTGCCTTTCCCTAAAAGGCCTTCTAACTCATCAACTAAAAGAGGGTCAAAACTAACCCCGAAAGGCAGGCTCATTTTTCTTAGATCATTGCCTCCGTTTGGTAAAAGAATGGAAACATTTAACTTCCCCGGGTACATACGTAGGATTTTATTAACCCTTTGTAAAATATCCACCCCTGCCCCCTTTGGTACCATAACCTCTACCGCTTTTGAAGCTCTCACCGGCTGACGGGCATCATCTACAACTGAAGTTTCAGGATTATATTCCTCGATTTTATCAATTACTAAAGACAACTGGTCCTCTCTTTTGTCAATTTTACCCCAGACAAGCAAAACCTTATCCTTTTCCAAAATATGCTTGGAAAGTTCAAAAGTTTTCGGGAACACTACCGCTTCAATTTGGGATAATGTATCCGAAAGTTTGATAAAAGCCATTTCAGCCTGGCTTTTTTTGGTCATTACCCTTTTAACCTCCGTAACTACCCCGGTTAAAACTACCTTTTGGCCAACAAGGTCTTCTGAAACATCCGAAATCTTAACGGGACAAAGCTCCTGGGCCTTTCTCAAAAGTTCCAAAAACGGCGGTTCATGCAGATAGAAACCCAACAGCTCTTTTTCAAAGGTAAGCATCTGGTCAAGCAAGAGCTCTGGAACATCCGGAAGCTTAACAACAATCTCATTTAGCTTTTCTTCTTCACCAAACAAACCTACCTGGCCGGACATTGAATTTTTTGACTGCTGATGGACCTTTTCTAAGACTACCTCCAAAACAATAAGCTGCGCAGCCCTTGAGCCCAAACCGTCTAAAGCCCCGGCTTTAATCAGGCTTTCCAGTGTTTTTTTATTGGTAAGCCTGGTATCAACCCGGCTGCAAAGATCTGCCATAGTCTTAAACTCCCCCTTAGCCCTTGCCTTTATAATCGACTCAATAGCTAAAACCCCGACATTTTTAATGGCGGAAAGCCCAAAACGGATACCCTGCCCGCTTCCAATCTCCTCAATAGTAAAACCAACCCCTGATTTGTTCACATCAGGCGGCAGGACAGAGATATTCATCTTTTTACATTCCTCCATAGCCGCAGCAATCTTTTCCGAATCCCCGTATTCTGCCGTCATGACAGCTGCCATAAACTCTACCGGGAAGTTTGCTTTCATATATGCCGTTTGGTATGCCACCATGGCATAAGATGTAGCATGGGCCTTATTGAAACCATACGCTGCAAAAGTAGAGATTAAACCAAAAAGGTCTTCCGCCTTTTTCTGTTCCATTCCTCTTTCCACACACCCTGAAATAAAATGCTCTTTTTGCTTAGCCATCTCTGCCGGGATTTTTTTGCCCATCGCTTTCCTAAACTTATCAACCTCTTCCCAGTTATAGCCGGCTAAATTAATGGCTGTGTATAAAACATCCTCCTGGAAAACCAAGAGCCCCAGGGATTGCTGCATGTATTCCTTCATCCTGGGATCCATGTATTTAATCAGGCTGGGGTTATTTTTCCTGGCAATGTAGTCTGGGATAACACCAAGGGGGCCCGGGCGATAGAGTGCAACCATTGCCGACAAGTCAGTCAGGCGGGTAGGCTTTAACTCCATAAGGTATCTTGTCATCCCGGACCCTTCAAGCTGGAACAACCCCATTGTCTCCCCCCGGGAAAGGAGTTCATAGGTTTTTTTATCATCAAGCGGAAGCTTATCTAAATCCACATCCACATTACGGTTTTCCTTAACAATTTTCACTGCCTGTCCTAAGATAGAAAGGTTGCGGATCCCCAACATATCCATCTTTACCAAGCCCACCCCGTCTTCCCCGACAGAGTTCATATCATATTGGGTTACAATCTTATCGCCATTAGCCTCACGCTGAAGGGGAGTATAGTTGGTAAGTTCAGTCGGGGCTATTACCAGCCCTGCCGCATGGACTGAGGCGTGGCGTACCGTCCCCTCAACTTTTTTGGCCAGGTCGATTAAAGTTTTAACCTGGGGGTCGTTTCTATAAAGGTCTGCCAGGTCGGGAACTTCCTTTACTGCATCTTCCAAACTTTTATGGAATCCCTGGTGGGGAGGAGGGACAAGTTTTGCTATCCGGTCAACATCACCATAAGGGATACCCAGTACACGGCCGATATCACGAATGGCAGCCCGGCCCATCATTGTCCCAAAAGTAACAATATGGGCAACTTTATCATGCCCGTATTTTTCCATGACATAGCGGATAACATCATCCCGCCTGTCATCAGCAAAGTCGGAATCGATATCAGGAAGAGAGGGCCTGAAGGGGTTTAAAAACCTTTCAAAGGGCAGAAGATATTCTACGGGATTAATATTAGTTACCCCCAGTACATAAAGAACTAAAGAGCCTGCAGCCGAGCCTCTGGTGTTGGTGATAATCCCCTGCTCATGGGCCCAGTGGATAAAATCCCAAACTATCAGAAAGTAAGTTGGGTAATTCTTTTTTTCTATGACCGAAAGCTCATACTCCAACCTTTCTTTTAATTCCGGTTTAGCATCCGGAAACTTCTCCAAAAATTTTTCCTCACAAAGATTACGCAAATATTCCATAGGGGTAAGGCTTTGGGGGATATCAAAAATAGGGAAAGAGGCCTTACCTAAAGTTAGCTCAAGATCAATTCCTTGGGCAATTTTTTCTGTATTTTCAACAGCTTCCGGAAACTCGGCAAAAAGCTCCTTCATCTCCTCAGTGGATTTAATATAAAGGTTTGGGGTATCAACCATCCGGAGCCTGTTAATATCTTTTATAAACTTGCCTGTCTGGACACAAAGCACAGCATCCTGGGCGCCTGCATCATCAGCGCTGACATAGTGGTAATCATTGGTAGCCACTACCCTGATCCCCAGTTTGGGGCTTAGGCTTTTGACAGCATCCCACCAAACCTTTTGGAATTTTTCCATTTTTTGCATACCCTGCCTGACATTAGGATCAAGTTCTGCTGTTTTTAAGATCTTGGTGTATTCATGGTCCTGGAGTTCCAGAAAATAATTTCCCTCTCCAAAAATCTCCAGGTATTTTCTGGCTATTTCCTCCCCTGCCTTAAAGTCACCCTCTTTTAAGCTTTCGGCAAATTCCCCACCGGCACAGCCGGACAAGGCAATAATACCTTCATGGAACTCTTTTAATAACTCCCTATCAACTCTTGGCTTGTAATAATACCCATCCAGGTGGGCTATGGATACCATCTTCATCAGATTTTTATAACCCTGATAATTTTTAGCTAGAAGTGTTAAATGATACGGCTCTGTATCCAGCTTTCCTTCCTTATCCTTATGGGACCTCTTGGCAACATAGACTTCGCACCCGACGATTGGCTTGACTCCTGCGTCAATACAACTTTTATAGAATTCAATCGCCCCATACATTACCCCGTGGTCCGTCATGGCAATTGCCGGCATCCCCATTTCCTTAACAGCCTTTACCAGTTTTTTAACCTTAGACAGCCCGTCTAGGAGCGAATATTCAGTGTGGCCGTGAAGATGGACGAAAGAGGACATGCTGGGCACTATTTTACCAGCCGGATGGATACCTATTTCAAGTGGGAGTTTAACTTGATTTTTTCATCAAAATAACTTATAGTATGAAACATGCTCAGGGAATCAACTATTGAGTGCTGCGGTAACTGTACCTATTTTCGCGCGGATAAGAAATACCAACCTGAAGAGGGAGGCTGGTGCCGCAATTCCGTGCTCACAATGCGGAAGATGATTTACCCTCATTATCCGGCTATTTACTCCTTACAGGTAAATAATGCGGATATGCTGATAATCGGTATCCTGGCTAATGTGGAATCTTCCTGTTTTAGGGTAAGGAACCTTATTTCGGTAGGATACACCCAAACCCCATCTACAAACTAACCCTGAAGCTTTTTCTCTAAAATCTCACGGATTTTTTCAGCATTTACTTTGCCTCCTGTTTTTCTCATAGCCGCTCCAACTAAAGCCTGGATAACTGTTACTTTACCGTTTTTATATAGTTCCGCCATTTCCGGATTTTCCAAAATCACCTCTCCGGCCAACTTTTCAAGCTCCCCAACATCCCCTATTTCCCCTTCCCCTCTAAGTGAAATTTCTTCTGCAACTTTTTCCGGTGAAACAGCTTTTACATCTACTTTTTTATTAATAATATAATTTGCAACCTGCTTAGGCTCTATCCCTTTCTCATAGCCAAACTTCACAGCTTTTTCAAAATATCCGGCCAACTCTATTGTTTCAGCCAATATTTTGGCATTACTCGCATTTAATCCAAAATCTGCTACAAACCTAGCCTCTTTTTCCCAAGGCAATTCCGGTATCTCGCTCTTCACTCTTAACCCTTCACCCTTAACCCGAAGTTCCGGGAGATCCGGCTCCGGAAAATACCTATAATCGTGCGCCTCTTCCTTGCTCCTTTGAAGGTATGTTTCTTTCTTCTCCTCATTCCACCCTCTGGTTTCCTGAGTTAACTTCTCACCTCTCTCAAGGGCCTCAATTTGCCTTTTTATCTCATATTCAATGGCAGCTACCATAAACCTAAAACTGTTGATATTTTTAAGCTCTACACGGTAATTTGGCCGATCTGTT
>ORJL011475745.1_pt1 | contig 15049 bp, 11 predicted proteins | sample 1779941 | NCBI WGS metagenome assembly ORJL01 (sample SAMEA104232317, study PRJEB22302) | groundwater metagenome | biome: forest; feature: aquifer; material: groundwater | place: USA | collected 2011-08-07 | depth 5.8 m
GCATCTTCGTGCTCGGCTTCATCAACCGGGCTTTCCATCTCTTCAGGCATCCCTGGGTGGGCAAAGACACTTTCTCTCATCTCTGGCTGGCCAGAGAAATCAGGGACAAGGGGAAGCTGCCCAAACAATTCTTGCGTTATCCGTACCTCGAACCTTACGACTTACCACCATTTCTTGACATATTCCTGGCGCTGTGGCCGGAGCGGTTCCACCGGCATCTGCAGTACCTGGCACCGATGCTCGATATTGTCTCGGGGTTGATGATCCTGGCGGGCTGCCTGGCTGCTTTCGGTCCGGAGGTTGCCACCGTGGCGCTGGCGCTGTACTTCTTTGCCCCAATGGGGCGCGACAACTACTATTCGCTGTCGCCCAGGGCGTTCGGCGACACGGTTCTGGTGTCAACTCTGTTTTCACTGTTCATTTTCTACGAGACCTCGTGGCCCATGGTGCTGATCATTGCTTCTCTTTTCTGTGCGCTGGTCTTTATGACTGACCGGCTGACGCTTCAAAGCCTGGCGGGCGTTCTCATCGGCCTGAGCATATTTCTCAAGTCCCCCGCCCCGGCGATGGTGCTGGTGATGGGTTTCGTGATGGCTTTCGTTTTTACCAAGGGATATGTCATGAAGACATTGAAGGGGCACTTTGAGTCCATCGCCGCCGCGGTGAAAACCATGAAAGACTCCAAACGAGGGCCGTTTCAGGCAGCGGTTTTTGCCAATCCCTTGAAGCTCATATTCAACCTGCCCGTGCTGGTCTTGATACCCTGGTTCTTTTCGGCGGATTCCGGTTCGAATATAACTTTCTTTCTGATTTGGGGGGTTGCTTTGCTGGCGCTTTCTCTTGGGTGGATATTTGGGGAAGGGTACCGGCATCTGGCCGATGCCGTGGCCCCGTTCAGCATCCTCACGGCAGTGTGGGTGGTCCACAACTCGGCCTATGGGGTACTCTGGTTGTTCCTATCGGTCAGCATCGTTTTTACGGCTATCAAGATATGGCGAATGGAAAAAGATAAAACGTCCTTTATATCGGGTGATTTGGTGGAAGGGTTCAGTTGGCTCAAGGCCAACTGCCGGCCGGAAGACACGGTGCTTTGCCTGCCCCTGGAGGTCTCTCAGGCTTTGTTCTATTTCACCGGGTACAGGAATCTCCAGGGAGGGGGAGGCCGGGAAATGCCCTTCGACCCTTCCGTGGTCGATGAAAAGGTGAAAGACGGCAAAATTCAGGAACTGGTTGATGAGTTCCACGTTCGCTGGGTGCTGGCAGCCAAAATGGTTGGCGTGCCTGGCACGAACGTCTTCTCCCGCGGGGACGTCATTATCAACCAGATCTGATTGGAGTCATATGGCCGGGCGACCGGATCAGAACCTGGCGCTGGCCTCGATCTTGTCCCGATTCTCCGAAAACCAGCCGTATACTTTTTGGAGGCCGACGTCCATTTTGGTTTTGGGGTCATAGCCGAGAATCTTGTGGGCCTTGGCCACCGAAGCTCTCCGCCGCGTGATCTTGTCCCAGTCCCGCCGGGGGATGTATTCGATTCCCGCTGAGTTATCGCAAATCTTGTTGATCATGTTGGCGAGGTCTATGACGCGGGTCTCAGTTTCCGAAGCCAGGTTGAAGGCGTCTCCGACGGCCGCCGGAATCGTCCCCATCCGGAGCAAGCCGTCAACGATATCGCCGACGAAGGTGAAATCCCTGGTTTCCTCTCCGGTCCCGGTTATCGGCAGGGGTTTCTTGTGGTTGGCCCAGTAGTTGAAGTTGGGGATCACGTTGCGGTACCTGCCGGGCACTTCGCCCGGGCCGTAGGAGTTGAAAAAGCGCGCCCTCACTACCGGCAGCTTGTAGAAGTTGAAGTAAAAGTTGCAATAGAGCTCTCCGAGCAGCTTGGTTATCTGATAAGGGGTATCCAGGTTGATGGTGACGAAGTCTTCGGTGAGAGGCAAGGGGGCCTCGCTGCCGTAGACCGAGCAGCCGGAAGAGGCGAAGACGAATCTGGGCACCCGTGCCAACCGGGCATACTCCAGGAGTCTGAGAGTGCCGAGGCCGTTTATATCCAGGTCGGTCTCGGGGTTGTCGACCGAGTTCTGGTTGGCGAAATGGGCCGCCAGGTGAAAGACGAAATCGGGCCTGTCGGAGAAGACCCGGCGCAACACCTCTTCATTGAGTATGCTGCCCTGGACAAAGACGACGCTGGATGAATCAGGAACGTTCCAGCGCACTCCCGATGAGAGGTCGTCGAGGATGATCACTTTGTTGACACCGGCGTTCAGCAGTCCCAGAGTCAGGTTGCTGCCGATGGCGCCGGCACCTCCGGTGACCAGGGCTGTCTTGCTTTTGTATTCGGTGAGGTGACTTTTCAACTATCGTTCTCCCTTTGGACTACCGTCTTCAAACGGCGCCTGGTTAATTATTAACTGGGGTTAGCTTTCTTCGCGGCGATGGCTTCGGCGAGTATCTGCTCCAGCTCGTCGGTCACTTTGTCCCAACTGTGCTTTTCGGCAAATTGGCGCGCTTTTCTGGCGAGTTCCTGGCGCGTATTGCCCCGTCCGAGCTCGACGGCCTTTTCAATAACGTCTTCAGATTTGTCGATGTAGCTTACCCCATTGTCCATGCCGAATTCCTTGATCACTCCCGGCAACCTGGTGGCGATCACCGGCTTGCTGAGCGCGAGGTATTCGTACATTTTGATGGGCACTATGTCTCTCATGATCTCGTTATTATACGCTGGAAGAAGACAAAAGTCAGAGGCAGCTATGTAGGAAGGTATTTCGCTGTAAGGCTTTTTGCCGGCCATGGCGATGCTGGCTTCCAGCCCGTGCGTCTTTATGATTTCACTGAGGTCTTTGTAGGCGTCGCCGTCGCCGACAATCAGCAGCTTCAGGTTACTCTTGGTACGGGCCAGCTCCAGACATACTTCTTTCAAACCGGAGAAGTGATAAAGCCACCCCATGAAAAAGAGTACCGTGTCATCCATCCCGAAGCCGTGGCGGGACCTTATCTCTTCTTTAGAAATGGTGGGGACAAAGGCCGCCAGGTCGAGGCCGGCCTTTTGAACATAGGTGTGCTCCGGGGTAGCTCCGAGACTGACCACGAGGTCCTTCAGTTTGTCGTTTATGACAATGACGCGGTCCGATCTTCTGAGGGTGTCCGTTTCCAGAAGTTTGCCCAGAGGTTGCAGGAGTCGGACGGGTACCAGGGTGTGCAGAGCGTCCAGCCAGTAGTAGACGAATGGCTTGTGGCGTTTCCGGGCAATCCGCATGGCCAGGTAAGAGTTGAGAATGCTGAAGCCCATTATCACATCCGGCGAGAAATCCTTCATCTGGCTCTTGATCTCGGCCTGGTGGGTGCAAAGAATCGAAGCCATATCCAGCAGGGGAAGCCTGACAATGCCGGGCCGGATGACCTTGACGCGAGCGTTCTTCAGCGTCTTATAGACACCGTCGAATTCCTTCCGGTGGAGAACCAGTCCCGAATCGCTATCTTCTCGCCAGAGCAGCGGAAAGTCTATGACGCGAACTTCGTGCCCCCTGACCGATAGCCGGTCAGCCAGGTGGTGCTGCTGCGCTGGATTTCTTTTGAGCCAGTCCGTCTCCTGGACGATGAGTATCTTCATCTGGTTGCAACTACTTCGGCGGGTAGATCTTTTTCATCCAGGCGATGGTGCGCGGAATTCCCTCTTCGATGGGGATTTGGGGATCGTGCCTGAGGTCCCTGATGGCTTTGCTGAAGTCTATGTGCTTGACGCGGGTGGTGAAGGGTTCACCCTGCTTGTAGGTGACCTTGGAATCGTTCTTGCCCAGGGCCTTTAAGATAAGGTCCGAGACGTATTTGATATCGTGCTCCCACTCCGCTTTTCCGCCGACGTTGTAGACCTCCCCGGCTTTGAAGTTATCGGCGATGTTGGCAAAGGTGCGGCAAGTATCTTCCACGTAGTCAAAAATCCGTTTGTGCCCGTGATAGACCGTGTAAGGCTCGTCTTTCAGCGCCTTGTAGATAAAGGCTGGAACTACGCCGCGGTAAGGGGTGTAGTGCTCGTGGGGGCCGTAAGCGTTGACCGGGCGGACCCGCACTGTCTCAGTTCCGAACATGGCCGCGGAGTTCAATGCCTGGAGTTCGCCGACCCACTTGGTCATGGCGTAGTCATTCATTTGCTTGATGGGGATCTTGTCCATGACATCTTCACTCATGATACCGTCCCAGTCTCCGTAGACCTCGGCGCTGGAGAAGAAGATCATCTTGAACTTTAGTTTTTCCTGTAGCCTGGTGATGTTCTTGGTGCCAATAACGTTAGTCATCCACAGGTCGTCATAGTAGTCCTCGCCGTTCCACCGGCCGTATTCGGCGGCCAGGTGATAGACGAAGTCAAAGGGACCTTTCTCGAACACCCTTTCCAATTGGCGGAAATTGGCGACATCGGCGCGGGTGAAGTTCGTCTTTTCGCAATGCTTTAGATCGCAGATCCAGACGCGGTGGCCCCGCTTTTCCAGTTCCGCCACCAGGTTGGTTCCTATGAATCCGGTTCCGCCGGTTACCAGAATACTAGCCATATTTCACCTCGTTCTGTCAATTGCCTGAATTATCTTTTCCGCCGCGTGTCCGTCCCCAAAAGGGTTTGGCCAGTCCGCCTTTTTGCTGAGCATCAGTTCCGCTGATGTCAGAATCAGTTCCGGAGAAGCGCCTGCCAGCACGCTGCCGCCGACTTCGACGGTTTCGGGACGCTCGGTGTTGTTCCTGAGAGTGACGCAAGGCACCTGAAGTATACAGGTCTCTTCCTGCACCCCGCCGGAATCGGAAAGTACCAGCGATGCGTTCAGTTCCAGCGCCAGAAAACCCATGTAGTTCGCCGGTTCGATCAGGGTCAGTCCCCTGGTGTCCAGCCCGAAGAGCTCGATGTTCTTGCGTGAGTGAGGATGAATCGGATAGATAGCGGGGCACTTGTGCCGGGAAGCCAGGGTTCTAATAGCCAGCAGGATGTCGGCGAAACGTTTCGGATCATCGACGTTTTCCTGCCGGTGGACTGTCACCAGGAAATATTGCTTCGGCTTTATGCCGTTGTCTCTGAGTATCGCCGGATTGCCTGCGGCCCGATCCCTGACTTCATAGACCACATCCACAATGGTGTTGCCCGTCAGGAAGGTCTTTTCCGCCGGAATACCCTCGGCGCGCAAGTTGGCGACAGACCTTTCGGTGGGGGCGTAGAGATCATCGCAGCAGTGGTCGGCGAGAATTCGGTTTATTTCCTCCGGCATGGTGCGGTCCCAGCTTCTGAGACCCGCCTCTACGTGGCCGGTACTGATGCGGAGCTTGGTCGCGGCGAGGACGCTGGCGAGTACCGAATTGGTGTCGCCTTCGGCCAGCAGAATATCGGGCTTTTCTTCTTTGAGGATGTCCTCAACGCCCATCAATATCTGGGCGGTCTGGTGGGCGTGGGTCCCGGAGCCTGCGCCGACATTGTATTTCGCTGAAGGGAGAGATAGTTCTTGAAAGAAGACGCGGTCCATCTCATACGAATAGTGCTGGCCGGTATGAAGGATGAAGTAGTCCCGGCCCAGTCTTTCCAACAGTTTGATGATCGGGGCCATCTTGATGATCTCCGGCCGGGTTCCCAGAGTTACGGCGATCTTCATGACCAGCTTACCGCCTGGCCCGGGAGGGCGACAGAGTCTGATTGGACATTTAAGAACGGAATCATAAATATCGCTTCGGTTTACTTAGGGTTTCTGGCCAGTTTCCCGAGCAGCAGCACTAGAGTCTTCAGCCCGTCTTTCAGAACGTAGAGATGGGAGATTCGAGCGTCCCAGGTGCAACTTATCGGCGCCTCTTTTATGACCATGCGCCTTCTGGCCGACTCGAGAATCATCTCGGTCTCTATTTCAAATCCGTTGGAGACTAGATTGAGCTGGCTCCATTTCTCTTTCTTGATGGCGCGAAAGCCGCTGGTGCAGTCGGTTATGTTGATCCACCTCATGGGCACCCTGAAAGCTGTCCTTATGGGAAGGAGAAAAGATATTATGAAAGAAATGGTAAAAGAAGCCAGTCCGTTGGACCATTTTCGCTGCACGGGGACGATAGTGACTTCGGAATCGGGAAGGGTTCTCGATCCGATGACCATGTCGGCGTTTCCTCGCAAAATGGGGGCAAGCACCTTAGGCAGGTCGGCTGCGCGATGCTGACCGTCGCCGTCCAGGAAGACAATGATGTCGCCGGTGGCGCGTTCGGCGCCGGTCTTCATGGCGGCCCCTTTGCCCAGGTTCTTGGGGTGCGAAACTACTATGGCGCCAAGACTTTCGCCGATCTTGCGGGTGCTGTCTTTCGATCCGTCGTCAACCAGTATTACCTCGTATTCGCCCGTCGCTTTTAGCTGGGAGATGATGCCGCCAATGGCCAGAGCCTCGTCACGTGCGGGTATAACGATGCTGACCCGCACCTTTTGAGGGGCGACACTCTGGTTTTTGCTTGGAACCGGATTTGCCATGAAGTGCCTCTTAAGGGTTAGCCAAGAACTAGATTCCACATATTATAATGTAAGATGAATCTTTAAGGTAGTTTTACGGGAGTTTGCCGCGTTTCAAGAAGTTCTTTACCCCTCCGGACTCAAGTATCCTCAGTCCCACCACGATTACGATGGCGGCCCCGATCATTTCGGGCACGTATACGGCGGTATCAGTGAATCCGTTTGTGATGACATTGGCGAGCCATGTCTCCGCGTTTCGTGGAGGAAACGGAACCCCTAACGCTGGCCAGCATAGAGTCTGTGGCTGCAACCACATCTGGTCCAACATCAGATGGACGAAGGAACCGCCGGCGATGGTAAGAAGCCCCAATGAACCGGAATTCCTCTTGAGGATGATTCCGAAGGTCGTCAATAGCAGTGTGAGCAAGAGCGTATGGCCGAAGATCCGGCTGTTGCCCAGGGATGATCCTAGAATGATAAGGCCGAGGGGTTTATCGATGATGTCAGGTAGTACGGAGCCTACCAGTACCAGACGGTAGTCAAATTTCAGGACTGATCCGGCGGCTGATCTGGCTGCCGATTTCTCCAGCAGGACGGCCATTCCTGCCGTCAGGCCGGTATGAGCGAATAGAAGCATGTCGTAGATTCAGTCTCCGGCTAATCTCCAAATTTGCGGCAAAGCATAGCATGTCGGCAAGACTAAGGCAATTCTTGGAACGGCTGTAGTTTGTCATGACCAGAAAGCTATGGTAAACTCGCTCACATGAAAGTATTGGTTACGGGCGCCGCAGGATACATAGGCAGTATCGTTACCGAGGAACTGATCAACCAAGGCATTTCGGTGGTCGCTCTGGACAATCTGACCGAGGGCCACCTGGGGGCGGTGCACCCTCAAGCGGTCTTCGTAGAGGGAGACCTTGGGAATGCCGACATTCTGAGGCAGGTGTTTGATCGGGATGCGGTCGAGGCGGTAGTGCACCTAGCTGCGAACAGTTTGGTCGAGGCGTCCATGGCGGATCCGGGACGATACTTCAAGAACAACGTTACTAATGGCATAACACTTCTCGAAGCCATGAAAGCTCACGGCGTCAACCGGCTGATCTTCTCGTCGAGCGCGGCGGTTTATGGCGAGCCTGAATCCGTGCCTATATTGGAAGAAGCCGCGGCATTGCCGGTCAATGCCTACGGCGAGTCCAAGCAGATGTTTGAACGTATTCTGAAGTGGTTTGGCAAAGCTCACGGACTGAAGCATATTTCGTTGCGCTATTTCAACGCGGCGGGGGCCAGCGCCAGGTTTGGGGAAGACCACCGGCCCGAAACCCACATTATTCCCAACCTCCTGAAGGTTGCCCTGGGGCAGGCTGGCAAGTTCACCATGTTTGGCGACGACTATCCCACCAAAGACGGCACCTGTGTCAGAGACTATGTCCATGTGAGAGATATCGCGCTGGCCCACATATTGGCCTTGAAGAACATCGAACGTATAGGGTCTTCGGCTTATAACATGGGCAACGGCGGAGGGTTTTCAGTCAAGGAAGTGGTGGAGGTGTGCCGGAAGGTCAGCGGCAGACCGATTCCTGTGGAAGTCCATCCGAGGCGGGCGGGCGATCCGGCGACACTGGTGGCCGGGGCAGAAAAGATAAGGCGCGACCTGGGTTGGAAGCCGAAATTCCCCGGGCTCGAACAGATTATCCGCACTGCATGGGACTGGCATAAAAGCCACCCGAACGGCTACACCGGATAGAAGTCAGTCCTTTTTCTGGGGACGAGTTTTCTGGGAGGGGAGAACTGAGTGGGGTGAAATGACGCCGCTGGCCAGCACGCCAGGGCCAATGGCGCTATCGTTGCCTATCATCGTTCCCAGGTTAATGCTGCTGTTTATCCCGGTCTGAACGTTGTCTCCGATGATGGCTCCCAGTTTCCGCCTTCCAGTGTCGATGCCCTTGATGGAGATGTTTCCTTTGTCCAACCTCAAATTGGCTATCTTGGTTCCGGCGCCCAGGTTGCATCCTTCCCCGACAACGCTGTCGCCAACGTAGTTCATATGCGGTATTGCTGTACGGCCCATGATTATGGAGTTCTTAATCTCGGTAGCGGCTCCAACGTGACAGCCGTTGCCAATGGCGGTGCTGCCCCGGATGAAGCAATTGGGCCCGACAGAGCATTTGTCCCCTATTATCACAGGTCCTTCAATATAGACTCCGGACTTGATAACACTGTCTTTGCCGACCGAAAGAGGTCCTTTTACTCGCACTCCGTCCTCGATCGTCCCGAGATTCTGCGTTTCGAGGGTCTTCAGGAGCCTCTCGTTGACATCCAGGAGTTGCCAGGGATAGCTGATGTCTTCCCAGTGGCGCAGCGCATGGGTGAAGATCGGCCTGCCGCTGTCAATCAACATCTGCAACGAGTCAGTCAGTTCATACTCCCCCCGGGGAGACCGGGGGGTCTTCTCTATCGCGTCGATAATGTTCTCGTTCAAGACGTAGACACCGGCGTTGATGACGTTAGAAGGAGGATTCTCCACCTTTTCATGAATCTTGACAATCTTGTTGTCGCTTATTTCCAGGACTCCCAGGTGCTTGACTTTTTCTAACGTGAAAACGCCTATGTGCATTTCACACCGGGAGGCGAGAAACAGGATATCCTCGGTGTCGATGAGGATGTCGCCGTTCAATAGCAGAAAATTCCCGCTGACTTTTCCTTTGACCTGACGGACGGCGTCGGCGGTCCCGGCTTGCCGAGTCTGCCGGGCGTATTCGATCTTTACCCCGAATGCCTCACCGCGGCCAAAATGGTTTTCGATCACGTCGGCGCGGTACCCGGTGACGAAGATGAAATCGGTAAGGCCTGCCTTGCGGCAGGTTCCCACCAGGTGTTCCAGTATCGGTCTATTGGCCAGGGGCAGCATGACCTTTGGCCGGGTGTGGGTGAGCGGGTGCATTCGCTTGCCTTCACCGGCAGCGATAATAACAACTTTCATAGCTGTCCTTGTGCATGTAGCGCGAATATATATATAATCTGTCTACCTGCGAGAGAGGAATCTCGCGTAAATATAGGCCATGCGGTGCTTGAAGTCAAATAAGAAACCCATGGAGGCCGTTTGCCAAGAACCAGGTTCGGGAACCTAACTTTACAGAGCAAGGTTAGCATCTTGGTGATGGGTGGCGTGGCGGTGGGAGTGCTGCTGTTCGGAGTTTTCGGACTCCTGGCGTTGAACCAGAGCACCGATAACACTCTGCAAGAGCGGCTCACGCTGGCCCGCGTCATCGCCAAGTATGGGGACGATACCCTGGGCGGGGCCATCAACCAGCTCGAGAACGGAGCGCACAGCATTAACTATCCGTTCGCGGCGTGGGACGTGGAAATGATGTCTCAGAAGTTGAAAGCCAACTATGCTCTTCAGGGAGTAGTGGTTGAGAGCCTCTTCCTGGTCGACAACTCGTTCAAGTTTGTCTGGTCTTCCCCTCAATCGCCCCAGATGGCATCGGTGGCGTTTTCTGGGTATGAATCTCTTCGGCAGACTTTTGCAGAAGGTAAAACCGTTATTTCCGGGCAGGTAGCCTCGCCGAATTCAGGCCATCCGGTGATCTTGATCTCGACCATAGTAGTGGACAACACCGGCCAGGTAAGAGGGGCTCTGGCGGCGGCTATGGACATCGGTGCTTCCAGCCCGGCCGGATTCATTCAGCCCATCAGGCTGGGAGAAACCGGCTATACGGAAATTGTAGACCAGAGGGGGATGGTTCTGGTCAGGACAAGCCCGGGTAATGTCCTCTTCCCATTTGAAGTCAGCGACCACCCGCAGAGGTTCGCTGACCTGATCGCCCAGAGGAAGCCTACCGTTGGCACCTGTCACACCTGCCATGAAGTTGGCGGGAACAGAGTTGGACGGGACGTGCTGGCCTTTGTTCCTTTGTCAAGGGTCTCGTGGGGAGTCTTGGTCAGACAGTCGGAGGACGAGGCTCTCGCTTCCACACGCGACTTGCAGAAGAGTCTGTTCGCCTCAGGCATGATCCTGATGTTCCTATTCCTGGGGGTTGCCTGGGTGATAACCCACGACGTGGTGTCCCGCATCCGGGGCCTGAAGCTGGCTTCGCAGCAAATGGCCAGGGGTGATCTGGCGACACCCATCCTGACGGCTGGGAAAGATGAAATAGGCTCTCTGGCAGACGCTTTCGACAATATGAGAATGAAACTGAAAGAATCGTACGATGAGGTAGAGCAGCGCAGCAAGGAACTGTCGTCCCTTCTGGCGGTTTCCAAGAGCCTTACTTCTCACGCCGAGTTCACATCCTTTTTGGATGCGGCACTGGCCAAGACGGTGGAGGTTATGCCCCAGGCTGAGGCAGGGGCTTTGCTCCTTTACAGCAAAGAGTCCGGCAAGCACAAGATACAGTGCGCCGTCGGATTGAACGGCTTGGTCCAGCAAGGGACGATGATGACCGGGGACGGTCGCGGTCCCGGCGGCTTTCCGGTGGGCAAATCCCCGGTGGTCGTCATCGCTCAACCTCTGGAACCGGAGGAACAGGGGCTGGCCCCTTCGGCCTGTTCCGACCTGCTGTCTCAGGGGAAGCTGGCAGCGGAAGTAAAGAACCTGATGTGCGCTTCGCTTACCTACAAAGACCGGTACCTGGGCGTTTTGACTGTAATGAATTTCGCGGGGGGAAAGCAGTTCACCCTTGCCGACCAGCGGCTGGTCCAGGCCATTGCCAAGGATATGGCACTGGCTATCGTCAACGCCGAGCTCTCGCGTGAAGCCGAACGGGCTATGGTGCTGATAGAAGCCGATAAGATCAAGTCCCATTTCATATCCGCGGTATCACATGAATTGCGCACCCCCCTGACTTCGATTAAGGGCTGTACCACTTCTCTGCTACGCCAGGATGTCAATTGGGACACCGCCACGAGCAGGGACTTTCTGAAGACCATAGACGAAAGAGCCGATGAACTGCAGAACCTCATAGACAAGATGCTCCAGATAGCCAAACTGGAGGCCGGCGCCCTGAAACTGGAGAAAGAGCCTCTCAGCCTGCCTCGCCTGGCTGGCAAAGTCGCCCAGGAGATGGGCGCCAGGACGCAGATTCACAGGCTGACGACCGAATTCCCCACTCCCTTCCCGATAGTTGATGCCGATTCCCGGTGTGTGGAACAGGTGCTGAAGAACCTCGTGGAAAACGCCGTCAAATACTCCCCCCAGGGCGGCGACATCAACATTTCGGGAGAAATGAAAGATGGGGTCGTAGAAGTCGGCGTTTCCGACCATGGGATTGGCATTCCCCGGGAGGACCTGGAGAAGGTCTTCGCCCGCTTTTATCGGGGTCCCAATACCCAACGCATCGGCGGTACCGGCCTCGGGCTGTCCATTGCCAAGGGCTTGGTGGAGGCCCATGGCGGGAAGATATGGGCCGAGAGCCAGGAAGGCAGAGGGAGCATTTTCCGCTTCAGCCTGCCAAAATCGCCGTCACTCAAGGACGATGAATAGTGATGTTCAAAGGAACAATTGATGTCTAAGAAAACTACGATTCTCATAGTTGACGACGATGTCCGGATTCTCAGATTCGTCAGAGCCAATCTGGAGTCCGTCGAATACAAAGTCCTGGTGGCCGAGGAAGGGGCGCATGCACTCGCAGTCATGGAGAAAGAGATGCCGGACCTTGCCATTATTGACATAATGATGCCAGGGATGGACGGATTTGACTTGTGCCGCCGGATCCGGGAGTTTTCGGCCATGCCGGTAATCATGCTCACGGCCAAGGCCGAGGAGTCGGACAAGATCAAGGGATTTAAGCTCGGCGCGGACGATTATCTTACCAAGCCGTTCAGTGCGCTGGAATTGCTCGCCAGGGTGGAGGCGGTGTTGCGGCGTGCGCGACTCCCGGAGGAAAGCAAGAACTCGACTTTGAACGTGGGTGCGCTGAGCATAGATTTTGTGCGGCGGCGGGTTACCATGGCAGGAAGAGAGATTGACCTGACGCCCACTGAGTACAAGCTACTTCAGCACCTGGCGATGAACGCCGGGAAAGTAATGATGCACCAGGACCTTCTAACCAAGGTTTGGGGCACGGAATACAGGGATGAGCTTGACTACCTCCGGGCCTACATCAGGAGGCTTCGACACAAGATTGAGGCTGAGCCCACTGACCCTGTTTACCTCATTGCCAAGCCTGGCGTCGGCTACGTTCTAGTAGCGCCGGAAGTGTGATTGATGCGGGTGCTTTTTGCGAACGGGCGCCGATTCGTGTATTATTGTAAGTAGTTCTCGAGACAAGGCGGTCCGTCGTAAAAACCGCGGGAACACCTCCGGGACATGGCTCTGAAGATCAGCGCCAATTCGCGTTGCCGGTGGAAAGGAAAGAAAGAACTTGAAAATCTATGTGGGTAGCCTATCCTATGATGTTACTGAGGAGGAGTTGCGGCAGGAGTTCCAGGCTTTTGGAAAAGTGGAAACTGTCAGTGTGATCATGGACAAATATAGCGGCCGGCCAAAAGGCTTTGCCTTTATAGAAATGCCTGTGGTAGCTGAGGGCCAGGCGGCCATCACCGGCCTTAATGGGAAGACCCTCAAGGGTCGACCGATAGTTGTCAATGCGGCGAGGCCTCCGTCGAATGACAGGGGTGGTGGCTATGGCGACCGAGGCGGCTCCAGGGGTGGAGGCGGTGGTGGCGGCGGTCGCAGGTACTAGACCTCTTCTCCGTTACCCCCGTTAAGCAAGGACCAGAGATACTCAAGCACCGGGCGCAAACTGTGCGCCCGGTGCTTCCGTTTGCCGTGCTACTGCTGACGGGCGGGCCAAATACCTGATGTAGTGTACTGCACCCCGTGTGGATATACTTAGTGTGATGTAGGCTACACTACACTTATTCATTTATTTTCCATTCTTTTCTTCCGTATTTTCATTCTTTTTTCATGGCTTCCTGAGTAGACTAAACGCTGTAAGGTTCACGTTAGGTCATAGAAAGGAGCGCCATGTCGTTCGCTCAGGTATCCCTCGCCATCCTGGTCCTCCTGGTGCTGGTCACCCTCATCAGCTTCGCGGTGAAGATCGTCAATCAGTATGAAAGAGGTGTGTTGCTGCGGTTTGGGCGGCTGGTCGGAGTCAGGTCCCCCGGTTTCAATGTAATCGTTCCGTTCGTTGACCGCATGGTCAAGATTAGCCTCCGGACCGTGACCACAGTTCTGGAACCGCAGGAAGTGATCACTCGAGACAACGTTACCATGAAAGTGGATGCCGTGCTCTATTTTGTGGTGGTGGACCCGGTGAAAGCCGTGATGAACGTTGAAGACTATCAAATGGCCACGATTCAGATTGCTTTGACCACCTTGCGAAGCGTCCTGGGACAATCTGATATGGACGAACTCCTGGCCCATCGCGACCAGATTAACGAGCGGATGCGGCAGATAATAGACAAGCAAACGGAAGAACCCTGGGGCGTGCGCGTGACTGTTGTCGAAGTGAAGGACGTGTTGCTTCCTGATTCAATGCAGCGGTCAATGGCCAAGCAGGCCGAGTCCGAACGGGACAAGAGGGCCAAAGTAATACACGCCGAAGGCGAGTTCGCTGCCGCCAAGACTCTTGCCCAGGCTGCCGAAATCATCAACCATCAACCTGTCGCCCTGCAGCTGCGCTACCTGCAAACCCTGGTGGAAATCGCCGGGGAGAGAAGCAACACTATAATCCCTCTGCCGCTGGATGTCATGGGGCCGCTGGCATCGGTGGCGACATCCCTGGCCAAGAGGGGTAATGGCGGAAATGCTCAGGATGTCAAAGGGAGTTAGTTTCAGTTGAAACTCAAGATTCCGCTGTGGGTTTGGACTGTCGGTGGGATCGCCGTGATCGGGGCGGTGAACATGGCCCTGTGGCTGCCCCACTTCGTTACCGCTGACGCGAAGTACTGCCTGACCTGCCATGCCACCGGAGAAACGCCCAGCAAGGCGGGCGGCTCCGCGGTACACCCGGATTACGAACGGGTTAGCTGCGTCGACTGCCATGCCAAGCCGGGACAGAGAATAGTTGTCGAGGGATATCGGGGTGGTTTTTCTGCCGCACCGGCTTTCGTCAGCAACAACTGCTCAAGATGTCATCAACAGATGTATATCAGCGACGCACAAAGCGGCTATCTGTTCAACGAGCTGGATATCAGGATACCTCATAAGACGCACCTGACGGGCCTTGGAGCGCGGTGTACCGATTGCCACCGTAATGCGGCTCACGATTACAGCGTCGAAGCATCCAACCGGCCTCTTATGGAGTACTGCTACAACTGCCACAAGAAGACTGAATCCTGCTCGACTTGCCATCCGAAAGGGCTTCCAAAGGCAAAGACGGTAGGCGGAGTGCAAGTGTCTCTGATTTCTCCAGGCACATTGCCCCCGGTCATCAAGCACCCGGTGGAAGGGAGATCTGCTTGTATCACCTGCCACGGGGCCAATGTCGGTGGTATTCCGGCGATTCCATCTGACCACAAAGGAAGGGACAATTCTACCTGCCTCGCCTGCCACCTGGAACAAAGTGGTGGGGCGCCTGTCGCCACGGCTCCGCCGCCCGTCACTCATACGCTGGCGGGGCGTGAGGCTTCTTGCGCCGCCTGCCACGGGGC
>ORJL011654050.1_pt1 | contig 15047 bp, 13 predicted proteins | sample 1779941 | NCBI WGS metagenome assembly ORJL01 (sample SAMEA104232317, study PRJEB22302) | groundwater metagenome | biome: forest; feature: aquifer; material: groundwater | place: USA | collected 2011-08-07 | depth 5.8 m
AAACGGCGATCTCTACTTCCAGCCATTTCTCGTATTTGTTTTCTTCCGACCATACCTGCTTCATGCGGGGACGGGAATAGCGGTCAATCATCTACTTAGTTTCTCCTTGCAGGTCGCTTCGATATTTTTCATAAGCCTTTTTGATGGCTTCATATTTAAGCCCCAGTATCTCTGCGGCCAGGTAAGCGGCGTTCTTTGCCCCGGCACTGCCGATCGCGACTCCCGCCACGGGAATTCCCGCCGGCATCTGGACGATCGAGTACAGGGCATCGACGCCCTTTAGTTCGCTGCTCGCCAGCGGAACTCCGATGACGGGGAGCGTGGTCCAACTGGCCAGGACGCCGGGAAGATGAGCAGCACCGCCGGCAGCAGCAATGATTACTTCTATGCCGCGGCTACGCGCGGCCAGTCCGTATTGCCGGGCTTTTTCCGGGGTGCGGGGGCAGAAATAACGTTGACCTCGTGTTCGATACCGAGTTGTTTCAAGGTTTCGAGCATCGGTTGCAGGACCTCGTTGTCCGATTTGCTGCCCATGACGACGCCGACTAATAGCATTTCATCCACCTTTTCTAATTTAAATCTTGAACTGGTCTTGTTTTGTCTCGTCCGTCCAGGCGTTCAATTCCTGTGCTCTTTGCTTGAACTTATCCCAGGCAGCATCGATATCACGAATCGCTTTCTTCTGGGCGATTTCGAAATCTATCTGCGGGCCAGAAGGCAGCCTGGTTGGAAAAAGTTTGGGCAGGTACGTAGTCCGGCTGGTGACATCGTTCAACAGCTTCATCAGTTCCTGATATTCTTTCAATTTCATTTCAGCCGCTCCAATATTATTTATGCTGATAAAACAGTATATGCGATCGCCTTAAAACGCACCGATGTCCCGGCGGTAGTGGCAGCCTTCAAAATGAATCCGCGCGACATTAGCATAGACCTTTTCCCTGGCTTCGGCAAGAGTTTTCCCCGTAGCCACCACGGTCAGGACCCTGCCGCCGCTGGTAAGTATCTCTCCCGGCTGTTTTCCGATTTTAGTGCCGGCGTGGAAGACCAGAACGTCTTTATCGAGGTCATCCAAACCGCTGATGGGAAAACCGGTTTTGAAGTCTCCCGGGTAACCGCCTGATGCCAGCACGACGCCGACGCTGGCATCTTCACTCCATTCTATGTTCGTCAGGGCAAGCTGCTTGTTGGCGATGGCTAACATTATGTCAACCAAATCAGTCTTCAGCCGGGGCAGAATTACCTGGGTTTCAGGATCGCCGAAACGGGCATTAAATTCCAGCACTTTCGGCCCTTCTTCAGTAATCATCAGACCGCCGTATAGTATCCCTTCGTAAGGCCGGCTTTCGATTTGTAGCGCTTTAACGACCGGCTTCATGATTGTTTCGTCTATTGTCCGCCCCAGCTCAGCATTGAAAAAATACGGCGGGCTGTAAGCACCCATCCCGCCGGTATTCGGGCCTTTTCCGTTATCGAATACTCTTTTATAGTCGCAAGCCGGTACCGCCGGGACGGTAGTATGCGTATCAGTAAAGGCAAAGTAGCTCATCTCTTTGCCCACCAGACACTCTTCAATAACGACGCTGTTCCCCGCAGCACCAAGTGTTTTCTTTTCCATGAAATCGGAAAGTGCCGCCAGTGCCTGCCGCTTCGTATCCGCGACAACCACTCCCTTTCCGGCAGCCAACCCGTCGGCCTTAATCACGACGGGAAGTTTTTGCTTTTCCAGATACTGTTTTGCTTTGGCGTAATCGGAAAAACTGGCGCTGTGGGCGCAGGGAATGTGGTACTTCTCCATCAGCTCTTTGGCGAATACCTTACTCGATTCAATCTCCGCGGCATTTCTCGTCGGCGCGAATATCGGCATACCTCTAACGTTGAAACTGTTGCCGATACCGTTTGCCAGGGGAGCTTCCGGCCCGACCACGGTAAGCCCGACCCGATTGTCCAGGGCAGCTTTGACGATCGAATCGATGTCGGTGGGATTGATATCCAGGTTGTGAGCAAACTTAGCAGTGCCGGCGTTACCGGGGGCGATAAAAGCGTGTTCTACCTTGGGGCTTCGGGATAACTTCCAGGCCAAGGCATGGTCTCTGGCCCCGCCGCCAACAACCAGAATGTTCAGTGTTTTACCTCTTCGCTAATTTGTTTCAAATGTTCGGAGCGAAACAGAGGTATTTTATAATAATTGAGGCTCTGCCGCAACGAGCAAAACGGAAGGGTAAACCCCTTCACCATTGGGTTACAAGTAAAATCGGTGTGGAGAAAGTTATCGCGGCTTTTTTTAAAGGTATTCCTTCAATTTTTGTGCCAGGGCGGAATTCATCCCCGCTGCGGCGGCAAGGTCGGCGGTGCCGGCTTCCCGGATCGCCTTAACCGTCCCGAATTTGCGGAGCAAAGCCCGCTTTCGTTTCTTGCCGATGCCGGGAATGGTATCCAGCACAGAAGCGAACGACTCTTTTTTCCTGATATTCCGGTGATAGTTTATCGCAAAGCGGTGAGCCTCGTCTCGCAAGCGTTGCAACAATTGTCTCGCCGGAGAAGACTCCGGCAAGACAATCGGATTCGAGCGTCCGGGGATAAAGATTTCTTCTCTTTCTTTAGCCAGGCCGGCTGACGGTATAGAGTCGGCACCTGCAGCCTTCATCGCGGCCAGAGCGGCATTCAGCTGCCCTTTTCCTCCGTCAATGAGGACGAGGTCGGGGCTTTTTGCCCAACGACTGGATTCGGAGCTTTCCGCCGAACGAGAAAAATCATCTGGTTCGGAATCGGTAACCCCGCCCCCAGATTCTTCACTACGCTCAGAATGACATTTTTGCGGGAGATTAGATCCGGCACCGGCTTGACTGCGCTTGAAACGTCTCTTCAGGACTTCCGCGAGCATGGCGTAGTCGTCGGCTCCGGTAACCATCTTGATGCGAAAGCGGCGATAATCGGCCGTTTTCGGTTTTCCCATCTCGAAGACGACCATGCTGCCGACCGGCATTTTACCCTGAATGTTGGATATGTCATAGCACTCCATTCGCTCCGGAAGCCGCGGCAAATTCAACTGTTTTTTGATTTCCTCCATGGCAGCAGTCAAGTCGGATGATGTTTGCGGTTGTCTCAATTTCAATTGCTGCAGCCCTTGTTCAGAGTTAGACGCAACCATGTCCACCAGTTGCTTTTGCTTGCCCCGTGCCGGTACATGCAGGCGCACACGGGACCCTCTCCGGCTCCCCAGCCATTCTTCGATATTCGCTTTATCTTCCACGGGGTATTGCAGCATAATCAAAGGTGGTATGTGGGTTGCCGTGCTGTAGAACTGTTTGACGAAACTGGACATTATCTGCGTCGGTTCTTCCGAACTGACACCATGCAGTGTAAAAGTCTCCCGACCGATCAACCTGCCGTCGCGGACCAGGAAAACCTGCACAGCGGCGATATCTTTTTCTACAGAAAATGCAATAACATCCTGCTCGCCAACGACGGGAAAGGCTATTTTTTGACCCTCGATAACGCGTTCTATGGCCGCAATCTGGTCTCTGATAGCGGCAGCCTTTTCGAATTCGAGTGATTCCGATGCAGTCTCCATGTTGCCGCGCAACTGCTTAAGGATAGTGTCCTGTTTGCCTTCGAGGAACAGGATGACCTGTTTTATAATCTTCGCGTATTCTTCTTTGTCGGTATTGCCGGCGCAAGGCCCGACGCATTGTCCGATATGGTACTCGAGACAAGCCCGTGCTGCGGTGTCGAAAACCGGCTTGGCGCACGTGCGGAATCGGAAGATCTTCTTTAAGACCTTCAGCGTTTCGCGTACCGACCAGGGGCTGGTAAAAGGACCGAAATACCGACCGCCATCCTCCAGAACACGCCGCGTTAGAAAAATCCTCGGCCATTCTTCTTTCAGATCGATCTTGAGAAATGGGAAGGCCTTATCGTCCTTCAAACGAACGTTATAATGCGGGCGGTAGCGTTTTACCAGATTCTGTTCGAGAACCAGGGCTTCCTGTTCGGAGTTCGTGATAAAAAACTCGAGGTCCCTGATACGGGCAACCAATTGCTGTGTTTTTTCCGTCAAATTGTCCGGTTTTTGGAAATAAGAGCTCACGCGGTTCCGGAGCTTGTTGGCTTTTCCGACGTAGATGATAGTGCTCTTATCATCCTTGAAAAGGTAGACGCCGGGCCGGAAGGGCAAGTGTTTCAACTGTTCCGCGAAGAATGGATTAGTCACGATGCACCTGAACCCCGCAGCTTAAAACCTGGGTAACCCGGCGGTAATGAGCAGCCCGATAATAGAAAACGCCGCGATCGGCGGCAGGGCCGGCATGGCTTTCCCTTGAAGGAATACCGCCTGGATCACGTAGGCACCGGCCAGTCCCAGGAGCGTAAAAACCGCCATGATAAGAGCGCTGCTCAAGGAACGGGAAGCGTAAACCGAGCACGTGATCAAAACGGCAAACCCTATGTCACCGCCGCCTAAAACCGACTCCGTACGTTCGGAAGGTTTTGTTTCGACCAACTCTTTTACTTTATTCTGGCTTAAATTCGCTCCCCATCCGCGAAGACTATGCGGAATGATAAATGCCGGGAGGTTGTCCGATTCCGATAATTTTTCGGTCATCCATACCATGTAGCCGAAGCGGACGGCCAGGAAATCGTAAACAGCGATCGCGGCCACGATGAGCATCGTCGTCCAGGGTGAAATCAACCGCCCGAAAACTGCCCCAAGTGCGGCCATCGAGAGAAGCATGGCCAGGTCGTGAAGCCAGACACGGCGGACGAAGAACCAGGCTATGCCCACCGCGCCGGCGACGGTAAGTGTCGCCCAAAAGGGGAACCAGAACAGGAACATCATGAAAGCTCCCCAGGCAAACAAAAGTGTGAACACCAGCCTCAGGACAAGCATTAATTTGGAAACCGGGATGAAGAAAAGGAGGCTGCCTATGGCAATCACCGCAACTAAAAAGTAAATGAGGACAGGAAGGAACGACGAGTACGCCTGGACCTGGACGACTTCACCGGAGGGACCGGTAACATTCTGCGGCCAGAGTACTACGGTTTCAGGCGGACTCGGCGGAAGAGCTAGGTTTTTGGTCGCCAGGTACGGGTCTTCTCGTGAAATGACGGCCAGGGCAAGGCCTTGAGCCAGAATCAGTATCAAGAGACTCCAGAATACCGGGTGAAGTCTCGAAATTTTCCTCACTTGCATATGAATAGCATTGTAACCCAGCCGTACGTGAAGGACAAGTTTGAAGCTAAAAGCTAAAAAGTAAAACTTAAAACTGGGAACCCCCGCCCCGATATCCTTCGCGATGCTCAGGATGACAAGGGGGGAGAGCCAAAAGCTAAGAACAAATGACACTAATCTGTAATATATCCTTCCGCGAATTTTATTACTTCTACATTTTTCAGAGCTTACAATAGACGTAAACAAAAGTATTTTCGTGTCGGGCGGTATTTAACATGATAAAAATGAAACGGGCTTATGAGAAAGCATCGGCAGCCGACGGAAAACGCATTTTTGTGGACAGACTATGGCCGCGGGGATTGAGCAAAGAATAATTCACCTTTTACTAAATCCGAAATCCTAATATCGAAATCCGAAACAAATTCAAAATTCGAATGACAGAAAAAATCTCCCTTGATCCCTTTCCGATTCATAAACTCATGCGGAATCTGGGATTTTACAAAAGAGGGAAAGACGGCTGGATCTCATACCTGCATGCAGAAGGGCGTTATGGCACGCAGGCGTATCAAGTACGGGATGGTTTAACGGACAAGCCGATTCGTTTCGTTCATGCGGAATAAACAAACCAAGCCTCCCGACTAAGTCGGGAGGCTTGGGGGACAAACAAAGGTGCGGGCAAATCGAGCCGTCATATTTCTTTCGCCAGGTTCGCCAGGAAATCAACGTTATTTTTTGTCTTGCGGAGACGTTCGATAACTCTTTCCGCGGCTTCAGCATAGTTCGGTGAATCCGATGAAATCATCGAGACCATGCGCCGGAGGAGCCAGACCTGTTTCAAAACGTCGGCTCCGAGCAGAAGTTCCTCGCGACGCGTTCCGCTGCGGTCGATATTGATCGCCGGGAAGGTACGCCGTTCCGCAAGCCTGCGGTCAAGGTGGACTTCCATATTGCCCGTGCCTTTGAATTCCTCGTAAATAAGGTCGTCCATTCGGCTCCCCGTATCGACAAGACAGGTAGCGATAATGGTCAGGCTGCCGCCTTCGGCCGTATTTCGGGCAGCACCAAAGAAATGCTTAGCGGGGTAAAGGGCCGCCGGATCGATACCGCCGGATAACGTGCGGCCGCTCGATGGCATGGCCAGGTTGTAGGAACGAGTAAGACGGGTGATACCGTCGACGAGCATGAGCACGTCACGCCCGCTTTCTACCATGCGCTTTGCCCTGTCCAGGGCCAGTTCGGCGACCCGGGTATGATTTTCCACCGGCTCGTCGAAGGTGGCGGCGACGACCTCGCCTTTAAGCAATGAACGCCGCATATCGGTGACTTCTTCCGGGCGTTCGCCGATCAGGCACACCATGATGTGTATATCGTCGTAGTTGGTGGCCGCACAATTGGCGATCGACTTCATGAGCATGGTTTTACCGGCTTTCGGCGGAGAGACGATCAAACCGCGTTGCCCTCGCCCTATGGGTGCGACGAGATTGAGCAACCTCCCCGCCAGGTCGTTCTGCTTAGTTTCCAGGTCGATCAGTCTGTCAGGAAACGTTGGGGTCAGTTGTCCAAAATGAGGCCGGTTCCTTGCCAGTTCCGGATTCAAATCGTTAACGGCTTCAACTCTAAGCAGACTGAAATATTTTTCTCCAGCCCGGGCGGGACGCCCCCGTCCCGCAATCATATCGCCGTTGCGCAGACCGAAACGGCGGATTTGAGATTGAGAGACATAGACGTCGGCAGAACTGGGCAGAAGTGTGTTGTTTCTCAGGAAGCCGTAGCCTTCGCTCATCATTTCCAGGATACCGCTGCAGAAAGTATTACCTTCCTGTTCGGCAGAAGTTTGAAGCAGGCGCATGATCAGTTCCTGCTTGGAAAGTGCAGCAAAATTCTGGACGCCCATGTCCTTGGCCATTTCCGCGAGTTCTTCTACGGTTTTATTGCCGAGCTGCCCGATTTCCATTTTTAGTTCAGGCTTGATTTCGGCCTTTGGTTCGGCTTTCGGTTCAGCTTTTGCTTCCAAGGCGGGAGTCTTGGCGTCCTGTTTGTTTTCGTTTTCGATAGTAATAGTGGGTTCCTCCTTGTCGTGTGTGGTTGAGTTTATTTTTTTGCGACTTTCTGCCAATCGGCAAGAAAACGACTGATCCCAATCGTAGTCAATGGGTGCTGAGTCATCTGCAGCAGTACCGCATAGGGAATAGTGGCGATGTGTGCCCCAACTTTAGCGGCTGCGATACAGTGCTGGGGATGGCGTATGCTGGCGGCGATAACCTCGGTGCTAAAATTGTAGTTCTTGAAAACCTTGACGATATCTTCGACGAGTTTCATGCCATCGTCTCCGATATCATCGAGTCTGCCGACGAACGGGCTGACGTAGGCGGCACCGGCCAGGGCGTCCAATAGAGCTTGATTCAAGGAAAAACAAAGGGTCATGTTGACCTTAATACCTTCTTTGGACAATGTCTTGGTCGCTTCAAGCCCTTCCGCGGTGGATGGTATCTTAACGACGACGTTGGGTGCCCATTTGGCGATTTGCCTGCCTTGCTGGATCATGGCTTCCACGCCCTCAACCAGAACCTCGACGGATACCGGACCGGGGACGATGGCACAAATCTGTTTGCTCAAAGCTTCGTAATCGGCGTTGCCTTCCCTCGCGGTCAGGGAAGGATTGGTGGTCACGCCGCTGACTACGCCCATTTTCACCCCGTGCTTGATTTGTTCCAGGTTAGCCGTATCAATAAAAATCTTCATTTGACCCTCCAATTTCCGGAATCATTTTGTAGCGCGACTCTCGAAAGTAAAAAGCCAGAGACAGGGATTATGCCCGGTCACTTTTCCTCAGTAGATTGTATGAAAAAACTCATTAATTACGTAGCAAGAGGCAGCGCCGGTTGTGCACCTTCGCGGAGTACGTCTTTTGCCACGCCGATAAAATCGCGAAATAGCGGATGCGGACAGCTAGGGCGGGAGCCAAACTCAGGATGGAACTGGCTGCCGACCATCCATGGATGATCGCTCAATTCACAAATTTCGACCAGTTCACCGTCGGGAGATGTTCCGCTGCAAACCAGTCCCCCAGCCTCAAGCTGGCTGCGAAACTTGTTGTTGAATTCGTAGCGGTGGCGGTGCCTTTCATAAATCAAGCTGCGCCCATAGGCATTCGCTGCCCGGGTTCCATCCTGTAACTTACACGGATAATTGCCCAGGCGCATGGTTTTTCCTTTTTCGGTGACGCTCTTCTGGCTCGCCATCAACGAAATAACGGGGTATGGTGTTCGTTCGCCAAATTCGGTAGAGTTGGCTTCAGGCGATTTAAAGATGTGGCGGGCGAATTCGATGACCATTACTTGCATGCCCAAACAGAGCCCCAAATAAGGAATCTTATTGGTCCGCGCATACGCGGCGGCCTTCACCATGCCTTCAATTCCCCTGATGCCGAAACCACCGGGAACAACGATACCTTGTGCAGAACGAAGCATCGCTTCGCCGCCTTCTTTAGCCAGCTCTTCCGATGGTACCCAGGTTACGTTAAGTTCACGATTATGGTGAAGTGCGGCATGGCATAGTGCTTCACGAACCGAGTAATAGGCATCTTTTAATTCGACATATTTGCCGACCAGAGCGATGTTGACCGGCTGCCGCGGTGCTTTAAGTGCGGATACCAACTGACGCCACTGGTTCAGTTCCGATGGTTCGGCGTTTAAGCCGAGCTTGTCTACTATCAACTGACCAAGCCCCTCTTCTTCGAGAACGAGCGGGACTTCGTAAACTGTAGGTATCGTTATCATGGGGATCACCGCCTGGCGTTCAACGTCGCAGAAAAGGGAAATCTTATTGCGTAACGATTCGGGCACCGGGTAATCGGCCCGGCAGATAATCACGTCCGGCTGAATACCGATGCGGCGGAGCTCGTTTACGCTGTGCTGGGTGGGCTTGGTTTTTAGCTCCTGGGTTGAACCGAGATAAGGCAGCAGAGTCACATGGATGTACAGTACGTTGTCCCGTCCGACATCATTTCTCATTTGCCTGGCAGCTTCAAGAAACGGTTGTCCTTCGATATCACCCACCGTACCACCTACTTCGATAAGTACGACTTCGGCATTAGATCTTTCCGCAAGTTTCTTAAAGCGGTCCTTAATTTCGTTCGTCACGTGCGGTACTACCTGGATCGTACCACCGAGGAAATCTCCCCTTCTCTCTTTAGAGATTACGGAGCTGTATATTTGTCCGGAAGTGACGTTGGAATCGGCGGTCAGATTGACATCGATGAAACGCTCATAGTTGCCCAGATCGAGATCGGTTTCCGCTCCGTCTTGTGTGACGAAAACCTCACCGTGCTGATAGGGCGACATCGTCCCCGGGTCGACATTTAAATAGGGATCCAATTTTTGTGCGGTAACGGTGATATGGCGGCTTTTCAGAATGGTACCGATAGAAGCGACAGTGATGCCTTTCCCAACGGAACTAACTACACCACCGGTCACAAAGATGTACTTTGACATTAAGGGAAACCAAAAAACTAAATGGGCAGACGAAGGACTACGAATACTAACGCGGGATATTAGAAATAACTTACTCGATTTGATTATAGATAAGGGTTCGCCGCCTTGTCAAGCTTTTTTTCCAGAGGTTTAAGCATAACAGGTACAGGGGGTCGCTGCCGCAATTTTTCTCGCGCGTTTAAATACCGACCAGCGGAATTGTCCCATAAAAGAACTAAACAGCCTGGTTCGTTCGATGAGCCTGGCGCTTGGCATTGTTTCTCGGTTTGAGGTTTGTACGGACGGAAGTCTTATTACCGGCCAGCCAGATTAGCCTCTACGGCCTTGCGATGAGCTTTATAGCCCGGGCACCAGCCGCTATGCCATTTCCATACGCGGACCCAGAATGAGCGGGGATTTTCTTTGTATTTTTGCTCCATCCTGGCACAGTTGGCACAGCCCGCAGGTTTTGTTGCATTAGCAGACATATCTCCCTCCTGGTTTATTCGTTCGGAAGTATGATCACCTTAATCGAATTTTTCGCTTCGGCGACAAGCTGAAAGCCAAGGCCGATCTGGGCCATGCTGAGGCGGTGCGTAACGAGCGGGTTTACTTTAATCGTACCCGCCGCAATCAGTTGCAGAGCCGTTTGATAATCGGCAGGGCTTCCGGCGTAAGACGTTGTCAGGGTAATGTCGTTGCGCCAGAACACTTCATTTATCGAAAGAGGGATGCTTACTCCCTGTCCGGTGGGAGCGAAATACAACACTGTGCCGCCGCGTTCGACTAACTTGAATGCCTGATTGACGGCTGACGTTGCCCCGGTGCTGACGATAACAAGGTCGGCGAGACGGCCTTCATTCACCGAGCGTAATCGAGCCGGCAGGTTGTCTCCCGGCTTTAATATTGTTAAGGCTCCGGAATTTTGGGCCGCTTTCAGACGATATTCGTTGATATCGACCGCGATAATGCGGCTCGCTCCCATTGTATGAGCTAGCATTATGTGAAGCAATCCGGCGATGCCGCAACCCACAACGATCACGGTTTTACCGGGTTTCATCTGTGCCCGAGCCTGTCCCCGCAGAACGCAGGCCAGCGGCTCGATAAAGGTAGCTTCGTCATAGGATGTCTTGTCCGGCAGCAAGAATACGCCGCGGTCCACGTTTATTGCCGGTAAGCGAAGAAACTGGGCAAAGCCTCCCGGGTCGAAATTCGTTCGACGCAGTGTTTCGCACACCGTGTGATTACCGCTAAGGCAATAACGACAAGTATTGCACGGTACGTGATGAGCGGCGGTTATCCGGTCCCCGGCCTTATAGCGGGTAACGCCTTCACCGACCGCTTCAACCCGGCCGCCGATCTCGTGTCCCAGAATCAAAGGAGCGCGGTCGAGGCGGTACCATTCCATGACGTCGCTGCCGCAAATTCCGCTTGCATCCACTTTGACGAGGAGTTCCCCGGGACCGATTTTCGGTCCCGGCATTTCTTCGATCCGGACGTCCCGGTTGTTATACCATTTCGCGACGCGCATCATACTAACTCTAAAATCAAAAGTGAAAAGTAATAACTAAACTCAAAACTAATAACCTCAAACTTCACGTAAAGCTAAAGATAAAAAACCAAAACCTATTTCAGGATTTTGAGGAAGCTTTAGCCTTTTCGTGGTCAAATATCTCCTGGGCTTTTTCCGCGTCGGCTTTCTTATGGATGATCGCCTGGACGGCCTTGATCATTGCTACCGGGTAATCGTTCTGCCAGATGTTTCTGCCGAGATTGACGCCGATAGCACCTTTTTGCATGCCGTCATAAATGAAATTGAATACGTCGCGTTCGTTGTCGGTTTGCGGGCCGCCGGCGATGACGATGGGAACATGGCAGCCGCGGGTGACCTTTTCGAAACCTTCACACCAATAGGTTTTGACAACGCGAGCTCCCAATTCCGCGGCGATGCGTGAAGCTAGGGCAAGGTAGCGAGCGTCGCGTTTTTCGAGCTCCTTACCGACGGCGGTAACCGCCATGACCGGGATGCCGTACCGTTCGCCTTCATCCACCAGTTTGGCGAGGTTAAGCAGCGATTCCTTTTCGTACTCGCTGCCCACAAAAACAGAAATGCCGACCGCGCTGGCATTCAGGCGTATCGCTTCTTCCATAGAGGTGATGATACCTTCGTTGGCCAAGTCTTTGCCCACCATACTGGTACCGCCGGAAACGCGCAAAATAATAGGTTTGGTACGGGCGGGATCGACGCACGAACGGAGCGCGCCGCGGGTAATGAACAAGCCATCGGCGAAAGGCAGCAGCGGCTGGATAGTTTTCCCGGGTTCTTCCAATTTCCGCGTCGGCCCTTGAAAGTAGCCATGATCGACCGGCAAAAACAAAGCGTGTCCGTCAGGCTGTATCAACTGCGCCAGACGGTTAGCCATGCCCCATTCCATTTTTTCGCCTCCTTAGTTCGCGTACCGGGAGCTTGATCGGACCCGGTTAAATATTAAACCTATCGATTATCGAGCTCCTGAAGTTAAATTCCCGGTATATTGAAATATTTTCACCTGGGACGTGACGCCAGCCCCGGTACTGGTAGTCTGGGAAGAGCCGAAAACAAGTTTATAGTCTTGAAGAGCGGCCAACGATACCGGGCTCACAAATGGATTAGGCCCGACGATCCGATAGTTACCGGAAGTCTTGGACAGGAGATAGGCTTTGGCGGCTTGGTACGTGTCAAAAGGCTGGGCGTCGGTAACCAACTTAACCGTATGCGTGGCGTCTACCTTTCTATCTTCGTAGGAAATAACAAAAACATCTTGGGCCTGAAAGCCGGGCATGCCTTTGGCGGTGCCTTCCGCAATCGTTTGATTAATCTGGTCCAGCGATTTTGGGGACAACGCCGCGGCGGTCAAGGCGGGGTAAGTACCAGTTCCCTCCCTGCTCGACCCGTGGCACGAGGCACAGTTTGTCGCGTATATCGTCAGGGCATCGGCAGTACCGCCGGCTATACTCGCTGAAGCTATGTTAGAGGCCGGGGAGTTTCCACCGGCGTTGTAAGCGACAATCCGATAGTAGTAAGTGGTATTTCCCTCAACGGAAGTATCGGTCCACGAAGTTATGTTAGCGGCGACGGTGACGATGGAAAGATTTGCCGAAAATGCGTCAGTTGTAGACCTGTCGATGCGGAAGGCGTTTTCGTTGGCAGAGTCATCCTTCCATGACACCGTAACCGCTGTGGTGCCTGCTGCGGTCGCGTTTGCCGATGATGGTGCTGCGGGTGGTTGCTGTGTGGTGTCCGGATTGCCGGAGGTGACCGAAACAGAATTCGATGCTACCGATTCTCCAACGGAATTGTAAGCGTAAACGCGGTAGTAATAGGTGGTGCCAGGTTCTGTGGAAACATCAGTATAGTACGTCGAACCGGCGGGAGCCATAATGCTGATTAGCCCGCTGCTAAAGCTGTTGTTCGTCGCGCGTTCGATACGGAAACCGTTTAACCCGGTGATATTGGTTGCCGACCAGACCAAGTCGGCCTTACCTTCGCTGTTGGTAGTGGCGTTCAACGCGGTGGGAGACGCGGGCGTATTGCCGAGGAGCCATTGAGATACGGCGGCTACTTGTGACGCACTAAGGTTGTTAGTAATAGCCCTACCGTCAAAGTTAAAGAGCCGGATGACCAGAGATTGATAGTATTCCGGATAATACAATTGCATCGGTACGATTTGAGTTTGCGTTCCACTTTGCTGGGGCAGATAGTACGTCTCGGAGTAATCGTTAGGTGATTTTCCCGCCCACGTCGCGACCGCCCAGAATTTGCCCAGGGCAGTCTGATCGTCGATGATGGCATACTCCGAACTTAGGCTGCGTATTAACTCATCAGCCTGGGATTCGTTCTGAGCAACGAATATACTGGCGACTTTGTTTTGCAGTATGGCGTCCTGGCTGGGATTCACGTTAGGCATGCGGTGCGCGATTCGTGTGATCCAGTACCCATAGTCCCACCACGAAAGAACTCCGTATGCGGATGCGGGGTAAGTAGTAGAAGAAGCGATTTTATAATAGTAATCCGGATCGCCAAACGGGTCCGGCGTGTTGTTCTTCATCCAGGTAAGGGACTCCATCCACGCATCGTTGGGTGCGAAACTAGCCCCGGTAGCGGTTTGGCTGGCGGTGGCGACGTTCGGGAACAGAACGGTCAAGAAAATCAGGATTAGAGCTAAAACCAGGTTTACCAGCGAGTTGTTAAAGGAAAAACGTTTTTTTGGTACGAGCGCGGTTCTTCTGACTCTAATTTCTCTCGCGGTTTTCTTTCCCCTGCCAAGGAAAAGGGCAACAAAGAACACCACCATGGCCGGTATGCCTATCCAGGTAAACGGATTCAATAATCCTAATTTCGGTGATAGCGACGGAGCTAAAAACAGAATCGCGATGACGCCCATAGTCGCTGTGAAAAGCGAATTTTCGTTCGCAGTTTCGGTTTTTATCAGACCGCATTTTTCCATTACCCAGGCGGAAAAATAGCCCGTAAGAACTGCGGCATTTACGGCGAAATAGTAAGCGAAACGGCGCTGTCCGATAGTTGCTGTCAGGATGACCAATCCCCAGACGACAAGCAGGCTCTTAACTTCGTTTGGCTGCCTGATAATGAGACATATGAGCAATCCTGCGATAGTCAAAAATATTATTATTACCGACAGGATTTCACTTATGTCGGATCTTTGACTGTAAGCCAAAAGCCATGCCGAAACTATTGCAGCCAGGGCGAGCATAATCCAAGATTTCCACGTTTTTGGCTCAACAATTAATACCATCAAGGCCAAAAAACCGATGAAAAAGCTGGCGGTAAAATTGCCCCAGACCAGCGCGAGCGTAAACGTGCCGGTAGGAACAAGTATCGGCTGCATTTCCAGCGTGGTAAGCGAGGCTCCCGTCGGATGGAAAATAGCGAATGACGTCAGCATTAGCTGAAACAGCGACGGGGCAGCGAGATATAGTACGCCGATACCGGCGAGTCCGATACCGATTATGGACAGCGGAAAATAGATTGGTTTGATATCTTTCTTCGCCATAAAGCGGGACAATAAGTTAAGAATAACGGGAACGAAGAGGGCAGCAAGCAAAGCGGCCAGATTAAGACTGTCATGTGCCACGGGAAGAAACATGACCGCGGCGACGGCGAATACGATCAAGTTGACCAGGGTCAAGTAATCAGTCGATTGACGCCGCAGGTGGTCGATAAAAAACTGCACCGTAAAGAAGACGAAGATCGCAAAGACAAATAGTAAAGCACCGAACCATGTCAGAAGATACAAACCAAGGAAAAACCCGGCCAGCAGGCTGAAAACAACCGGTTTTGTTACTGCCGACCAATTCTTTTCCTTGAATTGACCGAAGGTGAGTTTCTTCTCTTTGGCCGCCTTGAG
>ORJL010285654.1_pt1 | contig 15045 bp, 13 predicted proteins | sample 1779941 | NCBI WGS metagenome assembly ORJL01 (sample SAMEA104232317, study PRJEB22302) | groundwater metagenome | biome: forest; feature: aquifer; material: groundwater | place: USA | collected 2011-08-07 | depth 5.8 m
CGGCAGCACCACATAGGCGAGGAGGCCGTAGGCGATGACGACGAACAGCGCGAGCAGCAGGAAGCGCTCGAGCCGCGCATGATCCGGATGCGCCGGAGGTTGCAGATCTTCGATATCAGTCATGTTCCGCCTCGCGATTCGTCATTGCGAGCGTTAGCGAAGCAATCCAGAGCCACAATGGAAGTCTGGATTGCTTCGTCGCGGAGCCGTCATCGGGCGCGCATTCGCGCGACCCGTTGGCTTCTCGCAATGACGACAAATACGATCCCGCTCTAGCACAGCGGAAAGCGACTATCTCCGGGTCTCGCGGCAGCCCGCGGCCTCGGCGTCCTCGACCGAACAGAACCAGCGCGTGCCCTTGCTGATGTGCATCTGGATCCTCGCATACCAGCGGCTGGTCGGCTTGTGATAGATGCATTCGCCGGAACGGTTGACGTTGCCCTTGATGGTGCAGTCGGGCGACGGCGCGACCGATCCCGACGCCGATGCCAGCAGGATCGCAAGGGCGTTCTCGGGCGGCTTGGCGGTGCCGAGAATGGCCGTCTTCTTGTTGCGGACGCGCCAGTCCCACGGCGCGATGAACGCGCCCTGCCACATCCCGGCCTTGGCCTCGCGCGCGGCCTTTTCGTCCGCCTCGTAATCCTTGGAGAAACGCGAATAGGCCAGCGCCCATCCGCTTCGGACCAGCCATTTCTGGATGTCCTCGCCGTCGACCTCGCAGCGCGCCACCTGACGGCCGCGGCGGTCGGTCTGGCGGGTGTGGCAGGTCCAGGTCTTGTTGTCGGCATGCTTGATCAGTTCGTCGCGCGCGGCGACGCCGCAGGTCCAGCGCTCGCCGTTGGTGTTGAGGCAGAGCTGATCCGCCGACGGCGCATCGATCCCGCCGAGACGGAGTCGGGTGCCGCCGATTTGGATGTGATCGCCTTCGCGGATTTTTGGAATGCCGGTGATGTCGGCAGCGTCTGCAATGACCGGAAACAGCAATAACGGAACGGCAAGGAGGAATTTCATCAACATGCAATGGGGCCGTATTCAATGAGGAATCATGATGGCTCTAGGTGCGGATTGTGGTGCGGATTTGGCTGGCGTACCAGCGCCGGGCGCAGCGGGCGCTTTCAACTTAACGCGATATCTCGCTTACCCTCCCCTGGAGGTGGAGGGGGAGGGTAAGAGCTTACGAAGCTCCTGCCTGCATCATGGCCCTTCGCGCCAGCGAAAGCCCCATCAGCACGAAGGCCGAGGTGACCTCGGGGCCGCCGACCAGGATGCGGGTCGGGGTCTTCATCTTGTTCCATTCATAGGCCTTGAACGGCCCATGCCGGCCGCCTTCGGAAACACTGCTGACAATGCAGTGCAGCGCCGGGGTAAAGGCCGCGGGGTCGGCGCCGAGATGACCGAGCGCGATCAGCGCCAGCGCCGCGTCGAACGCGTTCATCTCGTTCGCGGTGAGCTCGGTCTGCACATAGGCCAGCACCCTGGCCCGGATCACATCGAACGCGCCGTCGGGGTCGATCGCCTGCTGCGCCGCCGGCGGCAGCGCCAGGAAGGCGGCGTAGCAGCGGCCGAAATAGGCGCAATAGAGTTCCGGCAGATAATAGATGTGCGACCGCGGATTGCTGAACGCGCCGCTCAAGGCGAGCCGCTTCTGGAAGCCGATGATGCGGTGAACGGTGGCGAGCCGCGCCGGCGTCTCGACGATCTTCCAACGGGCAAAATGGCGGAAACTGACTTCGAGAATGTCGAGATTGAGCGTCGGATCGAGATCGTTGCCGAAGGGACGTTCGCCCTTGAGGTTGTCGATCCAGGTGACGACGCCGCCTTCGTAATCGATATGGTCGTTGAGCGGCACCGTCACCCGCGGCTCGTTGGCGCCTTCCGCCACCTGATAGCCGGCATAGAAGTCGAGCAAGGGTTGATCGAGGATCGGATCGGTCGAGCCGGCCTGGGTCGCCGCCGAGAATGAACAGGCCGTGGTGTCGCAATCCGGCACGTAGATGCCGAAGCCGAGGTCCTGCTTGATCTGCGCGAAGAATTTCGAGAAGCGCGGATGCGGCAGCGGCGCCAGTGCGGTGATGACGCTGACGGTCGAACCGTCATGCGACCGCACCTCCTCGCGGCTGGTGCTGAGACAGAAATCGACCATGTCGGCGATGGCGCGGCGCGAGGCGCCGACCTGGTCCGGCGACGCGAGGCCGGTTTCGGCAAAGCTGAGCAGCGCCTCGGTGAAGAACGCGTCGTAATAGGCGGAGCGATGGCGGATCTGCATCGGCTCCCACATCGGCTCGGCGATCCCGGTCCAGGGCGGGTTGATCAGCGCGCGGGCGGGCGAGCGGGCGATGAAGACCCGCGCCAGGTTGAACAGCAGCGTCGAATTCTTGTAGCCGCGCGAATTGAGCCCCGTCAGCGCCATCAAGAGTTCGCGGCCGCGCAAATCGGCATCGCCGATCAGGTTGAAGGCGGCATAGGTCGGGATAAAACCGTTGTTGCCGAACGACTTTAACAGATGCGCGCCGCAGGCGCGGATGACGCGTTCGATGCTGGCGAGATCGGGCGCCCGCGCCGGCATCGGGGCGGCTTGCGGCCTGGGATGCGCAAGCTCGATGCTGTCCAGCAGCTCCGCCACCGGCGCGCCGATCGCGGCCCAATCCGGCTCGGCATCGTCGCGCGCCCGGATCAGGGCATCGCGCAAGCGTTGCAGCCTCAGTTCCTCGCGCAATTCGACAAGTCCGGTCCGCCGCAACAGCGGCCGCAGCGCCGGATTGCCCAGCGCGGTGCGATAGAACTTGCCGAGATGCTCCTCGCCGCCGGCATAGTTCAGGAGCAGGGGATCACACACATCGTACAGCGACGGGCCGTCCTTCCGGGCCGTCAGCGCGCGGTAGGCGGCGCCCGCGATGTGGTGGAACGTCATGAAATCTCTTTCGGAATTTCTTATCCAACGGTCCGTCGCACGTCCCGCCAAGCCGCGCCGAAACCGCTGCCTGCGGCTGCCGCCCGCCCCCGAAAACCTGCAAGCCTTAATCCTATAAGTGCTTGAAAAACTATACGAATAGACGGGAAACACAAATGTGACGGAGATCACAGCGCCCAAACGCGTTTTGGCGCCATTCTGAGCCCGGTAATGCAGCACGACGCATGGCATAACTCACTGTACCATCAAAGGAAATAAGTTCGCGCGCCGCCCGCAGGGCCCCATTCGCCAAACGAGGTTGCCGGAAATGTCCTTGCAGGTTAATGCTTTGTTTGTTGCAGCGCCGCAAATTGAGCGCAATTGGACGGCAAACCGCCCGGCAACCCCTCAAACCTAATCGGCGTTGGCGCGACTTATCATGCGCGGCTGTGCCGATGAGCAGGAATGAACCGTGATGAAAGTCTGGCAGATCAGCATCTCCCGCCGCACCATCACCATTGCCGCCGCCTTGGTCGGCATGGTGTCGCTGGCGCTCGGCGCCCACGCCGCGCTGAACAAGCGCGCGCTGGATGCGGCCAAGGCGATCGCGTCGGAGCAGGGCGATGTGGCCAGCAAGGCCTCCAAGATCGCGCTCGTGATCGGCAACGGCCATTATCCCGACGCCAACGCGCCGCTGACCCAGCCGATCAACGATGCCCGCGCACTGACCGCCACGCTGCGCAACAACGGTTTTGACGTCGATGTCGTGGAAGACGCCGGCAAGGACGACATGCGCCGCGCCGTCGCCCGGCTGAAGGCCAGGGTCAGGCCGGATTCCGTGGTGATGCTGTTCTTCGGCGGCTATGGCGTTCAGGCCGGCCGCGAGAGCTACATGATCCCGGTCGATGCCGCGATCTGGAAGGAAGCCGACGTGCGGCGCGACGGCGTCAGCATCGAATCGGTGCTCGACGCGGTGAAGGAAAAGGGCGCCCGCACCAAGCTCGTCGTGATCGACGCCTCGCGGCGTAATCCCTATGAGCGCCGCTTCCGCGCCTTCTCCCATGGCCTGTCGACGAGCAACGCCCCCGACAACGCGCTGATCCTGTCCTCGGCCACCCCGGGCAAGGTCGCCGACGATTCCAAAGGCCAGCACAGCGTGCTGATGACCGAGCTGCTCACTCACCTCGACGCGCAGGCCGGTATCGAGACCGTCTTCAACCAGACCCGCGTCGCGATCTCCCGCGCCTCCGACGGCGAGCAGGTGCCGTCGGTGTCGTCGTCGCTCTTGGAAGACATCAGCTTCGCCGCCAACGAAAAAGCCGGCAGCTGACCCCTTCCCGTCGTCCCTGCGAAAGCAGGGACCCATACGCCGTGAATTATCGGCCTAAACGCTGAACGGCGATGCCTTTTGCTGACAATTACCGCCGGTGGCTATGGGTCCCTGCTTTCGCAGGGACGACGATGGTTGGTTTGCCTCGCAGGGACGACAGCACAGCTAAACCAGCAAATCGCTGAGATCTCGCCATTCCAGATTCTCGCGCTCGATCAGCTCGATCTTCCAGTCTCGCTTCCATCGTTTCAGCTGTTTCTCGCGGGCGATCGCCTCTTCGGCGCGCTCGTAGGATTCGACATAAACCAGGCGATAGACGCTGTAGGTTTGACGAATGAGGAACCCTCGCCGTTGCGATGCTGCTCCAGCCGCTTCTGCAGGGAATTGGTTACCCCGATATACAGGGTCCCGTGACGCCGGCTCGCGAGAATGTAGACGTAATACATGCGCGGAACACAGAGTGGCTATTGAGCTTATAGCGAAACACCGTCGTCGTCCCTGCGAAAGCAGGGACCCATACTCCGCGGCCCCTCGGCTCGGGCGCTGAACCGCGACGCCTTTTGCTGACAACTACCGCCGGTGGCTATGGGTCCCTGCTTTCGCAGGGACGACATCGGAGCCTACTTCACATCCGCCGCCGACATCATCACCGGCTGCACCGGATCGCCTTCGCGCAGCAGCGCCCCGGCGCGCGCCACCACGATGTCGCCTTCCTGGATGCCGTCGCGGATTTCGACCTGACCGCTGGCCATCAGCCCGACTTCGACCCGCTTGGTCTCGACCCGCGCCCGCCGCACGATCTGCACCACGGTGCCGCCTGAGCCGTAGAGAATGGCGGTGAGCGGCACCGAGATGCCGCAGCTCTGCCCGGTCTTGATCAGCGCCCGGCCGGACGAATTCACCAACAGGCGCCGCGGCGCGGTCACGCCGACAAACACCTGGCCGAGCTGGCTGTTGGGCTCGATGGTCGAGGCCACCCGGCGCACTCTGCCCTCGACCTCGCCGGCGCCGGGGATCTTGATCCGTGCGGTCTGGTTGACCGCGAGTTTCGAAATATCCCGCACCGGCACCATGCCGACCAGGTCGAATTCGCTGCGGGCGATGATGGCAAACAGCGCCTCGCCCTTGGCCCCGGCCACCGCGCCGATCACCGCCGAGGAGCTCGAGATCAGCCCGGCGATCGGCGCCGTCACCGTCGACAGCCCGCCTTCGGGCAGCGTCAGCCGGGCCAGCAGTTGACCGGCCGTGACGGTGTCGCCGGCCTCGGCCAGGATTTCCGCGACCTTGAGGCCCGGCCGCTCCGAGCGCACCGAAGTCTCCTCCCGCGCCATCAGGATCCCCGACACCTCGACGATGTTGCCGAAGCAGGCCTTCGCCGCCTTGAACACGGTGACCGCGGCGCCCTTGGGGGCGGTCTCGGGTTCGTCGGCGGCGAGGCAGGGCGCGGCGAGGCAGAGCAGGGCGGCGAGGGCTGGGGCGAGCAGCTTGCGGGAAGACTTGTGCGCGGCGAGATGATTCATCGGCGTTCCGATCTCGTTTCGGGGGATATCGATATCAGAAGGCGGGCGCTGGAGCCAAGCAGGATCGTGGCCCAATCTGTGCTATTGGTTCGAACCGCCGAGTCCATAGGGGCGAGTCGCATGTCCGAAAATTACGACGAGCGAGAACGGTTCTTCGACCGGAGGACCGACAAAACCATCATTAGCAAGAGCTTCACTGATCTCGGCGGTCAGAAGCTGCGCATCGCCACGCGGGTCGGCGAAGTAGAGTCCGGCCTCCGGTTCGTAAAGGTAGAAGACGAGATCGTCCTTAGGCAGACCCCGAAAGGGCGGTACGAGATCAAAGCAACCGTGCTGGAAGACGAACGAGCGATAAAAGTACTAACGATCCAACGATACAACTCCAAGTCTGGGCCTGACGGCCGCGTACACTTCTCGTTCGTGGGTGGTGAGATAGATGACCTCCTCAGTTTTATCGTGGGCATCAAGTCGGCACCGCTCCCGGATTCGACAAAACTTCATCTGACCGATGAAGACCTCCGCAATATCGTGCTGGACCAGGGTCAAGCTCGCCGCATATTTGAGAAGCATGCCGACCTATTTCGCGAAATTGCCCAACGCGAGGATCTCACGCGCGATTTGATTGCCGTAGGTTATAGGCGGAAACAGCTGGAGCGCTTCGAGTGCCTGCTAAACGACGCTGACTATTTCACGGCCGAACAAGATCGGCTTGGCGTAAGACCAGAGGACGTATGGCAGCAGTTCTTCGAGGCGAATACGTGGATCTTCGGATATGGTCTATCCTATCAGTTCCTCTCCACCTTAGATGCGCGAAAGCTGGAACAGGTTATACGCGGGCGCGACCTCGTCGCAGCCGGCAAGCGATCGGATGCCCTGATGAAAACCCGCGGCCTCATCAGCTCCCTGTGCTTCGTCGAGGTAAAGCGTCATGATACGCCACTGCTCGGGGCATCGCAGCCGTATCGTGCAGATGCATGGGCGCCGTCTGCCGCATTGTCCGGCGGCGTGGCCCAAGTGCAAGCCACCGTTCAGGCTGCCTTAGATACGATAGGCCGCCGTCTTATGCCGAAAGATGAAATGGGTGATCCGACGGGGGAGGTCTTGTTCAATTTCGAGCCGCGCTCTTGTCTAATTGTCGGCAGTTTGGAGCAGTTCCAGACGCCAAATGGTCCCAATGAGATGAAGTTCAGATCGTTCGAGCTTTTCCGACGCAATACCTGGCGGCCTGAAGTCATAACCTTTGATGAACTGCTCCAGCGCGCCAGATTCATCGTTGATCATGGCGAACAGGAGCTTGAAGCGCCTGAGCACTTGAAAGAGCAATTGTAGCCGCCTGATTCGTCGCAATGCTGAAATTCTGGCTGCGCGCTCTCAGGCCGGCGCATTGCGACTTGCCTACTTCAGCGAGCGAATGGTGTCCTCAACTATCTCCTGGTACGTTTCGTCGTCCAATTGCGCCTGTCGATTACAGTGCGCAGATCAATAGTTTCATCGGGATTGCGGGGAAAGCAAGTATTGATCAGCGAAACGGGGGCTTGGGCGACACGCTCAAGCTCTTCAATGAACTTAATAGTGTCGATGTGGAGGCGCTCAAATCTGCGCGCGGATTGATTGGCCGCACTCAAATAATCTGCGAATGTCAGTACAATGTCAGTAGGTGCGTTGAGTGCGCAAGCTTGGTGGAATTGTTCCCACTCGAACCAGCCGACTCTCCTAGACCTCTTTGTTGTCGAGGTCTTTTCATAGCCAAGCACATCTTCCGAATTAAGACCTGCGGACTCCGCTATCGTTTTGAAGTCAACCTCGTGCTTTAGCTCCCCGGAAATGTAACCATCGTTTCCATCAGGGTTGCCGACGCGAATTGGTTGTGGTCGCACTACCATCAGAATTCGTCGCACGCGACTTGGCGAGATACCAACTTCGGCCAAACAACCGGCGACGTTGGTGTCACGTGATGTCACATGGGGATAAGGACCGTGAAAAATGCTCAGGCCGCTACCCTGGGTGCCTTCCAGAAGTATGGCTTCGCCCCTTCGATAAGACTGCTCTAATTGCATGGTGGTGGACCCACGATGCGGATAAGTATCGCCCACATATGCCGCGAGTTCGGGAATATTCCTTGCGAGGCGTGTACTCTTTTCACCTCTGCTGGTTATTCGCCGTGCTGCTGCAGCGCCGCTGCCGCGACCCGTCGAAGCAATTTTGCCGACTATACCTTTTTCGTCAGCAATATCTTGCTCCTCGATGATCATTGCCTGAGGGTCGATGTAGAGCCGATCCTGCGTTATTCCACACTCTGCAATTTCTTTGAGCAATCCAGGCACGTAGATTGTCATGCCGGGACCGAGCAATAGCTTTGCGTCGGTGTCTTTTGCTCCCGAAGGGAGTTGGTGATAAGTGAAAATGCCTGAGGCGCTCGAAACGGTATGGCCGGCGTTAGGTCCGCCTACACGAATAAGAACATCGTAGTCCTTAGCCAAGTACGCCGCTATGTGGCCTTTGCCTTCGCTTCCATATTGTCCGCCGATAAGAACGTCGACGCAGCGTACGTGAGGCGCGGAATATAGTCCGAGGCGGGCGGCCACGCGCACCAGGGTGTCCCTTCCGTCTGTGCGGGACGTGTTAATGCGAACGTCTGCATCAATCATGAATTTTTGAATGTCATCGTCATTCTTGAGGGGATCGGCGTCTGAATAATTTGCGGCCGCTTCGTCCGGACGCTCGTCATTTCTCTTTTTGTACCGCTGTTCTAAGTGCTCCCTTTGAGCGTACAGATGCGCGTGAACTATCTCGCCGGCGCGCGCTTTACGAAAATGTTCCAGTTGTTGAAATGTTCGGATATTATCGACGACTATCGGCGTGTCAGGAGGGATTGTCTGGGCAACCCTGAGTACAGAATCCAGAATCCACGAATGGTTGGTTTCCATGTCCAGCACATCGCCGAGTTCTTGCAGGGAAATGCGGTCGGCTTTTGACCCTCGTTCTCCAGCAATCTTCTTTAAGATTTCGCTTGTCTGAATGCGACAATATCCGAATTCGTCGTGCAATCTTCTGCCAAGACCGGATTTCCCGGTGCAAATTCGCCCACTAATCAAAACGATTTGGCGCATTGACCTCCCTCTCGTTCCATTTTTCAACAATGGCTAGGCCAGCGACTTCAGATGAAGCGCTCGCGAGATCGACTAGGAAATCCGCAATATCAATTAGGCTTCGCGAGGATTGCTCGTTCGCATGTGCAATTGCGGCAGCATAAGCAATGTTCCCCACTTCATCTCCAGCTAACAGACGATCGTTATATCTCGCTTCAATAATTGGCTCGGGTGCAGTGAGATGAACGTGAAAAACTGATCTGCCAAAACGGTTGCGAAAATGTTCGACTTGGCGCCTTTTCCGTGCGCTGTCTAACAGCCACCGGTCATTGTCTGGGTTTGCCGCAATTGCGGGTACAGCGACGTCATCTATCAGCCATTTGAAGTCGCTTTCGTCATCGAGCCTATCCCCCGTTTTTTGGAGGTTAGTTCTACTCTCATTCATTCCATCGGATGCTGATTGTGCCCGTAAATAGGTGCTGGACTTGATGCTAGCGAATCCGTGGTCTTTGATAAGCGCGTTTGCTACGCCCGATTTCCCGACCGCTACCGGCCCGCTGAGTAAAAGAAAAAGCTTCATTTTGGCTTTAACCTATCGAACTCAAGCCCATTACCGCGCCAATTCGGATCACCTTCTGCCTGCTGTATGAATGCGGTCACTGCTGCGGCATGCGCGCCATCGCGTGGATATGGTCCTGGCGGCTTTTCTACTTTCACTTTCCATTTGCGGTCGAGAGAACCCAGTATTTGTCCTGCGATCCTCGCATCTTCTTCTGTAAAACAGATGATGGACGTTTCGTTCGACAGATTAAAATCACCATGTACGAGGACTTCGATCATGGTGTTTTCCTGCAAGTGCTTCTGAAGCATCTTAGATTTGTCGGCGTCCGTGCGGGCAATCGGAATCTGATGGCCAGCATAGTAGCGGCCATTCGTTTCGGATTCGGGGAAGCCGTCTTTACCCTCGCGCCTCAACTGACGCGTCATAGCTACGTTGAACCGGCATAAGCTGAACGAAACGGCGTCTATATCCGATGCGGGAATGCAAATCGCGATATGAGGAAAGCCTGCTGCAAGCTTTGCCCGCAAAATCCGTGGTTGAGCGTCGATTGTAAGATGGGAGTAACTCCCGAAGCCCCGGGCCACGTCCAGCCCGTGGGACATAGATCTGAGATGACTGGTGGTAAAGCCAGCTTTGTGAAGGGATGGCTTGCTCAATATGGATTGGGAGCGCGCAATGAAGATCAAGTAATGCAACGGCGCGTAGTGATAAACGGCGTCGATTTGGCAGTCGGCAAGTACAGGCATTCTACCCCCCTCGGTGGTGGTAGCACGCTAGCGCCAATGCACGCAATCGTTGGTGCGGCGGAGATCCCAGTTAGCCGTTGCCCGACAGGCGTCGGGGCATTAACGCAATCGTGCTTACTCGCAACCACTTGCTAGAAGAAGGAATATAATCCACGTGTGTCGGCCCGACCGGGCTTCAAGCCCGCCATTAATCCGCCGGACGACGGCGACAACCAGTTCCTGAGCTGCTCAGTTCGTTCCTTGAGCCTCGCCGCCTGTTGCTGCACACGAGGCGGCGGGGCTCATGCCGCGGCTGTCAAAGGTCGCGCGCGTTCGATCCGTTTGCGCTCGCGCGGCGAATGCATCGCTTCCCACAGATCGCTTCGCCGCTGCACATTGAGCCAGAAATCCGGGCTGTTCCCGAACACGCGGGCGAGAATGAGAGCGGTCGCCGCGGTCACATTGCGGCGGTCGTTGCACAGCTCGTTGACGTGCTTGCGTTGCACACCCATGGCTTCAGCCAGCGCGCCTTGCGTCAGGCCGATCGGCTTCATGAATTCCTCGACCAGAATTTCGCCAATCGTCGCCGGCTTGCGTTTTGTCATCAACATGGCTTGCCTCACACTCCCGGAAGCTCAGAATCGTGCCGCTGCCCGGCCTAAGGCAAAGTACCACTCTATGACCGAGCGGCCCATGATATCGCCCGGGGGTTGTAGTACGCTACGGGTCGCCGAGCGGCTTGAAGGAAGCCTGAATCGATGTCCAAATCCGCCTTCCTCGTCGCGGAATTCCCTGTCGTGCACGAGGCGGCCCTGGAGGCGGAGCGTCAGGCGTTCGCCGGCTTGCCACATGGTAACATAAGTGGTACCATATGATCCGGGTCGAGGAATTCGTTACCGACGAAGATGTCAGTCCCTTCAGGCGCTGGTTCGATGCCCTCGACGATCAGGCTGCGGCGTGGGTCACGATTGCCATCGATCGGCTTGGCGAGGGCAACACCTCGAATGCGAAGTCGGTCGGCGAGGGCGTTTCGGAACTGCGGATCAATCGCGGCCCCGGCTATCGGGTCTACTTCGGCTGGGATGGCAAGGTGCTCGTCATTCTGCTCGGCGGCGGCACCAAGAAGCGACAGCAGACCGATATCCAGAGCGCGTTACGCCATTGGCGTAGTTACAAAGTGCGCAAGGCGGCCGGACGGGCCGGGAGGAACTGATGATGCCCCTGACGAGAAGCTTTCGCGAGACCGTGCAGGCGCGCGCTCGCCGCGACGTCAAATTCCGCCAGGCCTTGCTCGCCGAGGCCATGCAGGCGCTGCTCGACGGCAATCTGGACGAAGGGCGCGCCGCGCTGCGCTCGTGCATCAACGCCACTGTCGGTTTCGAAAGACTCGGCGCCGCGCTGGGGCGGTCGCCCAAAAGCCTGATGCGCATGTTCGGGCCATCGGGCAATCCCACGGCCGAAAATCTGCTCGGCGTCGTCGCCTTGCTGCAGGAGGAAACGGGGGTTCGCCTGCAAGTACGCGCGGTGGCCGCCGCGGCCTGACTGGAAACCCCAGCCGATGTCGAAATTTCCGATTTTCCGAAATTTCTTCTTGCGTTTGCCAAAATCAGGAATATAATCCATCCCGTCCCGGCCCCCAGAGGGGCGTATCATGATCGTCACGAACGTTGGGCATGGGATGCGGTGGAGGCGGCAGCGTCGGGCGCGAGACGGGATCGCAGGGCGGGTGCAAATCCGTGAGCGGTCAACGGCGCGCTGACGAACGATGCTGATGCGGACGGTGAAGTCGTGTGGTCCTGACGCCTCGACGCCGGCGTCAAGTCCTTTGGAGGCGTGTCGGCCCGACCGGGCTTTAGTGCGCCATATCCTGAGGACGACGGTGACAAACAAGCCCGATCGCCGGGGAGAGCACGAAGCAAACCGTTAAAACCATTGCGTGCGGGAATGCCGGGTGTTTCCGGCGCAACCGTGGTGACTAACGCGTATGCTTTCTACTTTGCATACGCGGCTGCGGGTGCGTGGGCACCCGGCATTCCCCACGCCCTCCTGGGCGAAACAGCTTTGCACAGCCCGGGCGCTTCGCGCCGCGGGGCTGTAGAGGCGTGTCTGCTGTTTGAAATTTGAATCTGTAGCCCAGTGCCGCGCGCGATCGCGCCACACACTCAGCTGTCGTCCCCGCGTACGCGGGGACCCATAACCACAGGTGTTGGTGGTGGTGCAAAAGCCGTCCAACAGCGTCTTTCACAACAAGGGCCGCGGCGTATGGGTCCCTGCGTTCGCAGGGACGACAAGACGAGTTACGACGGCCGCTTTCTTCTTTTTTCCGCGACCGGCGCCTCTTCCACCGTCTCCGCCGCAGCGCTTTCCTCTTTCCAGCGCAGGATCTCCACCGCCAGGATCGGATGATTGAATCCCTTCAGCGTCAGGTCTTCCAGCGCTCTTCCTTCCGCCCATGGCTCGACCATGCCGAACACGCGCTGGCTGACCACGATCTGGCCGGCCTTGGCTTCGTCGCACAGGCGCGAAGCCAGGTTGGTGACGCTGCCGATCGCGGCGTATTCGAGCCGCTGCTCGAAGCCGATCTGGCCCAATGTCGCATAGCCGAGTGCGATGCCGACGCCGAAGCCGAGGCTATGCCCGCGGTTGCGCCATTTCTGGGTCAGGGCGCCGATGGCGTCGCGCATCTCGACCGCCATCTTGACCGCGCGCTTGACGTGATCCTCGAACTGGATCGGCGCGTTGAACAGGATCATCACGCCGTCGCCGGCATAGCGGTCGAGCGTGCCCTCGTAGCGGAAAATCAGTTCGCCCAATGCGGCGTGATATTCGCGCAGCACATTCATCGCCTCTTCCGGCTCGGTGGCCTCGGTGAAGGCGGTAAAACCGCGCAAGTCGCAGAACACCACCGTCACCTCGCGGCGATGGCTGTCGAGCAGCGAATCGTGGCCGTCGGACGACGCGATCAGTTGCGCCACCTGCGGCGGCAGGAAGCGCTCCAGCCGCCGGATGCGCTCGATCTCGCCGAGCTGCTTTTCGACCCGCTCCTCCAGCGACTTGTTCCAGTTCTTGAGCTCATCGGTCTGTTCCTGCAGTTTGCCGGCCTGCTGCTGCACGGTGGAATGCGCCGAGGCGAGCTCGCGGCCCTTCTGGTCGACTTCGGTGAACAGCCGCGCATTGCGCATCGCCAGCACCGATTGGTGCGCGAAGGTCTTCATCAGGCCGATCAGGTTCGGCGAAAATTCGCCGGCAGCCCGGCGCAGCACCACCAGCGATCCCAAAATGCCTTTCTGATCGACCAGCGGCACCACCAGCACCGAATGAAATCCGGCCTCGATCACGGCGTCGCGCAGCAGATTTTCGGCCGTATTGGCCAGATCGGGGATCGCGATCGGCTCGCCCCTGGCCGCGGCCTGGCCGAGCACGCTGGAGTCCTGATCGATCGTGAGATGCTGGCCTTCGGCCGATTTGTCGATGCCGATCGATTCGGTCAGGTTGAACTGATGTTTGGCGGCGTCATAGCCGTAGATCAGCACCGCATCGGCATGGGTGATTTCGAGCGCGCGCGCCGCCACCGTCGGCAGCACGGCGTTGAGATCGAGCGAGGACGATACCGCGCGGCCGACTTCCTCGAGCACCTTGAGTTCATTGATCGACTGCGCCAGATCGCGGGTCCGCGCCTCCACCTTGGATTCGAGGCCGGCATAGGTTTCCTGCAGCTGGCCGGCCATGCTGTTGAACTGATCGGACAGTTCTTCCAGCTCGTCCGCGGTCCGCACCTCGATGCGATGGCTGAAATCGCCGGCGCCGAGCCGCCGCGCCCCGGCGCGCAGCGCCGTGATCGGGATCAGCATTCGGCGCGCCAGCACCGTGCCGGCGAGGATCGCGACCGCGAGGCCGAGCGCGATCAAAAGCGCAATCCGCACCAGCTGGTCGCGGATCGGCGCCAGCGCCTGCGCGGTCGGCTGCTCGAACAGCACGAACCAGCCGAGTTTGGGAACGGCATTCGACGCCGTCAGCACCGCATTGCCGTCGGCGCCGGTGCCCGAAGTCAGCGGCACCCCGTCCGGCTTCAGCAAGGCGGCGACCTGCGGCAGCGCCGACATATCGCCGGCGACCTCCGGGCCCTTGGCCGAGCTGGCCAGCACCTGGCCGCGCGCGTCGACTACATAGGCGTAAGCGGCCTTGCCGACCTGGGCGTCGCCGAGGAAATCACTGAGAAAGCGCAGGTCGATCTCGGCCAGCGTGACGCCTGCGTTGAAGCCGGAATGCGACACCGCGATCGACATGAAGGGGCGCGAACCGATGAAATAGGCCGGGGCGAAAATCACGCCCTTGGCGGCGGTCTCGGTAAAGCGGATGTCGCGGGAAAAGTCCGCGCCGTTGCCAAGCGTCACGGCCGTGCGCGTCAGCCGAAGCTGCTCGCGGCCGGTGCCGCTCAGGAACGAGAGCTGGCTGACGGCCGACACCTGGTTCAACAGCTGCGCATAGTCGGCGCGGCGCTGCTCCAGCGTCGTCGAGCTCGCGCGCGTCACCCAGCTGATCTGCCGCTCGAGCTCGGAGACCGACTGCTCGATCCGTCGCGCGGCGGCTTCGGCCTTCTCGCCCATGGCGTCGACCAGCGTGACCCGGGTGCCGCGATAGCTGATCCAGGTCTCCATCGCGCCGTTGACCGCGAGCACGAACACCACGAGCCCGACCAGCGAGACGACGTATTTGGCGAACAGGCCTTCGCGGAGAAACCAGATTTTGTCCTTGACCGCGTTCATCCAGACCCTCGTGCGCCGCCCCTTGGGAGGTTTGCGCCTAGCAAAGGCCTGTTTAGCACAATTCGAGGGGGGAGGCCGGGGGCCAGCGAGGATGGTTAGCCGCGATTTTGGGCAGTGGGCGGGCTCGGTAGCCCGGATGAAGCGAAGCGAAATCCGGGGGACG
>ORJL010775319.1_pt1 | contig 15042 bp, 12 predicted proteins | sample 1779941 | NCBI WGS metagenome assembly ORJL01 (sample SAMEA104232317, study PRJEB22302) | groundwater metagenome | biome: forest; feature: aquifer; material: groundwater | place: USA | collected 2011-08-07 | depth 5.8 m
CAAGGTGGTCTGGTAGTCCGTCTCCGCCTGGTGGATATCCTTCCGGGCTGCAATTTTCTTTTCCACCAGCGTCTTGATGCGCTCCATATTGCTCTTCACCAAAGCCATCCGGGTCTTGGACTGCTGGTAGCGATTGAGGGCCTCTCCCAGCTCTACACTGTCAATTACCGCCATTATCTGGCCGGGGGCTACACTGTCACCCAATGATGCCCTGACCTCTACGACCTTACCGGGAATGCGCGGCGACACGTGTGCAATCCGGTCGGCATTAGTTTCCAGCTTGCCGGTAGCGCTGATGACGCCGGCGAACCGTTCTTTTTTCAGCACAGCGACAAGCACGCCGTTTTGCTTCTGCATCTCGGCGGCCATCTGCACGCGGCCCGGTTCCCCGTGTTCCTCATGTCCCTCAGGGCCTTCCTTTGTTTCCCTCTGCTCCTCACTCCGGGCATGACTGCCGGCCTTTTCTTCCTGGTGGTCGGCCTCCTTACGTGCAGCATGCTCTCCGCTACCGCTTTTGAGGTTAATGAACCGATAGAGAAAGCCGCCACCCAACGCCAGGGCCAGGATAATTCCGATAATGATAACTTTTTTACTCACTGCACACCTCCGGTAATTTCCCCGTTCAAATCCGTCCCCACCGCCGCTTCCAGCTTCACCTGCGCCATTTGCCGATTATGAAGGGCCGCGAGATAGCCGTCATTCACCTCGAAATACTTCTTCTGCTCCTCGATAACCGCGAGCATCCCCACCTCGCCAAGACGGTAGGCCTCCTGGACCAGTCGCAGGTTTTCTTCCAACTGGGGAAGAATATCCTGCGCATAGATCGAGAGCGATTTCTCGGCAGCTGTCAACATCGCCTGGGCCGTTTCCACCTCCCGCGCAATAACGGTGCATGCGAAGAGATAGCGGTTTTCCGCACTTCCCCTCCGCACCTGAGCTTCGCGGATACCGGCCTGGTTCCGGTCGAAGAGGGGTAAGGGTATGGATACTCGCAGACCGATGAGGTTGTCCTGGCCCTTCAGGTTGTTTTCGCCCCCTTCACCGGCCGTGTATTCCCGCCGGTACCCGAAGCCCGCTGTCACATTGGGGACCTGCTCCGCCTGGGCCAGGGCTATTTCAGCATCACTTTTTGCCTTTTCCGCCTTCAGCGCCCGGAGGTCGGGGCGTTTCGCCAGCGCCGCCTCTTGCAGATTGCCGAGGGGGTCAGCGAGGCGCCTTCCTGCCAGTGTCCCGCTGAAGCCTGCCGTTTCCTCCGGTGCAAGTCCCATGAGAGCGAGGAGTCTGGTTTTAGCCGGATAGATCTCCCTTTCCACCTCGACCCGGCGTCCTTCGCTCCTGGCTACCTCCACCCGGGCAAGATTCACCTCCAGTTCCGGGATGTCTCCCGCCTCGAACCGCTCTTGGGCAACAGCGAGGAGTTGCCTATTGAGCGCAAGGGAGCTCTCCGCCAATACCGTCCTTTCTTTCGCCAGCAACAGATCGTAGAAGGTGGTCTTTACCTCGGCACGGAGCAGCCGGCTCGCGTTTTCCAGCTGCCGCGCAAAACTTTCCCGCTCTTTTAGGGCCACCTGCAGGCGCTTCCCCCGCTTCCCGGAGGTCAGGAACTCCTGAGAGACGCCAATCGACAGGCTGTGTTCGAATCTGCTGCCCGTAAGTTCCCCCGTTGTCCCATCCATCTCCAGGACAGGATTGGGATAAAGGCCGGCCTTGATTTTGCTGGCCTCACGCAGGCCCATTTCTTCCCGGATGGTCTTTAATTCACCGTTATTTTGCAAAGCATATTCAAGTGCTTGCGGAAGATTGAAGAACTTTTCTGCCGCCAACGCCACGGTCGCGCCGGTTAAATTACAAAATAACAGGAAAAGAGTGACGGCACCCTTTACAGATACTGGTCGTAACAAGATTGCCTCCTTGTCGGTAGTGTTTGGTATTATCTGATCTTAATGGATGGAAACCGATGGAGGGAGCGGTCCTGCACCTTGGACGCACTGCTCCCTTTCGGCAGGATAAAGCTCGCGCTTCAGCCTGTTAAACAAGTGTTTGCGGAGGGATGAAGATGGAAAGATATACTTCGGGTAAGGCTCGGAAGGACTCGCAAGTGTGGAAGGGTGTTGCTGGTAAAAAGTAACCGAACTGGACAGGGCTCAGGTTAAGTGGCGAATGGCCGGAACAATCGCACGCAGCCCCGTCCGGGCAAGGTGTGGAATGTTCATCGGGGGGACAGAAAGGGCACTGTTTTTCCGTTTCACCCAAGCCGGCGGAACTGAATCCCGGCAATTCCCCGCCAAACAGTTCGGCAGCGGTGGCATAGCGGCACAAAATGGTCATCGACATGACAACAATGGCCATGATCACAAATAAGGCGTTATGTTTACGAAGCAATTGACTCATTTGCCCTTCCCGGGGATTTTGACTTTCCGCCCCTCCCCCAGCCAAATAACAGAGACGCCGGAAAATAGTCAAGGTTTTTAGGCGGCCACAGCGTGGGCTTAAAGCCCTAGCGTTCGTATGAAAGACCGATGACCCGCTTCTGTCCGCCCACTTCAAAGAGGACGAATATCTGGTATCTTCCCGGTTCCTTCAGGTTGAAGTAGGCGTCATAGGTCCTCATCATGCTTTTGTAATTGCCCGGCTTGCTCTGTTCTTGGTCATCGGGACCAACGACTTTCATCGTTACCCGTAGATCGGTAAACTCCCGGCCGGTCTTCTCATCACGGAGCAGCACCATGACGTCGTGGGTCGTTCCCGTCTCCACGTCATCTTTCATTTTCATCTGCGCCAGCATGCCCCGGTGCATCTCGTTACGCATGACCATGAAGGTCGCCTGGAGCCCGTCGGCAAAAACGTCTGTATTAGTCATCTTCAGCGCCGGCTCCTGCTGCCCTGTCGGCGCTCCCTGTGCTCCGTGACCTCCGTGCCCCCCGTGCGCTCCGTGATCATGCTGCGCCATAGCCGGCAGGGAAAGCAACAGCAACCCCATGACCGTAATAAACAGTACCACTATAATCTTCTTCATTATTTCTACCTCCAGTGTTTTTTCTTAGTTCCGGACCTCGACGGCCGGAGCGACGGCGGAGTGAAACTTGCAGCAGAACCGTCAGTATCAGCGGGTTTATAGAGCAACCCGCATGCCAGATGGCCAAACTTATCAAAGTAAATTCATATCTCCCTGTCTTTTTTAGTCATATAATATTCAGGAAGATCTCTCACTGCACAAATTGCCTCGGCAAAGGAGGGATTATTTTTCGCACCCCCAGGTTCGGAACCAAATAGTTGGGATTTTTTTTCGCAGTTGGAACTTGTATAGGTATCACTTAGATTCCCTTGCCTCCGCAAATAGATGCTTGACAGATAAAGTACGCAGTGATAAACATATAGCACATCGACTTAGTAGAGTATTCCGTTTATGTTATCAAAAAAAACCAAGTATGCCTTGAAAGCAGTGTTGTACCTGGCCAGAAGATACGAACAGGGCCCGGTTCTGATTGCGGACCTGTCAAGGGACGAAAAGATACCGAAGAAGTTTCTCGAACTGATCCTGCTGACTTTGAAAAACAACGGTCTCTTGCAGAGCAGGAAGGGAAAAGGCGGCGGTTACTACCTCGGAAAATCGCCTAAGGAAATCAGCATGGGCAAGGTCATCAGGATACTGGAGGGCCCCATTGCCCTGGTCTCCTGTGTGAGCGAGACGGCCTATGCCCCCTGTACGGAGTGCCTGGACGAGCACACCTGCGGCGTCAGGCTCGTTATGAAGGATATCCGGGAGGCAACGGCAAAGATTCTCGATGGTACCAGTCTGGCGGATGTCCTGGGGCGGGAAGAAAAGGAAAAACAGTTGGAGGAAGGCGCCCTCCACTACGCGATCTAAGCAACAATTTTTTTTGCACCAATAGTCTATATAGTTGATAGAGTATTAAGCTAAATATCTAACTGCTCAGGAGGCAAAAAATGATCGGCAACAAAGAAATTTCTTTTTTGACACTGGCTTTTTTCGCGCTGGGACTCCTCATTCCCGGGAATGTCTTGGCCGGCGGCGAATTACTCAACGTCTCCTATGATCCGACCCGCGAGCTTTACCGGGAGTTCAACGCCCTCTTCGGCAAATACTGGAAGCAAAAGACGGGTGAAGAAGTGATCGTCAAGCAGTCCCATGGCGGTTCCGGGAAGCAGGCACGTTCCGTGATCGACGGACTTGCCGCCGACGTGGTCACCCTGGCTCTGGCCTATGACATCGATGAAATCCATGAAAAGGCGAAGCTGCTCCCGGCGGACTGGCAGAAACGCCTCTCCCACAACAGTTCTCCCTACACATCGACCATCGTCTTTCTGGTGCGCAAGGGAAATCCCAAAAAGCTCAAAGACTGGAGTGATCTCGTGAAACCCGGAATGACGGTCATCACCCCCAACCCGAAGACCTCCGGGGGCGCCCGCTGGAACTACCTGGCGGCCTGGGGCTACGCCTTGAAGCAGAAGGGCGGCAACGAAACATCAGCAAAGGAATTCGTCGCCAAGCTCTTCAGGAATGTGCCGGTCCTCGATGCGGGCGCCCGGGGCTCCACAAACACCTTCGTTCAACGGGGACTGGGCGACGTCCTTTTGGCCTGGGAAAACGAGGCCTTCCTGGCGGTGAACGAACTGGGCAAGGACAAATTCGAGATCATTGTGCCCTCCCTTTCCATCCTGGCCGAACCGCCGGTTGCCGTGGTGGACAAGGTGGTGGATAAGAAAGGAACCCGCAAGATGGCTGAGGCTTACCTCAAGCACCTCTATACAACCGCAGGACAGGAACTCGCGGCCCGGCATTACTATCGCCCGATCGATAAGAAAGTGTCTGAAAAGAATGCCGGGCTTTTTCCGAAGGTGAAACTGATTACCGTCGACGAAGTCTTTGGCGGCTGGCATGCTGCCCAAAACAAGCATTTCGCCGACGGCGGCTCCTTCGACCAGCTCTATGCGCCGGCCAAATAATACCCTTATGAAAAAGTCCCTCAAACAAACAGCGGTCCTCCCCGGCTTCGGCCTCTCACTCGGCTATACCATTTTCTATTTGAGCCTGATCGTTCTTTTGCCTCTTTCTGCCGTGATCATCAAAACGGCCAGTCTCTCCTGGGAGACATTCCGGGCGGCCGTCACCGCCCCGCGGGTCCTCGCCTCCTATCGGCTCACCTTCGGCGCCGCCTTTCTGTCCGCTCTGGCCAACGGGGTATTCGGCACGCTTACCGCCTGGGTGCTGGTCCGCTACCGCTTGCCAGGCAAGAGGCTCATCGACGCCCTCGTTGACCTGCCCTTTGCCTTGCCCACCGCCGTTGCCGGCATCACCCTCGCCGCAATCTACGCCCCCAACGGCTGGATCGGGCGCTATCTGGAACCGCAGGGGCTAAAGGTGGCCTACACCCCCCTCGGAATTATCGTGGCCATGACCTTCATCGGCCTCCCCTTTGTGGTGCGCACGGTACAGCCGGTAATCGAGGAACTGGAAGGGGAACTGGAAGAAGCGGCCGCCTGTCTCGGGGCGACTCGCCGGCAGACCTTTCGCCGGGTCATCCTCCCGACCCTGCTGCCGGCGATCCTCACCGGCTTTGCCCTAGCCTTCGCCCGGGCGATGGGAGAATACGGGTCGATCATTTTTATTGCCGGCAACATGCCGATGGTGTCCGAGATAACCCCGCTCCTTATCATTACCAAGCTGGAGCAATATGACTACGCCGAGGCCACGGCCATCGCCACCGTTATGCTGGGGATGGCGTTTATCGTGCTGTTTTTCATCAACGTCCTGCAGTGGTGGAGTAGAAGATACCCGCAAAGATGATAGAAGGGATTCATGATCTATGAATGTCCGGGAAATAGCCGCAGACCGAAAGACAAAGTCACCCAAAAAAGAACTGACTGAGCCGGCAGCGGTCCGCTGGCTGCTGACCGGCACAGTACTTCTCTTTCTGGGCTTTTTTCTCCTTTTACCTCTGGCTGCGGTGTTCAGCCAGGCCATGGAAAAGGGGGCGGCAGCTTATCTCACCGCCGTCCGCGAGCCCGACGCCGTCGCGGCCATCCGGCTGACCCTGGTGACGGCCGCCATCAGCGTCCCTATGAACCTCTTTTTCGGGGTGGCCGCGGCCTGGACAATCGCCAAGTTCGACTTCCCCGGCAAGAGTCTGCTCCTGACCCTGATCGACCTGCCTTTTTCCGTCTCACCGGTGATCTCGGGGCTTATCTTCATACTCCTCTTCGGTCTTCAGGGTTGGCTCGGCCCTTGGCTGGCATCCTGGGACATTCAGATCCTCTTTGCCGTCCCGGGAATCGTCCTGGCAACTATCTTTGTTACCTTTCCCTTTGTGGCGCGAGAGCTGATCCCGCTGATGCAGTCCCAGGGGAATGAGGAGGAAGAGGCCGCCATCGTCCTGGGAGCGGGTGGGTTTACGACCTTTTACCGGGTGACGCTGCCCAACATCAAATGGGGTTTGCTCTATGGCGTAATCCTTTGCAACGCCAGGGCCATGGGTGAATTCGGAGCGGTATCGGTGGTATCGGGCCACATCAGGGGCGCCACCAACACCATCCCGTTGCACGTGGAGATCCTTTACAATGAGTACAACTACGCCGCTGCCTTCGCCGTGGCATCGCTCCTGGCGCTCCTGGCACTCGTCACGCTGGCGCTCAAGAGTTTTGTGGAGTGGCGGTTGCGGGAAAACGGCCGGCCAAACAAGGGAGAGGGAACAAAACAATGAACACCGGAAAGGCCAGATAGATGAGCATTAAGATTGACAGCGTCAATAAGAAATTTGGGTCCTTTTGCGCCCTCAGCGACGTCAGCCTGACCGTACCCGCCGGGGAGCTGGTAGCCCTTCTCGGCCCTTCCGGTTCGGGCAAGACAACATTGCTCCGAATCATTGCGGGGCTGGAAACGCCCGATGAAGGCGCGGTCATCTTCAATGGCGAGGAAGCGACGGCGCGCCGTGTCCGGGAACGCCAGGTGGGATTCGTCTTCCAGCATTACGCTCTCTTCCGGCATATGACCGTCTTCGATAACATTGCTTTCGGCTTGCAGGTAAAACCGCGCCGGGAACGCCCCTCAAAGTCGGAAATCCGCGCCAGGGTCCATGAACTCCTGACGCTGGTGCAGTTGACAAATCTCGCTGAACGTTACCCGGCCCAGCTCTCCGGCGGGCAGCGGCAGCGGGTAGCCCTCGCCCGGGCACTGGCGGTAGAACCCAAGGTACTTTTGCTGGACGAGCCCTTCGGGGCTCTCGATGCCCGGGTACGTCTCGAACTGCGCCGCTGGCTCCGGCGGCTCCATGACGAGATCCATGTCACCAGTGTTTTTGTCACCCACGATCAGGAAGAGGCCCTGGAAGTGGCCGACCGGATAGTAGTGATGAACGAGGGCCGGATCGAGCAGGAAGGAACTCCGGCAGAGGTCTATGACCGCCCGGCGAACCCCTTTGTCTACAATTTCCTGGGCAACGTCAATCTCTTTCACGGGCGAATAGACAAGGGCGAGGCGCGGATCGGCACAATCAGCATCGCTTTGCCGGAATACGGGGAAACAGTCGACAGCGCGGCCGTGGGCTATGTGCGGCCCTACGACATCGAAATCGGCCTGACCCGGCAGCACCCGGAGGAAATCGAGGCGTTCATCCGCCGCATTCAGGGGGCCGGCGCCGTGACGCGGTTAGAACTGGAACGCCTGGACACCGGCGGGGTAATCGAGGCGGAACTGACGCGGGAACGCTATCGAGAGTTACAACTCCGGCAGGGAGGCAAGGTTTTCGCGAGACCGCGGAATATACGGGTCTTTGTCACCGAAGATTACCAGATTTGATGCCCGCTAACCTAGGCCGTATTCCTTCAACTTGTTCTGCAGGGTGCGGCGGTTGATGCCGAGGATCTCGGCGGCCCGTGTCCGGTTGTCGCCAACGTCCTTCAAGGTTTTCAGAATGAGGGTCCTTTCCAGATGCGCCAGACTGACCCCGGACGAGAAGCAGACCTCATCCCCCTGGTCCGGAAGCGAGGCGCGAAGTTCCGGTGGCAAGTCCTCCGGAACGAGAATCTCCTGCCGGGCCATGATCACCGCCCGTTCCATACAGTTTTCCAATTCGCGGATGTTTCCCGGCCAGTCATGGCGCAAGAGCAGGTCCATCGTCTTGGGGGAAATATTTTTCAGCTCTTTTTTGTTTTTCTGGCAAAAGATATCAAAAAAGTGCATCGCCAGTTCGGGGATATCTTCCTTCCGTTCCCGCAAGGGCGGCACGGTTATGGGGACAACGTTCAAGCGGTAGTACAGGTCTTCCCGGAAGCGTCCTTCCCGGACTTCCTTCACCAGTTCCCTGTTCGTGGCGGTAATGACACGGACATCGATCTTGAGAGTGCGCGTACCACCGAGCGGTTCAATCTCTTTTTCACAGAGCGCACGCAGGAGTTTCGTCTGGATAGTCATGCTCATCTCGCCCACTTCGTCCAGAAAGATCGTTCCGCGGTGGGCCAGTTGGAACCTCCCTTCCCGCCGGGCAATGGCACCGGTAAAGGCCCCTTTTTCGTGGCCGAACAGTTCGCTTTCCAGTAAGGTTTCCGGCAACGCGGCGCAGGAGACCTTGATGAACGGCTGTTCAGACCGGTGGCTGTTCTGGTGGATGGCGTTGGCCACGATTTCCTTCCCGGTGCCGCTTTCACCCAGGATCAACACGGTGGCATCCGTGGGCGCCACGAGCGAAAGCGTATCGACGAGTTCTCTCATCTTGCGGCTGTGGCCGACAAGGCGGGAAAAATCGAAACGATCGCCCAGACGTTCCTTAAGAGAGCGGTTTTCCTGATGGAGATGGTAATATTCCAGGGCCTTGGCAATGACAATTTTCAATTCTTCGATGTCCAGGGGCTTGGTCAAATAATCAAAGGCGCCGGCCTTCAGGGCCTCGACGGCCGTCTTCACGGAGGCGTAGGCGGTCATGATCAGCACCGGCAAAAGGGGGCTGACTCGCCGGATCTCCGCGAGCGCCTCGATGCCGTCCATGGCCGTCATGCGCAGGTCCATGAGTACCAGGTCGAAAGGTTCCTGCTCCACGGCAGCCACCGCCTCCCCGCCGTCCGCCGCCTCCGCCACCTCATATCCCTCGTCCCGCAAGACCGCCCGCAACATGATCCGGTGGCTCGCTTCGTCATCCACGACCAGAACTCTCTGCTTCTCAGCCATCACCGCCACCTCCTGATGACGCGCCTACGAAATACCTTCATATTCTCCCCAAGTTCCTCTAAATTTTCACCTTGAGTCATTATTGCCGGGCGTTAAAACTGATCATATATAACAAAAAAGGACAACTTTCTAAAGAGATTCATCACCCTTTGTGCGGGTAAAGATGCCGATCATTGCCGATAGGGGAAGAAAAAACTCCCCCGGTCGAGACTTTGCCCTTGACGAAGACTGGTCCGTTATGAAAGGATCGCGCACTCAAGGAATGTACAGGAGGCTGGTTTTGGATACCCTGCAAGCGGCAGTACTGGGATTGGTCCAGGGATTGGGAGAGTTCCTGCCGATCTCCAGTTCAGCGCATCTGGTCCTGATTCCCTGGCTTTTCGGCTGGGCGGACCAGGGACTAACTTTTGACATCGCCCTGCACGCGGGCACGCTCATCGCGGTGGCTGGTTATTTCTGGCGGGATTGGCTGCGGCTGACGCGCGCCGGTTTCACGGCGGCCCGCAGTCAGGACGGACGGCTCTTCTGGTATCTCGTGGCCGCTACCATCCCCGGTGGCATTATCGGCTATCTCCTCGAGGAAAAGGCCGAAACGGTCTTTCGCAACCCGTTGCTCATCGCCCTGATGATGATCACCCTGGGCGCCCTGTTGTACCTGGCGGACAGGAAGAGCAAGAAAATGTTCTCCGCCGATCAGGTCACCTTCGGCATCAGTTTCGCCATCGGCCTCTCTCAGGCCCTGGCGGTCATTCCGGGGGTTTCCCGCTCCGGCGTAACCATGACTGCCGGACTCTTCTTGGGGCTGACGCGGGAAGGTACGGCCAGGTTTTCCTTCCTCCTGTCCGCCCCGATCATCCTGGGAGCGGCCCTCAGCAAATTGCCGCACGTCATTTCCCATCCCGAGATGATAAACACGGGCTTCCTCGCCGGCATGGCCGTCTCCTGCCTCACCGGCGCCGCCAGCATCGCTTTCCTTCTGCGCTACGTGCAAACGAAAAGCTTCCTGCCTTTTGTCTGGTACAGGTTCATAGTCGGCGCCTTCGTCATCATTTTAATAGTGCTCCGCTGGCCATAAAGGGCCCGGCTGCCAACTACTACCCCTCTCCCCGCAAGGGAGAGGGGACGACGGCGGCTGAGGTGGAAGTTGCTGCCAGCAGGGCAGCAATCTCTTTTCCCTCAATGACCTCCTTTTCCAGGAGCAGGGCGGCGCCTTTTTCCAGGACCTCCTTTTTTCCCTGAAGGATCTGCACGGCCGTTTCGGATTGCCTGTTGATTATCTCCCTGATTTCCTTGTCAATCAGTTCTGCCGTCGCCTCACTGTATTCTCCCACCGGTTCGAGCCCGGTCTCCAGGAAGCGGCTTCTTTTTTCATGGGCGAGGTATACCTGGCCCAGATCACTGCTCATGCCGTACTCCTTCACCATGCTCCGCGCGATATCGGTGGCCCGGGAGAGATCGTTATGCGCCCCCGTAGAGACATCGCCAAAGACAAGCGATTCCGCGGCCCGGCCCCCCAGGAGCGTGGCGATGCGGTTCAGCAGCTCGGATTTTCTCATCAAATACCTATCCTCAGTGGGCAGTTGCATCGTATATCCCAGGGCGGCAATTCCCCGGGGAATAATGGATATCTTTTGCACCGGATCAGTCCCCGGCAGCGACATGGCCACGAGGGCATGACCCATTTCATGAAAAGCAACCGTTTTACGTTCCTCGGGATTGATCAGGCGATTTTTCTTCTCCAGACCTGCCACCAATCGTTCCACGGCCTCTTGAAAATCGGACATTTCCACTTGCAATTTCTTATGCCGCACGGCCAGCAGGGCCGCCTCATTGACGAGATTCGCCAGGTCGGCGCCCACCATGCCGGCGGTCATACTGGCGACCTTCTCGATATCCAGGCCTTCCACTACCTTGACGTTTCGTAAGTGAACCTTCAGTATATCCTGCCGGCCGGTCTTGTCGGGCCGGTCCACCAGGATATGGCGGTCAAAACGGCCCGGACGGAGCAAGGCGGGATCCAGAATCTCCGGACGGTTGGTGGCCGCCATGAGAATGACGCCCACCTTGGGATCAAAGCCATCCATTTCCACCAACAATTGATTGAGCGTCTGTTCGCGTTCGTCATGCCCCCCGATGGGGCTGATGCCGCGGGCCTTCCCGAGGGCATCCAGCTCATCAATAAAGATGATGCAGGGCGCCTTCTCTTTGGCCTGCACAAAAAGGTCCCGCACCCGCGCCGCCCCCAGGCCGACGAACATCTCCACAAACTCCGAGCCACTCAGGCTGAAAAAGGGGACGTGACTTTCACCAGCCACGGCCTTCGCTAACAAGGTCTTCCCCGTCCCCGGCGGTCCGACCAGGAGTACGCCCTTGGGCAGTTTGCCTCCCAATTCGGTAAATTTCTTCGGTTCCTTCAGGAAGTCAATAACTTCCGTCAGTTCCTGTTTGGCCTCATCAACCCCCGCGACGTCGTTGAACGTAACGTTCAACTCGTCCTCCATGTAAATCTTGGCCTTATTCTTCCCCAGCATCATAAAACCAGGCTGCTGTCCCGTGATCCGCTTCGTGATGAAGTACCACAGGGCGCCAAAAATAAAGATCGGAATCACCCAGGAGAGGATATCCCGGAGAAAGGTGGACTCTATTTCTCCCTTGAAGGTCACATTATGCTGTTCCAAGAGCGCCGACAGATCCGGATCGACACGCACGGTGCGAAACATTACCTCTTTGTTCGCCTCTCCCTCCCCTTTCATCTTTCCCTGCAGCTGGTTGGCGGTGATCGCCACCTCGGTAATCTTCTTTTCATTCAGTAATTTTAGAAACTTGCTGTAAGGAATGGTCTGGATGGTATACATGGACATCAGAAAATTCTGCACGAGCAAAATTATCCACATTACGATCAGCACATACCAGATAGAAAATTTATGCTGTTTTTCCATGGGGGCTCCTTCTTATTGACGAAACCGGTAACCGGTAGGATACTTAATATAGGCAGATAAAGTTCTAAGTCAAACAACAGCTATTGCACCCGGAAAGGCACGGGACAACTATCCGCTTCGACTATCAATTGCCCGCCGGCAGGCTGACGATAATCACCGTCCCTCCCTCCGGCCGGCTCTCCACCCTGACTTCCCCACCGTGGCTTTCCACGATCTGGTTTACGATGGCCAGGCCCAATCCCGTTCCTTTGCGCTTCGTACTGTAGAAAGGTTCAAAAACCTTTTCCCGGTCCTCCGGCGGAATGCCGCGGCCGTTGTCAGCCACCTCAATGTCAATGCCGCGGCGGCGCTCTTCAGCATGAAGTCCAATGAAGATTTTCCCTCCTTCTTCAACGGCATCCAGGGCATTCAGCAAGAGGTTGAGGAGCGCCTGGGAAATCTGTTCCTGATCCACCCGCACCGGGGGAAGATCGTCGGCATACTCCTTTTCCACCACCACCTTCTTGGCCGCCATTTCCATGGCCAGGAGTTGCAGGGCGTAATCGATGATCTCAGGCAGGGAAGCAGGCTCGCGGTGAAGTTCGCGCGGCCGGGCAAAATCAAGCAGTTCGGTAATCACGCGGTTGAGCCGGTCCACCTCCTTCACCATGATGCCCGCGTATTCCTCTTCTTCCGGCTGTCCACGGAAGCGGTTCAGAAAGAACTGGGCAAAGCCGCGGATGGAACTCAGAGGGTTGCGAATTTCATGCGCCACGCCCGCCGCCAATCTTCCCAACGAGGCCAGACGCTCGCTGCGCCGTATATTTTCCTTGAGCTCCCGTATCTCGCGCCGGTCTCTGATAAGAATCACCAGCCCCATATCCTCGCCCCGCTCGTCTTTCAACGGTGCGGCGCTGAGCGCGACCGGCACGGACTCGCCCCGGCGGCTCCCCAAATCCAGCTCCTGGTCGCGGATGACGGCGACCCTGGCGGTCTCCAGAAACGGCTCATTCCCCTCCCCTAATACCTCGCCGAAGGGCTGGCCTTGCACCGTCTCCATTTGCACCCCGAACATCTCCGCCGCTTGCCGGTTCATAGTGACGATCCGCCCCTGATTGTCCAGCGAGATCAGACCGTCCGCCATGCTGTCCACCACGTTTTCCAGATAAGACTTCATCTGCCCCAGGGTGCGATCCACAAGGTAATACTTCTGGACTATAAAGATGAAATAAAACGCTCCGGCACCCAGAATAATGAGGATAGCGCCCATGAGGATTATGTGGTGGATGTCCGCCTTCCGGGCCGCTTCAAAGACCTGCTGATGAAAACTGAGCATCATGATCTTATCCTGCGACCAGCGGCTGAGCGATTCAGTCGGCCCACCCTCTTCCGCGGCCTTCTGCTGCCCCGGAAGCCGCGGCACCGGCGAGAAAAAGGGGCGTAATGGTTGGATTATCTCGAATACCCGTTCCCCCGTCCGGTCGTACCCGTAACGGGTAACGATGCCTTTCTCCCGCAGCAGCAAATTCAGCGAGACACCCCCCTTGATTGTCTGCTCTCCTTCACGGGAAAGGTGGGCGGCCACAATCCGCCCCTCGCCGTCGATAACAGCCAGGGAGCGGATATCGGTATCCTGGGCGATATCCGTCAAAAAGCGGTTCAGGCGCCCGCTGTCGGGCGCTCCCCCGGGGCGTTCTGCTTTCAAGGCAGCAGCCAACGAATACATGATCACCCGCCCATCACGCAACAGCGACTCCTCCATGCGCCGCCGTTCCCTGTCCATGTTCCGGTAGGTAGACAAGGCGATCACGAGCAGCAGCAGGAAGACGGTGGCCACGATCATGAGGGCGGGCAGGTAGAGGGATTTATCGCCTTTCGTCGCCATCCTCAGCTCACACGTTCCGTTTCGCTGTAATAGGGGAAAGATTCCATGAATTTCTCATTAACTCAAATGTGGTTAAACTACAATACAATTGCGCCGCCACTATTTAACAGCGCCAAAACGCAAGAATCCCGCCTCCCTGTTCAGGATGGCGGGACTTATTATCGCGGCGGCAATCCGTGGCCAGGTGTCATTCCCCTGCGGGCGGGAATCCGCTTAAGATTTCACCATGGCGTCGCCTCCCTGAAGCCCGACAGCGAAATGGTCCTTTATATACCTGCTCCGGGCAAAGAAGTCGAAAGAGAGGCAAGAGACCAGGCGGAATCGCTGCTCAAAGGCATCGTCATGAAGATCGAGAAGATGGAATGACGGTGTCAGGCCAGACGGCAAGACTCCAGCGCCGCGGCGGGAAACTTTCCGCCGACGGAGAAGAAGGTTTCCTCCCCGCCGCATACCTTTTTGCGGATCAGATAGGCATCATGTTCATCCTGGCAATACCTGGCCAGGATGGAACCGATGACGGCTTTGTCGGCGCCGTTACTTAGATCACGAACATAGGCCGTGGGACCGCGAAAATCTTCCGGCAGAAAAAGAGTGGCGCCCGGAAGGGCCAGACGGGCGATTTGGTCGTTTTCCTCCTCATCCCGGCCCAAGATGATTTTCAGATCCTTGGCCAGGCGGAAATGCCGGCCCACTTTCAAGAGCTGTAGATCATTAAACCCGTAGTCCGGCGTGTGTTCGAAGAGATCGCGCAGGCGCACGGCCATCATTTGGTCAGTCAGCATACACCCGCCCGCCGGGCAGGGATAATCACCGATGCCCAGCTCCTCGGCCAGGGCGATCTGAATCTTCCTCGATCTTCCGGAAATGGCGAGCAACCTTTCCCGGTCCACGAGTCCCTCCCGCTCGGGCACCGTGGGCGGGAAATGCTGCGCCGACAGAGGGCGCAGGACCAGCCCTTCCAGTCCGCTTTCCTTCTCGATCAGATCGATCTGCTGACGCCGCTGCGACACGGGCCGCTGGCCGATCACTTCGCGGGTAATGCTAAAGGAGGCCCCCAG